>Ga0207677_10001432_pt1 | contig 12671 bp, 12 predicted proteins | sample KBSMisM42_FD_184311 | JGI IMG/M metagenome (GOLD analysis project Ga0207677, IMG submission 184311) | Miscanthus rhizosphere microbial communities from Kellogg Biological Station, Michigan, USA - KBS Miscanthus M4-2 (SPAdes) (version 2) | ecosystem: Host-associated > Plants > Roots >...
CCGGAATGATCGCGGGGCTCTGGCTGCGCTGCACCGAGAGCGGCACACGCGCGGTCCAGGTATCGCCTTCCCACGATTGCGTCCACTTGCCGGCCGGCTCGATCAATTCGACGATCTCCGGGAAGAACTCCAGTGTCTTGCCGCGTGCTTCTGCCGGAAGGCCATGGACCACGACCTTGAGTGCGTTGCCCTCGACCTGCGCATTGCTCTCGCCGGCCACGGGCTGTGGCTTCGCATCGAAGCTGCGCTGGAATGCGGGCCCGTTCAGGGCGACGGAACTCCGGGCCGGGATCTTCAATTCGAAGTTCGCGTCTTCCGGGATGCATTCGGTGCGGCACACCAGCCAGTGGGCCTGCAGCTTCACTTCGAGGTCGCTGCCGAACAATGACGGTTTGAAATCCGGTCCGATCGCGAGCGGCACCGGCAGCAGCACCGTGTCTTCGTAGCCGTAGTTGGCGAGATTGCCGGTAGGAATCTTCCGTGGCGTGGGCCACTGGATGTCGCCGGCCTTCACGCCGGCCGGCAGCGTCCATTGCAGTTGGGTCGGCAGGCCCGATTCGCCGGGGTTCAGCCAATAGGTGTGCCAATGCGGCTGGTGCGCAAGCTGCAGGCCGACCCACACCGTCTTGCCTGGCGCTATGCCGTCCGGCGCATGGGCCATCAGCTCGGCGCGTACGTGTTCGGTGGTGACGACGCTCCTGGGGCTCTGGGCCCAAGCACCCGGCGGTGAGCCCAATGCCGCGGCCAGGATGGCGGTGAACAGGATGCGAATGAAAGTCACAGGTGATCCGAGCTCGGCGGTAGTGGCGAAGTTCCCGCCGGGGTTTCGTTTGTCGCAGCTTTGCGCGCGGGCTGGTTTGCGATTACGCAAAGCCGAGAACCACGCGGCGCGTGGTGGCCGACTTTTTTTCGATCTTGGTGATGACCACCGCGCCGATCTCGGCCGTGTTCGCCACATGCGTGCCGCCGCATGGCTGGAAGTCGATCGCAACGTCGCCTTCGCCGATCCGGATCGTCCGCACTCGCCCGGTGCCGCGCGGCGGCTGGACCGACATGCTCTTGACCAGCGCCGGGTTGGCGTCCAGTTCCTCGTCGGTGATGGAACCCACCGCCACCGGATGGCCGGCCGCGACGAGCTCGGCGATGCCGCGCGTCAGCACTTCCTTGTCGAGCGGATCGGTCATGTTGAAGTCCAGCCGTGCATAGTCTGGCGTGATCGAGCAGCCGTTCACCAGTTGCGGCACCAGGTGGCACAACAGATGAGTCGTCGTGTGGAAGCGCATCAGCTTGTGCCGGCGCTCCCAATCGACGCGCGCCGTCACGGCGTCGCCCGCGCGCAGCTTGGCCAACAGGGCCTCCTGGCCGGCTGCGGGAACATGGCATATCTCATCGGTCGGACGGCCCTCGGAATCCTTACCTTTGCGCGTATCGGCGATCGGGATCCGTTCGCCGCCCGGCAACACCAGCACGCCCGTGTCGCCGGCCTGCCCGCCGCCCAGCGGATAGAAAACGGTGCGATCGAGCACGATGCCTTGCTCACCCATACCCGTCACATGCGCTGTGCATTCCCGGAGATAGGCGTCCTGGCGGAAGAGATCCTGGGTCATGACCCCATTTTCGCGTGTTCTGCCTACAAGCGCTCCGCCGCGGGTCATTCAGACTTCGACTTCATGAAAGCATTGCGCCATTCGCTCCTGTGGGGCGCGTTGTTGCCGCTGGTGGTGGCCTGCGGCGCGGCGGCGCTCTCCGCGCAGACCGTGGGTGTCGGGCCGAACCCGCAACTGCCCGAGCCCCAGAAGAGCCTGATCCCCACCGTGCATGTCGCCAAGGCCGTGGGCTGGCCGCAAGGCGCGCAGCCCACCGCGCCTGCCGGCTTCAAGGTCACGGCGTTCGCATCCGGGCTGGAGCATCCACGCTGGTTGCTGGTGCTGCCCAACGGCGACGTGCTGGTGGCCGAGAGCAATGCGCCGCCCAAGCCCGAAGACGGCAAGGACTTGAAGGGCTTCTTCATGAAGCTTTTCATGAAGCGGGCGGGTGCGGGTGTGCCCAGCGCCAACCGCATCACCTTATTGCGCGATGCCAATGGCGACGGTGTGGCAGAAACACGCAGCGTGTTTCTGCAAGGGCTCAATTCGCCGATCGGCATGGCTTTGGTGGGCAACGAACTCTTCATCGCCGATTCCGATGCGATCGTGAAAGTGCCTTACCAGGCGGGACAGACGCAGATCGCTACGGCGCCGGTCAAGGTGACCGACCTGCCCGCCGGCCCGATCAACCATCACTGGACCAAGAACATCATCGCCAGTGAAGACGGCACCAAGCTCTATGCGACGGTCGGCTCCAACAGCAATGCCGGCGAGAACGGCCTTCCTGCCGAAGACGGCCGCGCCGCGATCTGGGAAGTGGACCGCGCGACCGGCGCCAAGCGGCTCTTCGCGACCGGGCTGCGCAACGCCAACGGCATGGGCTGGGAGCCGACGACGCACGTGCTGTGGGCCGTGGCGAACGAGCGCGACGAACTGGGCGACGACCTGGTGCCCGACTACCTGACCTCGGTGAAGGACGGCGCTTTCTATGGTTGGCCCTGGAGCTACTGGGGCGGGCACGTGGACGGCCGCGTGGAGCCGCAACGCCCCGAGATGGTGGCCAAGGCCATCGCGCCCGATTACGGGCTGGGCTCGCACGTCGCAGCGCTCGGCATGTGTTTCTCCGATCCGCGCACCATGCCGCAGAACTACGCCAACGGCGTCTTCATCGGCGAGCACGGCAGCTGGAACCGCAACCCGCGCAGCGGCTACAAGGTGGTGTTCGTGCCGTTCGAGGGCGGCAGGCCTGCGAGCGAACCGATCGATTTCCTCACCGGCTTCCTGAGCGCTGACGGCGAAGCCTACGGCCGGCCGGTGGGCGTGACCATGGACGGCAAGGGCGGACTGCTGGTGGCCGACGATGTGGGCAATGCAGTCTGGCGCGTCGCGCCGCCCAGCCGTTGAGGTCTTGTTGCGTCGGAGGCTTGCGGGTGGCTAGACTCGGGCGACCATGTTGCAGTTTCGATTCCTCGAGAACGAGCGCTTCGTTCAAGCCCAGCTCGAAGGACTGGTGTCGCTGGACGCGTGGCGCAACGCGCTGGCCGGGCTGGAGAAGCATGCCGAGCTCGCGCGAGGCGACCGGCTGCTGCTCGACCTGAGGGGCCTGCTGGGCTGGCTCGGCGTTCCGGAGCGCGAGGCCGTCGCCACCATGATGGCGACCCATTTCGCGCGAATGAGGAAGGTGGCCCTGGTCATCCAGAAGGAAAAGATCACCGGCGTCGTCGAAACCCGGGCGCGGCGGTTGGGACTGGACTTGAAACTGTTTTCGGACTTCGAAGAAGCGCAGAGCTGGGTGCTCTCGGAGTAGGGCGCGCGCGGGGCGGGGCAGGGCGGCGGGCCATTCGCCACGTGGGGAATCCCCGGATACCGGCATCGCTGGTGCTGCCCACAATGGGCCGCCACAGCAACCCGGAAGAAGGAACTCCCATGAAGAGCAAGAAGGCGAAAACTCGCATCGCGATCGGCGCAGCCACAGTCGCGGCGCTGCTCGCAGGCTGCGCCGCGACCATGAGCGGGCCGCCCACCACCTTCTTCATCACCAGTGCCAATCCGACGCAATCGGGCAACCTCGGCGGGCTTGCCGGCGCCGATGCGACCTGCGAGAAGCTCGCAAGCGCGACCGGCGCGGGCGGCCGCAGCTGGCGCGCTTACCTGAGCACGCAAGAAGCGCCCGGTGCGCCCGCGGTCAACGCGCGCGACCGTATCGGCAAAGGGCCCTGGGTCAACGCGAAGGGCGTTGTGATCGCGAAGGACCTGGCCGAGCTGCACGGCGAGAACAACATCAGCAAGGCCACGGCGCTGACCGAGAAGGGCGAAGAAGTGCCGACGCGGCCCGGCCCCGTGAATTGGCACGACATCATGACCGGCTCCAAGCCCGACGGCACCGCCATGCCGCCCGGGACGGACGCAACCTGCAGCAACTGGACCGCAAGCAGCGGCGGCGGCGCGATGGTCGGCCACGAAAACCGCGACGGGACCAATCCCGATCCGGTGGCGAAGAAGTCCTGGAACTCCTCGCACCTCACGCCGGGCTGCGACACGGCTTCGCTCAATCGCGTGGGCGGCGCGGGCCTGTTCTACTGCTTCGCCGCGAAGTAGCAGAACAAGGGCGAGATGAAGGGGTGAGGCCGCGCGGCTCGCGCTCTTGAAAGCCCCTGCGGCGTGCCTGCCGCAGGGGTGGAAAATGCCGGTCTGAAGAAACTTGCAAAAGAACTTCCGGCACGGCAAGCGTATGCCCGCGCCGCGATCAGCGATGTGCTCCTGATCACATTCACGCAATATTCGCTCGGCAGGAAGCCCACGTCTTCTCGCGGCTATATTGCTCGCGATGGCAAACAGCCGAAACCAGCGCGGCCTGACGAGCCTGATCGTACGTCGCGGCCGCGAAGAGCGCATCGCCCAGGCGGCGGGCGCACTCACGTTCACCACCGCGATGTCCATGGTCCCCATGCTGGCCGTGAGCTTCGCTTTGTTCACGCGCGTCCCCGCGTTGCGCCCAGCGGGCGAGGCGATCCGCGAGCACCTCCTGCGCGGCTTGCTGCCCGCCGAGATCACGAAAGCGGTGTTGAAGTATCTGGCGCAATTCACCGGCAACGCGGGCGGTCTCACGCTGGTGGGCTTCGCCTTCCTGCTGGCGTCGGCGCTGGCGCTGCTGCTCAGCGTGGAGAACACGCTCAACCGGATCTGGCAGGTCAAGAAGACCCGCCCGCTGCTGCGGCGGCTGGTGCTGTACCTGGCGATGTTGCTCACGGCGCCGGCGCTCGTCGGTGCGAGCCTTTGGGCGACGTCGTCCCTGGTCGCGGTTTCCGGCAACTGGGTCGGCGCGCGGCCTGCCTGGACGACGCATGCGCTCGGCTACGGGCCGATCGCGCTGGCGGCCGCCGGCTTCGCCTGCCTGTTTCGCTTCGTGCCCAACGCCGGCGTGCGCTGGCGTAGCGCAATCGCGGGCGGCCTGCTGGCCGGCATCGCCTTCGAGTTCGGCAAGCGCGGCTTCGCGATCTACCTGGCCAACGTGCCGACGTACCGCACCATCTACGGCGCTTTCGCGCCGCTGCTGGCATTCCTCGTGTGGGTGTACTACTCGTGGTTCATCACGCTGGCCGCAGCGCTGGTCAGCGCGAGCCTTGCGCGCGGTGCGGCGCGCACGCCAGAGAAGCGCTTGTCGCGGGCGTAGCAGCGTCCGCGGCGATTTCGCGCTGCGACGAGCGCCGCCGATGTCAAAATCCACCGCTTCAATCCAGACGGGGAAATTCATGTCGATTCGATTCGAGGGGCGCGTCGCCATCGTCACGGGGGCCGGTGGCGGACTGGGCAGGGAGCACGCACTGGCACTCGCGGCGCGCGGCGCGAAAGTGGTGGTGAACGACCTGGCCGCGGCCGACGCGGTCGTGGCACAGATCCGCGCGGCGGGTGGACACGCGATTGCGAGCGCGGCGTCGGTCACCGACTTCGACGCCGTGCAGGCGATGGTGGCGCAAGCGGTCGAAGTCTGGGGCCGCGTCGACATCCTCGTGAACAACGCCGGCATCCTGCGCGACAAGACCTTCGCCAAGATGGACATGGCCGATTTCCGCTTGGTGATGGACGTCCACCTCATGGGCGCGGTGCATTGTTGCAAGGCCGTGTGGGACCACATGCGCGCGCAGCAGTACGGGCGCATCGTGATGACGACGTCGTCGTCGGGGCTGTACGGCAACTTCGGGCAATCGAATTACAGCGCCGCCAAGATGGCGCTGGTGGGCCTGATGCAGACGCTGGCGATCGAAGGCGAGAAGTACGGCATCCGCGTCAACAGCCTCGCGCCGACCGCGCACACCCAGATGACGGCGGGCCTGATGCCCGAAGCGATGCTGCAGGCGTTGCGGCCGGAAGCGGTCACCCCGGGCATGTTGCACCTGGTGAGCGAGGACGCGCCGACCCGTGCCATCCTTTGCGCCGGCGCGGGCACCTTCGAGCGCGCCTACGTCACCATGACGAAAGGCGTGCACCTGGGCGTCGGCCCGGACATCGCGGAGCAGGTCGCGCAGAAGTTCGACGCGATCTCCGACCGCACGACGGGCGAGATCGTGCCTGCGGTCGGCGCAGCGCAGACGCAAAACGAATTGGAGATGGCCAAGGCCGCCGGTTGAATTGCAATGGCGTCGGTGCACGTCGATCCCGCCAAGGTCTTCGAGTTCGAGGACGCACAGAGCTTCTCGAAATGGCTCGCCAAGAACCATCGCAGCGCGGGCGAAGTCTGGATCAAGATCCACAAGACGGGTTCGGGGCTGCGATCGATCACGGCCAAGGAAGCGATCGACGTGGTGCTTTGCTGGGGCTGGATCGACGGCGTGCGCAAGGCGTACGACGGCAAGAGCTATCTGCAGCGCTACACACCGCGCGGGCCGAAGAGCATCTGGAGCCAGATCAACGTCCGCAACGTCGCGCGCTTGACGACCGAGGGCCGAATGACGGCACACGGCCGGAAGCAAGTCGAACTCGCGAAGGCCGACGGCCGCTGGGAGCGCGCGTATGCGGGCGGCAAGGACATGACACTGCCCGAAGACCTCCTTGCCGCGGTGGCGGCGGAGCCGAAGGCGAAAAAAATGCTCGCCAAGCTCAACGCGCAGAACCGGTACGCGCTGGCGTTCCGGCTCCACAACATGAAGACCGAAGCCGGGCGGAAGCGGAAGATCGCCTCGTTCGTCGAAATGCTGAAGCGAGGCGAGACGATCCACCCGCAAACCCTCGACTAAAGGCGCAAAGGCGCGTTCTTCGGCAGAATCGCTCAGGCTTCGCACCCGAGAGGACGCGCATCATGACCTTTGCCCGACAGCGCCGCAGCGCGCTTCTTGCCTGCAGCATCGCACTTGCATTGATCCCGTTTCACGCGAACGCTCAAGCGAGCGCTGCGGCCGGCGAGCCGGACGCGCAGCAGCACGCTTTCGACTTCGAGATCGGCACCTGGAAGACGCACCTCAAGCGCTTGTTGCGCCCGTTGACCGGCTCGACGACATGGGTGGAGTACGAAGGCACCAGCGTCGTTCGCAAGGTGTGGGGCGGGCGCGCCAATCTGCTGGAGCTGGACGTGCAAGGCCCGGCCGGGCACATCGAGGCGCTGAGCATGCGCCTGTACGACCCGCAGACGCGCAAGTGGAGCTTGAATTTCGCGAGTGCCGGCGCTCCCGCTTTCGGCGAGCCGTCGGTGGGCGCCTTCAGCAACGGCCGTGGCGAATTCTTCGACCAGGAAACGATCAACGGCAAGCCGACCCTGGTGCGCTTCGTCATCTCCGGCATCACGGCCACGTCGGCGCATTTCGAGCAGGCGTTCTCCCAGGACGGCGGCAAGACCTGGGAAGTGAACTGGATCGCGACCGACACACGCAACTAGAAAGGCAGGCAAGGAATGGAACAACAACCAATCGATCTGCGCGCCAAGCTGGCCACCTTCGAGGGCCATTGGCAGCCGCGCACCGTCTGCGAGTACAACGGCCACGACGTGATGGTCGTGAAGGTGCAAGGGGAGTTCAAATGGCATTCGCACCCCGACACCGATGATTTCTTCCTGGTGCTCGAAGGCGAGCTCGAGATCGACCTGGAGAGCGGCCGAACCGTGCATCTGAGCCCGGGCCAGATGTTCGTCGTGCCCAAAGGCATGCAGCACCGGCCGCGCGCGATCAAGGAAGCGCATCTGCTCCTGATCGAACCGACAGGGACGCCGAACAGTGGCGATGCGGCGACGGCGGCGCCGCGACGGGTGATCTGAGCGGCGGGCGGCGTCAGCGTCTGCCGGTCATCTCAGGTTCACCGCCGTCACGCCACCGCCGAAGCCGGCGGCCGCCGGATTTGAAATCAGCAAGGTGCCGTTGGCCGTGATGCCGAGGCTGCCGGGGACGCCAAAGAACCATCGCGCCGTGCCGCTTTGCCGGTCGATGGCGTACACGCCCAGATCGGTGCTGACGAAGACCAGGTTGTCGGTCAGTACCGGATCGCTCAGGAATTGGAAGTTGCTGCCGCCGCCGGCTCCCGGGTACGCGCCGAAAATCGGTGCGTAACTCCACAGCACTGCGCCGTCGCTCTGGCGGCGCGCCTCGACGCGCAAGGGCGCTTGACGAAGCACGATCAGCGTGCCGCCTTGGGTCGCGACGGCTTGCACGGCCGAGATCGTGTTGCTGTGGTCGCTCCACGCCATCGTGCCGTTCGCTGTATTGAATGCGGCGAGGCCACGATCGACAACAAAGACCATGCCGGCGTCGCCGACCGTGGTCACTCGGGAAACGGGGCCGCTGTCCACCGCCTGGCTCCAGCCCGGGTCGTTGATGGCGCTCTTGCGGGCGCCGCTGGTCGCGTCCAGCAAGGTCAGCGTCCCGTCGATATATTGGTAAACGGTGTCGCCCTGGCTGGAAGGCAGCCAATATCCGCTACCGCCGTTGTCCGTCAGCCACTGCTTCTGGCCGGTGAAGGACAGGCTGGCCGCTCCGCTGTTCAGTCCCGCGGCCATCAGCACCGCGTTGCTGGTCAACAGAGGCTGCAGATCGTCGAGGAAGTCGCTGGTCACCGCCGTTGCGAAGGAGGGCGCTCCCGTCGCGGCATCGTAGCCGCGCAAGGTGGCGGCGAAGGTGCCGTTGGTCACCGTGTACAGCGTCGAGGACGTGAGCGCGGGAGGGCTGAAATACACCTGGGACGTGAACCCGCCGTCGACATGCCATCGCAATGCGCCCGTGTCTTCATCGAGTACGAACAGGGCCGTGTCGGCGCTCCCGTCGATGCCTCGAGCTGAAACCGCGACACGCCCGGCTGCGGCCGCAGGCTGCGTCAGCTTGTACTGCTTGCCCGACGGCAAAGGTGATTTCCAGCGCAGCGTGAAGCGGCTCGTGTCGAAGGTGCCGGGAACGTAGCCAGAACGGGTGGTGCCGCCGCCGACCGTCGACCAGTCGCCCGCGCCGGGCAGAGCCGCCAAGGCCGTCAGTGTCGGCGTCGCGTTCAGCGAGGCATCGGTCAGCGCGGCGGCAATGTACAGCCGATAGTTGAACGAAGAATAGCTGTCCAATATCGGCAGCGAGCAGGCCGCATCACGGCACACGTTCGTCGTGAAAGTCCCTTCGTAGCCGCCCGGTGTGTCCGGCAGCGTCACCGGGAGCGTGAAGACGCTCGACGGGGCGGTTCCCGAAACGGCAGTCGTGCCGACCACGCGGCCCTGCGCGTCGGTGGCCCGCACGAAAAGTCCTGCTGCCGGAAACCGCGGGGTGAGCAGCGTCAGCGTGAGCGAACGGGCCTCCCCGGAGGCAAAGCTCTTGACGATCAGGCCGCCTTGCGAGTCGAAAACAACCGCCGAGGGATCGCTTCGGCGAACCGTGAAGCGATAAGGCAGTGTGACCGGCGAGCCCGGATATTCGGAGCTGCAGTTGGCGACCGTGCACAAATGCACGACGAAGCTTCCCGTATAGACGCCGAAGTCCCGGTTCCCCTTGGGCCGCAGCGTTGCCGTGACGCCGCCGCGCCCGTTCGAATAGACCTGGACGTCGGGAGAGAGCATCTGCTGCGGGTCCACCACCACCACGTAAACGGTGCCGGAGAACGTGGTGTTCGGCGTGACGTCCACGAGGATCGACGGCGTTTCGCCTTCGTTGTAGCCGACGTCGAGGCTGCAAGGGGAAAAGGTGACGGCACCGCTCGACGTGGCATCGCAGGCCGGCGCCGCGACCGGCGTGATGAATGCTGACAGCGGCCCTTCGTAAGCCGGCGTGCCGCCAAATGCGCCACCCATCACATACACGTTGCCCAGGCCGTACTGCGTTCCCTCGGCGACCACCACGCCGAGATAGATCCCTGTTTCGGCGTAATAGCGATACGCAAACGGCGGTGAGGACTGGGTCTGGCTGTGGCGCGGGAAGAACTGGGGAAACTGGGTCTCGGCGAAGTCCATCAATTGCTCGGCGGCGTCCTGCGCCGAAACCGCGGCCGCCGCCTGCGGCCGCGCCCGCAAGGTGTCGATCGCCATTTGCGCGGACAAATCCCTTGGCGCGTCGCCGCCGCCGCAAGCTGTTGTCAGCGCGGTGGTCGCGGCGACGAGCGCCCAGGTGAGCCACGCGAAATGACTTCTCATGTCGGCTGCCTCCTCCTTGTTATCGGCAGCCGATTCTATGGCCGGGCCGCGGCCAACTCCCGGGCAGTGAGCCACAAGCGCAAGTCGAATTCGAGCTGGTGATAAGCGGGCTCCATGTGCAGGCACAGCGCATAGAAGGCCTTGCCGTGTTCGCGCTCCTTCAGGTGCGCCAGTTCGTGCACGACGATCATGCGCAGGAAATCGGCCGGCGCTTCCTTGAACATGGCGGCAACGCGAATCTCGCGCTTGGCCTTGAGCCGGCTGCCTTGCACGCGCGAGACAGCGCTGTGCGTGCCGAGCGCGTTGTGGACGATGTGCAGCTTCGCGTCGTAGGCGACCTTGGCCAGCGGCGGCGCGCTGCGCATGTGGCTCGACTTGAGGTCGTTCACGTAGTCGTAGAGCGCGCGATCGGTTCGCACGTCGTGCGAACCGGGGTGGCGCTGCGCCAGCGTCTCGGCGAGGCGGCCGGCCGCGATCAGTTGGCGCACCTGCACCAGCAGCGTGGGCGGGTAGCCGCGAAGGTATGGAAGGGGCAGGTCGCTCGTCATCGGGCCGTCGGTCGGCGCGCGACCGCCCGGGCATTCTTCTTCCTTGGCGCAATCGCCATGCCAGGGGGAGCGGTGGAGCCGCGCACGATCAATTGCGGCTGAAGCATTCGACACACGGTTGCTTGCGTGCCTTCGCCAAGAAGCGCGAGCAGCATCTGCGCCGCTTGCCGGCCCATCTCGTTCACCGCGACCCGCACCGTCGTCAGCGGCGGATCGATCAGGTCGACGAGCGGCATGTCGTTGTGCCCCACCAGCGAAACATCGGCAGGGACCTTCAGATGTCGCAGGCGCAGCACGTCGAGCGCGCCCAGGGCGATCAAATCGTTCGCCGCGAAGATCGCCGTCGGCGAGAAGGACTTGTCGAGCAATTTCGTCGCCGCCTTCATCCCCGCTTCGCGCGTGAACGCGCTGGCCTGCACGACTTGCGACTCCAATCTGTATTTGCGGCACAGCGCCGAGAAGGCCTGGCTGCGTGCCAGGCCCGTGGAGGAGCCGGACGGGCCGGCGATATGCGCGATGCGCCGATGCCCGAGCCCGACGAGGTGGTCGAGCACCAGGCGCACGCTTTCGTGATCGTCGTTGACCACGCTGGAGAAACGCCGATCGCCGAGGCCCCGGTTGACGAGCACCGTGGGCAGGCGATAGCGCTCCACCGCATCGAGCAGCGAGTCGCCGACTTCCGCCGCAAGGATCAGCAACCCGCTGACCTGCCGGTGCGCCAGGGCCGCCACCAGATCGTTGCGAGCCGCCGGGTCGTCGGAGGTGTGCGCGACCAGGCACATGAAGCCCTGGGCGCGAAGCTCGACCTCGATCTCGGTTACCAGCGGGCCGAACAGCGGGTTGCCCAGGTCGGGCACGATCACGCCGACCAGATTCGAGCGCTTGGTGCGCAAGGACGCGGCGACGGCGTTAGGCAGATAGCCGAGCTCGTCCGCCACGCGCTGGATGCGCTGCCGGGTTTCCTCGGACACCTTGCCGCCAATGCCGCGCAGCGCCCTCGACACCGAGGCCGGATGGACGCCGGCTTCGCGCGCGATGTCGGCGATGGTGGCTGTTCTGGCTCTCGCCTTGGTGTTCATCCGGACTAACCCTTGGTGCGCTGGAAGCCATGGGAATTGTCATATACATTGGAATGAAGGGCAATCGATTGCCCTTTCAAGGTGACCCCACGATGGCGACGAAGAAGAAGGTCGAGCCCCGGATCATCCGGCCCGACGACATCGATCCGCAGGTCGACTGGAGCCGTCCGCTGCAGTCGCCGGGCATCATGCAGGTCGACTTCGAGGAGCGCGTCAATTTCCGGCGCCTGCATGACTACCGGCTGGCGCGCACGCGTGCCGCGCTCGCGGACTCGGGTCTGGGCGCGCTGCTTTGCTTCGACCAGCACAACATCCGCTACACCACCAGCACCGTGATCGGCGAATGGGCGCGCGACAAGCTCACGCGCTACTCGCTGCTCACCGGCAACGGCGACCCGTGGCTGTGGGACTTCGGCTCCGCCGCGAAGCATCACCGGCTCTACACGCCTTGGCTGTGCAAAGACCATTGCAAGGCCGGGCTGCTCGGCCTGCGCGGCGCGGTCGGCGGCGACGGCAAGTTGTTCCGCGCCGCGGCGCGCGAAATCAAGGACCTGCTCGTGGCCGAAGGCGTGGCCGACATGCCGCTGGGCGTCGACATCGTGGAAGTGCCGATGATGCTCGAGCTGCAGAAGCTGGGCATCGACGTGCGCGACGCGCAGCAGACGATGCTGCGTGCGCGCGAGATCAAGAACGTGGACGAGTTGATGCTGCTGAACGTCGCGGCGGCGATGGTCGACGGCGTGTACTACGACATCGCGCAGGCGCTGCGCCCGGGCGCGCGCGAGTGCGACATCGTCGCGCTGGCCACGCTCAAGCTGTACAGCATGGGCTCGGACTGCGTGGAGGCCATCAACGCCATCTCGGGCGAGCGCTG
>Ga0207677_10001440_pt1 | contig 12644 bp, 9 predicted proteins | sample KBSMisM42_FD_184311 | JGI IMG/M metagenome (GOLD analysis project Ga0207677, IMG submission 184311) | Miscanthus rhizosphere microbial communities from Kellogg Biological Station, Michigan, USA - KBS Miscanthus M4-2 (SPAdes) (version 2) | ecosystem: Host-associated > Plants > Roots > Rhizosphere...
CTTCGACGTCGGCCGGCGCCGCGGCGATCTGCTCGTCGGTGTAGGGCACGCCGACACGCCGCAGGGCGCGCATGTTGGCGGCGATCTGGGCGCCGTCGACCTTGCCCTTGTCGAGCCATGAATAGGCCGGCATGTTCGATTCGGGCACCAGGTCGCGCGGGTTCATCAGGTGAAGGCGGTGCCACTCGTCGCTGTACTTTTCGCCGACGCGGTGCAGGTCGGGCCCGGTGCGCTTGCTGCCCCACTGGAACGGGTGGTCGTAGACGAATTCGCCGGCCACCGAATAGTGGCCGTAGCGCAGCGTCTCGGCGCGGAAGGGCCGGATCATCTGCGAGTGGCAGTTGTAGCAACCTTCGCGCACGTAGATGTCGCGGCCCGCCAGTTGCAGCGCCGTGTAGGGCTTGACGCCCAGCACGGGCTCGGTCGTGGACTTCTGGAAGAACAGCGGGATGATCTCCACGGCGCCGCCGATGGCGACCACCAGCAGGATCAGGACGATCATCAGGAAGTTGCTGGTCTCGACCTTCTCGTGCGTGAAGCCGGATGCGGTGGACGTCGTGTCGCTCATGGTGTCTTTCCCTTCAGGCGGCTTGGGGCATGGGCACCGCGACGCGCACGGAGCGCCCGCCCGTCACGGTCATCCACGTGTTCCAGGCCATGACGAGCATGCCCGCGAGGTACATCACGCCGCCGGTCACCCGGATCACGTAGAAGGGATAGGTGGCCTTCACCGATTCGACGAAGGTGTACGTGAGCGTGCCGTCGGCGTTGACCGCGCGCCACATGAGGCCCTGCATCACGCCCGCGATCCACATCGCGGCGATGTACAGCACGATGCCGATGGTGGCGATCCAGAAGTGCAGCTCGATCGCCTTGACCGAGTACATCTTCTTCGCGCCGAACAGGCGCGGGATCAGGTAGTAGAGCGAGCCCATCGAGACCAGGCCGACCCAGCCGAGCGCGCCCGAGTGCACGTGGCCGATGGTCCAGTCGGTGTAGTGCGACAGCGAGTTCACCGTCTTGATCGACATCATCGGGCCTTCGAACGTGCTCATGCCGTAGAAGGACAGCGAGACGATCAGGAAGCGCAGCACCGGGTCGTCACGCAGCTTGTGCCACGCGCCCGACAGCGTCATCACGCCGTTGATCATGCCGCCCCAGCTCGGCGCGAGCAGGATCAGCGAGAACACCATGCCCACCGATTGCGTCCAGTCCGGCAGCGCGGTGTAGTGCAGGTGGTGCGGGCCGGCCCACATGTAGGTGAAGATCAGGGCCCAGAAGTGAACGATCGACAGGCGATAGCTGTACACGGGCCGCTCGGCCTGCTTGGGGATGAAGTAATACATCATCCCGAGGAAGCCGGCGGTGAGGAAGAAGCCCACCGCGTTGTGGCCGTACCACCATTGCACCATCGCGTCCTGCACACCGGCGTAGGCCGAGTAGGACTTCATCCAGCCGGCCGGCACTTCGGCGCTGTTGACCACGTGGAGAATGGCGACGGCGATGATGAACGCGCCGTAGAACCAGTTGGCCACGTAGATGTGCCGCACCTTGCGGATGCCGATGGTGCCGAAGAAGACGACCGCGTAAGCCACCCAGACCAGCGTGATCAGGATGTCGATCGGCCACTCGAGCTCGGCGTATTCCTTGCCGGTCGTGTAGCCGAGCGGCAGGCTCACTGCGGCGGCGACGATCACCGCCTGCCAGCCCCAGAACGTGAACGACGCGAGTTGTGACGCGAACAGCCGCACGTGGCAAGTTCGCTGCACCACCCAGTAGCTTGTGGCGAACAGCGCGCAACCGCCGAACGCGAAGATCACCGCGTTGGTGTGCAACGGTCGCAAGCGCCCGTAGCTGAGCCAGGGAATTCCGAAGTTGAGTTCAGGCCACGCAAGTTGCGCGGCGATGATCACGCCGACCAACATGCCCACCACGCCCCAAACCACGGCCATCAATGAAAACTGGCGCACTACGGTGTCGTTGTAGTGTGCTGTGCCTTCTGCAGCGTCGCTCATGAATAAACACCCCTTATCGTTACGTAGCGAGTGTCCCTTCGCAGCGAAGGGTCAGCCTTGATGAAAATCAATCGGACCGGAGAATGCGCTCGCCTTCCGCTTCGATGCTGTCGAATTGGCCACGCCATACGGCCCAGCCGAGCGCACCGAGAATGAGCAGCCCCAGCGCAACAGACAGCGGGATGAGGATGAAGAGAATGTCCATGTGAAAGCCCCGTGTCAGTTGATGCGGGCAAGCCGCGCGGAATTGGCGACCACCAGGAACGAACTCGCCGCCATGCCCAGGCCCGCGAGCCACGGCGGCATCATCCCGGCCACCGCGAGTGGCACGCACACCATGTTGTAGACAGCGGCCCACGCGAGGTTCTCGCGCACGATGCGCCGCGTGCGGCGCGCCAGGCGCAGCAGCGTGGGCACGGCGTCGAGCTGCCCGCCGAGCACCACAAAATCGGAGCGCGCCTGCGCGAGCGGAACCGCTTGTCCCATGGCCACCGACACGTCGGCGCGCGCGAGCACCGGGCCGTCGTTCATGCCGTCGCCCACCATTGCGATGCGATGGCCGCGCGATTGCGCGGCGCGCACGTGTTCAAGCTTGTCCTGCGGCGAACAGCCGCCGTGCACGACGTGGATGTCCGCCTGCTGGCCGACACGCACCGCCGCTTCGGGCCGGTCGCCGGAGAGCAGTTGCAGATGCAGGCCGAGCGTGCGCAATGCTTTCGTGGCGTGCGATGCGTCGGCACGCAGCGCCTCGTCGAGCTCGAAGGTCGCGAGCCAACCGTGCTCGTCGGCCAGGTGCAGTTCCATCCGCGCACCGCCGGGCGTCGAAGGCGCTTTGCAGAACTCCGCCGAACCGAGTCGCAACTCGCCCGGGCACGGCCCGCCTTTGGCCATGCGGATCGCGCGCAGCCCTCGCCCGGTGACTTCTTCCACCTGCGCGAACTCCACGTCGGCAGCCGCGACATCGGCCAGCGCGCGCGAAGCCGGATGCAGCGAATGGCGGGCCATTGCGGCCGCGAGGGCAAGCGCCTGCGCCGGGTCCGCGCCTTCGCGCGCGTACGTGCCGGCCCAGTGCAGGCGGTCCTGCGTCAAGGTGCCGGTCTTGTCGAAGATGACCGTGTCGACGGTGCCGGCCGATTCCAGCGCCTGGATGCGCCGCACCATGACGCCACGCCGGGCGAGCGCACCGGCAGCCGCCAGGGTTGCCGCCGGCGTGGCCAGCGACAGCGCGCAGGGGCACGTGACGATCAGCACGGCAATGGCCACGCCCAGTGCGTGACCGGTCCCTGCCGACCACCACCATGCGGCGGCGCCTGCCGCGGCCACGAGCACGGCCACGAGGAACGGGCTCGCGATGCGATCGGCGATGCGAGCGAGCTGCGGCTTTTCCATCGAAGCCTGCTCCATCAGCGCGACGATGGCCGCATAGCGCGTGTCCGCACCGGTGCGTTCCACCTGCACGATCAGGGCCGCGCTCAAGTTGTGGCTGCCGGCGACGATGGCGTCGCCCTCGCGGCGCGGCAGCGGCAACGATTCGCCGGTCAGCAGGGCCTCGTCGACCCGGCTCGCGCCCGCCAGCACGACGCCGTCCGCGGGAAAGGCTTCGCCGGGCAGCACGCGGATCACGTCACCTTGCACGAGGCGACGCGCAGGCACGCGCTCGAATTCCCCGTCGGGCCGGCGCCGCAGCACGGTAGGTGGCAGCCGCCGCATCAGCGCTTCGAGCGAGCCCGCCGTGCGATCGCGCAACCGCTGCTCGAGCAGGCGGCCCGACAGCAGGAAGAAGACGAACATGGTCACCGAGTCGTACCAGACCTCGTGGCCAAGCGGACCGGCGGGATCGAATGTGGCCGCGCTGCTCGCGACGAATGCGATGAGGATGCCCAGCGCCACCGGCACGTCCATGCCGATGCGGCCGTGCCGCAGGTCGCGCCACGCACCGCCGAACAAGGGCCAGCACGAGAACAGGACCACCGGCAGGGTCAGGACCCACGAGGCCCAGCGCAGCAGCGCTTCGATGTCAGGCGTGATGTCGCCCGGGCCGGCGACGTACGCGGGCACCGCGTACATCATCACCTGCATCATGCAAAAGCCTGCGACGAGCCAGCGCCAGAGCAGCATGCGGTGCGCCTGAACGCGCGGCGCCGCCGCCAGCATGTCGCCGGCAGGCACCGCGCCGTAGCCGGCGCGCGCCAGCGCCTCGAGCCACTGCGAAGGGCGGCCGCGCTCGGGCGACCAGGTCACGCGCGCCGAGGCGTTCGCACCGTTCACCTGCACGCCGTCCACGCCCGGCGCTTGCGACAGGGCTTGCTCCACGGTGAGCGAGCAGGCGGCGCAATGCATGCCTTCGATCGCGAGGAACGATTCCCAACAGCCGTCGCGGCCGGCCGCCGGCCGGCTGAACGCCTGCCATTCGTCGGGCTCGTCGAGCGCGGCCCAGCGGGGCGCGGGTGGCTCGTCGGAAAGGTGTGCGGGCGCCGCGGGCGCCGCCATGGACAGCTGCATGCTGCGAGGCTAAGGGCTGGCCGGTGGGGCCCCGTTGACATGGATCAAGCGCACCGGAGCCCCGCGCCCTAAGCTCGAAAGCAGCAAACAAGGAGAGTGACCATGTACCGGAAGATCCTGGTGGCGACCGATGGGTCGACGCTGTCCAAGAAGGCCGTGCGCAGCGCGATCGACCTGGCCCATTCGGTGGGTGCGGAGATCGTGGCGCTGTACGTCGCGGCGCGCTATCCGACCAGCTATTTCGAAGGCGGCGTCGCGATGCGGATGGAAGAGATCGAGCGCGTCGAGCAGCAGTGGGCCGACAAGGGCCAGGCCATCGTCGATGCGGTGCAGAAGGCGGCGGAAGCCGAAGGCGTGAAAGCCAAGGGCACGGTCTCGCGCTCCGACCTGGTCGCCGAGGCGATCATGGCCGCGGCCAGGAAGCACAAGTGCGACCTGGTCGTGATGGCGTCGCACGGCCGCAAGGGCCTGAAACGCATCCTCCTGGGCAGCGAGACCCAGCACGTGCTGACGCACAGCGCGATCCCCGTCCTGGTGCTGCGCTAGCGGCAGCGCCGGCGCTACGGACAGGCCGTGGCGCTGGCCGTGTGTGTGCGGTAGCTCGTCGTGACGCCGGTGTTGGGATCGGCGCCCTGGACGTAGACCTCGCGGATGCCTTCGATCGTGGCGGCCAGCGTCGTCGGGTTGATCGTGACGTGGAAGATGCCGGTCTTGAAAAGGCCCGTGGTGGTCAATGACCCGCTGAAGCTGCCCTTGATCGAGCTGCCCACCACGGACGCCTGGCCGAGGATGTCGTACCCGACACCGTCGCCGTCGTCGAAATTCCCCGTATAGGTGTAGTGGCTGGCGCCGCTCTGCGTCACCGAAAGACGCAGGAATCTGCCCGTGTCCGTGAGCCAGCAGAAATCGCCGAGCTCGGCGGCCTGTGCGGCGGCCGGCAGGAGGCCCGCGCCGCCCAGCACAAGGGCGGCCCATCGTGCGCGAAATAGGTTCGTCATGGGCTTCCTTCGGAGGCGGTTGGAATGCGGCGACTTTGCGCCCGCACGGGCAAATGTGTCAACCGCGCAGATTCCCTTGTCATTGACGCATGACAAGAAAGCCGCACGGGGCTTTCGGTAGCCTCCGCGGGCAGTACTGCGTTCAAAGCATCTCCCTGGAGCACGATGGATAACTTCTTGTTGACCGACGCCATGTCGGCGCGCGGCCTCGCGAAACTGGCTGGCGAATCGGGCCTGGCGCCGCTGAACCTTTGCGGCAAGAGCCTGCTGCCCATCGTGCAAGGCGGGATGGGCGTGGGCATTTCGGCAGGCGGCCTGGCCGGCAGCGTGGCCGGCCTGGGCGGCGTGGGCACGATCTCTTCGGTCGACCTGCGGCGCCACCATCCGGACCTGATGGCCCAGACGGAGCACCTCGAAGGCGAGGAAGCCAAGGAGCGCATCAACGCCGCCAACCTGGTCGCGATGAGCCGCGAGATCGCCAAGGCGCGGCAGATTTCCGAAGGCCGCGGGCTGGTGGCCATGAACATCATGCGGGCCGTCAGCGCCTACGAGGCTTACACGCGGCACGCGTTGGCCTGCGGCATCGACGCCGTGGTGGTGGGCGCGGGCCTGCCGCTGGACCTGCCCGAACTCGCGCGCGACTTCCCGAAGGCCGCGCTGATCCCGATCCTGTCGGATGCGCGCGGTATCCAGCTCGTCATCCGCAAATGGGAGAAGAAGGGCCGCATTCCCGACGCGATCGTCATCGAACATCCGAAGCTCGCGGGCGGGCACCTGGGCGCGGCCAAGGTCGCCGACCTGAACGACAAGCGTTTCGACTTCGAAGTCGTGCTGCCTGAAACGCTGGCGTTCTTCAAGAGCGCGGGCCTGGAAGGCAAGATCCCGCTGATCTGCGCGGGCGGCATTTCCACGCGCGCCGACATCCAGCGGCTGCAGAACCTGGGCGCGTCCGGGGTCCAGCTCGGCACGGCCTTCGCCGTGACGGCCGAGTGCGACGCCAGTGCCGAATTCAAGCGGGTGCTCGCCGGCGCGAAACCCGAGGACATCGTCGAATTCACGAGCGTCGCCGGCCTGCCCGCCCGCGCCGTGCGTACGCCCTGGCTCGAGAAATACCTGCGCCTGGAGCCTCGCCTGCAGAAGCACGCCCACGTGAAACCCCACTGCAATATGTGGTTCGATTGCCTGTCACACTGTGGCTTGCGGGACGGCAACCCGAGCTGGGGCCAGTTCTGTATCGACAAGTCGCTCGGCCATGCGATGGAAGGCCACCTGGACCGGGGCCTGTTCTTCCGCGGCGCCGGCACCCTGCCCTTCGGCAACCAGGTGCGTTCCGTCTTCGAGCTGATGCAATGGCTGGTCGGCGCGGTGGTGCCGGCGGGCGTGACCATGGAGCAACACGCATGAAGCGAGACGATGTGCCGGCGGCCCTGCAAGTGCAGCCCATCAGTCGCGACGTCCTCAACGAGAAGTACCTGAAGCCCGGCGAAACCGACGTCGAGGAACTGTTCGCCCGCGTGGCCGCTGCGTTGGCGTCGGTCGAAGCGGAAGGCGAACGCGCGAAATGGCAGGAGCGCTTCCACGCGAACCTCCGCGCCGGCGCGATCGGCGCAGGCCGGATCATGAGCGCCGCCGGCACCTCGCTCGAGGCCACCTTGATCAACTGCTTCGTGCAGCCGGTGGGCGACAGCATCCAGGGCGTGGACGACGGCGGCTATCCCGGCATTTACGAAGCGCTGCGCGAAGCGGCGGAGACGATGCGCCGCGGCGGCGGCGTGGGCTACGACTTCTCGCGCATCCGTCCGCGCGGCGCCGACGTGCGCGCGACCGCGTCGATCGCCTCCGGGCCTTGCAGCTACATCGACGTGTTCGACCATTCGTGCGCCACCGTCGAGAGCGCGGGCGCGCGGCGTGGCGCCCAGATGGGCGTGCTGCGCATCGACCATCCGGACGTGCAGGAGTTCATCACCGCCAAGCGCAAGCCGGGCCGCTGGTCCAACTTCAACGTGTCGGTGGCGGTGCCCAACGAATTCATGCGCGCGCTGGAAAGCGGCGGCGACTGGGACCTGGTGCATCGCGCCCGCCCCGGCGCCGCGCTGATCGCAGCCGGCGCCCACCAGCGCGAGGATGGGCTGTGGGTGTATCGCACCGTTCCCGCCGCGCAACTGTGGGACACGGTGATGCGTTCGGCCTACGACTTCGCCGAGCCGGGCATCCTGTTTCCCGACACGATCAACCGCGACAACAACTTGCGCTATTGCGAGGACATCGCGGCGACGAATCCCTGCGGCGAGCAGCCGCTGCCGCCTTACGGCTGCTGCGACCTCGGCCCGGTGATCCTCACGCGCTTCGTGAAGCACCCGTTCGGCTTCGGCGGCGTGCCGCAGTTCGACTTCGACGCGTTCGCGGCCTGCGTCGCGGTGCAAGTGCGCGCGCTGGACAACGTGCTGGACCTCACCTTCTGGCCGCTGCGCCAGCAGCAGGCCGAAGCCATGGCCAAGCGCCGCATCGGCGTCGGCTTCACCGGCATGGGCGACACGCTCGCGATGCTGTGCCTGCGCTACGACGAAGCCGCCGGGCGCGACATGGCCGTCGCCATCGCCCGGCGCATGCGCGACGCGGCCTACGCGGCTTCGGTGCAATTGGCGCGCGAGAAAGGCGCCTTCCCCGCCTTCGACGCGGACAAGTACCTGGCAGACGGCACGTTCGCCAGCCGCCTCGACGAGCCGCTCAAGCAATCGATCCGCGAGCACGGCATCCGCAACAGCCACCTGCTGTCGATCGCGCCGACCGGCACCGTGAGCCTCGCCTTCGCCGACAACGCATCGAACGGCATCGAGCCTGCGTTCTCCTGGACCTACACGCGCCGCAAACGCGAGGGCGACGGCACGACCAGCGAGTACGACGTGCAGGACCATGCGTGGCGCCTGTACCGCGCGCTCGGCGGCAACGTCGACGACCTGCCGCCTTATTTCGTGTCGGCCATGCAGATGGACGCAGCCGGCCACATCGCCATGATGAAGGCCGTGCAGCCTTACGTCGACACCGCGATCTCCAAGACCGTCAACGTCCCGGCCGACTATGCCTACGAGGATTTCAAGGACCTGTACCGTCAGGGCTGGCTCGCGGGCCTGAAGGGCCTGGCGACCTACCGGCCCAACAGCATCGTCGGTGCCGTGCTGCAGGTGGATGCGCCGGCTGCGGCCGCGCCCACGCCCCCGGCCGCGCCGGCGGTCGACCCGATGCGCGAGGTGATCGCGAGCCGGCCCAAGGGCGGCTTGTCCGCGGTGGCCGAGAAGATCGAGTACTGGACGCAGCAGGGACGCCAGCACCTGTACCTGGTGGTTTCGTTCCTGCCGCTGCCCGACGGCCGCGAGCGCGCAATCGAGTTCTTCATGCCGGTGGGCCAGAACGGCGAGTCGCAGCAATGGGTGACGTCGAGCATGCGGATGCTGTCGCTCGCCGCGCGCGGCGGCTTCCTGGACCGCGCGCTGGCCGACATGCGCAAGGTCGCGTGGGACCGCGGCCCGGTGCGCCTGGGTGTGTACACCAAGGCCGACGGCAGCCAGGTGCCGCAGTGGCACGACTCGGAAGTCGCGGCCATCGCCTACGCGGTGCAGAACATCATCGCGCGGCGCAACGGCTTGCCCGCGGCACCCACGTCCGCCCCGCCGCCTTCCGCGGCGACGGCGCCGATGGCCGGTGCAAAGTGCCCCGAGTGCGGCGCCTACGCCATGATCCGCAAGGACGGCTGCGACTACTGCACGCAGTGCGGCCACATCGGCAGCTGCGGCTGAATCGCGGGGATTACTTCGTCCCGAGCGCGCAGGACTCGGAGAGGTCCGGAACGGGCGGGCCGCATTCCTCCAGCGCGCCCGCCTTCATGCGGCCGTTGACCAGGTGGAACCGTGCATAGCACTCGCCACTTTTCTCGTATTCGGCCTTCCAGCCCGCGCAATCGGTAGCCCCCGTCCGGGCCGCAGCGGGCTTGGCGGTCCGGCTCGCAGCCGCGGAAGCTGCCGATGCGGCGGCGCGAGCAGCCTGCGCTTCCGCTTCTTCATCGGCGGCCCTGCGTTGATCGTCGAGCTCGCGTTGGCGCTTGTCGCGGGCAGCACGCGCGTCCGCTTCCGTGCGCTGCTGGGGCGTCAGCTCGTACTGCCGCGAATCGCCGAGCGGTGTGGCGCGAGCGCGATATTTTTCCGGCACATGGTCGGAAAGCTGCGTGCGTCCTTCATCGTCGACCCAGCGGTAGATTTCGGCGCCGTGAACCGAAGGGAACGCCAGCACGGCGAACGACGCCGCCAGCGCGTGTTTCAGGAACGTTGTGGCTGCAGTCATGGCCTCGCCTTTGGGGTACGCATGGACGCACTATAGGCGTCCTGCCGGAGCCTCTCAACGGATTCGCGGCTCGGCAGCGATCTGTTCGGGCGTGGTGAAGTAGGCCGACGATGCGCCGCCGCGTGCCTTGGCATCGCGCAGCTCCTGCTTGGCCACCGTGCGCAGGTGCACTTCGTCCGGGCCGTCCATCAGGCGCAGCGCACGGCCCCAGGTCCACAGCCACGCGAGCGGCGTGTCCGGCGACAGCCCCATCGCGCCGAAAATCTGCATCGCGCGATCGGTGATGCGTGTCTGCAACTGGCCCGCGACCACCTTGATCGCGGCGATGTCGGCGCGCAGGCGCGCCGGCTGCTCCGGCTGGTCGAGCCCCCAGGCCGTGCGCAGCACGAGCAGCCGCGCCTGGTCGATCTCCAGCCGCGATTGCGCGATCCATTCCTGCACGTTCGACTGGTCCGACAGGTACTTGCCGAACGCACGGCGCTCGAGCGCGCGATCGCAAGCCATCTCGAGCGCGAGCTCGCATTGGCCGATGGTGCGCATGCAATGGTGGATGCGCCCGGGACCCAGGCGTCCTTGCGCCAGCGCGAAGCCCTGGCCCCATGCGCCGAGCAGGTTCACCAGCGGGACGCGCGCGTCGCGGAACACGATCTCGCAATGCCCCTCGGGTGAGTGGTGATGCATGATCGGGATGTTGCGCACGATGTGAACGCCGGGCGTGTCCATCGGCACCAACACCATGCTGTGCCCGTCATGGCTGGGATCGTCGGCAGCGCCTTCGTTGCGGCACATCACGATCAGCAATTTGCAGTTCGGATGCGCCGCGCCGGTGATGAACCACTTGCGCCCGTTGATCACCAGCTCACGGCCATCACGGCGCACCGCCGTCTGCAGATTGGTCGGGTCCGAAGACGCGACATCCGGCTCCGACATCGCGAACGCCGAACGGATCTCGCCTTCGAGGAGCGGCCGCAGCCATTTGCGCTGCTGGTCGGGCGTGGCGTAGCGCTGCAGCAGTTCCATGTTGCCGCTGTCCGGTGCGCTGCAGTTGAAAACCTCCGAAGACCAGTAGAGCCGCCCCATCGCCTCGGCCAGCGGCGCGTAGTCGAGGTTCGACATGCGCGTGCCCGGATCGTCCGCGCGCAGCGACGGCAGGCAGAGGTTCCACAAGCCTTCCGCTTTCGCGAGCGCCTTCAGGTCATCGAGAAATGGCGGCGGCACGCCTTCCGCGGCGCAACGATGCCACGCGCCGTTGTGCGGCAGCACGTAGCGCTCCATGAACGCCTGCAGTTGCGCGAGCCTGGTGCGAGCCGTCGCTGAAATTTGAAAGTCCACACAGCCAGCTTACGGCCGCTACGCCGGCGCGGGCTGATCTCCGTCAAGGATTCACCGCTGCGGTCTGTGCGTGTGTCGCCTTGGAGTCTTGTCATTGGCGGTCGCGGCAGGCAATGCCCTGGCGGCCACAACGACGTTCTACCGCTGGTGGCGGCAAAACCGTGACCGGCTTTGCTGGGCGGCATGGTAGTGCTACCCACGTCGAATATCCGAGCTGTGTCCTCGCGGCAGGCGGTGCCCGACGGGGGACGATTTTGCGTGGCGGCTGAAAAGATCGGCTCGGGGCCGGGCGCGTTAGCGCTTCGTTTCATGCTCACCGTGCATGTTCGAACGAAGCGGCCTCAGGGCGCGCAGTGAGTTGCGCGGTGCCGGCCCTGAGCCGATCTTTTCAGCGAAGTCGGAATGAAGCGCCTTCAGGCGCGAATGGAGACCGTCACGCTATGAGCCCCCGCCGGGCACCGCCTGCCGCGACGCTCACTAAAGCAAACCCATGGATTGCGGGTCAAGCCCGCAATGACAGTCGGACGAGAACGCCCCGTTCTGCACCGCCAGGCGCTTTGAGCCGGTTGTTACGCAACGACGGTCACACCGACCTGACTTTGCTTCCTCACGACTTCGATGCCGACGTTGCGCTCGTAGCGTTGCAGCAGCAGGTCCGCGTCCGGCGCCGGGGCGCCCAGGCGCGTGATGCGGATCCAGTCGATGAACGATGGCAAGCGCGGCGTGCGCAGCGAGATCTCGCAGCGCGCGGCGTCGATGTCCAGGCCCAGGCAGGCCTGCAACATCCCGAAGATCGCGGCGGCGGCCCAGGCCTGCGGCGAACAGGCGACCGGGTACAGCGTCGGGCCGGCTCCCGCACGGCGCGGAAAACCGCAGAACAGCTCCGGCAGGCGATGCCCGTCGAAATGAAGGCTCGCGTCGAACATGCTCGTGAGCAGCTGCATGGCCGCTTCCGTGCGGCCGTAGCGCGCCATGCCGATCGCGATGAGCGCGTTGTCGTGCGGCCAGACCGACCCGTTGTGGTAGGACATCGGGTTGTAGCGCGCGCTGCCGGCGCGGATCGTGCGGATGCCCCAGCCGCTGAAGAACGCGTCGGACATCAAACCGTCGACGATGCGGTGGGCGTGCTCCGGCGAAGCGATGCCGCTCCAGAGCGTGTGACCTGCGTTCGAAGAGGCGACCTTGCATTGGCGCTTGGCGCCGTCCAGCGCGATCGCGTAGCTGCCGATCTCTTCGCACCAGAAAGCCGCGTGGAAACGCTGGCGCAACTGGCGCGCCTGCGCCTCGAGCTTGTCCGCCAGCGCCGGGTCACCCGTCGCCCGCGCGAGCGTCGCAGCCGCGAGCTTGGCGTCGTACACATAGCCCTGCACCTCGCACAGCGCGATCGGCGCGTCGGCCATCCGGCCGTCGGCGTGGAAGATCGAGTCGTGGGAATCCTTCCAGCCTTGCTGGACGAGGCCCT
>Ga0207677_10001456_pt1 | contig 12539 bp, 13 predicted proteins | sample KBSMisM42_FD_184311 | JGI IMG/M metagenome (GOLD analysis project Ga0207677, IMG submission 184311) | Miscanthus rhizosphere microbial communities from Kellogg Biological Station, Michigan, USA - KBS Miscanthus M4-2 (SPAdes) (version 2) | ecosystem: Host-associated > Plants > Roots >...
GCGCACCTCCGCAGGGACACGAGGATTCTCCCCGCGCGCGTCACCCGGCGGCGACACCAGCCCGAAGTCGCCCGCGAGATCGACCGGCACGTTGGCCTTCGCCTGCGCGTCGATCGACTGCTTGCGCACGAGCTCGCCCCACTGCGCGGCCGCCGAGCCTTTCGCCTGCGCGAGCGCCGCGTTCGCGCTCGCCTCGTCCTTGAGCACGATGAGCGACAAACGCCGCCGCTCCGGATCTTTGTAATCGGCTTTGTGTGCTTCGTAATACGCGCGTGCGTCGGCCTCGGAGATCTCGCTCGGCTGCGGCGCTCCCGCGCGTGCTTCCTTCAACATCGCGTCGCGGAGCACCACGCGGAGCTCCTGCTGCGCGACCGGATCCTTGTCGTACCCCTTCGCCGTCGCCTCTTGCGCGAGGAGCTCCACCTCGACGAGCTCGTCGAGGAGCTCCTTTCGACGCTCGGGCGACTGGTACCGCAACCGATCGAACTGATCCATGTGCTCGAGCGCCGCGACGTAGTCGCCCAGCGTGATCGTATTGTCACCCACCTTCGCGAGCACCTTGGCGGCCTGCTCGGGCGTCAGCGAGGACGTCTGCGCGTGCTCGCCCGCGTCCTCCGTGGCGGAATTGTCACCACACGACTTGCAGCCCGCCAAGGCGAGAGAAGCGATGATGGTGAGGGCGTAGATGCGCATTGGGACGCGCGGCATGCTATGCGAAGGCATGGCCCAGCGCGAGGACGACGCGAGCGTTTTTCCCCCTCCGCTCCATCCGGGCCTCAGTTACAAGCGCATCGTCCTGAAGCTCAGCGGCGAAGCGCTCTGCGGGACGGATGGCGGCTTCGGCATCAACCCGGACGTATTGCGCAGCATGGCGAGCGAGCTCGCGGAGGTCCACGCCGTGGGCGTGCAGACGGCGATCGTCGTCGGCGGGGGCAACATCTTCCGCGGCCTCAAGGGCGCGAGCTCCGGCATGGATCGCGCGCAGAGCGACTACATGGGCATGCTCGCGACCGTGATCAACGCGCTCGCGCTTCAGGACGCGCTCGAAAAGACGGGCGTGCCGACGCGCGTGCAAACGGCGATCGAAATCCGCCAGGTCGCCGAGCCGTACATCCGCCGCCGCGCGATTCGCCACCTCGAGCGCGGTCACGTCGTCATCTTCGCCGCCGGCACGGGCAACCCGTATTTCTCGACGGACACCGCCGCTGCGCTCCGCGCGATGGAGATCCACGCCGACGCGCTCTTCAAAGCCACGAAGGTCGAAGGCGTCTACGACAAGGATCCGGTGCGCTTCCCGGACGCGTCGATGGTGCCGAACATGTCGTTCGACCGCTTCCTGGCCGACCGCATCGGCGTCATGGACTCGACGGCCGTCACGCTGTGCCGAGACAACCGGCTCAAGATCCGAGTCTTCAAGCTCACGACGCGCGGCAACATCAAGCGCGTCGTCTTCGGCGAGAACATCGGCACCGTCGTCGGGGATTAGACCTTCGCGCGTTCGGCCGCCGCACGGAGCAGCGTCGCGACGCCGTCTTCGTCGTCTTCGGTGAAGCCGGGCGCGAGCTCCGCGCCGTCGAGCGCGGCCATCCCGATCACGGCGCACGCTTCGTCGAGTGCTCCGTTCGGATCGATGCGCACGATCGCGTTCGCGCGGCACAAGGCGAGCGGCCACATCGGCGCGAACGTCTCGTCGAGCGGGACGCCGAGCACCTCGAGATCGAGCTCGTCGTCGAGCGGCATGATGGCGAGCGCGTGCGGAATGCTCGCGCGAGGCGCGGCCTCGGGCGGCGGCCGGAACGATCCCATGCGAAACATCGCGCGTGTCAGGAGAGCGATCCGCTCCGGCGTCGCGCACACCGCGATCGTGAGGCGCGCCGCGTTCGGAGCTTTCGAACGAACGACATCGCGGACGCTCTTCAGCTTGTCGGACGAGCTCACGTGCCCTCCGTCATTCGTGCGCGGAGGAGCTCGCAGATGATCGTGTCGCTCGTGTGCACCGCGTGCGTTCGACCATCACGCTCGCGCATCACGAGCGCCCAACTCGCGCGCGCCCCGAGCACCATCACCGCGAGCGTCCCGGGAGCGCCCTGGAGCTTCACGTCGATGACCTTCGCACGATCGCCCGCGGTCTGACGCACGAGCGTGACCGCGCCGGTGTCGCTGCCGTGCGCGACGAACACTTCGATGTCGCGCATCGCGCGGGCGTGCCGGCACCCGTGGAGGATCATCGAGTCGAGCGCGTCACGCGCGATGTCGAGCGTCGCCACGCCCGAGTGCTTCGTCGTCATGATCGCGGAGAGCACGTCCGTCAGCGAACGATCGCGGAGCGCGCGTGCGATTTGCGGAGCGCGGCTGGCTCGCATCGCGCGCGCCCGCGCCACCTGCAAGAGCGTCGGCGCGGATTTTCCGTCGCCGGGAGAAGACGCGAGCCCGACCGGCAGCGCCACGTCGAGGAGCAGCGTTCGCGCCGCGGCGCGAGGCGTCTTCGGCATCAGCACGAACACGTCGCCTGATTCGTTCGTCCCTATCGCGGCGCCTGGAAGCGCGAGCGCGGGCCCGAGCGGCCCGGTGTCGACCTCGCCGTTCCTCGCCATCGCGCACAAGAGCGTGAGCTCGCGTCCGTTCTGGATCGCGTCCACGTCGCGCTGAACGAGACGCTCGAAGACGTGCGCGGGGAGCGCGCGAGATCGCGGCGCTGTCGTGTCCTCGGCCATCGCCGTCCGCGCCAGCGCGCAGAGCGGGAGGAGCGCCGTCGCGAACTCGATGACGCGGTGCACGCGCGCCGTACGCATCGGATCGGGCTTCTCGATCAAGACGCATCCGAACATGCGCGCGTCGACGGCGAGCCCGATGACCTCGCCGCCGCGCGACGATGAAATCTGCGCGAGCTCGAGGTCGTTGTACCGATCGAGCAGCTCGAGCGCCGTGCCGTACCCGGCGATGCGCTTGCGAATGCCGTCGCGATCTTCCTCGCCGTACACGGCCACGCCACGCGCGCCGCTCGCGATCAAGAAGAGCGCGAGGAGCGTCTCGCCGAGCGCACGCGCGTCGCCCGCCTTCGCCACGTTGAGCGCTTGCGTCATCGCGTCGATCAGCTCGGACGCGTCCCGCACCTCGGACGCGAGCTTCTGCGCGCGCTCTTCGCTCCCGACCTTCGCGTGCACCTCGCCGACGGCGCGAAGGACCGCGTCTCCCGTCGGCGGCGCCACGATGAGCCCGCTCGCGCCGAGGGAAATCGCCTCGCCCGCGACCTCGAACGTCGCCGGGGCGGCGAGCACGTAGATCGCCGTCTTCGGGCTGCTCGCGATGACGTGATGGACCATCGCGAGCGCCGCGCCGCCCGCGAGCGTGACGTCGATGATCGCGATCTCCGGCGACTGCTCGACGGACGTCGCCAGCCCGGCCGCGAGATCTTGGGCGACGACGAGCGTGTCCTCCGATCCGGCGAGCGCCTCCTCCACGACTCGCCGCACCTCGGCCTGCTGCGTGACGAGCATCACCTTCACGGCGTGTCGACCTCGCCATGGAAGACCAGGCGTGCGGGGCCGGTCATGAACGTCGGCTCTCCCGGCTCGATCTCGAGGTCGCCGCCCGGCAGCGTCACGCGCACGCGCGGGCCGCGGACGAGGCCCTTCGCGAGCGCCACGACCGCGGTCGCGCACGCGCCGGTCCCGCACGCGAGCGTCCGCCCGACGCCGCGCTCCCAGACGATCAGATCGATCCCGCCGTCCTTCACGCGAGCGAACTCCACGTTCGTCCCCGCAGGAAACGCCGGGTGCGTGGCGAAGCGCGGACCGAGCGCGTCGATGTCCGCGCTCGAAAACTCGCCGAACATGCCAAAAAACATGATCGCGTGCGGGTTGCCCGCGTCGCCGATGAGGAGCTTCGTCCCCTCCACCTCGCGCTCGCCGACGAAGCGCACGTTCCCCATGTCCACGCGCACGCTGGCTCGATCCCCGTTACGGACGATCTCGCACGATCGCGACCCCGCGTCGGTCTCGATCACGAACGTCCCGCGGTCGATCCCGCGCGCGAGCGCCAAATGCAGCGCGACGCAGCGAATCCCGTTGCCGCACATCTCCGGCACGGACCCATCCGCGTTGATCACCCGCATGCGGTCGCCAGAGGAGACGACGAGCACGCCGTCGGCGCCGACGCCGAGCCGCCGGTCGCACAGGCGCACCGCGTCTCCCTTCGAGACGCCGTCGGGCTCGCCTTCGATGACGACGAAGTCGTTGCCCAGCCCTTCGTATTTCGCGAAGCGCCGCGTCATTGCGCCGAGGGTAGCAGAACTGCGATGCGCTCTCGCGCGGCCTGCTCCGAGATGCGTGCAATGTGCACGCGTTTGTGTCGCCCTCCTTCGCCGCGCTCGATGGTCACCGCACCTCGAGCCACGTCGAGAGCGCGGGCGAGGAAACGGACGAGCTCTTCGTTCGCCTCTCCGTCGACCGGCGGCGCCGCGATCGCGATTTCGAGGGCCCCATCGCGCGCTCCGCGCATGGACGTCTTCGAGGCGCGCGGCTTCGCGAGCACCTGAAAGACCACGCCATCGCCTTTCACGGACACGTTCACCATGGGTTAGGCTCCAAGAGGATGACGCAGCTTCGGTGGATGACGACAGGCGAATCGCACGGACCGCGCATCACCGCCGTCGTCGACGGCATCGTCGCGGGCCTCCCGCTCCTGGCCGAGGACATCGACGGCGACCTCGCGCGCCGGCAGCGCGGCTACGGCCGAGGCGGCCGCCAGAAGATCGAGCAAGACCGCGTCACGTTCACCGGTGGGGTGCGTGACGGACGCACGCTCGGCTCGCCGATCTGCATGACGATCGAGAACAAGGACCACGCGAGCTGGACGGACCGCATGGGGGCCGCACCGCTTCCGACACGTCCCGAGCCGCTCACGCGACCTCGCCCCGGACACGCGGATCTCTCCGGCGGCCTCAAGTTCGATCGCGACGATCTCCGCGACATCCTCGAGCGCGCGAGCGCCCGCGAAACGGCTGCTCGCACGGCCGTCGGCGCCGTGGCGCGAAAGCTCCTCGCCGAGCTCGGCGTCGACATTTTCGCTCACGTCGTCGCGATCGGTCCGGTCCATGCCGACGTCGAAGGTCTCGATCGCGACGAGCTGAAAAAGCGAGCGCGCGCTTCGGACCTCTCGTGCGCCGACCCGGAGGCCGAAAAGAAAATGCGCGAAGCGATCCTCGAGACGGCTCACGCGGGAGACACGCTGGGTGGCGTCTTCGAGGTCGTCGCGACGGGTGTTCCGCCCGGCTTGGGCAGCCACACGCATTGGGATCGGAAGCTCGACGGCCGCCTCGCGCAGGCGCTCGTGAGCATCCAGGCCATCAAAGCGGTGGAGATCGGCGACGGCTGGTCCGCGGCCGGGCGGCGAGGTTCCACCGTTCATGATCCGATCGGTTACGACCACGATCGCAGACGCTTCACGCGCGCGTCGAACCACGCCGGCGGCCTCGAAGGTGGTGTCACGAACGGCGAGCCCGTCGTGTGCCGCGCCGCGATGAAGCCGATCGCCACGTTGAAGCGCGCTCTGCCGAGCGTCGACGTGCACACGAAGGAGGCCTTCGACGCAGCCTTCGAGCGGAGCGACATCTGCGCAGTTCCGGCGGCGTCCGTCGTCGGCGAAGCGATGGTCGCCATCACGCTCGCCACGGCGCTCCTCGAGAAGTTCGGAAGCGACTCGCTCGACGAGCTGCGACGCAACATCGAAGGCTTTCACCGGCAAATCGAGGCGTTTTGATGAGATCCCTTCTTTTGGCTGGTTTCATGGGCACGGGGAAGAGCACCGTCGGTCCGCTCGCGGCGGCCAAGCTCGACGTGCCTTTCGCCGACACCGACGAGATCGTCGCGCGCGAGGCCGGCGCTTCCATTCCGGAGCTGTGGCGGCGCGAAGGCGAAGCCGCGTTTCGCGAGCGAGAGCGCGCCGTTTTGGAGAAGCTCCTCGCGGACGGCAAGACGCGCGTCGTCGCGCTCGGTGGAGGCACGCTCCTCGCGCGCGATCTCCGCCACGCTGCGCTCGACACGTCCATCGTCGTCACGCTCACGTCCGAGCCCGAAGAGATCCTCCGACGCGTCGGCGACGTCTCCAGCCGGCCGAACCTCGCCGCGAGCGATCCCAAGAAACGCATCGCCGATCTCCTCGACGTACGCGCCGAGGCGTACGCCGAGTGCCACGCCTCGCTCGCCACGGATGGCGTCGATGCCGACGAAATCGCCGAGGCGGCCGTCGCCGTCGTGCGGCGCGATCCACTCGTTCTCCCGCTCGGAGCTCGGAGCTACCCGATCGACGTCGTCCACGATCAACCCGAAGCGCTGACCGACGCGATCGCGCGCCTCGCGCCGTCGTCGCTCGTCGTCGTGAGCGACGCCCACGTCCGACGCGTTCGCGGCGACCAGCTCGATCGTGCGCTCTCCCACCTCGCGCTTCCCCACATCGACGTGACGATTCCCCACGGCGAAGAGCACAAGACGCTCGGCACCGTCTCCGCGATCTGGGACGCGGCCCTCGGCGCCGGCATCGATCGCGACGCGCTCGTGGTCGCGTTCGGCGGCGGCGTCACGACCGATCTGGCGTGCTTCGCCGCGTCCACCCTCCTTCGCGGCGTACGTTGCGTCACCGTCCCCACGACGCTCCTCGCGATGGCCGACGCGTCCGTCGGCGGCAAGACCGGCTTCGATCATCCCGCAGGAAAGAACCTGATCGGGAGCATCCACCAGCCGCGCGCGGTCGTCGTCGACACGGCGCACCTCGTGACGCTCGCGGCGCGAGAGCTCCGCGCTGGCCTCGCCGAGATCGTGAAGATTGCCCTCGCGACGAGCGCCCCATTGTTCGGGCGGCTCGAGGCCGAGCAGGCCGCGCTCCTCGATCCGTCCTCGCGCGTCCTCCTCGAGGTCGTGCGCGAGGCGATCGCCCTGAAAGCACGCATCGTCCGCGACGACGAGCGCGAGGCGGGCCGCCGCGCGATCTTGAACCTCGGTCATACGCTCGGTCATGCCCTCGAGGCGCACGGTCGCTATCGCAAGTGGCTGCACGGCGAGGCCGTCGCGCTCGGTCTCGTACGCGAGCTCACGATCACGGAGAAACGCGGCCTCTCGCCGCCCGAAATCACCACACGGGCGACGCGCCTCCTCGCGGCGCTCGGTTTGCCGACTGAGGTCTCGCCCGAAGAGATGCACGCCGCGGCGCGCTTCATCGGCGCCGACAAGAAACGCAGCGGCAGCCCCCAACATCCCACGATCGCCCTCACGATCGTCACAGCGCTCGGGCGCGCCGATGTGCGGAAACTACCTTCCGAAGTTCTGCGCGAAGGGTAGCTTTTTTGGCGCTGGCCACCTGCTCCAGGTACGCTGTTGCAGAATACAAACGGAGCAGGCATGTCGCTCACCTTCACGAGACTTCTCGGCGTTGCCATCGGTGGCCTTTTGGCGGCTGCCAGTACGAGCTCGTGCGTCGCGAACAACGCGTCGCTCGTCATCATGGGCATCCTTTCGCCGCCCCAATCTTCGGGAGGCGCCTGCTTGTACACGCCGAACATCATCGGCCCGTACCTCTCGTTCGGCACGTTGGACGTCGCCTTCACCGAGGAGTACGTCCCCGCGCTCCTCCTCGGAAACAACCTGATCGCGCAGGGAAATCCGTCTACGGACCGTATCGAGACGGACAGCATCATCATCCAAGGCGCGATCGTCCGCGTCACGGACGCGACGGGCGCCACGCTCGACAACTACACCGCGCCTGGCGATGGATTCTTGCTCCCCGCGAGCGGCGGCTCTCCTGGCCTCTCCACATACGCCGCGACATTGGTCTCACCCAAAGCCGTTGACGCGGTGCGTCAATCATTTGGCGGTACGTTTGGCGGCACGAAGCGGCTGATTTCCTATGTGAAAGTCTTCGGCATCACGACAGGCGGCACCCACATCGAGTCCGGCGAGGTCGGCATTCCGGTCAACGCCTGCAACGGCTGTTTGGTGACCTTCCCCTCCGGCTCCGACGACCTCGGACAAGCCACGCAGCCGAACTGCGCTGCGCCGGCCACGAGCGGCGGAAGCATCGTCCAGCCGTGCGCCTTCGGCCAAGACCAAGTCATCGACTGCCGCCTTTGCCAAGGCAACCTTGCGTGCGATCCGCGCCGTCCGTAGCGCCGCGATCCTGAGCTGCGCGCTCGGATTCGCCTCCCCTGCCCACGCCGATCCCCAGTTCTCGAGCGGCCTCACGCTCGGCGGCGGTGCAGCCTACTTGCGCACGCGCGGGCCGATCGGTGTCTTCACGATGGGCTTCCACGGCGACGTTCTCTTTCTCCGAAAGAGCGATCACGACTTCGCCATCGGCCCCTACGTCGAAGCGCTCACCGTCGCCTTCGAGACTTTCGAATTCGGCGGCGGCGTGAGCTTCTTGATTCCAGTCTCGGAGCACTTCCCGCTCGTCCTCTCCGCCGGTCTCCACGCCCGCGCCTTCGAGAACAACGGCTGGGAGCCTGGCATGCACGCGCGCGTCTGGATGGGCTCGCGCAGCTACAACTTTCACTCGCTCTATGGGCTCGCCGCGGGCGTCTTCGTCGAAGGTCGCTGGGGCTTGGGCGACGGCCAGCAAGCCGACATTTTGGGCGGCGCCGAGATCGATCTCGAGATCTTCGCGCTGCCATTCGTGCTGCTCTACAACGCGCTTCGCTGAGTGTATGTTGGCGGCGATGGAACGTCGTGCGATCCAGCTGCGCGTCGCGGGGCAGACCTACAAGGTCGTGAGCAGCGCCGAAGAGGACGAGCTCCGCCACCTCGCCGAGCTCGTCGACGAGCGCGTCGGAGCGCTGGTCCCGAAGGGTCGCGCCGTTCCCGCGAACGCGATCTTGCTCGCGGCCATCGCCCTCGCCCACGACCTCGAAGAGGAGCGCGGGCGCCGGACGAGCCTGGAGCGTCGGACGCGGGACGTGCTACGTCGCGTGCTCATGCGGATCGACCACGCTTTGGAGATGGACGCCGAAGCTCCGGTCGAAGCAGAAGCGGAATAGTTTCACGTGAAACAGGTGCCGCGCGCCCTCGCCCACCTCGTGCCGGCGCTCGAGGAGCTGCGGCATACCGACCGTCTTCGGACGCGGTCCGAGCCGCCCGGAGGTGTCTCGTTCTGCTCGAACGACTACCTCGGTCTCGCCCAGACACCGGCGCCTGAAGCGAGCTCGGGGTCTGGCGCGTCACGGCTGATCGCGGGCGAGCGTTATGAGCACGGCCGGCTCGAGCAACGACTCTCCGAGTGGCTGGGCATGGAGCAGACGCTCCTGTTCTCGAGCGGCTACGCCGCCAACGTTGGCGTCATCCAGGCGCTCGTTCACCGGGACGACCTCGTCGTGAGCGACGCCCTCAACCACGCGTCGATCATCGACGGTCTTCGGATGGTTCGGCCGCACGTCGAGGTCGTTCCGCACCTGGACGCCAAGGCCATGGAGACGGCGCTCGCCAGGCCGACGAGAGGTCGGCGGTGGGTCATCACCGAGAGCTACTTCAGCATGGACGCGGACTCGCCGGACCTCGGCGCGCTTCGTCGAATCTGCGATGGGCAAGGGGCGGGGCTGATCGTGGATGAAGCCCACGCGCTGGGCGTCCTCGGCCCACGAGGTTTGGGTCTTTGCGCCGAGGCTGGCGTCGAGCCGGACGTTCTCGTTGGAACCCTCGGCAAGGCGTTCGGTGCGGCGGGAGCCTTCGCCAGTGGCTGTCGTGCGCTCACGGATTGGCTTTGGAATCGCGCGCGGTCACACGTCTTCTCGACGGGGATGAGCCCTGTCGTGGCGGCGGCTGCCCACGCCAACGTCGAGCGTGCGATCGCCGACGCATCTCTTCGCGAGCGCGCGGTTCGAAGCGCGACGACGTTCCGCGATGCCCTCCGTGCGGCGAAGCTCGACGTACGCGGGCACGGTCCGATCGTGCCGTGGGTCCTCGGCTCGGAGGCCGATGCGCTCCGCGTCGCGGCCAACCTTCGCGAGCGCGGTGTTCACGCCGTAGCGATTCGGCCGCCGACCGTCCCCGAAGGAACGAGCCGAATCCGCTTCGCGTTCACCGCTCGGCACACCGAAGACGATGTCGCTCGGGCCATCGACGCCGTGCTCGACAGTTTCACGTGAAACACTCGTCCGCCCGTTCGGTCACGCGCTGAGCCTGCCTCTATCCATTTGATATCGCGTGGTTTTTATGTCGTGCGCAATCGTTGCGTCGTGCGTGATCATCACGACCATCGCCCCGCGCTCCGCTTCCTCGCCGATGACTCGCAAAGCGCGTGCGACCGAGGCTTTGTCGAGGCCCGTCGATGGCTCGTCCAAGAGCACGAGATCCGGCTGGTGAACGAGTGCGCGCGCGAGCGCCACACGCTGGCGCTGGCCACGGGAGCCCGTGCGCATCGGTCGCGAGCCAAATTCGCCGATGGAGAATCGCTCGGCGCTGCGCTTCCACGCGGCAGTTACGTCGACGCCTGCAAGACGAGCGGCGAGCTCGATGTTCTCGCGCCCCGTGAGGTCCGGATAACAGAGCGTGTCGTGCCCGACCCAGCCGAGACGCGCACGAACGTCGTCTCGCCGTTTTCCCAGGCTCCCGTAGTCGATCGTCCCGGACGTCGGGCGGATCGTCGTCCCGATGATCCCGAGGAGCGTGCTCTTTCCCGAGCCGTTCGGGCCTTCGATGATGGCGACTTTCCCCGCTTCGAGCTCGAGCGTGACGTCCACGACGGCGCGCACGTTCCCGAAGCTTTTGCTGATGTGGGAGAGCCGCACGCGAGAAGCCATCGTACCGCTTCCGCCTTGTAGTTCCATGCTACGCTTGCCAGCATGACCGCAGCCGCCGCGGTGCAACCGGAAATGCCGGAAGAGCTCCCCGCGTTGCAGAAACTCCGGCAAGCAGTCGAGGGTGCGCTCGAAGGTAAGCAGGACGCCATCGAGCTCGCGCTCGTCGCCTTGCTTGCCGGTGGTCACATCCTCATCGAGGACGTGCCAGGTGTAGGCAAGACCACGCTCGCTCGCGCTCTGGCCAAAGCGGTGGGCGGCGAGCTGCGACGTGTCCAGTTCACGAGCGATTTGATGCCGAGCGACGTGGTCGGCGTGTCCGTATACGACCAGCGTTCGTCCGAGTTCGTCCTGCGCCACGGTCCGATTTTCGCGAACGTCGTCCTCGCGGACGAAATCAACCGCGCCTCGCCGCGCACCCAGTCGGCGCTGCTCGAGGCGATGAACGAAGGGCAGGTCTCGCTCGACGGCCAGACGATTCCGCTGCCGGACCCGTTCCTCGTCATCGCGACGCAGAACCCGCAGGATTTCGCCGGGACGTTCCCGCTCCCGGAGTCGCAGCTCGATCGGTTCCTCGTGCGCATTCGTCTCGGGTACGCGCCGCCCGAAGTCGAGATGCGGCTGATTCTCGAGGGCAACCTCGACACGGTGCGTGATGTGCCGACGGTGCTCGATCCGAAGCGTCTCGTGGCGCTCCAGCGCGAGGTCGATCGGGTGACGCTCGACGGCGCGCTCGGCAACTACCTCCACGCGCTCATCTTGGCGACGCGCTCCGCACCGTCGCTCTCGCTCGGGCCTTCGACGCGTGGAGCGATCCTGCTCGCGCGCGCCGCGAAAGCGCAGGCGATGCTTCGTGGGCGGACGTACTGCATCGCGGACGACATCCACGATCTGGCGGTTCCGGTCCTCGCCCACCGCGTGAGGCTCACCTCACACGCCGATGGCTTCGCGCCGACGCGCGACGAAGCGGAGGCCGCCGTGCGCGAAATCGTGGCGCGCATCCCGGTTCCGCTCTGAGAGGACGCGCATGGCTGCAGCACCGCCGCGCAAATGGTTTCGTCTCTCCAGCATGCGCCCGCCGCGCAAGCTGAAGTTCACCCGCGAAGGGAAGTTCTTCGTCGGCATCACGTTCGGCGTCGGCTTCGCGGCGCTGAACACGGCGAACAACCTTCTCTACCTGCTCCTCGGCATGCTCCTCGCGCTCATCGTCGTGAGCGGCGTCATGAGCGAGCTGTCGCTCCGCGATCTCACGGTCGTTCGTAGGCTCCCGCTTCGAGCGCAAGTCGGGCGAGCGCACCTCGTCGAGATCGAAGTGTTCAACCACAAGGGTCGCGTGCCTTCCTACGCGATCGAGGTCGAAGACTTGCGAGCGGCGCAGCCCGCGGACAAGAGATGCTTCTTCCTGAAGATCTCTCCCAAGTCGGCGCAGGTCGCGGCCTATCGAAGAACGCCGCTCAAACGCGGGCGCGACGTGCACGTCGGGTTTCGCATCGCCACGCGATTTCCGTTCGGGCTCTTCGAAAAATCGCGCGAGGTTCCGGCCGAGGGCGAGCTGATCATCTATCCCGCGGTGGATCCCGTGCAGCTTCCGCCGAGCGGATCGGGGCGACACGCGGGCCAGGACTCGTCGCTCGGGCGTGGCAACGGCGAAGACTTCCTCGGCTTGAGGCCTTTGCGTGAAGGCGAGGACCCGCGCGACGTGCACTGGCGAAAGTCGGCGGCGCTGGGTCAGCTCGTCGCTCGCGAGCGCGCGCGAGAG
>Ga0207677_10001462_pt1 | contig 12511 bp, 14 predicted proteins | sample KBSMisM42_FD_184311 | JGI IMG/M metagenome (GOLD analysis project Ga0207677, IMG submission 184311) | Miscanthus rhizosphere microbial communities from Kellogg Biological Station, Michigan, USA - KBS Miscanthus M4-2 (SPAdes) (version 2) | ecosystem: Host-associated > Plants > Roots >...
GAAGTAGCCGATGACCGTCGCGATCGTGCCGGCGAAGATGCCTGCGAACTGCGCGATGAACTGGCGTCGCGGATTTGCGCCGAGGAGGTAGCCGCTCTTCAGATCGTTGAGCAGGTCGGCGCTGGCGGATGCTGCACCGGCCGTCACGGCGGCGGTCATCAAGTTGGCGGTCGTGGATTGCGGCATCAAGACGCCGTACGTGAGCTGGGTGATCTTGCCCATCGCGCCGGTGGGCGTGACGTCCGTCTCTCCGAGGGCGCGGCACGCGACGAGCGCGAGGAAGAACGTCATGAGCACGGCGAGGAGGCCGAAGTGGAGCGGGATCTGAAACGCGCGCCACGCGAGGATCGCGAGCGCGGTACCGGAGATGCCAGCGCCGATCGCGAACCACTTCATCGGGACCTCGGTTCGGGCGACGAGCTCGTCCTCTTCCCCGCTCTTCGACAAGATGCCGCGCACGGCTCGGACGATCGTGCGCCACTGGCGGGCGAAGCCGAAGAGGCCCGCGGTCACCATCATCGGGGCGCCGACCCACACGCCGATCTCTTTCCACGCGCTCGCGGGCTTCGTCGCGGCCGTCACGACATGACCAGCGGCGTTCGTCCACGACGCGGTGAGCGCCGCGGGTGCGACGAACCAGACGAGAGCGATCGCGCCGATCATCATCGAGATCGTGGCGCGAAGTCCGATGATGCCGCCCGCCGCGACGAGCACGATGCCGTGATCGAGCTTCACGTTGAAATCCGAGAGCGCGACCTTCTTGCCGGCGACCGAGATGCCCGGCAGCCAATCGAAAATCTTCGACGAGCCAGGGATGAGCGCTTCGCGATGACGCTTCGGCAGCTCCACGACGCGCAGACCGAGATCTTTGACGAGCGGAACGAGCGCGGCGATGCCTGCCGACGCGAAGAGCGCGCGCGCCTTCAAGAGCGCCTCTTTTCCTTCGCTGTAGAGGCTCTGGAGCGTGACGGCCGCGGCGACGCCCGACGGGAACTTCAAGCGCTCCTGGTTGATCATGTTGCGCTTCATCGGGATCGCGAGCGTCGTCCCGAGCACCGCGTTGAAGAAGACCCAAAACGCGAGCACCCACACGGGCGGATGCGATCCCGTCAAGAGAAGGAGCGCCGGGAACGCCGACACGAGCGTGCCGCCCGTCGAGTAACCCGCGCTCGACGCGGTCGATTGCATGCAGTTGTTCTCGAGGATCGACATCGGCGTCTTCGCGATGCGCGCGCGCACGAGCGCCGACCAAATCGAGAACGAGAGGATCGACGCGGTGATGGCGACCCCGAGGTGCCAGCCCGTCTTGAGGCCGATGTAGAGGTTCGTGAACGCGAGGAAGAAACCGAGGAGCGAGCCCATGACGAGCGCGCGAATCGTCAGCTGCGGCGCGTCCTCGCCGCGGTAGGCCTTCTCGTACCAAGTCTTTTCGTCCATCGGCAGGACTTGGTCCACCGGCAGATCTTTTTCTTCCCGCTGCTCAGGGCGCTGAATGAGTCCCACGCGGGCATGCTATACGCGGCATCGATGCGGCTTTGCGTGTTTTGTGGATCGAAGACCGGCGCGCGGCCGGAGTTCGTGGCGGCGGCCAAGGCGCTCGGCCAAGAGCTCGCGGCGCGGCGCATCGGGCTCGTGTACGGCGGGGCTTCGATCGGCGTGATGGGCGCCATCGCCGACGCGGTGCTCGCAAACGAAGGCGAAGCCATCGGCGTCATTCCGCACGGCGTCTTCGAGCGCGAGGTCGCCCACACGGCGCTCTCCGAGCTCCACGTCGTCCACAGCATGCATGCGCGCAAGGCGCTGATGGCCGAGAAGTGCGACGCATTCCTCGCGCTCCCCGGCGGTCTCGGGACGTTCGACGAGCTCTTCGAGGTCCTCACGTGGAAGCAGATCGGCATCCACGACAAGCCCATCGGTCTGCTCGATGTCGAAGGCTACTTTTCAGACACTCTCAGGTTGATTCAGCGCGCCCAGGACGAGGGTTTTCTCGATCACGCGCCGCTCGCGATCACGTCGCCGTCGATCGATCGCGTGCTTCGAACGCTGCTCCCGCAAGCGAAGCATCCGTTAGAGAAATGACGTTGCTGTAGGAAGGCCTCGCGTATTTCGGCGTATGAACGCTGGCATCGCTCCTGCACCTGAGAGCGGTCGAGGGACTCTTCATGAATCGCTTCTTTTTGGCTGCCGCCGCGCTCGCTGCTAGCGCGGGGGTCGTCGGCTGCTCCGGCGCCGACAACATCTTGCTCGGCGACTCGGGCACGCAACCCACCGAAGACGCGGCCGTCGTTCAGAACGACGCGGCTCCGACCGAGGACGCCACGACGACGATCGTCGACGCGACGACCGAGGACGTCGAGCATCCGAAGGACGCGAACGTCGTCGACGTCGCGCCGGACATCTCGACGGGCCCGCCCGACTCGAAGATTCTTTGCGGCACGACGTCGTGCAGCGCGCAAAAAGAAATGTGCTGCTGGCACCAGAGCTCGACGACGAAGCCGTACGAGTGCGTGACGAGCGGCTCGAGCTGCGCGGGAACGTACGACGTCGTCATGACGTGCTCGCAACCGGACAACTGCGCGTCGCAAGGCCACGCGGGCTACCAATGCTGCGCGACCGGCGGCAACTACGGCTGGAACACGTGCTCCGGCTACGACGTGGCGTCGTCGGTGACGTGCAAGTCGCAGTGCGCGACGTACGACTACGAGCTCGGTTGCAGCGTGCAGCAACAGAACTGCAGCGACTCGTCGCAGACGTGCATCGTCAGCAAGTGCACCGTGACCGGCGATACGATGTGTTACTGACTGGCCTTACGGGCCAACGACGCAGTCGTAGAGCTGGCGATAGTGCACGAGCGCGGGCGGTGTCCCGTCGCTCGCGAGCTTCGCCGTGACGGTGACGCGCAAGAAATAGCGTGACGGCTGGCCGATCGACTCGAGCTTCGCGTTCACGTCCACGCCCGTCCACGTCGTAATGTCAGGACCGGTGATCGTCGCGAGCTCGACGTACGTCGCGGTCGCGAGAGCGGCTTGCGTGTCGGCCGTCTGCGCCGTGACGACGAGCGCCGAGTCGAGCGGCGTGTGCGTTTGGAAATCGAAGAAGCGCCACACGGCCACGAGACCTTGCGAGTTGCATACGCCCGCGAACTCGAGCTCCTCGGCCGTGCCCGCGTCGCCCGCATCGACGAACGTCGGCGGCGCGAACGCGTCGTCGGTGTACGTGGGCGCCCCGTCCGAGTCTCCGATGGGCGGTGGCTGCCCATTCGAGCACGCCGTCACGAGCAACGCGAGAAGAGCAAAGACCCGCACCATGGAAGATTAGCTCAAAGCGCGGACGAAGGTCACCGGCGCGCCGAGCGGTAGCGCGTGGAAGGCGTCGAGATCGTCCTTCGCGATCACCGCGATGATCGGGTAGCCGCCCGTCACGGGCCCGTCCGGTCCGATCACGATCGGAGAGCCGCCTCGAGGCAGCTGAATCGCGCCGACGACGGTCGGTGTGGATGGCAGCGTTCCCGTCGACGACGTCGCCATCGGCGTCGAAGGCTCGAGGCGCGTGCCGGTTCGATCGCTCGTCGTCGAGATTCGAAACGCGGTCGTCTCGAGCGCTTCCCCGCCCTCGTCCGGGCCGAGCACCACGCGGATCGGCCTCGAGACGATCTTCGGCTTCGCGTCGCGATCGCGAACGGGCGCGCGCGCGGAGCTCAGGCGATCGCCTCGGCGGATTTCGCGACCGAGGCCGCACACGGCGAGCGTCGATCGGCTCCCGAGAAAGACGGGCGCATCGAGGCCACCGGCGATCGCGAGATACCGCACGCGCAGGTGCGGATCGGGATCGACGACCAGCTCTTCCCCTGCGCGTAAGACGCGACGCACGCCGCGATCGTCTCCGACGACGATCTCCGAGTCGGCGACGCACGCGAAGCGTCCGAAAATCTCGACGCACGCCGCGTCCGGATCATTTCCTGCGGCCGCGTTCGCAGCATGAGCGAGCGTCCGAACGAGGAAGCCGCTCCGAGGCACACCCTGCGAAGCGAGCCCGACGCGTCCGGCGTCTTGCGCGGTGGCGAGCCCGAGGACTTTGCGAACGATGATCATTCTGGACGAAATCGCACGCGGTCGCCGGGTCGAAGGAGAGCGCCGCGCACGGCGTCGAAGAGAACGACGCCCTGCGCGGTCCCGAGGATGCGCCAGCCGCCCGGGCTCGCGAACGGATAGACGCCCGCGTACGGCCCGGCGATCGCGACCGCGTTCTTTGGAACCGTGACGCGCGGCTCGGCGAGCCGAGATACTTCGAGCTCGCTCGGAAGGCCGCCCAGATACGCAAATCCAGGCCGAAAGCCCAAGAAGAGAACCGTGTATTCTGCATGCGTATGGCGCGTGATGACCTCGCTCGCTTCGAGGCCGGAGAGCGTCGCGACGTCCGCGAGGTCGGCGCCGTCGTATCGCACGGCGATCTCGACTGTGCGGCCCTCTCCTTCGGCCGCGAGCCCGTCGAGCGCCGCGACTCGATCCGGCGTCACGCTCGGGACGCCTTCGAACGAGACGCCGATCCACGCCTCGGTGAGCGCGACATCGACGACGCCAGGCCACGCTCGAACGGCTTGGGCGATGCGCGCGCCGCTCGTTCCACGTGGCCGTGCGATGCGCAGCGCGGCGTCGCCGAGCTTCTCGAACGTCGTCACGTCATCACCGCTCGAACCGCGCGCGCGACGGCCAGCGCGTTCTTCCCGTCGCCGTGCACGCAGATCGTATCGACCGCTCCGCTCGCGATGAGCGCCCTCGCCTGCTCCGCCGCGCGGGTCGGATCGTCGATCATCGCGCCCGGCTCTCCCCGCGGAACGAGCGTCCCATCCGCGCGCATCCCGCGATCGGCGAACCCTTCGCGCGCGTAACGAAGCCCGAGCTCGTTCGCCGCACCCCGCACCGCGCCTCGCGGAGGACCGATCACGGTGATCTCCCAGCCGAGCGCCTCGATGATTCCCTTCAGCGCCGCACCCGCGAGCGCCGGATCGCCGTTCGCCGCGTGATAGAGCGCGCCGTGGAGCTTCACGAACGGGATCGGCACGTCGCCGTGCGTGCGCGCGCACGACGCGAGCGCGTGACACTGCTCCGCCACCGACGCTCCGAGCGCTTCGGGCGTGATCACCATCACTTGGCGCCCGAAATTCGCCCGATCCGGATACGCGGGGTGTGCGCCGGCCTTCGTCCCGAAACGTTTGCAACATTCGAGGACGCGCGTCATCGAGCGCTCGTCGCCTGCATGCCCGCCGCACGCGATGTTCACGACCTCGGCCGCCGCGTAGAGCTCTTCGGGCTCATTTTCGAGCTCGCCGGCATCCACGTTCAAGAACATTGGCCCTATCATTCTGCCATGTCCCTGCCGCCCGGTCCCGAGAGTCATCCCGTCGTCTTGATGTGGCGGTGGATACGCACGCCGTTCGAGCTGATGAACGAGTGCCACGAGCGCTTCGGTGACACCTTCTTCCTCGCCCTGCCCTTCACCGACAAGCTCGGTCTCGTGACGATCTCCGATCCGAAGGCCATCAAGGACGTCTTCGGCTTCGGTCCGGACGAAGCGCACGCGGGCGAAGCGAACATCGTGCTCAAGCCCTTCCTCGGCAAGCACTCGCTGCTCTTGCTCGATGGGGCCTCCCACCTGCGCCACCGCAAGATGATCCTGCCGGCGTTCCACGGCGAGCGCATGCTCGCGTACGGCCGGACGATGATGGACGTCGCGATGAACGCGATCGACAGCTTTCCGATGCAGCGCAAGTTCCCGGTCCACGGGCCGATGCAGTCGATCACGCTGAAGATCATCATTCGAACCGTCTTCGGCATCGACGACGGGCCGCGCTTCGCGGAGCTCGCCGACGTGCTGGCGCGTGGGCTCGACGCGAGCGCATGGCCGGGTCTCCTCTTTCCGTTCATGCAGCGCGATCTCGGGCCGCTGAGCCCGTGGGGTCGCTGGCTGCGCCTCCACAATCGCGCGTCGAAGCTCCTGCGCGACGAGATTTCACGCGCGCGCGCCTCGAAGGACGCCAAGCGCACCGACGTGCTCTCGATGCTCCTGCAAACCGAGATGACGGACGACGAGATCCACGACGAGCTCGTGACGCTCCTCGTCGCAGGCCACGAGACGACCGCGACGTCGCTCGCGTGGGCGCTGCGATGGATCCTGCCCAACAAGAAGCTCCTCGGCGAGCTGCGTGAAGAAATCCTCGGCGCGGGCGACGATCCGGCGAAGATCGCGAAGCTCGAGCTCCTCGACGACACCGTGAAGGAGACGCTGCGCCTCCAGCCGGTGATCCCGATGGTCGGTCGCGTCCTTCAAGAGCCGAAGACGATCGCCGGCTACGATTTGCGCGCTGGCTCGGTCGTCGCGCCCTCGATTTATCTCGTGCACCAGAACCCGGAGCTCTACCCGAACCCGACCGCGTTCGAGCCGCGTCGCTTCCGCAACTTCAAGCCGGCGGCGTGGGAGTTCTTGCCGTTCGGCGGCGGCCTTCGGAAATGCGTCGGAGCCGCGTTCGCGATCTACGAAATGAAGATGGTCCTCGCGACGCTCCTACCCCGTGTGGAGATGCACCTCGCCAACGAGGACGTGAAGGTCGCACGCCGGAGCATCACGCTCACGCCTTCGCACGGCTTGCCCGTCGTCGTGACTTCGCGGCTCTCACCTGCCGCCGCGCGCGCACGTCGCAGGCAGCACACCGCCGAGGCCGCAATTCACTGAACCGCGATGTCACCCTGCGCGGTGCAGGCGATGTCGCACGAGTTGCCTGCGATTTGCTTCTCGTCGTAGACGAACACGAGACCACCCGTCGCGACGTCGCCGTAGATGCGCTGCGAGCTCGCCCACGTGCTCTGCTTGTAGTTGCACGCGGGGCCGTCCTGCCACGGGTAGATCGTGCCGATGCAGATGTCCACGAAGGACCCATTCGTGACTGCGCCCGCGAACGTCGTGCCGTTGAACGTCGCGCTCGCCCACGTCGAGACGCCGTCGCACGCGTACTCGATCGTTCCGGTGTCGTACTCGTGCACGACGACGTCGACGTAGCAGCCGGACTGCGTGACGATCGTCCCGACCGTTCCTTGCATGATGCACGTTTTTTCGGGCTTGCCCGCGTCGGTCGGCGTGCAGAACGGCGAGAGGATGACGTCCGGTCCAGCATCGACGACGTCCTCTTCGGCGACGTCCATGGAAGCGTCGTGATGCTTCACGTCCGGCGCGCTCGCGTCATGCGGCACGTCGAGCTCCGTGCGCGCTCCACAACCCAAGACGAAGAAGAGAAGTCCGAGCAACCTCACGCCGAGCGCCTCACCCATCGGCGAACAGCAAGTGTCGCGCCACGCACGAAAGCCCTATTTTGTGGGCGATTCATCGCGCACCGTCAATCGTCGAACGCCAGTATGATGCCGCCATGCGACTTTCTTCGACCTTCGCGCTTTGTTTTCTTGCCGTCGCGTGCGGCGGAACCATCAACAATTCGGACGGCGGCACCAACACCGACGCCGGATCGTCGGACGTCTCGACGACGAAAGATTCGTCGAGTGACGTCATCACGCCGCCGTTCGACGCCGGCTCGTTCTGCAGCGGCACGACGCCGAAGCTTCAGATCAACGGCTCCGATTCGACGATCCTCAAGGCGACCGGCAAGGCGATCATCTTGAACTGCTGTCAGTCGGCGGAGATCTCGCTCGCCACGGCGCAGTTCCAGGCGATGATGAACATCATGTGGCGCACGCCCGCCCTCTCCGGCGCGGCGACGATCGATCTCGCGAACCCGCCGCAAGGGTTCGGCATCGAGATGGACCTCGGCTGCGATCCCGCGACGCAATCGTGCGCCAACGCGAGCCCCGAAGAGCGCTACTTCAACGAAGGCTTCTCGGGCACGATCCAGTACGCGACCGGAAACAACGCGATGAGCGTCAGCTACTGCCTGCAGATCACGGAGTCGCCTTCGCAGCCGCACGCCGTGATTCATTCGATGGCGCTCTACGCTCCGAACATCGACTCGCCCTGATCGAGATCGCGATGGCACGTGTCGTGCTCTGCGCCCGACCATGCAATCGAACGTTCCGATGCTGACGCTCGTAGCGCGCCAGCCTGTGGCACGCGTCCACATGGGTCACCTCGCCACACGCCGAAACATAGTAAAGAACCTTCACAGCGCATCATTCGCGCGATACGCCCTCTCGTCGTGCGCGTACTGATCGTCGACGACGAGATCGAGATGGGACGCATGCTCGTCGACGGGCTGCGCGCGAAGACGTATGACGCGTCTCACTGCGCATCCGCCGACGAAGCGTTCACGCTCGTGATGGAAGGCAAAGTCGATCTCGTCGCCACGGATCTACGGATGCGCGGCATGAACGGCATCGAGCTCTGCCAGCGCATCGCGGTGAATCGGCCTGACGTGCCCGTCGTCGTCATGACGGGCTTCGGCACGCTCGACACCGCGATCGAGACCATCCGCGCGGGCGCGTTCGACTTCCTGACGAAGCCGTTCGGCATCGACTCGCTCGTGCTCGTCGTCGAGCGCGCGATCAGCCAGCGCAACCTCCGCGAGGAAGTGAAGCGGCTTCGCATTGCGAACTACGCGCACGAGCCGCTCGAAGGTCTGCTCGGCGACAGCGCGCCGATGCAAGCGGTGACGGAGCTCGTGAATCGCATCGCGGAGAGCGACACGACGACGCTCGTGACGGGCGAGACGGGCACCGGCAAGGAGCTCGTCGCGCGCGCGATTCACAGCCGGAGCAAGCGACGCGAAGGCCCTTTCATCGCGATCAACTGCGGCGCGATGCCGGCTTCGCTCCTCGAGAGCGAGCTCTTCGGTCACGTGAAGGGCGCGTTCACGGACGCGCGCGACAACCGCACGGGGCTCTTCGTAGAGGCGAACGGCGGCACGCTCCTCCTCGACGAGGTCGGCGAGATGCCACTCTCGATGCAAGTGAAGCTCTTGCGAGCGCTCGAGACACGCACGGTGCGCGTCGTCGGATCGAACGTCGAGCGCCCGTTCGACGTGCGCGTCGTCGCCGCGACGAATCGCGATCTCGAGAGCGCGGTCGAGGAGCAAGCGTTCCGCGAGGACCTGCTCTATCGGCTCAACGTGATCCAAGTCGCGCTGCCTCCGCTTCGCGCGCGCGGCAACGACGTCCTCGCGCTGGCGCAGCACTTCCTCCAGCGTTTCGCGGCGCGCGGCAAGAAGAACGTCAACGGCTTCCTCGTCGCGGTCGCCGAGAAGCTCCTCGCGTACGCCTGGCCTGGCAACGTGCGCGAGCTGCAGAACGCGATGGAGCGCGCGGTGGCGCTCGCCGAGCACGAGCAGATCGTCGTCGACGACTTGCCCGAAAAGATTCGCGACTACCAGCCCTCGCACTTCCTCGTGACGGCGAACGATCCGCAGGAGCTCGTGTCGATGGAAGAGGTCGAGCGGCGTTACGCGCTGCGCGTCCTCGAGGCGGTCGGCGGCAACAAGAGCCTCGCGACGCGCATCCTCGGCTGGGATCGCAAGACGCTTTACCGGCGTCTCGAACGGTGGGGGATCAACTCGGCGAACTGATCGCGCTCGCGATCGCCACGCGCAAGTCGTCGAGGCCGAACGGCTTCTCGAGGAGGCGGATGCCGAGCGCCCGAAGTCGCGCGAGGAAGGTGGCGTCGCCGGAGGCCGTCATGATGATCACGGGCGTCGACCAGCTCGCTTCCCGCAGCTGCGTGATCACGTCGATGCCGTTGAGGCGCGGCATGCGGACGTCCGAGAGGACGACGTCGAAGCGGTCCTCGTCGCGTCGCGAGATCAAGCCCGTCGCGATGGCGTCGAGCAGCTCGACGCCGTTCGACGCTTCGAAGACGAGATAGCCGTCCGCTCGAAGGGCCGCGGTGATCATCGCGCGCATGTCGACGTCGTCTTCGGCCACGAGGACGCGCGCGCCTTGGGTCTCCATGAACGCTCGCGTCGCATCCTACGTGCCAGGCGATTCGCGCCGCGAAATGCCGTGCGCCCGCGTGTGGACGGAGGGGACATGTCCCATTCGTCACCACACCCGACGAAAGCGCGCGGCGCCGAACGCCCGAAGACCGCACGCCTGCCGCGTGTGGCACGCGCCGCGCATGGAGAAAGGGGGGATCGGTTTCATGAAGCTCGCCCGGAAGATCGTCTTGGTGATGCTCGCGTCGTTTCTCGGCGTCTTCGCGGTGCTCGGATACGTCGACGCGACACGCGTGGTTCGTGAATCGCACACGCGGGCGGCGCACGACCTCGCGACGACCGGCCATGCGCTCGGACCGGCGCTCTCGGAAGTCTCCGCCGTCGAAGGCGGCATGCGCGCCCGCCAGCTCCTCGATCGGGCCGACGCCGATCTCAAAGAGATCCAGATCCGATGGAGGCCGCTCGAGGAGCTCGCTCGAGATCAACGTGACACGCTCGTTCGCGGCGAGGACGTGACCATCGACGACGAGACCTCCGACACCGTCACCGTTTTCGTTCCGGTGAATTCGCTCAACGGCGCGCTCGAGGTCTCGCAAGCGCTGACGCCGCGCAGGGCCGTGCTCACCGGCGTCATCATGAAGCGCTTCGCGGAGACCGGCATCGCCGTGCTCGTGGCTGCGATCCTGTCGATCATCGCGGCGCTGCGGATCATCGGCGCGCCGATGCGCTCAATCACGAACCACGCGCGCAAGATCGGACGCGGCGATCTCTCGGAGAGGCTCGCGATCTCGCGCAACGACGAGATCGGAACGCTCGCCGCGGAGATGAACATGATGTGCGACCGGCTCGTCGGCGCGCAGGAGCGCTTCCTCCTCGAGACCGAAGCGAAGTTGAAGGCCGAGGAACAAGTGCGTCACGCCGATCGCATGAGCATGGTCGGCACGCTCGCCGCGGGAATGGCGCACGAGCTCGGCACGCCGCTCAGCGTGATCGCGGGCCGCACGCAGATGATCGCGACGACCAAGCGCGTGCCTGCGCAGGTCGTGGAGTACGCCAAGGTCATCGGCGGTCAGGTCGAGCGCATGACGAAGATCATGCGAGGCTTGCTCGATTTCGCGCGCAGCACGCCGACGAAGAAGAGCGAGACGGACCTGCGCGACTTGACGACGCGCATCCTCGATTTGCTCGCGCCGCTCGCGATGAAGCGCAACGTCACGCTCCACGTCAAACCCGACGCCGAGCCCGCGTCGGTCCAGGTCGATCCGGCGCAAGTCGAGCAGGCCGTCGCGAACCTCGTCGTCAACGGCATCCAGGCGATGAATCACCCGGGGACGATCGACGCCGACGTGCGCCGCGTCCACGTCGCGCCACCGGGCGTGCGCGAGGCGAGCGACTTCGTGTGCGTCTCCGTTCGCGACAGCGGCGCGGGCATCGGCGAGGACGACCTCGGTCACATCTTCGAGCCGTTTTACACGACGAAGGACGTCGGCGAGGGCACGGGCCTCGGCCTCTCGGTCACCTACGGCATCGTGCACGAGCACGGCGGGTTCGTCGACGTGCGCAGCACGGTGAACGTGGGGACATGCGTCTCGCTCTATTTTCCTGCGTGATCGAGCACCTTCGTCACCGCGGCCCGCAGGTCGTCGAGATCGAACGGCTTGACCAGCATGCCGAGCCCTAGCTTTCTCGCCTGTTCGTGGAGCGCGGCGTCGGCGAACGCGCTCATGAGCAGCATGGGCACGTCATACCCCATGCGGTCGAGACGCGTCGCGAGCTCGACGCCAGTCATCACCGGCATTCGAACGTCCGAGAGGACGAGATCGTAGCCCACGTGTCCCGGGATGCGCGAGGCGGTGATGTTCATGAGCGCGTGGCCGCCATCGATCGCCTCGTCGACGGCGTAGCCCTCGGCGCGCATCGTCGCGGCGACGAGCGCGCGCATGTCGGCGTCGTCTTCGACGACGAGGACACGACGGTCGTCATTGTCGGTCGGTTGCGTGCTCATCGCAGGTCGTGGGAGCACGCCGCATGCCAAGGAAATCACTCGGAAGACGTGGACTGTGGAGTGATAACGTGGAAGGTAGGGGTGGGGACCGTTGCCGACGAGCAAAACCGATGCGTTAGCCGCCAAGCTCGTCGATCACGAGCTCACGGGCGGAGCGGACGCCATCGGAGCCGTCTATGAAAAGACGTTCGCCCAACTCTCGCCCATCATCGGCGCGCACGGCGTTCGCGGCATCTTCGCGCGCGCGCTCGAGATCGTTCAACCCGAACAGCCGCTGCTTCGCTCGTTCGTCGTAGGCACCGAGCCCCTGAGAGCGGCGGCGACGCTGGCGCCGTGTCTGTCGCGCGCTTCGGTCGCGGATGCTCGCGTCGCTGGCATCGCGCTCTACACGGCGTTCTTCGGCCTGATCGTCACGTTCATCGGGTTCGAGCTGACCGTCCGGCTGCTCCACGCTGCATGGCCTCAAGTTGACATGAAGGAGACGTGATGACTGGTGTGACGATCGCGACGATTCCTTCCGGCGTGCCCGGCCTCGACGAGGTCCTCGGCGGTGGGATCCCTCATCTCTCCTTCAACCTCGT
>Ga0207677_10001466_pt1 | contig 12505 bp, 5 predicted proteins | sample KBSMisM42_FD_184311 | JGI IMG/M metagenome (GOLD analysis project Ga0207677, IMG submission 184311) | Miscanthus rhizosphere microbial communities from Kellogg Biological Station, Michigan, USA - KBS Miscanthus M4-2 (SPAdes) (version 2) | ecosystem: Host-associated > Plants > Roots > Rhizosphere...
GAAGGACTGCCGGCTGATGCCGGTTACATTCACGGATCAGATCCCTTCTACGAGGAGATCGGGCGGGTCGAGGCGGTTCCGGACCGCCTCGTGCTGTACCACGGCAGCCTTCTGCACTCCGGCATCATTCCGCCGGACATGCCTTTCACCGCCGACCCGCGCGAGGGGAGGCTCACGGCAAATTTCTTTCTCTTGGGACGCTAGGTACGGCGGCGACGAGTGAGCCGCGTTGTGCCTGTCCGTTAGCAAGCCATCCGCCGGTAAACCCCGCCCTCTGTAGGCCGCGCCGGATCGCCGGCACGCGGCGCATGTACCGCCAGATGAAATCGTCTCGATGATTCGCGGCCTGCAACAGGATCGGCCCTTGGTCGATTCCGAGATAGTCCTTGGCGATCCACCCGTTCTTCGGGTCGACCGTTCCGCCTTCAACCTTCACCCCTGAATAGGTGAAGCTCGGGTTGAAGCTGTCCTTGAATCCGTAGCGGTCGAACAGGCCCGGTCGCTTCGTCATGGCTTCGGCACAAGGAAGCACGATCTCTGGCGCAAAGGGCAGGGACCCCAGCGCTGCGGTCGGTGCGATTGTGCCGTCGTCGCGGCCCTCGGGCTCGATTAGCGGCCCGCGCGCCGCGTAGCCGAAGAATTGCCGCTTCTGGCCCTTGTAGGTGATCTGGAAATCGCCGGGTCCGTCGCAGGCGGTTAGGCCCCACAACTCTTTCGAATAGCCTTCCCACCCCATGCGATTCACGCTGCACCAGGCCCAATTCGTGTAGGTGGCGCGGCGGCTGTTCTCGAAATAATCGAACCCCGCCTGGCGCATCACGGCGTCCTGGATGCCGCGGAAATCGATCCAGATGTGGCTGTACTGGTGACCGAACAGTGGTGCGAAGCCGACATGCCTCGTCGGGCCTTCGCCGCGCCAGAAGTCCGCATAACGCGAAGTCCATTGCGACCACAGGTTGGGCGGCCCGGGATGCGTCCGCGATCCCAGCGCGAGGATGTTGACGAACATGCCTTCGTTGAAGCCGACCCAATTGGCCGGGATCAGCCCATGCTCCGGATGCCAGCCCATCGAGACAGCGGCCCGTCCGTCGCTGCGGAAGAAGTTCCAGTCCGCGCGATCGTATAACTTTTGCGAGAGGTCGCGAATTTCGCGCTCGCCGGAATCGTCTCGGTCGAAATACTGGCCGGCGAACAGCACACCCATCAACAGGATCGTCGTGTCGACGCTCGACAGCTCGACGTCCTTGAAACGGGCCCCAGTCTGCATGTCGAGGAAATGGTAGAAGAAGCCCTTGTACCCCGTTGTGCCGGTGCGATCCGGCCCCTGCGGCGCATTCCAGAAAAACCGCAAGGTCGTGAGCGTTCGGTCGCGTGCATCGTCGCGGCTGCACCACCCACGCTCGACGCCGATGGCATAAGCGCCGAGCGCGAAGCCGACCGCCGCGATGCTGCAGAAGGTTGGTGTCGGCCAGCGGTCGGGAACAAGGCCATTCTTCGGATTCGCCGTGTCCCAGAACCACCGGAAAGTTCGGCGCTCGATGTCCTCGAAATAGGCAGGGAGGCCGTTCGGTGTCGCTCGAAGCGCGCTCGTCCAACCCGGCAGGCCCGCACCCGCGATGAGCACGGATGAGCTCTTGAGCAGGCCGCGACGATCGATGTGCATCAGCGGCTCGCTTTCGGATCCGTGGTCGACCGGATGACGAGTTCCGGCGCGTGCAGCTCGTCGCCGCCGCTGTCCTTGGCGAAGCGGTCAACCAGACGCTGCAGCGCGCGCTCGCCAAGCTCCGCAATCCTCACTCGGACAGTCGTGACTCCCAGGTGGCGGGCGAGCGGAATGTCGTCGAAACCGGCGAGCGCGATGTCCTCCGGGACCCTCTTGCCTGCCGCGCGGAGCGCCTCGAGCGCGCCGATCGCCATATTGTCGTTGGCAGCAAAGACGGCGTCGAACTGGGCTCCTTGGTCAAGCAACTGGCGGATCGCCGCTTCGCCTGAGTGCAGTTCGAAATCGCCAGCAACGACGACGCCACTGAGCCCATGGGCCGCGACTGCGGCGCGAAAGGCGATCTCGCGTTCCTGCGCATCGATGTTTCCGGACGGGCCCGCAATGTGGACTAGCCGCTTGCGTCCGAGTTCGGCGAAATGGTCGACGACAGCCTTAACTCCGGCCGCATTGTCGAGGTGGATCGTGGGGTACTGGCCGCTGTCTTCGCGGGTGTTGATCAAGATCGAGGGCAGTCCCCTGGGAAGCGCCGCAGCGAGTTCGTCGGCGGGAAGGTGGGGGGCCATGACGATCAGGCCGTCGACCCGGCCCCGCATGGCTCGCAATGCATTCGCCGCCTGCGCTCCGCCTGCGTGGAGATTCGAGAGCAGTAGGAGATATCCTCGCCTGCTGGCCTCCCGGTCCATGCCGCGCACGATTTCCGAGAAGAACTCACCGTGCAGGTCCGGAAGGACGACGCCGATCGCATTGTTGCGGGCGAGGCTCAGGCTCCTCGCGCCGGCGTGGGGCACATAGCCAAGCTCGGCGACGGCGGTCTTGATGCGTTCGCGTGCCTGCTCGCTGACGTTTTCAAAACCGTTGAGCACGCGCGAGACGGTCGCGACTGATAATTGCGCTCGCTTCGCCACGTCGCGGATGGTCGCTTCGGCCATTCCTGTCATATCGCCAGCAATTCGCAGAAAAGTCACGGGTTGGGTGATTGCATTCACTTCTCTCGTGGCTCATGTAACCGGTTACACCAGCCGTCAAGCGCACCGAAAAATTGTGCTATGCCGGCCGCTTCTTGCGCCGCGCAGAGACCAAGTGGAGGGGAAGTTCATGTTGGACACGCGTATCTCCAGGCGGGCCGCGCTACTGGGTACCGGAGCGATCGCTGCGTGGTTCTCGAGCCCGGCCCGCGCTCTCCTGCAGGCCGCAGGCGAGGCGCGCACTCCCGCCTTGGTCAACGACCTGATCGGCAAAATGACGCTGGAGGAGAAGGCGGGCCAGTTGCAGCTGATGGCATCGGCATGGGGCGGCGGTGCTGCACTCGCGCTCAACCCCCCGCAGGGCAATTCGGATTTTCCAAGGCAAGTCGATGAAGCGCGGCGGGGGCAACTCACCGGCGTCTTCAACGGCAACGGCGCGACGATGGCACGGATCCTGCAAACCGCAGCGGTCAAGGAGTCCCGGCTGAAGATCCCGCTGATCTTCGCTGCCGACATCATTCACGGCCACCGCACCATCTTCCCGGTGCCGCTCGCCGAGGTCGCGAGCTTCGAACCGGATCTGGCCCGTCGTACTGCCGAAGCCGCTGCGTTCGAGGCGGCGGCTGCGGGCATTGACTGGACCTTCTCGCCGATGGTCGACGTCGCTCGCGATCAGCGGTGGGGCAGGGGCGTTGAAGGCGGCGGCGAGGACGTGCTGCTGGGCCGCTTGTTCGCTGCGGCGCGGGTTCAGGGATTTCAGGGCGACGACCTCAAATCGATCGAGCGCATGCTCGCCTGCATCAAGCATTTCGCGGCCTATGGCGCGGCCGAATCCGGGCTCGACTACAATACCGTCGACATGTCCGAAGCGCGGCTACGCGAGGTCTACCTGCAGCCCTACAAGGCCGGCTTCGATGCGGGAGCCTTGTCGGCGATGGCGTCGTTTAATGAGATCAATGGCGTGCCGTCGACCGGCAATCGCTGGCTGATGACAGACCTTCTGCGCGGTGAGTGGGGTTTCCAGGGCTTCGTCGTTTCCGACTACACGGGGGACGAAGAGATGATCGCGCACGGTTTCGCGAAAGACGGCCGCGATGCTGCGCGGCTGGCGTTCCTCGCCGGCGTCGACATGAGCATGCAGAGCGGCCTCTACCGCCAACACTTGCCCGACCTGGTCCGCACGGGTGCGGTGCCGCCGGCGACGCTCGATGAGTCCGTGCGCCGCGTGCTGACGCTGAAGGCGATGCTCGGCCTTTTCGACGACCCGTTCCGCCGGATCGACGTGAAGCGGGAGACCGCCCGTTCAATGTTGCCGAAGACCCGTGCCCTGGCGCGAGAGGCCGGCCGCAAGGCGATCGTGCTCCTGAAGAACGAAGGCGACCTGCTGCCGCTGCCGCGCTCGGGTAAGAAGATCGCGCTCATCGGTCCGTTCGCGGCCGGCGCCCACGACCTCGTCGGACCGTGGGTCGTCTATGGCGACGATGCGAAATCGGTCGATCTTGCGACGGGCGTCCGCGCAGCGCTTGCCGACAAGAATGCGGTCATGGTTGCGCAGGGCTCCAACGTTGAAGAAGCTCTGCCCGGTGGCATCGAGCAGGCCGTCGCCGCGGCGCGTCAGGCCGACATCGTCCTCCTCGCCATCGGCGAAGGCGCCAATATGTCAGGCGAAGCGCAGTCACGTACCGAGATCGTCGTGCCGGAGCCGCAGCAGCGTCTCGCCGAGGCGGTCGCCGCTGTCGGCAAGCCAGTCGTCGTCGTGCTCAAACATGGCCGGGCACTCGCGTTGCAGGGCGCAGTTGCCAATGCGCAGGCGATCCTTGCTACCTGGTTCCTCGGTACGGAGACCGGCAATGCCATCGCCGACGTCCTGTTCGGCGCCTACAGCCCGTCGGGGCGCCTGCCGGCGAGCTTTCCGCGCGCATCGGGGCAGGAGCCTTATTATTACGCGCACAAGAGCACGGGCCGCCCGAACCTGCCCGGCAACCTCGAGCCGTACAAGGCGCACTTCCGCGGCATCCCGAACAGCGCGCTCTACCCGTTCGGGCACGGCCTCACCTATGGCAAGATCGACTATTCGGGGTTCAGCCAGAGCGCGCCGGCGCTCGGGATGAACGGAACGATCGAAGTCGCGGCGACCATCACAAATCGCGGCAGTCGCGCTGCGGAAGAGGTCGTTCAGCTTTACGTGCGCGACCGCATAGGAAGCGTCACACGCCCAGTTCGCGAGTTGAAGGCGTTCCGCAAACTTGCGCTGGGGCCCGGACGGTCCGAAGTCGTTCGCTTCACACTGCGCGCTGCCGACCTCAGCTTCTACGGCCGCGACGGGAAGCTTGCGGTCGAGCCTGGTGCGTTCGACGTCTGGATCGCGCCCTCAGCCGAGAGTGACGGCGTCCGCGGCTCCTTCGACCTTACCGCTTAGCCGGCGCCGCTCCCGCCCCAGCGGGTTGAACACCATCGCGACGCAGGACAGGCCGAGAAACACGAGCGGCACGAAGGCGACCGTCTCGCGCATCCGCTCGAGCATCTCCGAAGTCTGCCGGACGTTGGCGACATAGCCGGCCGAGGCAAAGCTCCAGCCGAGGATCGCGGTCGCGATGCCGATCGCGATCCGCTGGAGCAGCGCGGCCATGCCGAAGACGGCTCCTTCGACATGGAGACCAGTTTCGCGCTCGCCATATTCGATCGTGTTGGGAAGCATCGCCCAAAAGACGAAATTCAGCCCGACGCTCATTACCTGCATGCCGATAAGGAACAGCTGCATGGTCCTCGGGCCGTCGAAACGGACTGAGTTGAAGATGACGAGGCCGATAATCCCCAACCCAGCCGCGATCAGCCACAAGGCCCGAAGTCCGACGTAGCGGCCAAGCAGCATCCACAGTGGGATTGCGACCCCACTGACCAGCCCCATCGATGCGAGTGCGAGTTGCCCGGCCTCCGGATCGTTGAGCAGATATTTGAAATAATAGAGGACCGATTTGCTGAGCAGGGTGATCGCGACGATCATGGCCATCATCGCAGCGTTCAGCGCGACGAATCCGCGGTTGCGGACCAGGCTCAGGATCATATGCGTCAGGTCGTGCGGCTGCGGCCGATGCGGCTGCGCCGCCTCCCGGTAGGTTATCCCGACGAGCATCAGGATCACCGTCGCGATCGCGGCGAAAAGCACGGCCGCGCCGAAATAGGCCTGCGCCGCGCTCGATCCGGTGAGCCAACTCCCGACGGGCACCGTCGCCAGCGCTACGGTGACGGCCGCCGCAGTCCCGAACAGCATTCGCATCCCCGCGACAAAGGCGCGGTCACCTGGATCTGCGCTGACCCGGGCCGTCATCGCGAGATAGGGCACGTTTACCCCGGCATAGGCGGTGCGGAAGAGCAGGTGCGCAATGAATACTGTCGCGACTGCCCACGCGCCGCTTGCCACCGGGGGAAGGTAGGTCAGGACGAAGGTCAGGCCCAAAGGGACGGCGCCCGCCACCAGCAGCGGGCCATAGCGGAAGCGATCGTGCTTTCGGTCGACGAGGATGCCGGCGACAAAATTGGCGATCCCGTCCCAAATGGACGCAACCATGTAGGTCGTTGCGGCGACCCCGATCGGCAGGTCCAGTGCATCGGTATAATAGAACAGCAGGAAGAGCATGATGCTCTGCCAGAAGAGGTTGAACGCGAAGTCGCCGAACGAAAACAGCAGTAGACGAGCTTTGGTAGGGCGGGTGGTCATCGGATCGAAGGAATAAAGCCGTTTGCTTCCGTTGCGAACACGAAACGAATCCGCGTTTTAATTGTTGAGGCCATCATCGAAGGGGGATTCTCGGCTTTCATTTTTAGGAAGCATAAACCGAATCATTTGATAAAGTAGGCGTCCGCAGCCGGGGGGCTGCGCTTGGATCAACCTGGGTGGGGGGAGAGTAGTCACCGGAGTAACAGAGTGAATATCCAGGCCCCGCGGGACTTTATCGATCGACGCCAGCTCGTCAGCGCACTCCGTGCGCTACGCCGTGGCGATTTTACTGTGCGCCTCCCCGAAGAGGTTGACGGCGCCGATGGCGAAATCGCCAGCATCTTCAACGAAGTGGTCTCCCTGAATGAGGAGATGACCCAGGAGTTCGAGCGGCTTTCCAAGGTCGTCGGCAAGGAAGGCAAGATCACGCAGCGCGGCCGCGTCAAGAACGCGCGGGGCGGCTGGGAAAGCGCCATCCGCTCGGTCAACGAACTGATCGAGGACATGGTCCAGCCGACCGCGGAGGTCTCGCGCGTCATCGGCGCGGTCGCCAAGGGCGACCTTTCTCAAAGCATGACGGTCGAAATCGACGGGCGGCCGCTACGCGGCGAGTTCCTGCGCATCGGCAAGGTCGTGAACACGATGGTCGATCAGCTGAACGGCTTCGCGTCGGAAGTGACCCGCGTGGCGCGCGAGGTCGGCACTGAAGGCAAGCTTGGCGGGCAGGCGCGGGTGAAGGGCGTCGCCGGCACCTGGAAGGACCTAACCGACAACGTCAACGCGATGGCGACCAACCTCACCGGGCAGGTGCGTAACATTGCCGAGGTGACCACCGCCGTCGCCCGCGGCGACTTGTCGAAGAAGATCACCGTTGAGGTGAAGGGCGAGATCCTCGAGCTCAAGAACACCATCAACACGATGGTGGACCAGCTCAACGGCTTCGCATCCGAGGTGACTCGCGTGGCCCGCGAAGTCGGCACTGAAGGCAAGCTCGGCGGTCAGGCGCGAGTGGAAGGCGTCGCCGGCACCTGGAAGGACCTTACCGACAACGTGAACCTGATGGCCGACAACTTGACCGGCCAGGTCCGCAACATCGCCGAGGTTACGACCGCGGTCGCGAGGGGTGACCTTTCGAAGAAGATCACCGTCGACGTTAAGGGCGAAATCCTCGAGCTCAAGAACACCATCAACACGATGGTCGATCAGCTCAACGGCTTCGCGTCCGAAGTGACCCGCGTGGCGCGCGAGGTCGGCACCGAAGGAAAGCTCGGCGGCCAGGCGCAGGTGCCGGGCGTCGGCGGAACGTGGAAGGACCTTACCGACAACGTCAACCAGCTCGCCAACAACCTGACGGGCCAGGTGCGCAACATCGCCGAGGTCACGACCGCGATCGCGAAGGGCGACCTTTCGAAGAAGATTACCGTCGACGTGAAGGGCGAGATTCTGGAGCTCAAGGACACCATCAATACGATGGTGGACCAGCTGAACGGCTTCGCATCAGAAGTGACCCGCGTCGCTCGCGAAGTCGGCACCGAAGGGAAGCTTGGCGGTCAGGCGGAAGTGCCCGGTGTCGCGGGAACCTGGGCCGACCTCACCGACAACGTGAACCAGCTGGCCAACAACCTCACCGGCCAGGTCCGCAACATCGCCGAAGTCACGACCGCGATCGCGAAGGGCGATCTCTCGAAAAAGATCACCGTCGATGTCCGTGGCGAGATCCTGGAGCTGAAGAACACGATCAATACGATGGTCGATCAGCTGAACTCCTTCGCATCCGAGGTGACGCGCGTCGCCCGCGAAGTGGGCTCCGAAGGGAAGCTCGGCGGGCAGGCGCAGGTCGAAGGCGTCGCCGGAACCTGGGCCGACTTGACCGACAGTGTGAACCTGATGGCCGGCAACCTGACCGGCCAGGTCCGAAACATTGCCGACGTGACGACGGCGGTCGCCAAGGGCGACTTGTCACGCAAAATCACGGTGGACGTGAAGGGCGAAATCCTCGCCCTCAAGAACACGATCAACACCATGGTCGACCAGCTCAATGCGTTCGCGTCCGAAGTGACCCGCGTGGCGCGCGAGGTCGGCACCGAAGGGAAGCTCGGCGGGCAGGCGCAGGTGCCGGGCGTCGGCGGCACGTGGAAGGACCTCACCGACAATGTGAATGCCATGGCCGAGAACTTGACCGGCCAGGTGCGCAACATCGCCGAGGTGACCACCGCGGTTGCGCTCGGCGACTTGTCGAAGAAGATTACTGTCGACGTGAAGGGCGAAATCCTCGAGCTCAAGAACACCATCAACGTCATGGTGGACCAGCTCAACGGTTTTGCGTCGGAAGTGACCCGCGTGGCTCGCGAGGTCGGGACCGAAGGCAAGCTCGGTGGCCAGGCCCAGGTGCGCGGAGTCGCCGGTACCTGGAAGGACTTGACGGACAACGTGAACTTGATGGCCGCGAACCTCACCGGCCAGGTGCGTAACATCGCCGACGTGACCACGGCCGTGGCCCGCGGCGACTTGTCCAAGAAGATCACCGTCGAGGTGAAGGGCGAAATTCTTCAGCTCAAGAATACTATCAACGTAATGGTGGACCAGCTGAACGCCTTCGCGAGCGAGGTGACTCGCGTGGCTCGCGAGGTCGGTACCGAAGGAAGCCTCGGCGGGCAGGCGCAGGTGCCGGGCGTGGGCGGTACCTGGAAGGACCTGACCGACAACGTCAACCTGATGGCGACGAACCTTACCAACCAGGTCCGTGGCATCGCCGAGGTCGTCACCGCGGTGGCGCAGGGCAACCTGAAGCGGAAGCTGACCCTCGACGCCAAGGGCGAGATCGCCGCGCTCGCCGACACCATCAACTTCATGATCGATACGCTGTCGACCTTCGGCGACCAGGTGACCAACATGGCCCGCGAGGTCGGCATTGAGGGCAAGCTTGGCGGCCAGGCGAGGGTGCCGGGTGCCGCCGGCTTGTGGCGCGATCTTACCGACAACGTGAACCAGCTCGCCGCGAACCTCACCAACCAGGTGCGGTCGATCGCCGAGGTCGCGACCGCCGTGACGAAGGGCGACCTCACCCGCTCGATCGCCGTCGAGGCGTCGGGCGAAATGGCGGCGCTCAAGGACACGATCAACGAGATGATCTCGAACCTGAAGGAGCAGACGCTCAAGAACGCGGAGCAGGATTGGCTCAAGACCAACCTCGCCCGCTTCAGCCGGATGCTTCAGGGCGAACGTGACCTCGCGACCGTCTCGAACCTGATCATGTCCGAGCTCGCGCCGCTGGTGAACGCACAGTACGGCGTGTTCTACGTCACCAAGCGCGAGGAGGAAGAGACCAAGCTCGAGCTGGTCGCAAGCTATGGCGCTGAGAGTTCCAGCGAGCTCAAACGCGAGTTCCACCTCCGTGAGGGGCTGATTGGCCAAGCGGCGGCGGACCGCCGGCCGATCCTTCTGAAGGACGTCCCCCCCGACTTCATTCGTGTGGGCTCTGGCCTCGGCCATGCCACGCCGGCCAATGTCAATATCCTGCCAGCCTTGTTCGAAGACGAGGTTAAGGCAGTGATCGAGCTGGCGTCATTCAGCGAGTTCAACGAAACCCACCAGAATTTCCTCGACCAGCTGATGGAATCGGTCGGAATCGTGCTCAACACGATTGCGGCGACGATGCGCACCGAGGGTCTGCTCAAGCAGTCGCAGCTGCTGACGCAGGAGCTGCAGGCACGGCAGACCGAGCTCACCCGCAAGCAGCAGGAACTGCACGCGACCAACGAGGAGCTTCAGGAGAAAGCGCAGCTCCTCGAGAACGAGAAAAAGCAGGTCGAAGCCAAGAACCTCGAAATCGAAATGGCTCGCCGTGCGCTCGAGGAGAAAGCCGAGCAGCTGGCGCTCACCTCGAAGTACAAGTCCGAGTTCCTTGCGAACATGAGCCACGAGCTCCGTACGCCGCTGAATTCGCTGCTGATCCTCTCGAAGCTGCTCGCCGACAATGCCCAGATGAACCTGACGGAGAAGCAGGTCGAGTTCGCCCGGACCATCAACTCGGCGGGCTCCGACCTTCTGAACCTCATCAACGACATCCTCGATCTGTCGAAGGTCGAATCCGGAACGGTCACGATCGAGGTCGGCGACATGCCGGTGCAGCATCTGAAGCAGCACATGGAGCGGACGTTCCGTCAGCTCGCTGCGGACAAGGGCCTCGACTTCAACGTCAAGTTCGATCCCAAGCTGCCGCCGACGATGCGTACCGACGAGAAGAGGCTGCAACAAATTGTGCTCAACCTCCTCTCCAATGCCTTCAAGTTCACGTCGAAGGGCAGCGTCACGCTGGGCGTGCGGCTTGCCAACAAGGGCTGGAGCCCGACCCACTCGGTGCTTCGCAATGTCAGCCGCGCTGTCGAAATCTCCGTGACAGACACGGGCATCGGCATTCCCGAAGACAAGCAGAAGCTGATCTTCGAGGCATTTCAGCAGGCCGACGGCACGACCAGCCGCAAATACGGTGGAACTGGCCTCGGCCTGTCCATCAGCCGCGAGATCGCACGCCTTCTCGGCGGCGAGCTCCAGGTGCGATCGACGCCCGGGGAAGGCTCGACCTTCACGCTCTACGTCCCGCTCGAAAGTGAAGCTGCCGTGGGCGCCGGGACCGAGGGAACGCCGGCGCGGTTCGAGAACAGCGGAGCCGTTGTTCCGACCGCTTTGCCGTCGGCCTTCGAGGTCAACGACGACCGCGACGAGCTCGGCAAGGACCCCTTCGTGCTCATTGTTGAGGACGACCCGACATTTGCGACGATCCTCCTGGATGCCGCGCACGAGGCCGGCCTCAAGGGCGTCGTGTCGACGGCTGGGGCGGGCACGCTCGCGATGGCGCGCAAGCTTCAGCCTAGCGCGATCACGCTCGACCTTGGGCTTGCCGACATCGACGGCTTCGTGCTGCTCGATCTCCTCAAGCACGATCCGGATACAAGGCACGTGCCGATTCACGTCATCTCAGGCGTCGACCGGAGCGCCTCTGTCCTCGGCATGGGCGCCTTTGGCGTTACCGATAAGCCCGCGGAACGGGAGGAGCTTGTCCGCGTGTTCAAGGCGCTGCGCGACGAGGCGTCCGGGCAGAAGCCCAGACGGCGCAAGGCCAAGCCGAACGAGGCGACCCTGCCTGTGTCGCGCCCGGTGCCAGAGCTTGCCGGAGCCAAAGTGCTGATCGTGGACGACGACATCCGAAACATCTTCTCGCTTACGAGCGTTTTGGAGAGCCATGACGTGGAAGTGCTCCACGCGGAGCGGGGAAAGGATGGGATCCTGATTCTGGAGCAGACGCCGGGCGTCGACGTCGCGCTGATCGACATCATGATGCCCGACATGGACGGCTATGAGACGATGCGGGAGATTCGGCGGCTGCCGGAGCTCTCCAGCCTGCCGCTGATCGCCGTCACCGCCAAGGCGATGAAGGGCGACCGGCAGAAGTGCCTTGATGCGGGCGCCTCCGACTATATCGCCAAGCCCGTCGACATCGAGCTGCTGCTCGCGCTGCTGCGCGTCTGGGTGGCGCGGGCGCGCGAGGGGCAGGCGGCGGAAGCGCTGCCCGTCCCGCTCGAAGCAGCAGAGTAGGCGATGAACAGGGCGGCCGGAGAATTCCCCCTGGTGGCTTCGACCGCGGAAGCGCCGTCAGCTCAAGCCGCGGCCGATCGGGCTCGAGTGCTGCTGGTCGATGACGACGAGCGGAACCTCCTTGCAGTCGCCACCGTCCTCGAGGACCTGGGCGAGGTCGTGCTCGCCCGTTCGGGCGAGGAGGCTCTCCGCCATCTGCTCAAGGGCGAGTTCGCGGTCATCCTGCTCGACGTCTACATGCCGGGCATGGACGGTTACGAGACCGCCCAGATCATCCGCGCCCGCGACCAGACCAAGGGCATCCCGATCGTCTTCCTGTCGGCCGTCAACAAGGAGGCCGAGCATCTGCTGCGCGGCTATTCGATGGGCGCGGTCGATTATGTGTTCAAGCCGGTCGACCCGATCGTGCTCCGTTCGAAGGTGACCGTGTTTGTCGACCTGTTCGCCAAGACCAAGGAGATCGAGCGCAAGGCCGAGGTGCAGCAGGCGCTTCTCGACGCTAAC
>Ga0207677_10001467_pt1 | contig 12490 bp, 19 predicted proteins | sample KBSMisM42_FD_184311 | JGI IMG/M metagenome (GOLD analysis project Ga0207677, IMG submission 184311) | Miscanthus rhizosphere microbial communities from Kellogg Biological Station, Michigan, USA - KBS Miscanthus M4-2 (SPAdes) (version 2) | ecosystem: Host-associated > Plants > Roots >...
AGGTGCTTTCGCTGGGGCATCCGGGCGTCTAGGAAGCCAAAACTCACGAATAGAATAGGGCCGGCCCGGTGCCGGCCCTTGGTGTTTTTGTGCGAAACCCGGTGGATGCCGCCGGCCAGAATTTCGTCCGGAACGCTCGCTAGCGGCGGACTTTTCATTGAGTGAAGCTGGTTACAATGAAATGCCGCAAGCCCGGTGCTATCAACCGGAATCAACTGGTTGTTTACTGAGTAGTAATTTCCGAGTGGACCACAACACGCCAACTATCATGGAAAATTGAGTTCACAAAGCAGAAAGAGGGCTCCCATGATCAGCCTTGAAGACGCTCGCTGGTCGAATATGACCGGAGGCTACAAGATGCCGTTCGACCCGCGTCCGCTGCTCAAGAGACTCGAAACTGAGCACGACGCTGCAAGGGTCTGGCAGGAACTCTGGGAGGAACTCCATCACCAAGGAGACGTTGGGGAAGCCTCATTCGCAGCTGTTCCTTTTCTCGTCAGAAGTTATCAAGAACGAGGCGTGATCGACTGGAACACCTATGCGATCGTCGCAATCATCGAATTGGCTCGCACAGAAGGTAAGAATCCGGATGTTCCGGAATGGATTGCGGAAGACTATTTTCAGGCGATTCGGAAGCTAGCCGAGATCGGTACGAAAGAAGTAATGCAGGCCGAAGCCGCCGACGATGTGTGCGCCATACTTAGCGTCGTTGCCATCGAGAAGGGCCTTCGAACCCACGGGAAATTTCTCGTGAAATACTCTGAGGCTGAGATGGTCGACATCGAGTCACGGGTTTGAGATTTGCACGACCGTGTTCAGTGTTCTGCGATTCCGCCTGAGTCCATCCGGAACCAACGTGAGCCACATCACCATATTTCCCAATTGTCCACGACCATCTCGGAACTCGGAACAGCGGTTGCCGTTTTGCGTTCCGACAGCTATAGCGTCTCCATTCTGAGGAGTCGAGCACTATGCAATATCCGACTGGCGATTTTCCGCTGGTCGTTCCGCAAGCTCCTCAAGGAGCCTTGAGTCCTTGTACGCATCTCCCAACGTGGGATACCAGCAGTAATCTGCGTCAAATCCTCTGTGCGACAGGAAGACGAGTCCCCACGAGTGCTCAGGTGCAAACCCGTAATCTGAAAACGCGATCCCGTAATCGTAGCGAGAACTTTCAGCAACTATCCAGACCGGGTAGTCCACAAGCGGCCTTTCCCATCCCCAAGTTCTCATTTCAAGACGCGGCTCAACTATGAATGTCTGGAGGCCCTGGACGATGCTGACATCAGCGATCTTACGTACCTCGGCTTCAACGAGAAGATGGACCTCGCCTTTGGTTCTGTCCGGCACTCGACTGAGATTCATATTCAGTCTCCTCGCTGGAGGATATCGTTCGACCATAGCCCTATGCCGCATTTGATGATAGAGCAGCTCGATCGTGTTCGCGGTCGAGTAACCGCCCAACCGGACCCTACCATTTTTGGTGCAAAACGGGTAAGGGAAGGATCGGCCACCATCCGCTCGAACTCTGAATTTGGAATGCGTTGCTGGGATTTCCGGAAGGAATTACCTGACTCGCGCCGAATGGAAGAAGTATGCTGTGAGCAACGAATTGAGCGAATGATCAGACCGCAGTGTTGGGAGCTGAGATGAAAAGGATTCTTATCGGGTCCATCACCGTGCTCGTTCTGGCTTGGGCAATGGTGGTCGGCCTCAATGGGTGGATCAACGCCCACCGACTCATTGCAGGCCCAGAGAATGAAAGCTCCTTCTATCAGAATTACGATCCGGAACAAGTGATTGCTAGATTCAGGTATACGGGTGAGGGCCACGACGGTGGACATTCAAACGGAGCTTCACAATTGATCAAGTTTATTCGGCATTTTGGGGGGTTCACGCCGAGATTCACGATGCAGGCCGGCCGGGAGTCGGAGTTGTTGAATGCATTGCACGACGACATCATGAATCGTCTCCGACTCACCAAGGCGAATGTGGTCGACAGAGATGATGGATTGGACGGCGGGTTCACTTGCAAGTACATCTCGGGAAACAGTGTCGGTACCATCTCAGTCCAAGCGCCTCAACACCGTGCCGCTGTGCGTCGTTATCCTGTACCAAGTGGGCTGGACGATGTAAGCCTGAACATCGTTATGGAAGAGACGTGGACGCGACCGGCAAGTGAAACCCGGTGGTGGATGTCCGTCGTTGAGTGACCGCGCCCTCGCGGGAAATTGCACCCTTTTCGGTAATGGAAGTGTAGGCCACAATGCGCCCATCACGCTGAATCGAGCCATTGCAAGCTCATGCACGTGCGTGCAGTCTCAAATCGTGACGTGAATCCGGGCGCACTTTACCACTCGCACAGCGGCGAAGATTCCGAGGATGAGAATAAGACCATTCAGGCTGAGTCCAATAATGGCGGAAGCATCACCCGGCCCCAACAGGACGAATGGCGTCTGATACAGAGGCAAGAAAAGGTAGACGGCAAGTCCCACGCGCAGTGAGGCTTTAAGGGCGACCTGCAGAGACACCTCACCCGCAAATGCCTTGTAGACCATCAAAAACCACAGCGTCACGAGAAAGGCGATCCCGGCAACAGGTACCCAGATAATCAGAAGCAGAAGTTCGTGTGTGAGAGTCCTGAGGTCCAGTGCAAACGGGCGTTGGTTCAGTGCCTCTGGATAGAGAACGATCACTGTCCGCACCTCTCACCGAAACCCACAATATATAACACGGCGCTGCATCGAACAGATTGCGCCCGAGTCAGCGCCAACTCTTTACCCGCCGGTAAAGTACGAACGGCAAAAGGACCATCATTAAACGATGACCGGACAGGATCGAGTGGGGTCATTCGGATCGACCCGAATCTCTAGCTCGCTGCCCCCTGCGAAGTGCCGTACATAGGCTTCCGCATAGTTGTCGTAGATGTAAGGCTTTTTGATGGAACCGTGATAGCGTTCAAAGTTCATTTTGAACTTGTAGCTGAGCACCACGTACATGCAGCCAACGCCGGGCTTTTCCAAATGGCAGCGAACGACGGTACCGGTCACCGTTGGCCATCTGTGGCTCTCAGCCCTGCGCCAGAAGATCATGATCCAACGCACGATGAATGCCACGTAGATATCGAGGACTAACCCAGCCATGTTTTCGATCAATTTAACAGATCGCTAGTCGCCAATCCTGATCGCGGTCGGATCACCGTCAACCCGGAAGTTGCTTTCAAGTACACCGTGCCAGACGTGTTTACTAGACATTCCAGACTGTCGCTCCCTGTTGCGGGGAGCACATCCGAAAGAGCACGAAGCCGGGAAACCCGACCACCGCTCGTCAAATTGAAGCGGCTCATCGAACCGCACTCGTTAAATGGCTACCCATGATTTCGTGCGGTGGCGTCATTACCAAAGATGATGGCACTCCCATTCATCTCTTGATTGCAGGGCGTGGAGGGACGTTTCATTATCACAACCGCAACGGCTCGAATGGCTGCTTGAACCAGAAACTCGATCAATTGCGCACGCAATTCGTCACGCAGAAAGAGGCCCAATGAGAAAGCCTCGGAAGCCGTTCACGCCGCAACGCCGAATGAACGAAGCAATATGGCTTCGTTTCGGTCGCTGTCTGTCACGCTGCCTTTTCCCTTTAACTTGCGATGGTTCCTGTCTCGCCCGCCCACACAAAGAAGATCAAGTCGTTCTGTGTGAGGACGGCGAACATTTAAGGTTCTATTTTTGTGCCCACACGAACACCCATGTGCTAACGAATTACATTCCCGCCCCACAATAATCACGCAGACCAGTTCCTTCAAGATTGATCGCTCTTCCGGCGTTGCGTGGTCGCAAGTTAACCTCGTCTGAAAATGCAACCAGATAGATCTCCTGTCTTGCGGTCGCGGTAGGATTACCGCCAACCCTTCTTTTACCGATTGGTTAAAGAAGGATGGCTCTCAATGTTGCTCTGAGGGGTTTGGAGATGTTGCGACGTCTAGGTCGATGAACGTTTGAGGGCTGTGAGGAAGATTTGGTGCGTAGCAATTTCCGTCTGGTGCCGCATTCTTGGGACAACTTGCGCTGAATTGCTGTCGCCGGGGTGACTGAGCATACTGCCAGACTTCAACTTGATGACGATTATCTAGCCGTGCACCTGCCGAAGGCTGTAGGTTGACGGTTGTGCATCCCGGTGCTGGCGGACACTGGTCATTGGCTACCCAAAGGCTTAGGTCTGAGATGTTTCGCGGCGTTTTCGCCGGTTCGGCTTTCTCTAGCTGCAGGATGTTTGCCGCTGTGTTTATTTGGCTGTTTCCCTCCTTCACGTCTATTGCAGAACAATACACTCCCGCTCGCGCTCCGCGTCGGCGTACGGCATTTATCCAAGAACGGATGTATGCGGCCTGATCAGGTAGTAGTCTCCCGCCTTCCTCCTGATCCAGAAAGATGCGAATATTTCGGGAAAACCCTTCCCGAGCAGCCGAATCCACTGCAGCGTTGCCATCTTGGCTTCCGAGTGCGGCTGCGTCCTTAGACTGCAGTTGGCTGTGAAGCCTGCCATTGAAGAGTACGAGGAAACCAAGACCATGCTGTTTGATCAGAGATCGCTTTCCTGCCCACGGGTTGTGGCCAAGTCCAGGCGGATTGTTTAGCCAGTAGCTGGTGAAGTGGAAAGACCCGCGTAGAGTACTCAGCACGGAGTCCCCGGGGTAGTCGTTTTTGTCGAATCCCAGGTAGACACGCTGCGCGAAAAGGCTTGATGTGATTTGGAGGAGCCCCAGCGCAAGAAAGAACAAAGCAGATTTTCGCATCGCACCACTCACTTGATGACCAGTTTAGATGCAGAAAGCCGGCGTCATTTCGTTCTGGCTGTATCGCCGGAGGAACTGAATTCATCTTTTGGGCCAATCACCGTCTACTCGGAAATTATCCGTGGTTGATACAGTTCACTGACCAAGACCAGTGGCACCATCGGGCTGTGCCACTTCAGTGACTGTCATAATCGTCCAACATTCGAATCAACTGACGCGTTCTCATGTGATCAGCGCCGGGAGGACGCCGTTTATGATCCCTTCAACTGTGAACCGCAACATCATCATCTTTGTCGCGTCTTCTCTAATCTTTGCAGTCGCGGCGTCCGGCCAAAACTCTCCGGCTCCGGCGTGGGAAGTTGCCCCGGTATACCCTGCCAACACTACAAAGAAAATCTACATTGTCACGATTTCCCATCCGAAGAAACGCCACACGTGCATGATGCAATCGATCAATACAAGCGAAATTGTCTGTGATCATCATGGCCGTCTAACGATCTATAAGGCTCAAGATGTGGCTGCGATCATTGAACCCGGCGAGCACACACCGGTTTTGATCTACGTAGGCGGCATTTTGGCAGCGAGTGGGGCAGCAGCCTGGGGAACGGGCGTCCTTGCATCGGTTTGTATTCCATGCGCCGTGGTTACGGGAGTCGCGGCATTGTTTCTTTTCATGTTGGCTCCTGGGGCGGCGATGGCTGCAGACGGTGACAGTTCTGACACGCTGATGTACCTCGCTCCGGGCCAGAAACTACAAGTCAAATTGAAACGCCCCTGACCACGTCCTAGTGAAGGACCGACTCGAAGAGAATGCCGGTGAGGTGGTGAAAAGTATCCGCTCTGAATACTTACGACGTTCCTGAAACGCGCATCGCGGGAGTATCACCGGCTAAAGGGAAATAATCCTACTCAAGCCACTAATCATCGTCGTCGTTTCGCCATTGCCGACCATAGTAGATCTGCTTGACTCGCTCATAGTAGCCACGTCGGAATCCTTCCCGATATTCGTGCCGCTCCCAGCGGGGAAGGCGCGGATCTCGATACTCATGGCGATTGTTCACATCCGGTCGACGGCCCTTCTCAAAATCTCGGTCAGCGCCTCTCACCCCGTCGTAGAAGCCCTGACGCTCCCACGCCCTCTCAGCCTCGTGCTGCTCGTAGTAGTACTGTCGCGGGCCGTAGTACTCCTGTGCCTTCGCAATCTTCGTGCTGCCCAGCAGAGCCACCGCAAATGCGGGTACCAGCAAAAGTGTCCGTGTCATATCGCTATCCTGTTCCGCCGCAACGCTGCGGCCCGATTGATCTGGTCTGCCTAATTCCACCACGATTGACCTCGACCCAGTGCCACACATAGACACAGCTTCGCGCTCCTGGTTGCGGTGTTTCTTCACGTTCAGGGATGTCGAGCCAGGTACTCTGCAGTTCGCTGTGCAGCGTTATATTTCTTTCCGAGCCTACGTGAATCGATCCAGGAATTTGGGTTATGAGTTGAGGTTCGGGTCGAATAACCGCCGATGCTTCCCTTTGCAAATCTTCCGGTTTCCAGAAGCGGACGGTGACCGGTGGATGATTCTGGCTCATTTTGAAACTTCTCCATCGGCCACAATTCGACCGCGATCCCGGAGATAATGGCAAACTGACACCAGCATGATTCCAGTCGGCTACATGGCGAAACAACGGGCCCAGAGGAGGCCAGAGTGGACTGACGGTACGAACGTCAATGAAATCTACTCGGTCTGTGATTGCGTTTCCAAGAACTTTGCCGACTACATCAAGTTCTGGAGCCATAACGGCTACTGGCTGTTTGATTCACCCGAAGTCATCAGGCGCTTAGCGGAAGAGAATCATATCGATCTTCGCGATACTTCGCTGTTCTACTACGAGGCTCACGAAATGGAGTTCGATGGTGAGCAGTGGCTTCCGTGGGCTTGCGACCCATCGTTCAAGACAGCCGTCTACAAGCCGTCGACCAAACAGCTCGAAGGCTTTGACGTTGTTAACTTCACCGCTCGTACTTCACCGGAATGCGCGACGCTCGCGTGTACCAGCCTGGCGAAGGAACTGGGTGCAAATAGCCATGCTCTGTTTGAGTCTTTCGAGCAGGCTTGGAAAATCGGGGATGATGGGTCCTTCAATGATTGCGAACCCGGCCCGTACCGCATATTCGCGGTCTACTCAATCGTGTGGGGCGAGTGACCGCTGACTACTCTTTGTGCAACACCTCACGCGATTGTTGCCTTATGAGTACGAGTGGACCACTATTCGACCGCAACTACACTGTGTGACTTTGCGGGGAGATCGTCAGAAGTGCTCTACTACGTTGAATTCGCAACGAGGCTGCTTAGAATGAACAAACGCACCTTTGTGGGCAGTTTCCTCTTCGCTTTCCTAGTAACGAGTGTTGGACTCGCCGAGTCATTCGACAAACCAGTACACAAGAGAGTTCTAGACCTTGGACCCTCGCAGAACTTGATGCGAAGCGACAACAGGCATCTAACGGTGACCTGCTGGTATTACAGCCACTTCATGATCAAGGAACGAAACGATCCCGGTATGAAAGGCGCGGAACTAATAGCACTCGCATCCGTTCGGCCTGGGCGGCTTCCCAAATGCTCGTCGATGCTACAGCCGGATGAGAAGGAATTCAAGGAATGGATTCCAGAGCTCAAAACGTTTGAGAGCTGGAATGGGTATTTCGCAGGAGTGAAACACAATCTAGTATTCCTCGAACGACCTGATGGGGACGAGAATAGCGGAATTCCGTTCAGTGTTTTCGAGTCCGATGCACAGACGAAGCTATTCGAGGACTCCGTCATGCTTCGCGCTCGTGGAGAGAGGGATCTGAACTTCGCACCAACATCTGGCAGTCAGGTCGTGATTCGCTATCTTCGGGTTGCTAACAGCGGCTGCTCCATTCCGAAATCCGGCGAGATTTGCTGGATCAAGCTGCAACAACAAACGGGCCTAGCTCACTCGCCGATGCCCAAATGCAGCGACTACGAGGGTAAAGATGCCGGTACGGCCGCCTCAGTGATCGCTTATCCAGTGGAAGTCTCGTTGTTCCCAAAGCCTTCCATCCGCCCACTTGGCGGACCATTCAGATGCTACCCGACTGAATGATCTGGCCCTGTCCAATTTCATGATTGCGGGAGAATCGCCTACACAAAAGTTACTCGCCGAGCAACAACTGCGGTTCAATGTTGTCACAAAGGTAATTGAAGAGTAGGCCACAATCCTCGCGGATGGCGCAAAGAATCAGGCTTTCGCTACGCTCACCGTCACCAGATTGCTCCACACAGTTTCAGTTTTGGGCTGGTGCTTTTCATCTCGCGAGACGCCATTTCTGAATCCCATTCGGAAGCTCATTTCCTTTTGATTGAGGTTTCGGACGCCGAGGTGGACGGAGATCGTCACATCTCTTTGGTATTCGCCGCCAGGTTTCAGAACCATCGACCTGCGGTCTTCGGCCAGACAATTCGGCTGTTCTATATGAATCGAGGGATTGTCGACTACCCACTCCGAAGGAAACGCACAGGCCCAGATTTCAATCGTTGCGTCCTTTGAGCCTGAGTTGCGAATCCGTGTGGACACTGGGACTCTCTGATCCGCCTTAACTGATACTTGAGCCGCCTTGATTTCGACACGAAGCGAATGCTCCCAGTTGATTGGCCGAGTACTTCCGAATTGCAGCAGCGCAGCCAAAAGATACATCGTCACCTTCATATCAATCCATATCCCCCCGGAACAGATGATAGGAGCAAAGCCCACAGTGCTCCCAGTGCGCGATTCTCGGTTCCAGTCGAATCACCGCCCACACGTACTTTACCGGCCGGTAAAGTACGTATTGTCCACCACACGCCCGGATCGGACAAAAACGGTTACCAGTTGCTCGCCCGGTGGATGCACTGACAAAATCGTGGTCACAATGAACTCACCGCATTCTCGGTACCCGCACCTTTTTGCGATCATCCGCCTCGACCTGCCTTTCGACGAGGAAAATCCCTTCAACTCGATCTCAGTCGTAAAAGCTTTTTCTGATGTCGAAGAAGCGGAAACTGAAGCCGAGCGATTGCGATCTGTGAACGGTCCCTCGAAGTGCTTGTATAGAGTGCAGACAACACACCTAATCACCCGAACAGGCGCATGAGGGCGTTATCGAACAAAGTTCCGTAAAGTCCACCATGCGACCGGAATGCTCAGAACAGATCCGCAAAGTTCGACGGCCACATAGGTTTCGCGAAGTCCCCGCTTGAGCAGTGACCAGAAGTTTTCAATTCTCTGAGTACCCGCTGGAATCTTTCCATTCGCACTCAGTTTTTGAAACACACTCAGCCAAAGAGTTACCGTCCTACATAACCGCCAACGCAAGCGGCGCTTGAACAATGCGGGTGGGCTAGGGGAGTATTCCGGGGATTCTTTCAGACAATTTGTCGGTGAGCTTAAGGCCCAACTCTTCATATGCGCTTGGATCATCAGCTATGAGGACGGCTTGCTCATGCGCGTTGACCAGCCAAGTTGAAAAGTCTTGAGGCTGCGTGTCGGGCATGAGTTTCCGATGCCTCTGGAAGAAATTCTCAACATCGCGGACCGTGTGAGCGGAGATTCTTCCCGAGATTCTCTTCCCGCGATCCTCAACCCAAATTGTGCAAGTCTTTAGTTGTGCATCGTCTAGTGTTGCGTGAAGCTTCAGCACTCGCGGCATATCATTCCCAACTCCCCCTGCGCCAGCCGAGCGTCTTTATGCTCTTGACCCTCAAAGCTGTCTGTCTCGTCCATTCGCACACGATTCTATAGCGAAATCTAAAGAGCGTGACGAAATCTTGTGGCCGTGAGTTCATTTTTGAGATTTAGGAATCCTCTTAGATTAGGATCGGGCGGAGAATGAAATAGCCGCATGATACATGAACGGCATTGAACTGCTTGGGCCTTCTCACGTTGCGCCTGCAAAAGGCAATCTTCTGCATCGATAACAAGGTTCCGAAGCGTTACGGAGTCTACGGTTCCGATGCCCCGTTCAATGTCGAAAAGCTTATTCAACAGAACGGTGCTGTCTAATTGGCTCTGCATTGGTATCAGACAGTCTGGAGGCAACATCGAAAGTCAAGATGTGACAGAAATCACAGCTTATAAGCAGTTAGCACTCTAGTGGGATGTCGGTTTTGAAAGGTAGCGAGAGGAGTAGATAGGCCACTTACAACACATCCGAATGATCGGAGAGGACTATGTTTTCCAAACACATTACACCCCACCGTGATTCGCTGGCTGTTCTGCGCGACACATTGATTCATCTGGAGCAGTACGCGGAGTCTCCTACTCCTGCTCAAATCCAGCTTAAAGAGATTCTCGCTGCGCGAATCGCTCAAATTGAGTCCGAGCGCGAGACAAGCCCGAGCCTCGTAGCCCTGCCGCACATCGCCGCCAACCCTTGACCGCACTTATGAGCAGCAAATCAATAAGGCGCTTCTCTTAAAGGTTCGAGAAGTTCCGGGATGACCAAGCATGAGACTTGAATGTTGATAGCCCACTCGCGAGCATGTTCCCTGGAGCAGTAATGACCCTTGTGTACGTGGAACAAAGGAGTGGAATGTCACCTGATCGCAATTCCTTCGCGATTTGCCGCAACTGATATTCGATGATCTTGACTGTATCTGGAAAGAATTGTTGTCTGTGTGGACTTAGGAGCGCCCGTGGGCTAGAGAGAAAAGGATTGAGATATCCCCCAACCCAGAATGCGGGGGCAGTTCCGGGCGGATCATCCCCTGAGCCCGTCGACTAGACCAAGGGTAAGTCCTAGTTGTCCTTTCCCCTTGGCCGTGTCACATTGATACCCCCAATGAGCCTCCATTCACCGCGCGGCCCCCTGCTCGACTCTCTCCGGGAGTTTCTTCAAAAGATGGAGGCCGACCCCGGGACAGAGACTCCGAATCTTGCGGAACTCAAGGGCATTCTCCGTAAGCGCATTTCAGAGATTGAAGCTGCCCAAAGCATCTCTCTGGAAGATTCACAGAGGTCTGGTTTGAACGAATGAACAGCGGCGGGACAACTCTCCTTTCCAGGTCACGCATCAGAATCACCGAGTAATTCCATGGTTTCCAAACGGTCCCCTACTGCGGAAGCAGTTTCCCGCACCATCACGGAGTTTGAACGTAAGTACGCCACCGAAGATCCTAAGCTCGTTGACAAGATTCGGCGTCGCGCTCTCCTGCGACTGTCTGATCGTCTGATCGCAGCCCTGCCACGGACTAGAGTCATTAAGGAGTAGAGTAGAAGGCAGCTGCAGGTGTCCCGGATGGTTGATGAAAAGAAATTCAAGCAGACTCTCGTAAGCTTCCGAGGGTTCCGATCGCATGTTTTCGGATCAATCACTGAGGCAATGGTGGCCGAGTACCACTCAATTCTCCGTGTGCTCCAAGAGTCATCGGGAGACGATCTCAGTCCCTTTCATATTCCCCCATCCATGATGCTCGGGCGAGCCATCACGCAAGTAAGGTACGCGCGCTCGTCCGTACGCTCCTCCGATTTGGAGACTCAGTACACTTCTGCGAAATATTGCGACCAAAAGTTCTTCCATGATCGAGTGGAGCGCCTGTCCGAACATTTCGCGCAACTGCCGAGGGCCGATGCCGTCTGGAATGCAATGGAGCCCAAAGGTTCTTAACACTTCTTGCGGGCGCGACCGGATTCGTGGTTTTTCCGTTTGACAATCGAAATCTCAGATCACTGGAAACTTTGGTCATATTTACCAATTGGTAGTCGGACAATTCTGTACCCACTAGTTCACAGCAACTTGGATCATGATGAAGGCATGCAATCTCTTCTTGATCTCCACCCCCTCGCGGACAAGCTTGCAGAGGCCCTTCCGCATCTCAAGCTCACCGGAGACGAACAGGAAGAGTACCGTACGATGCTCCTCTGCCTTCAGAACCGGATAGAACGCGGGACGCGAAATCAGACCTTTGTAGACCGGTGTCTTGAATGGCTTGAGCGATTCCCCACGCGAGCCTCACCGCCTCTTCAGGAGAACGCCGCCTGAAAGCAAATGACGCATAGTCCCTTCGAGCGTTCCGGACTCGGTGAATGAGGTTCGGTTCGGCCCGCGAATCAGAGGTGATTTGGCAACGACGACATGGTTAAACGATAAGTTGCGCATAGCCAATTTGTGAGCGTTGTCGCGTTACCGCTGCCCGGAAGTAAACCCGGTTTTGGTCAATTTCTTGGATTACTTCCGGATAGTCCACAAGAACGAAGCCGCAGGCGCCGCGGACGCTGATTTGTGCCATACTGGGGCCGTATGGGCCAGACAAGTTCGCTAACGCGGCTTTGCAGCGTAAAGTTTCAACTTATTTATTATCAGCAAGCTCGGATTGAAAATCCATAAGGTTCACCGCATCCGCGGCAAACGCCTACGGCTTCCTTCTTGTGTCCAAATCGAAAGCGCCTCGCGACCAAGGTCGTGTACAGTGCAGTTCTCGGTGTGAGGCGCTTCCGATCTTGGCTAGCTACAATCCGACCCGGACGAATTGATGCGCCCGGTTTCCGAGCAGGCTGATGGTCTTCTGCGTCGGTATTCAAAACATGAAGAAATGGGTGTCCGGCCCGAACGGGCCCAGGATGTAGTGCGCGCTGCCCACCAGCAGTTTGCGCAGCATCCTGTCGCCAGCCTTACTGATGCCCAGCTGCGGCTGGCTGTCGCCG
>Ga0207677_10001468_pt1 | contig 12487 bp, 9 predicted proteins | sample KBSMisM42_FD_184311 | JGI IMG/M metagenome (GOLD analysis project Ga0207677, IMG submission 184311) | Miscanthus rhizosphere microbial communities from Kellogg Biological Station, Michigan, USA - KBS Miscanthus M4-2 (SPAdes) (version 2) | ecosystem: Host-associated > Plants > Roots > Rhizosphere...
TTGTTTCCAGAGTTCGGGTTCATTTACATATTTTTTACCCAACTTATCGGGCGAATGCAGGCTCAGGCGCATTACGTATTTGTCGATACCGAAAATCTTGAAATATTTCTGGTACATTTCATTCACTGCCCTGAATTCATCCGCAAATTGGTCTTTTGTACAGTAAATATGGGCGTCATTCATGTGCAGGCAACGCACCCGCATCAGGCCAAACAACTCGCCGCTTTGCTCATAGCGGTAAACGGTGCCATATTCTGCAATCCGGTAAGGAAGATCACGATAGCTTTTGGGTTCCGCCGCGTAAATTTTATGGTGATGCGGGCAGTTCATTGATTTCAGGTAATATTTTTCACCATCCAGCTCCATCGGCGGATACATGCTGTCTGCGTAATATGGAAGGTGACCGCTGGTAATGTACATATTCTCCTTGGCAATATGCGGTGTAACTACCCGCTTATACCCCCCTGCGCCCTCTGTTTCCTTTGCCAGTTTTTCCAGTTCTTCAATAATAATCGTGCCATTGGGCATCCACAAAATCAGGCCCTGGCCCACATCATCATCCATGGTGTAAATACCCAGTTCTTTTCCAAGTTTGCGATGATCCCGTTTTTTTGCCTCTTCCAGCATCTGCAGGTATTCATCCAATTCTTTCTGCGAGGGAAATGTGATGCCGTAGACGCGTGTCAGCATTTTATTCTTTTCATCCCCCTTCCAGTAAGCACCGGATATATTGGTAAGCTTGATGGCTTTTATGGCGCCGGTAGCAGGTATATGCGGGCCGCGGCAGAGATCCGTAAACTTTCCCTGGGTATAAAAAGTAATTTCACCGTCGTTCAGGTTACTGAGCAAATCCAGTTTGTACTCATCACCTTTATCAGTAAAATATTTAACAGCATCCGCTTTCGAAATAGCCGTGCGGGTGTACTGGTTGTTTTGTTTAGCCAGTTCATTCATTTTCACTTCCAGCTTGCGCAGGTCCTCTTCTGTTAACTGGCGATCGCCCAGGTCCATGTCGTAATAATAACCGTTGTCAAGCGGCGGACCCACCCAAAACTTTACCCCGGGAAACATGCTTTCCACGGCTTCTGCCATCAGGTGTGCCGAAGAATGCCAGAAAGTAGATTTGCCATCCTTATCATCCCAGGTCAGCAGTTTCAAACTTGCGTCTTCATTGATAGGCCTGGTCGCATCCCAGACCTGGTCGTTTACTTTTGCGGCTAATACTTTTCTTGCCAGTCCCTCGCTGATGGATTTAGCGACCTGCATCGCTGTAATACCCTGCTCGAATTCTTTTACGGCTCCATCCGGTAATGTAATTTTAATCATCTGCCTTTCTGATTTTTGAATTGCTGATTTTGGGATCCGGGATTTCTGACAGGAAATCCCAAAATCTCAAAATATCGAAATCCCTCAATGAAAATAGAACCGCAAATTTAACGAAGTCTTGGCAGATAAAGCTTTTGTTTTCAGTGAAATTGCAATGATTATTTTACAAAAATGAATTTGTAATTTGGACGTATGAGATTATTTTTTACACTGGTTGTTTGTTTATTATCAATACCCCTTTTTTCCCAGGATCTAACCGGCATCTGGCGAGGCAGTTTTGTTTCGGCAGACAATAAGATGAGCGATTTGCTGAGCCTTGAAGATCGCTATAAATACGAGGTGCAGATCGACCAGCATGGCCATGCTTTCGACGGCGTTACTTATTCCTATAAAAGAACAGAATTTTATGGCAAGGCTTCCTCTAACGGAACCATCAACCCCAAGACCGGCAAAGTAATGCTGCAGGAACTAAAGCTATTGGAGTTGAAAATGGCTTCCTCGAGTTATGCCTGCTGGATGATCTGTTTTATGCAGTACACGAAAAACGGTGACGAAGAATTTCTCGAAGGCAAATACAGCAGTTACCGCGAGACGGATTCCGCAGATTGCGGACGCGGGCATGTGTTCCTGCGCAAGGTGGTGACTTCGGATTTTTATAAAGAGCCATTCCTGGTAAAACGCGATAAGGAAAAGCACGATGCGCTTACCAAAACAACAACCAAGCCGCCCCCTGCTACCGTGAGCAAACCGCTCGCTAAAGCCGCAACCCCACCGGCTACGGGATCCGCAAAAAAGACTACAGCAAATAAAAAACCCCTGGCAAAAAACAAAATTGCAGCAAAAGAAACCAAAATCAATCCTGCACCGGTGGCAAAAAACAAAGACGCGAAAGTGGCGCCGCTTGATCCCGATAACGATGCAGTGCCCAAAACGCCAGTGATAAAAATGAAGGAGCCTGCCATAGTTCCACCGGTGCTGAAGAACCGCGAAAATGAAGTAGTACAATCGCTGTTGGTAAATACCAACGAAATCAGCATCAGCATTTATGACAACGGCACCATTGATCACGATACTATATCTGTCTATCTTGATAAAAAACTGGTTATAAATCACCAGATGCTTACCACCAATGCCATTACGCTGAAATTGAAAATGGATGAAACCACCGATTATCATGAACTGGTAATGGTGGCCGATAACCTGGGCGATATACCACCCAATACCTCTCTGATGGTGGTAAAGGCCGGCGAAAAAAGATACGAGGTGCGCATTGCGTCTACAGAACAAAAAAATGCGGTGGTGATTTTTAAATATGAAAAACCAAAATAAGATAACCGCTCATCCCTTTTGATCTCGCCCTTTGGCTGCTAAAGAATAATTTGTTGATTATTTTATCATGCGCAAATTCTTTTTTCTTGCCTCGCTGCTGGCCTGTATGGCGGTCAGGGCCCAGGACCTCAATGGCATCTGGCAGGGAACGCTGGTGCAGGCACCGGGGGGATGCTTTCCGCAATATCATATCGAGTTGCAGATCAACTTTATTGTTACCGCCAATACATTAAGCGGCAAAGCATACGATTATTTCGACAAAACCAGGTATGTAAAACTTGATTTTATCGGTCGCTACAACAGCAGCACCAAAAGAATGGTGATTATTGAAAACGATTTGATGGAATCGCATATTCCCGACAATTGCGTCCCCTGTATCAAAACCTATGATCTTAGCTGGAGCCGATCCGGTAACGAAGAAATATTGATCGGTGAATGCAAGGGCCGCGAATTTGGCTCCGGTGTGAACAATTGCCCCGCCTACAAAATCATTTTAAAAAGAGTTGCTAAGTCAGATTTCACAGTAGATATTGATCAAACCAAAGATTTGCAGGAATTGCAGAAAAACCTGCACCTGCAGCCGCGCAGTAAGGAACTGGTGAAAACCATTGCGGTTACCACTGGTGAAATCAGACTTGACTTTTATGATAACGCTGAAATCGACAACGACACCATTACGGTTCTGCTGAATGGAAAACTGCTGCTCTACAGGCAAATGTTGAAAGCAACACCACTTACCATTACAATGAACGCCTTTCCCAATACAGATTATGAGATTATAATGTATGCAGATAACCTGGGTTCTATTCCACCCAATACAGCCCTGCTGGTGATTACCGCGGGTGTAAAAAAGTATGAGGTGCGGCTTGCTTCCAGCGAGGAAAAAAGCGCGGCCGTAAAGTTCAGGTATGAAGAACCTCCGAAGAGTCAATAGAGTTCTTAGTTCATAGTTCTTAGTTGCGTTTGTTTCGAAGCAAGCGGACTATGAACTACGAACTATGAACTACGAACTATGAACTAAAACCGTACGTAGCAAAAAAAGTCTGCTTCGTCGCAACATTTTACCAACCACGCGTTTTTCCTGCAATATCTTTCTAATTTGGGGGGATGAAAGAAGCCTGGTATTCAAAAAAATGGTTCATTATATTATTGCATATTGCAGCATGGGCTTTCTTTTTTTCCCTGCCCTACATGCTGCGTTCACCGGAAAATGAAAAGCCTGGCCCAAAAGTTTCTACCCATACGGACCTGGGTTTTTATTTTTCTTTATTAATGAATCTTTCCTGGGTGGTCTTATTTTACCTGAATGCCTATGTGCTGATACCGCATTTCATGTATAAGAAAAAATACGGCCAGTTTGCCCTGACCCATGTTGCTGCGTTTGTTCTTATGCTGTCTGAAGTAAATATATTGTCGCACATTTTTTTTCAGCAATCACATTTTAATTACAGAACCATTTTTTTCAATTTTCTCATCTACCTGTTCATTTTCGGACTCAGCACCGCTTATCAACTGATAGGCGATAAAGTAAAGAGCGACCAACTGGCACAGGAAAAACAGAACGAAGTACTGAAAACAGAGTTATCGTTGCTGCGTTCACAGGTGAGTCCGCATTTTATGTTCAACGTGCTTAATAATATGGTGGCCCTCGCACGAAAACAATCCGACCTGCTGGAGCCCTCGCTGATAAAACTTTCTTCGCTGATGCGTTATATGCTGTATGAAGCGGACGAAGAAAAAGTCTCACTGGAAAAAGAAATGGACTACCTGCAGAGCTATATCGATTTGCAACAGCAGCGTTTTGGAAAAAAAGTACAGGTAAAAGTGCATATGCACAGCCTGGACAATCAATACCAGTTGGAGCCTATGTTATTGATCCCTTTTGTAGAAAACGCCTTTAAGCACGGCACCGGCATGATAGAAGATGCGCAGATTGATATTGACCTGGAAGCGGAAAAAAACGTGCTGCAGTTTACCGTCAGTAATAAATACAATCCGGCTTCGGCAGAAATAAAAGATAAAACCTCGGGTATCGGGCTTACCAATGTGAAAAGACGGCTGAATTTATTGTATGGAAAAAAACATACCTTACTTATTTCAACCAATAATAATTGGTTCGTGGTTTCATTAAAGATTAATCTCGCCTGAGGATATATTAATTTTGTGATTGCGGGGTTTCGTGATTTACCGGCAACGAAATGCCTTATCACCTCTCAATATCGCAAAATCAGCAATCAAAAAATTTATTATGATAAGATGCATAGCCATAGACGACGAGCCGCTTGCGCTGGAGCTGCTCACAGACAATATCAGCAAATTACCTTACCTGCAACTGGTAGCGGCCTGCGATAGCGCCATTGACGCTATGAAAATATTGCAGCAGCAAACGGTGGACCTTATTTTCCTGGATATACAGATGCCGGGGCTTACCGGCCTGCAATTCATTCAGAGCCTGCAGGAAAAACCAATGTTTATACTGGTAACCGCTTACGAAAAATATGCGCTCGACGGCTTCAACCTGGATGTGATCGATTACCTGGTAAAACCAGTTTCGCTGGATCGCTTTATCAAGGCCTGCAATAAAGCCAATGAACTTTTTCAGTTAAAAAACAAACCCAGACAATTAAGTGCAGAAAACAATCCCGGTTATTTTTTTGTAAATGTTGACTATAGCCTGCTGAAAGTAGTGTTTGATGATATAACTTATATTGAAGGGTTGAAGGACTACATAAAAATTCACCTGAAAAGCAGCTCCAAAGCAGTGATAACAAGAATGAGTATGAAATCGCTCGAAGACGAATTACCCGCTACGCAATTTGTGCGCATTCATAAGTCCTATGTGGTTTCATTAAAACATGTAACCGCGGTAAGAAAAAACAGCGTGTTTATAGATACAATGGAGCTGCCGGTAAGCGATAATTACCGTGACAGCATTACCATACTCACCGGTCGCCCCGGCCAATAATAGCTTATTTGTCATTTCGTCGCAACATACTTCTTTTTCATCTCATTTGGCTTTCAACACCCGCTTTAGCGTGATAGCTTTGTTTCATCAAAAAACAAACCATCCATCAAACGCATAAAACTTACAAAAATGAAAAAGAAAATTCTAATCTTCGCAACCTTTATTATCTTCTCTGCGAACGCTGCTTTTGCAGGCACGCTTGATATCAGTAAACGTGTACAGGCCGTTTTCAACAGCACATTTGCCAACGCTACCAATGTCAACTGGCAGAACAACAGTTCTTATTACAGCGCTTCTTTTCAACTCGATGGCCGTTCGTACAACGCATTATTTTCGACAGACGCGGAAATGATCGCTGTTTCACGGAATATTTTATCAAGCGAATTGCCTGCCGATTTACAAACCCTGCTCATAAATCATTTTTCTGCCTGCTGGATTTCGGAGCTGGTTAAATATGATATCGGCGGAGAAATAAAATATTATGCTACTGTGGAAAACGCTAATCAGAAAACAATACTGGAAAGCTTCGGCGGGGCAGAATGGTCGGTGTTGAAAGAAACCGCGAAATAAATCCTGCGCCCGCAAAACAATTTTTATCTGAACTAAGAGAATGCATAACTTCGACAGAACATTAATCAACAAAAATTAAAGCCTTAAAAATGAAGAAAACATTTTCATCCCTGCTGGTGCTCACCGCGTTCATAGGTCTGTCTGCCAGCGCGCAGACCGCTGATGAAATTATCAGCAAACATATTGATGCCCTTGGTGGCAAAGATGCTATTGCCAAAGTTACTTCTCTTTATATGGAAGGTTCAATGCAGGTAATGGGCAATGAAGCGCCTACCACGGTAACCGTGCTGGCAGGCAAGGGTTATAAAAGTGAAACAGATTTCAATGGCCAGAAATCCATTCAATGTTATACCGATAAAGGTGGTTGGACAATAAACCCAATGTCGGGCGGAGCAGCCCAACCCCTGCCGGAGGAACAATATAAAGCCAATAAAGAACAGATAAATATCGGGGGCGCCCTTGTTGACTATGCCGCCAAAGGATTTACCGCAACGCTGGTTGGCAAGGAAGGTAATAATTATAAAATCAAGCTGGCAGACAAAGACAAAACAGAGACCACTTATTATTTTGATGCAGGCACTTATTATATTTCAAAAATTGAGCGGAAAGGAAATATGCAGGGACAGGACATTCAGATTGTGATCACCTTTGCCGACTATAAAAAAACAGATACAGGGCTGGCGGTTCCCCGGACCATGAACATGGATTTTGGGCAGTTTCAACTGGCGGCTAATTACACCAAAGTTGAAGTGAACAAAAAAATTGATCCCGCTATTTTTGAGATGCCAAAATAAAAGTTTGTACACAATGAAATAATAAGACCGGCGCCACGCCGGTTTTTTTTTCCGGTACAGGCAAGGAATTAAATAGTTCATCGCCACAATCTCCGTTCGATTGGTTGCAAAGAATAACGTCCGATTATTTGCCCATAATCAACAGTTACCGCAGGGAATTAATCATTATTCATCATCCTCTTCATAATAATCTGCGTTCTATCTCGCGCAAAGCGGTTTCGTCGCAACATTTCACCTTATTGTCTCATTTGCCGGTAAAGCCTGCGCCCGCGCAATAGTTTTGTGCTATCAAAATAAATTTTATGAAGAAGATAGCGCTACTGATAACCATCCTGATTGCCGCAAACGGCCTTTTTGCCCAAATGCCCGGCGCAGGTCCAGGTCCTGGCCCCGGTGCAGGTATACCCAATATGGGTCATGTATTTGGTAAAATAACCGACAGCGCAGGTAAACCATTGGCTGATGTGTCAGTAGTATTGTTACAAACCCGCGTGGATTCAGTATCAAAGAAATCAAAAGAGATACTGCTGAAAGGCACGGTTACAAAAAATAATGGTGAGTTCAATTTTGAGGAACTGCCAATCATGCGTCCGCTCAAATTAAAAGTCTCTATCAGTGGTTACAAAACGATGGAGCAAACCGTTTCCTTCAGACCCGCTGCGGGCGGTCCGCCTTCATTCGACCAGGACCTGGGTAAAATAAAACTCAGCAATGATGTAAAGCAGCTAGAAACAGTAACGGTTACTGCCAACAAACCACTGGTGCGGCTGGATGCAGACAAAAAGGTATTCAATGTAGAAAAAAATATTGTCAGTGCCGGTGGTACCGCCGTAGATGTGATGAAAAGCGTTCCTTCCGTAAATGTGGACATTGATGGCAACGTAACATTGCGCAACAGCGCGCCGCAAATCTATGTTGATGGCAGGCCCACGACACTTACGCTTGATCAAATTCCTGCAGATGCAATAGAAAGCGTAGAAGTGATTACCAATCCTTCTGCTAAATACGATGCTTCGGGTGGTGGCGCGGGCATTTTAAATATTGTTCTGAAGAAAAACAGGAAGACCGGTTACAATGGGAATATCCGTGCCGGTGTAGATAAACGCGGAGCGGTAAATGGCGGTTTTGATTTCAACGTACGTCAGAATAAAATAAATCTTTCCGCCGCATTAATGGCCAACCAGATGAAAGGCCGCACAACCGGCACCACCGATCGGTTAAACCTCCTGGATTCGCCGCAGACCACCGTAAATCAAAACAATTACAACAAAACTAATGGTGGTTTCATTTTTGGCAAACTGGGATTAGATTATTTCGTTACTAATAAAACTACCTTGTCACTTACAGGGTTCAAGGTGCATGGCGAATTTAAACCTTCTGAAACCATTGATATTACGACCGACAGCTTATATAATTCCGGTAAAATCTCTGCCAATAGTGACCGGGTTTCAACCAGTAAAAGAATTTTTAATGGGCAGGGATTTGCGTTTGGTTTGAAGCATCTTTTTGCGAAGGAAGGGGAAGAATTAACGGCCGATGCCAATTATTTCAGCGCCCACAATAACGGCAGTGCGTTGTACAGTACTAATTATTTTGCCGGCAATTCAACTATTCCATTAAGTACCGAGCTTCAGCAGGTACTAAGCGGCGGCAATGACAAAAACCTGGTTATTCAGACCGACTATACCAAGCCATTTGGGAAAAGCACTAAAATAGAGGCGGGTTTACGCGCCGCGCTTCGCAGCAGGGTCAATAGCAACGATACATACCTGTACAATGATTCAGCCAAACAATACCTATACCTGCCTGCGGCCAGCAGCAATTACAAGAACACCGATAATGTATATGCTGCTTATGTTACGTATTCATCTGCGTTTAAGGATTTCAGTTACAAACTGGGACTGCGTGCAGAAAGCTCCAACTATGCCGGCGAACTGGTTAACTCAGGAGAGAAGTTCAAAAACAGCTACCCCGTGAGCTTGTTCCCTTCGGTGTTCCTGACGCAGAAACTGAAAGACAATCAACAATTGCAGCTGAGCTATAGCCGCCGGATCAACCGGCCCAATTTTTTCCAACTGATTCCTTTTATTGATTATACAGACAAACTCAATATCACAAAGGGCAACCCGTCATTGGTGCCGGAATTTACACAGTCTCTTGAATTGTCTTATCTCAAAACATTCAAAGGCAATAATACCCTGCTGGGCTCACTTTACTACAAACAAACCAATAATCTCATCACCCGTTTTCTCGACAAGGAACTCAATCCGGTTACCGGCAGTGAAGATTTGATAAATACCTATATCAATGCCAATTCCAGCTATTCTGCGGGTGCGGAATTAACCGCCCAGAACTACCTGACTAAATGGTGGGATATCTCAACCAACCTGAACGTCTATAATTCCCAAATTAAAACAGATAGTAATGCACAACCCGCGCTCTGGAGCTGGTTTGCCAAATTCAACAGCAATTTCAAATTGCCGGCAGATTTTACTGTGCAGTTAACCACCACGTATCAATCCAAGACAAACCTGCCGGTTAATACCAACACGGGCATGATGGGCGGACCATCCTTTGGACAATCGCAAAGTTCCTCACAGGGATACATCAGCGCTTCATGGGGCATGGATATAGCTGTAAAGAAAACTTTTATGAAGAGTAAGGCATTGTCATTGACACTGAGCGTGAATGATATTTTCCGTACCCGTGTTTCAAACCAGTATTCTTACAGTAATTATTTTGTACAGCATTATAACAGGTTACGCGATCCGCAAATGATACGGCTTAACCTCGCTTACCGGTTCGGGAAAATAGATATGTCGTTATTCAAAAGAAAAAATATGAAGGGTGAACAGGGCGCAGGCGACAGCATGCAACAACAACAATAATTAATACTCGTTGTCTACATAAAGAGGCTGTATCAAAAGCATGATACAGCCTCTTTGATTTATATTTATAGCCGCAGGTTCGCAGATTTGGTGTTATAGTCTGCGAATCTGCGGCTAATTTTTATACAAATCCAAAGCGTTAATATTGTTTAGCCTGTTCTTTGGCAGATCATTTTACTTTTGAGACAGCCTCTTTTTATTCCATCTAATGAACCGGTTCAACAAAATATGATTTACCTTGTTTATTGTTTCTTTTATAATAGTCAACCGATAAACAGGTTTTTATGAACTTAAGTTCCGGCTATCCCTTCCCGCTGATAAAGACCGGCCTGCCCTATGACTTTGAAAAACTTGAAAAAAATATTTCTACCAATGTGGTTATCCTCGGTGGCGGTATCTCCGGCGCATTGGCAGCTTATTATCTTGTAAACGCGGGTATTGAATGCGTGCTAACCGATTCAAGAACCATTGGCCTGGGAAGCACCTGTGCCAGCACATCCCTGTTACAGTATGAGATTGACACGCCGCTTTCCGAACTAAAAGATAAGGTGGGAATAAAAAATGCGGTCCGCGCTTACCGGCTTTGCGCTGATTCCATTGATAAACTGAAAACGATTGCCGATAAAATTAAGTTTACAGACTTTGAATATAAAAACAGTTTGTATTATGCGGCCCATAAAAAAGACATTTCGTTTCTCAGGACAGAATTTGCTATCCGTAATGAAAATGGCTTTGGCGTTTCTTTTCTTACCGAAGCGGGATTAAACAGGAAATTTGGCATCACAGCGAGCGCGGCGATTCTTTCAGAGCAGGGCGCCGCAACAAATGCTTATGATTTTACACATGCCCTGCATCAGCATACAAAAAAGAAAGGGCTCCGGATCTTTGATCGCACCCGGGTTAAAACTGTACGACGCCATAAAAATAGTTTTGAGCTGGAAACGGAAACCGGTTGGATTATCAAAGCAAAAAAAATAATTTATGCTACCGGTTACGAAGCTTTAAAGGAAATCGATAAAAAAATCGCTGATCTCCATTCAACTTATGCCAGCATCAGTGAGCAACAAAACCACCACACAAATTTCTGGAAAGATGATGTATTGATATGGAATACCGCCCGTCCTTATCTTTATATGCGCACCACCACAGACAAACGCATATTGGTAGGCGGCAGGGACGAAGCATTTTATGACCCGGCAAAAAGAGATGCCCTCATAAAAAGAAAATCAGCATTGCTGACGGGCGATTTCAACCGCCTTTTCCCCGGCATTCCGTTTAAGCCCGAATTCAACTGGGCCGGAACATTTGCCAGCACCAAAGACGGCCTGCCCTATATTGGCCAATACAAAAAATTGCCCGGCCGTTATTTTGCCCTGGGCTTTGGCGGTAACGGCATCACCTTTAGCCAGGTAGCGGCGGAAATAATAAGAGATGAAATAACCGGAAAGAAAAATAAAGACGGAAGTATATTTTCGTTTGACAGATAATGATGAGGCGTTAATAAATGCGGCCGCTCTCTTCATTATCCAGCAGGCTGTTGGCAACGCTGTCGAAAACATCCTGTTTATTGGCAATTACCTGGCGAAGCAAATCGTGAATGGTAACCACTCCAGCAAATTTGTTATTATCATAGGCCAGCAAGTAGCGGGTCTTTTGCGCGTTCATAAAATTCATACAATATTCAACGCTATCCGTCAGTGCCACTACCGGCAGGTCAGTAGTCATCACTTCCTCCACCTTGGTTTTGTCGCTGGATCGTCCTTTTAAAATTACGTTGCGGCTATAATCCCTTTCACAAAAAATTCCTTTGTACTCATTTTTATCCATTACAATCAGGTAACTGAGGTTAACCGAGTTGAGCAGGGTGAGCGCATCTATTACGAGGGTGCCTGCCTGAACGATATTGAAAGCCTGGGGTTTGCTGGCCAATATGTCTTTTACGATTCTCATATGGGTGTTATTTTTCTTAAAGTTCGGGGTTTTTAAGTTCAAAAATATAGCCCGTCTGCAAATATAAATATTCCGGTCAATCACCGCAAAAGCCGGCTTTCCTGAGCAAACTTTTCAAAGTTCAAAACTTTGGAAAAGTTGCGTACCAAAAATAAACCGGCGATAAACATCCGCTATTTGCTGCGTTCCGTAGATAGTGTATCCATCACAAATTTAAAAAGACAAAAAATGAAAAAGACAAGAATCGCTGTTATTGCTGCTGTGGGCATTATCCTGGGTGGCAGTATGCTTTGGGCGGCCGATCATATTGATGCGCCTGCAGTAACCAATATGGCAACGGATATCACCGATGTATATGCATTTAAAGGCGCCGACGCAAATAGCCGTGTATTTGTCGTAAATACGCAGGGCCTGCTCTCCCCCACGGCCACGGCCGCGGCTAAATTTGACGCCAATACGCTGATTGAAATAAACATCGACAATAATAACGACAATATAGAAGATTTGGTCATCCAGGCAATATATGATGGAACAAATATGAAATTTTATGGCCCTGTAAAACCTACGGCCACCGGCACAAAAAGCCAGCTCGAAGGTTCAGTAACCGCCAGCGTTGCCGTCACACCTTACAGTTCATTGCCTGTTACTGCAACCGGAACTAATGG
>Ga0207677_10001476_pt1 | contig 12436 bp, 18 predicted proteins | sample KBSMisM42_FD_184311 | JGI IMG/M metagenome (GOLD analysis project Ga0207677, IMG submission 184311) | Miscanthus rhizosphere microbial communities from Kellogg Biological Station, Michigan, USA - KBS Miscanthus M4-2 (SPAdes) (version 2) | ecosystem: Host-associated > Plants > Roots >...
GACGGTCATGGCGTCCATTTTTCGCAGCAGGCCGTCGTTGTAGTGGCGATGTTCCTCCATCGCCGTCATGGTGCGGCCCTCGAGCTCTTCCCACTCCCGCCGGCGCGCCCGCTCGTCCTCTTCCCAGCGACGTTCAGCCTCTTCCATTCGCCCCATGATCTCGGCGAAGCCCCGCTCCAGACGCTCGTCCATCTCGCGCATCTGCTGCTCGATCTCCATATCCAGATCGTCCCAGGTCACGGAATACGAAACTACACCTCAGACAAAATGTTTTGAACCAACTTCCATACAGAAGGGTGGATTCGGGCCTCAGCGCGGCAGCCGCTGAGTCGGCGTCACCACCTGCTGGAACGTGGGCCGATTCTGGAACGGGAACGGGGGCATCGAGATGCCACCGGTCACCGCCGGCCGGTTCTGGTCGAAGCAGGAGGGCTGCGGGTTGGTGGCGCAGGCACCGTCACCGCCGCCGTAGAGCTGCTGCGGCGTCACCTTCAGCGCCGCCCGCAGCGTCCGCTGCAGCATCGCCCGGCACTTCTTCTTCGATCCGCCACCGCAGTAGACCCGGCTCCAGGCCCCCTTCGGCTTCGGGCCGAAGAGGTCGCGCAGGTCCTTGGAGACGTAGCTCCACCAGCCATCGCTGAAATCCGGTTCGATAGGTGAGCCGCCGGTGTAGGCGCCGGTCCGCACCATCCCCTCCAGCTGTTCGTAGGCCCTACCGCCGATCACCGGCTTGAACTCGCCTTCGAGCAGCTTCGGCCACCAGGCGTCCATCAGTTCGACCGCGTCGTTTTCCTCGTAGACGCCGTCGCGATCGAGGTCGCGGCGGTGGGCGCCGTGTTCGTGCCAGGTGCGCAGGGTCACGAATGCCTGACGCAGCGGCTTCGACTTCGGTTCGCCGATCGCCTTGAAGAGCGTCGGCAGTAGCCGGTAGCCGCGCAGGTCCTGGGTCGCCGGCTCCTCCATTGCCTGGATCAGCTGGGTGATCGTGATCTTCTTCGGCCCCTTGATCGCCGCCTTCACCTTGTCTTCGATCATCTGCGAGCGGAACAGCGGCCCGTAGCTGTACTTGTCGTCTGCCGCGGCCCACTTCGGCGCCTGCTTGTTGTTCCAGGAGACGAGGAACGGCGGGTCGACCGCCTGCGGGTGCTTGGCGAACGGCAGCCAGTCGGCCTGCCGCGTCGAGGGCTTGTAGCCCTTCCAGTCGAACTCGCCGGTGCCGAGGATCGGGAAGTCGGGCGAGGTCCCCTTCGCCCGCTGGGGCATCCAGCCGGAGAGCCCGTAGGCGATGTGTTCGGAGTCGATATAGGACCAGTTGAAGAGGAAGTTGATGTTGGAGACGGCTTTCTTGAAGCCCTCCGGGCCCGTCATCACCCCCGGTTCGTTCAGCTGGCCGAACCCGATCACCGAGTCGGCCTCGTGGAAGTAGGTGCTGCGCTGGCGCGCGAAGGCGACCTTCTTGCCACCCACCTTGCCACGGGCGTAGACGATCCCGTGCACGGTCCGGTAGGCGGTCAGCGTCTGCGATCCCGCCGGGGTGTCGTCGGCGGCGTTCGGCGTCCAGCTCTCACTCTTTTCCAGCTTTTCCATCGCCAGGCATTTGCCGTGGTAGCGGTAGTGGAAGTTGTCCTTGCAGAGGACCTCGGCGAAGGTGTCGACGTTGTCGGAGGTCGCGGTCGTCGCACTCCAGGCGTAGTCGCGCCCGTGGCCGAGCTCGACGTAGAGGTTGACGCCGGGGAAGGCCGCGCCGCGGGCATCGATCCCCGGGCCGTGCAGGTCCTCCTCCATCAGGATCTGCGGGGCGAAGTAGCCGACCTGCGGCCCCATCACCGCGACCGGGTGGCCGGTCGCCGACTCCTTGGCCGAGACCAGCTCCCAGTTGGAGGCGTGGCCGGCGGCCTCGAGCGCCGCCTGCAGACGATCGCCGATGGTGGCGAGCCCGCTCGCCGGCTTCGAAGCAGCCGCCGAAGCGCTCGCCGTCTGCGTGAAGCGGACGCTGTTGCGGTCGGGGAGCGCGAGGCCGCGCTTGGCGAAGGCGCTGCGGGTCTCATACGGGAACGCTTTCGAGACGGTCGTCGGCGCCTCGGGGTCGTTCTTGGCGCGGAAGCCGAGCCAGGCCTTGCGCCCTGCCTTCTTGCCCATCCGCTGGACGAAGGCCTGCATCGTCAGCGCCGAGTTCAGCTCGTTGCCGCCGCCCTGTCCGAAGATGCCGCCGACCAGCGAGGCGATCGCGATCACGTCGGTCGACTTCCACGGTTCCATCGGCTTGGCGAGCAGCGTGTACTCGCCCGGCTTCAGTTTGGGATCGAGGTTGGCGGCAGCGATGTAGGCGTTGATCCCTTCGACGTAGGCGGCGACGTCGTCGACGGCCTGCTGCCCCGCCGCCCCGAACTGCTGCGGCGCCTGCACCAGCTGCCTTTCGAGGTCGGCTTCGGTGTAGGGGGCGAACTGCCACTGGCTGGCGTCGGCGCCCGCGTTGGCGCCGCCGAGGAAGGAGGCGAGTTCGGCGCGGCCGGTGTGGCGCAGCACGTCCATCAGGAAGAGGCGGTCGGCGGCGCCGGCGTATCCCGCCCCGAACATCGTGTCGGCCCGGGTGGTGCCGTAGATGTGGGGCACGCCGAAGGCTTTGTCGCGGACGATCGTCGCTCCCGGCCGCGGTTCGATCGTCGATTCGACTTCACCGGCGGGGACACCGAAGGTCGCGTCCTTGTAGTAGTTCGGAATCTGGTCTTCGGTCAGCCCAGGGCTCGCGTAAAGCAGGTTTTCGTAAAGCGGCTGCTGGTCGGCAAAGTGCGGCGGCAACAGGCCCGGCCCGCGGAAAGCGAGGATCTGCGCGAAGTTCGCCGTCCCGTTCTCACCCGGCGGCAGCACGTTGCGGAAGCCGCCCGCGTCGTCGGTCCCGTAGGGGGAGGCGGCACCGACGGCAGGCGTCGGAGCGAGCGCCGCCAGCGAGAGCACGGCGCTGAGCAGAAAAAGGGCACCTCGGGCGCGGCAACGAAAACGCAAGAACTTCTCCTTCCGGTTGCGGCGCCCCCACCGCAAGGGACAGACTACCCGGCCGAGCTTGCGGCTACTCGCCCTCGTGCCAGGGAGTGAGAATCCGCGGCCCCTCAGGGGTCACCGCGACGGTGAACTCGAAGTGGGCGGCAAGAGAGCCGTCTTCGGAGTAGACCGACCAGCCGTCCTCGCCCATCCGCACGAGCGGGCCACCGGCGTTGACCATCGGCTCGATCGCCAGCACCGTCCCGACCTCCAGCTCCGGGCCCTTGCCTGGCTCGCCGAAGTTGGGCACCTGCGGTTCCTCGTGCATCTCGCGCCCGATCCCGTGGCCGACCAGGGTGCGGATGATCGAGAGGCCCTCGAGCTCGACCGTACGCTGGATCGCCGCCGAGACGTCGCCGAGGTGGTTCCCCGGCCGCATCTGCTCGACCCCGGCGAAGAGCGAGGCCTTGGTCACCTCGAGCAGGTTCTGCGCCTCCGGGCTGACCGGGCCGATCGGCAGGGTCACCGCGGCGTCGGAGACCCAGCCGTCCTTGATCACGCCGACGTCGATCGAGATCACGTCGCCCCGCTTCAGCTCGTAGTCGCCGGGAATCCCGTGGACCACCATCGAGTTGGGGGAGGCGCAGATCGACCCCGGGAAGCCCCGGTAGCCCTTGAATGCGGGCTCGGCGCCCTGGGAGCGGATGAACTTCTCGGCGGCGGCGTCGAGCTCGGAGGTGGTGATTCCGGGGCGGGCCTTTGAGGTCATCATCTTCAGGCAGCGAACGAGGATCGCGCCCGAGGCCGCCATCTTCTCGACCTCCTCCGGAGTCTTTTTGACGATCATCCGATACACGCTAATGGTCGGCTCACACGGCCTCGCGAAGCCGTGCTCAGACGGCCTCGTCCTGCTCCATCCGCATCGTCGCCAGGGTGCGACGGATCTGCTCCGCCACCTCTTCCGGCGCCGCCTCGCCGGCGATCCGGCGCAGGACGCTGCGGCTGTCGTAGTAGGAGACGAGCGGCTCGGTCTTCTCGTGGTAGGTCTCGAGGCGCTTACGGATCACCTCGGGCTTGTCGTCGTCGCGGACGATCAGCGGCGAGCCGTCGATGTCGCAGACGCCCTCCCGCTCCGGCGGTTCGAACTCGACGTGGAAGACGTGCCCGTTCTCCTCGCAGGTGCGCCGGCCGCCGAGCCGCCGCACCACCTCGTCGTCGGAGACGTCGATCAGCAGCACCGCCGTCACCCCCCGGCCCAGCTCGCCCAGCTTCGCGTCGAGCGCCTCGGCCTGCGGGGTCGTGCGGGGGAAGCCGTCGAGGATGAAGCCGTCGAGCGCCTCGCTGGAATCGATCCGCTCGGCGATCACCCCGACGATGACGTCGTCGGGCACCAGGTCGCCCCGGTCCATGTACTCCTTCGCTTCCCGCCCGAGCGCAGTCTCGTCCCGCACGGCGCCGCGGAGGATGTCCCCGGTCGCGTAATACGGCAGCCGCAGGTCTTCGTTCAACCGCTCCCCCTGGGTGCCCTTGCCCGAACCGGGCGGGCCGAGGAGGACGAGATTCAGCTCAGCCATCGAGGGAGACTATTTCAGGAAGCCCTCGTAGTTGCGCATCATCAGTTGAGCCTCCAGCTGCTTGACCGTGTCGAGCGCGACGCCGATCACGATCAGGATCGAGGTGCCGCCGAAGTAGAAGTTCGCCGCGGTCTGGCTGATCAGGATCGTCGGCAGCGCGGCGACGGCGCCGAGGTAGAGCGCGCCCGGGAAGGTGAGGCGCGAGAGGATTTTGTCGAGGTACTCGGCAGTCGGCCGTCCCGGGCGCACGCCGGGGATGAAGCCGCCGTATTTCTTCAGGTTGTCGGCCTGGTCGACCGGGTTGAAGGTGACCGCCGTGTAGAAGTAGGTGAAGACGATGATGAAGAAGACCTCGCCGATCACGTAGGCCCAACCGTTGGGTTCGAAGAAGGCGGCGAAGTCGAGGGCGGCGGGGGTGTTGATCAGCTGCCCGATCGTCGGCGGGAAGGCCATGATCGAGGCAGCGAAGATGACCGGGATGACGCCGGCCATGTTGACCCGCAGCGGCAGGTAGGTGGAGCCGCCCGAGGTCATTTTGCGGCCGACGACCCGTTTCGCGTACTGGACCGGGATCCGGCGCTGCCCCTCCTGGACGAAGACAATGGCGACGATCACCGCGAGGGCGATGAACGGCATCATCACGACGAAGACCTGGTCCGGGTTGTTCCACCACTTCGAGAGCCCGGGGATGATGCTGGAGGCGATCGAGGCGAAGATCATCAGCGAGATGCCGTTGCCGATCCCGCGCTGGGTGATCAGCTCGCCCAGCCACATCAGCAAGGTGCAGCCGGCGGTGAGGCAGATCACGATCAGGAACAGCCTCGGGGCGGTGAGCTGGCCGACGACGTCGGTCCCGGCGGTATTGCCGAAGGAGCGGAAGAGGAAGACGTAGCCGATCGACTGGGCAAAGGCCAGGCCGACCGTCAGGTAGCGCGTGTACTGGGTGATTTTCTGCTGCCCGACTTCGCCCTCTTTCTGCAGGCGCTCGAGCGAGGGGACGACCACGGTCAGCAGCTGCAGGATGATCGAGGCCGTGATGTAGGGCATGATCCCCAGCGCGAAGAGGCTGAGCCGCGAGAGGCCGCCGCCGGAGAAGAGGTTGAGGAAGCCGAGGACGCCGGAGCCGGCGAAGTTGTCCTGAATTTCCTTCACGGCCTGGGTATCCACGCCTGGAGCGGGGATGTAGGCGCCGAGCCGGTACAGCGCCAGCATCGCTGCCGTGAACGCAAGCTTCTTGCGGATGTCGGCAACGCTGAAGGCGTTGAGAATAGTTCTGAGCATTACGGCTCCAGAGTGTGACAGGAACCGCCGGCCGCCTCGATCTTCTCTTTGGCAGCAGCGCTGAAAGCGTGGGCGTGAACCGCAAGTTTCACCTTGACCTCGCCGCGGGCGAGGATCTTGACCGGGTCAGACCGCTTCGCCAGGCCCTTCTCCTTCAGGGCCTCCGGCGTCACCTCGGCGCCGCTGTCGAAGCGCTCCTCGAGGTCGGAGAGGTTGACCGGCTGGGTCTTGGTGCGGAAGTTCTCGAACGGCATCGACTGCTTTTTGTGCGGGCCGCGGAGCTTTCGCATCCGCATGTGGATCGGGTTCTGCCCGCCCTCGTAGCCGGCCTTGCGCTTGCGGCCCGAGCGGGAGCCGGCGCCCTTGTGTCCGCGGCCGGAGGTCTTGCCGAGGCCGCTGCCCTCGCCGCGGCCGATCCGCTTGCGGCGCTTTTTCGAGCCCGGCTTCGGCTTCAGGTTGTGAAGGCCGATCTCTTCGGCGCGCGAGGTCTCTTTATCGGCTCTTTTCTCGGCTTTCTCAGCCACCGTCGACCTCCACGAGGTGCGAGACGACCCGCAGCTGACCCTGCAGCTGCTCGGAGTCTTTGAGCTCAGCCGACTTGCCGATCCGCCCCAGCTTCAGCGCCTTCAAAGTCGCTTTCTGGTTCGGATTGGTCTTAGCGGCAGAGCGGATCTGGCGGACCTTGACTTTGCTCACGAAGCCTCACCGGCCTTCTCGTCAGCGGGACTCTGCGCCTCCTCGGACGGCTCCCCAGCCGCCGGCTCAGCGGCCTCTGCCGCGGGTGGCGACGATGCGGCACCCGCGCCGGTTGGCGCGGGGGGCGTATCGGAGACAGGACCCGCGGCCTCAGCGGTCTGTCCCTCATCGTCAGAAATCGTCGCAGCGGCCCCGTTCCCGTTGCCGCCGTCCAACCCCAGCACCTGCTTTACCGTCAGCCCACGCAACTCCGCAACCTCCTCAGGCCGACGCAAACGAACCAGGCCGTCCATCGTCGCCTTGACCAGGTTGATCGGGTTCTGCGTCCCGATGCTCTTGGTCAGCACGTCGCGGACGCCGCCGAGCTCGAGCACGGCGCGGACGCCGCCACCGGCGATGACGCCGGTACCGGGACTGGCCGGGCGCAGGACGACGTGCCCGGCGCCGAAGCGGCCGATGATGCGGTGGGTGATGGTGTTCCCGTATTTGGGCACCCGGATCAAGTTCTTGCGGGCGTCCTCGACGCCCTTCTGGATCGCCAGCGGGACCTCGCGGGCCTTGCCGTAGCCGATCCCGACCACGCCCTCCTCGTCGCCGACCGCGACCAGGGCGGTGAAGGAGAAGCGCCGGCCGCCCTTGACCACCTTGGCGACGCGGTTGATCTCGATCACGCGCTCCTGCAGGTCAAGCCCACGGGGACTGACGGTTTCTACGTTCTTTACGTCCATGCCCTTCATAGCAGCGGCCCACCGTAGCGAAACTACGGTTTTAGAAAGCCAGACCCCCCTCTCGGGCGCCCTCGGCCAAAGCCTGGACGCGACCGTGGTACTGGTAGCCGCCGCGATCGAAGACGCAGGTCTCGACGCCGGCGCTCTTGGCCCGCTCCGCCAGCAGTTCGCCGGCCTTCTTCGCCTGCTCGGAGGCGGTGAGCTTGCGCAGATCCGGCTCGATCCAGTTGACCGCGGCCACGGTGTGGCCCTTGGTGTCGTCGATCAGCTGGGCGAAGACGCCGCGGTTGGAGCGGTAGACCGAGAGGCGCGGCCGCTCGGCCGTGCCTTTGACACGGGCGCGGACGCGGCGGCGCCGTTTGAGCCGGCGCTGGCGATTCGTAAGCACCGTCATGCGCGCTTACCCACCTTCCGCAGGACCTGCTCGCCCTTGTAGCGGATGCCCTTGCCCTTGTAGGGCTCCGGGGGCCGGCGCTTGCGGATGTCCGCGGCGACCTGGCCGACGAGCTGCTTGTCGATGCCTTTGATGACGATCTCGGTCGGCTGCGGGACTTCGAAGTCGATCCCCTCCGGCGCCTCGATCGCAACCGGGTGCGAGTAGCCGAGCGCGAGCTCCAGTTTCTTCCCTTTCAGGGCGGCGCGGTAGCCGACGCCCTGGATCTCCAGCCGCTTCTCGAAGCCGTCGGTAACGCCCTCGACCATGTTCGCGATCAGGCTGCGCGTGAGACCGTGCAGAGCGCGGTGCTCGCCGCGGTTGGTGGGCCGGGCGACGGTGACGGCGCCGTCGCTCTGCTCGACCACCATTTCCGGCGAGAAGTTCTGCTGCAGCTCCCCCTTCGGGCCCTTGACGGCGATGTTGCCCTGGCCGATCTCCACCGTGACGGCGTCGGGGACGGGAACGGGTTTTCTTCCGATGCGGCTCATCTAGAACACCCTCACCAGACGTAGGCGACGACCTCGCCACCGACGCCCTTGGAGCGCGCTTCGTGGCCGGTCATGACGCCGGTCGAGGTGCTGACGATCGCGGTGCCGGTGCCGCCGTGGACGCGGGGGACGTTGTCGTGGTTGACGTAGCGGCGCCGACCGGGTCGCGAGACCCTTTCGATCCCGAGGATCACCGGCTGGCGGTCCTCGGTGTACTTGAGCTCGACGTTGATCAGCTCGCCGACCCGCGCCGGCTTGCGGCTGAAGTCCTTGATGTATCCCTGCTCCTTGAGGATCCGGGACATCTCGAGCTTGAGGCCGGAGAACGGAATCTCCACCTCGTCGTGCCCGGCGCGGATGCCGTTGCGGATCCGGGTCAGGTAATCGGCGATCGGGTCGGTCAGCATCGTCTTCCTACCAGCTCGACTTGGTCATACCGGGGATGTACCCCTCGTGGGCGGCCTCGCGCAGGCAGATCCGGCAGAGGCCGAATTTGCGGTGGTAAGCCCGCGGCCGGCCGCAGCGGCGGCAGCGGTTGTAACGGCGCGATTTGAACTTGGGCTCGCGCGCCTGCTTCACCTTCATTGAAGTCTTAGCCATTGTCTGAACTCTCCTCGGCCGTCTCTCCGGCCTCGTCGTCTCCGCCCTCGGCGGCACCCTCGTCCTCGCCTTCGGGCTTGGCGTAGGCCTCCGGGTTCTCCTCTTTCAACTGCTCGAGTGCCGCCTGCTCGACTTCAGCCTTCTGGCGGGCTTCCTCTTTGAGCTGCTCTTCTTCGGCTTCCTTTTCTTTCGCTTCGCGCTCGGCCTGACCGGGGCGCCCCTCCTGGGCGAAGGGCATGCCCAGCCCGAGCAGCAGCTCGAAAGCCTCGAGGTCAGTTTTAGCGGAAGTCGTGATCGTCACGTCAAGACCCCGGACGACGTCAACCGAGTCGTAGTCGATTTCCGGGAAGATCAGCTGCTCTTTGACGCCCATCGAATAGTTGCCACGGCCGTCGAAGGAGCGGGGGTTGAGGCCACGGAAGTCGCGGATCCGCGGCACCGCGATCGAGACCAGCCGGTCGAGGAACTCCCACATGCGGGCGCGGCGCAGCGTCACCGAGACGCCGACCGGCATTCCCTCGCGCAGCTTGAAGGAAGCGACCGACTTGCGGGCGCGGCGCACGTTCGGGTGCTGGCCGGCGATGATCGCCAGCTGTTCCTGGGCGGCTTCGAAGGAGCGTTTGTCCTGTTTCTCGGTGCCGAGACCCATGTTGAGGGTGATCTTCTCCAGGCGCGGGGCCTCCATCGGCGTCGAGTAGCCGAATTTCTTGGTCAGCGCCGGCAGGATCTCCTGCTCGTAGCGCTCACGCAGACGCGGCGGCGGCGCAGCCTGGGACGTGGATGCCACGGTCGCCTCCATCAGCCGATCTCGTTTCCGGACCGCTTCGCGTAGCGGACGCGCTTGCCGCCTTTGTCGATGCGGACGCCGATGCGGGTCGGTTTGTTGTCTTTGGGGTCGAGCAGCATCACGTTGGAGACGTCGATCGGCCCCTCCTTTTCGACGATCCCGCCGGCCTGCGCGTTTTTCAGGTCGCCCTGGGAGCGCGGCCGTTCGTGGCGCTTGATGATGTTCAGGTTCTCGACGTAGACGCGGCGCTTTTTCGGGTCGGTTCGGGTGACGCGGCCTTTCTTGCCGGCGTCCTTGCCGCCGATGATCAGGACCTGGTCATCGGTGCGGATGCGCATGGACTTGGCCATCGCTAGAGCACCTCCGGCGCGAGCGAGATGATTTTCATGAAGTTGCGGTCCCGCAGTTCGCGCGCGACCGGGCCGAAGATGCGGGTCCCGCGCGGGTTGTTGCTGGCCGGGTCAATCAGCACCGCGGCGTTCTCGTCGAAGGAGATGTAGGTGCCGTCGGGGCGGCTGAGCGGCTTGCGGGTGCGGACGACGACCGCCTGCACGACCTCGCCCTTGCGGACGCCGCCCTGCGGGCTGGCCGATTTCACCGTCGCGGTGATGACGTCGCCGACGCTGGCGTAGCGGCGGTGGGAGCCGCCTTTGACCCGGATGCAGAGGATCTCGCGGGCGCCCGAGTTGTCGGCGACCTTGAGCCTGGACTCCTGCTGAATCATCGCCCTACCTTGCCTTCTCCACCACGTCGACCAGGCGCCAGCGCTTGGTCTTCGACAGCGGCCGGGTCTCGATCACGCGGACGACGTCGCCCTCGCCGGCCTCGTTGCGCTCGTCGTGCGCGTGCAACTTGGTCGAGCTGCGGACGATCTTCTCGTAAGTGCGGTGACGACGGGCGATGTCGATGCGGACGGTGATCGATTTGTCGCCCTTGCTGGAGACGACGATCCCCTGCCGCACCTTCGCCGCGTTGGCCTCACGCTCGGCCGGCGGCGTGCCGGTCCCGGCGGTGTGGGCAGCTTTGGCCGCAGCACGCTGTTTGCGCCGCAGAGTGGCCTTGCGCTTGCGAGCCTCAGCCCGCTGAGCCTTGCGATCCTCAGGACCGGAGGGACCGGCTTTCCGCGGCTGCCGCCGCGATTTCTGCAGCCGGCGCCGCTCCTTCCAGGGCAGGTCGTCCTCAGGATTAGGCTCAGCCTCCGCCTCAGCAGCGGGGGCCTCAGCGGCTTCCTCGGCAGGAGCCTCCTCAGTCGCCTCGTCGGCAGCCTCCTCCGCCGGACTCACGTCCTCGACGGTCTCGGCAGCGGCCTCGGGCGCCTCGTCCTGGGGGCTCTCGTCCTGAATCTCGTCTTTTTTGGTCTCGTCGTCGCTCATATCCGTCGGGTCTCTTTCTCCACATCGATGCCGCGCTGGCGGGCCACGGTCAGCAGCCGGGCAATGTCCTTCTTCGCCGATCCAAGGCGGGCGCTGTTCTCGAGCTCGCCGGTCGCGTGCCGGAAGCGCAGGTTGAAGGCCTCCTGCTTGGCGTCGATCAGCTTCGCCACCAGCTCGTCGTCTTTCAGGTTATGCACCTCGGCCGCCTTCATCACTCGCCGACCCCCTCGCGCATGACGAATTTGGTTTTCACCGGGAGCTTGTGTCCGGCGAGGCGCAGCGCTTCGCGGGCCAGGTCCTCGGGGACGCCGGCCAGCTCGAACATCACCTTGCCGGGCTTGACGACGGCAACCCAGCCCTCCGGGTTGCCCTTGCCGGAGCCCATCCGGGTCTCGGCCGGCTTCTTCGTGTAGGGCTTGTCCGGGAAGACGTTGATCCAGACCTTGCCGCCACGTTTGATCTTGCGGGTCATCGCGACACGGGCGGCCTCGATCTGACGGTTGGTGATCCAACCGCGCTCGAGCGCCTTGAGCCCGTACTCGCCGAAGGCGACGGTGCTGCCGCCCTTGGTGTTGCCGCGCATGCGGCCACGGAACTGTTTGCGGTGCTTGACCCGTTTCGGCATCAGCATCAGCGACCACCTCCACGCTGTCCGCCGCGTCCGCCGCCACCGCCGGGCCCACGCCCGCCGCCGCCGCGTCCGCCGCGATCTCCACCCGGGCCACGACCGCCCCGGTCTCCGCCGGGGCCGCGACCGCGACCGCCGCCACCGCCGCGATCGTCGCGGCGCCCACGGCCACTCTGGCCCTGGGGCTCGCTGTCGCCGGAGACGAGGTCGGAGCGGAAGCCCTCGGGCATCACTTCGCCCTTGTTGATCCAGCATTTGACGCCGATCCGGCCGGTCGTCGTGCGGGCCTCGAAGAAGCCGTAGTCGATGTCGGCGCGCAGGGTGTGGAGCGGCACGCGGCCATCGGAATACTGTTCGGTCCGCGCCATCTCGGCACCGCCGAGGCGGCCGGAGACCTGGACCTTGACGCCCTTGGCGCCGGAGCGCATCGCCGAGGTCAGAGCCCGTTTCATCGCCCGGCGGAAGGCGACGCGGTTCTGCAGCTGCTCGGCGATCGACTGGGCGACCAGTTTGGCGTCGAGCTCGGGGCGCTTGACCTCGCGGATGTTCACTTTCACGGGGCTGCCGGTGAGCTTGTGCAGCTCCTTGCGCAGGGCATCGACTTCGCTACCGGACTTGCCGATGACGATGCCCGGACGAGCGGTGTGGATGTCCACCGCGACCTCGCCGCGGCGCTCGATCGTGATGCTCGAGAGGCCCGCGTGGGAAAGCTTGTTTTCGATGTGGTCCCGGATCTGCAGGTCTTCCTGGAGGACGTCGGCGAAGTTTTTGTCCTCGTACCAGTTCGACTTCCAGTCGTGGATGTAGCCGACGCGGAAACCCTCGGGGTGGATCTTCTGTCCCATGCTTAGTCCTCCACCGGGGTC
>Ga0207677_10001490_pt1 | contig 12390 bp, 9 predicted proteins | sample KBSMisM42_FD_184311 | JGI IMG/M metagenome (GOLD analysis project Ga0207677, IMG submission 184311) | Miscanthus rhizosphere microbial communities from Kellogg Biological Station, Michigan, USA - KBS Miscanthus M4-2 (SPAdes) (version 2) | ecosystem: Host-associated > Plants > Roots > Rhizosphere...
GGCCAGGGCAGGCGAGGAGGGCGGGATCCGGTAGCCGCGGAAGAGCTCTTCGAGCCGCACGTCGGCGTCGCAGCCGTGTTCGCTCGCCCCCCAGGCGCAGGCGTCGCTGAGGGCCCCGGCCACCTCGGCGGCCCGTCCGGCATCGAGGCTGCGCGCCTCGGCGACGATCGAGCAGTGACCGGGGACGACGTTGCCCGACGTCCCGCCCTCGATCAGGCCGACGTTGGCGGTCGTCTCCGCGTCGAGCCGGCCCAGCTCCATGCGCGAGATCGCGGCCGCGGCGGCGGCGATCGCGCTGTTGCCGTCCTCGGGCCGGATGCCGGCGTGCGCCTCGACCCCGTGGAAGTCGACCCGCAGGCTCTGCTGGGTCGGCGAGGTGACGATCACCTCCCCGACCGTGCTGGCGTGATCGAGGACGAAGCCGACCTTCGAGCGCAGCGCGCTCGCGTCGAACGCCTTCGCGCCGCGCAGCCCCTGCTCCTCGGCGACGGTCAGCAGCAACTCGATCCCGACCGGCGGCCCGTCGTCGCCCGCGTGCCGCGCGACCAGCTCCATGAAGACCGCCACCGCCGCCTTGTTGTCGGCGCCGAGGATCGTCTCGCCGGCGCTGTGGAAGACGCCGTCGCGCTCGACCACCTCGATCTGGCCCTTGTGCGGGACGGTGTCGACGTGGGCGCAGAACATCACCCACTCCTCGCTGCGCCCCGGCAACCGCGCCAAGAGGTTCCCGGCACCCGCTTCCGCCGGTCCCGCGGCCCCGTCCTCGCTCACCTCGAGCCCCAGCGCCCGCAGCTCGGCGGCGATCGTGTCGGCGACCTCCCGCTCCTCCCCCGTCGGGCTGCGAATCTCACACAACCTCACGAAGGTCTCGTGCAGCCGCTCCACGGATCGACAGGCTAACGCGAGAAGCTCGACGCTACTGCCGGACGCCCGCTTCGCTGCCCCGCGCTTCGGCTTCCGGCAGCTCCGCCCCTTCCGCCGGCCTCTCCCCCGCCTGCCGCGCCGCGGCGCCGACGAACTCGAGGAAGAGCGGCTCGGGCCGGTTGGGGCGCGAGTTGAACTCGGGGTGGAACTGGGAAGCGACGAAGAAGGGGTGGCCGGGCAGCTCGACCATCTCGACCAGGCGCTCGTCGGGCGAGGTGCCGCCGCAAACCAACCCCTCGTCTTCGAGCCGGCGTCGCAGCTGGACGTTGACCTCGTAGCGATGGCGGTGGCGCTTGTAGATGACGGCCTCGCCGAAGATCTCGCGTGCCCGTGTCCCCTCGTGCAGCTTCACCGGGTCGGCGCCGAGCCGCATCGTGCCGCCCATCTCCGAGACCTCCTTCTGCTCGGGCAGCAGGTCGACGACCGGGAACGGGGTCTCGGGGTCGAACTCGGCCGAGTTGGCGCCGTCCATACCGGCGACGTGGCGGGCGAACTCGACCACCGCGATCTGCATGCCGAGGCAGATGCCGAGGTAGGGGATCGAGCGCTCGCGCGCGATCCGCGCAGCCGCCACCTTGCCCTCGATCCCGCGCTCGCCGAAGCCGCCGGGGATGAGGATGCCGTCCGCGTCCTCGAGCCGCTCGGGGTCGAAGTCCTCCGAGTCGACCAGTTCGACCTCGACCTCGACGCCCTGGTGGATGCCACCGTGCTCGAGCGCCTCGATCACCGACTTGTAGGCGTCGGCGAGCTGCACGTACTTGCCGACCAAGGCGATCTTCACCTTGCCCTGGGCCGCTTCGGCCCGTTTCACCATCGTCTCCCACTCGGCCAGGTCCGGCGGCGGGGCCTCCATGCCGAAGTGGTCGAGAACGAGATCGTCGACGCCCTCCGCCCGGAAGACGAGCGGCACCTTGTAGATGTTGTCGACGTCGTTGGCCGAGATCACCGCGTCGACCGGGAGGCTGGCAAAGAGCGCGATCTTCTCGCGGATCTCGCGGTCGAGCCGCCCCTCGGAGCGGCAGACAAGCGCGTGCGGCTGGATCCCGATCCGGCGCAGCTCGTTGACCGAGTGCTGGGTCGGCTTCGTCTTCAGCTCGCCGGCGTGGCCGACGTAGGGCACAAGGGTGAGGTGGACGAACATCGAGCCCCGTGGCCCCAGGTCCGTGTACAGCTGCCGGATCGACTCGAGGAACGGCAGCGACTCGATGTCGCCGACCGTGCCGCCAATCTCCGTGATCACGAAGTCGACCGCCGAGGACTCGGCGACGATCCTGATCCGGTTCTTGATCTCGTTGGTGATGTGTGGGATCACCTGCACCGTGGCGCCGAGATAGTCGCCGCGACGCTCGCGGCTGATCACCGAGTTGTAGACGGCGCCGGCGGTGACGTTGGAGGCGCGCGAGGTGTTCTCGTCGGTGAAGCGCTCGTAGTGGCCGAGGTCGAGATCGGTCTCGGCGCCGTCCTCGGTGACGAAGACCTCGCCGTGCTGGAAGGGGCTCATCGTCCCCGGGTCGACGTTGATGTAGGGGTCGAACTTCTGCAGCTGGACCCGGTAGCCGCGCGAGACGAGCAGCCGTCCAATCGAGGCCGCGGCGATCCCCTTGCCGAGAGCCGAGACGACGCCGCCGGTGACGAAGATGAAGCGGGTATCTCCTTGCGAGGGCCTACTCATGCTCTGCCGAGCGAGTCTAGCCAGCGCAGGGGCGGAACCCTGTCGATCGTCGCCGAGATCGAACGCAACTCGCCGTAAATGGTCAGTCCGGCGACGACGGCGAGGGCGACGAGGCGCGCATCGGGCCCCAGAGCGGTCAGCAGCCAGACGCCGGCGATCGCCCCGAGCAGGTTCGAGCCGGTGTCGCCGAGCATCGCCCGCTCGCGCAGGGTGAAGGCGGCGCCGACCGCGACCGGGCCAGCGAAGATCCCGAGCAGCTCGACCGGCGCCAAGGTCCAGGCGCCGACACAGAGGCCGACGCCGAGCAGGCCGAGCGCCTTCTCCGCCCGCCCGGGCCGCAGATCGAGCAGGTTGAAGGCATTGGTGGCGAGGATCAGCAGCGCCACGTCGGCCAGGTAGCGCCACGATTCGAGACCGCGCCCGGAGACGACGTAGGCGGCCAGGGCCAGCGCTCCGAGCGCCTTCACGGCCCCGGTCGAGAGGCTGCCCCGGCGCAGCGCCCGCGCGTGCCCGCGCCAGCCGCGCGGCGCCCCGGCCGATTCCCCACCCAAGGAGTCATCGAGGAAGCCGAGGAAGGCGACGCCCAGCAGGTAGGGCATCCAGCGCCGCAGCTCGGGCACGAGCAGGTGCAGGTCGGCGCGGTCGTCGAGGAAGGCGAGCGGGGCAAGCGCGACCAGCGCGGCGGTCGCCAGCACCGCGCCCAGCGGGAAGGCGAGCGCGGCCCCGCGGTAGTTCTCGCGCGTCAGCCCGGCCTCGGCGAGGCCGCTCACGCCCGCCGGCACGACGAAGGCGGCGACCGCGATCGCCACCGGGAAGCCGACCCAGGTCATCGCGAAACCATTTGTTCGCGTCCCGAACGTCCCGGATTCGAACGACCGGAGATCACCCTGACGGTCGGGGCGCTCACTTCGACCCCGCGGGCGCGAGCAGGTCGGGCAGCAGCCGGTCGGCCGAGCCCTTGACCCCGAAGCTGCCCTCGGCGCCGAGCAGGCCGAAGACCATCGCCACCTGCCCCGCGGTCAGGTCGACGTCGTCGACGCTGGTCAGGTCGTTGCCGTTGAAGAATGAGACCGAAGACGTTTCGGCACCGGAGGTCTCGACGCCGACGGCCGGCCGGTGGGTGCCGACCATGCCGGCGATCAGCGCCGCTTCCAGCCGCCCGGCGTTGGCCCGCTGCACCGGCCCGAGCTCTTCCGGCACGTCGCGGACGACGACGACCCCGTCGAGAGCGCCGAAGTTGCCGCTCGCCCGCGAGAAGAGGTGGCCGCGAACGAGTTCCGGCAGCGTCCCGCCGCGAACGATCTGCCGGCCCAGCCCTACGCCGAAGGCGGTGAGGGCGTCGGGTTCGCTGCGCATACCCGCGAAGCGGGTCTTCGCGAGGTCGCCGCCCAGCCCGTTCAGGTCGACTGGCTCGCGCACGACGCCGACGCCGACGAGGCGGGCCCCGGTCGGCCCCAAGGCGTCCTCGATCGCCGAGACGGTGTCGCCGGGCAGGTCGCCGATCGCGATCACGCCGATCCGCCGCCCGGCCAGCCGGTCGCGCACCAGGGCCGGATAGACCCGGCTGGCGAACTCGTCGGAGCGACCGAGCGCGGCGCTCAGTTCGTCGGCGCGCGCGCGGGCATCCTGGAGGTTGCCGGTGAGGCTGTGCTCGAGGTCCCTGCGTGTGCTGGTCAGCGCGTCGCCGCCGAACTCGGCGCCGATCAGGATGCCGATCGCCAGGGCGAGGAAGACGGCGACGAGCGAGGTCGCGTGGTATTTCGCGCTGTACCCCATCCGCCGCGTCTAGAGGCCGAGCCAGATCCGGATCTTCAGCCAGACCAGGTCGAAGAGGTCGCTGAGCGCCGGCGAGGTGATGACGACGATCGCCAGCAGGATCGCGAAGGCGGCGAGGAAGAGGACGAGCGGGCCGAACGGCGAGCTCGGGTTGTAGAGCCGGCTGACGCCCTTGGCGTCGACCAGCTTCTCGCCGATTCGCAGTCGCGTGAGGAAGGTCGACGACATGCCGCCCCGCTTGCGGTCGAGGAACTCGATCAGGTTGAAGTGGGCGCCGACGCTGACGATCAGCGCCGCTCCCTTCTCGTAGGCCATCAGCATCGCCACATCCTCGCTGGTGCCGGCAGCGGGGAGGACGGTGTGATCGAGGCCGAGGCCGACCAGGCGCTCGCGGCCGGGCGCCCCGCGCCCGTCCGGGTAGGCGTGGACGACCAGCTCGGCCCCGCAGCGCAGCGCCTCGTCGCTGGCCGAATCCATGTCGCCGAGGATGACATCGGGTTTGAGGCCCGCTTCGAGCGCCCCGTCGGCGCCGCCGTCGACGGCGACCACCAGCGGCCGCATGTCGCGGATGTAGGCGCGCAGCGCCTTCAGGTCGCGGCGGTGGTGCTCGCCGCGGACGACGATCAGCACGTGCCGGTCGCGAAACGACGCGCGCGTGGGCGGGAACTCGACGCTCCCCGTCAGCAGGTCGGTCTCGCCCCGCACGTGAGCCACGGTGTTCTCGGCGAACTCGGCGAGCGCCTCGTCGACCCGCAGGCGCTGCTCGTCGAGCTGCAGCTCGAGCTCGACCGAGGTCAGCTCGCGACCGCGCAGGACCTCGCGGCCCGCGCTGGAGACGACGCCGGCGGCGACCGTTATCCGCTCGCCCTCGCTCAACCGCTCGAAGGGGTCGCCGTCGGCGACGTCGACCAGCGCGATCCCCGCCCGAACCAGCAGCAGCGGCCCCGCGTTGGGATAGCGACCGTCGCTCGAGGGCGAGGCGTTGAGGACGGCATGGACGCCCGTGGCGATCAGCTCCTCGGCCGCGATCCGGTCGATGTTGAGGTGGTCGATCACGGCGACGTCGCCGGGACGCAGGCGCTTGACCAGATGCTTGGTCCGGCGGCCGAGGCGCGCGGTCCCCTCGACCGCCTTGTCCGGGGACGCCCCGTTGCGACGCGAGAGCAGCGCCGGCAGCCGACGACGGGTGGCGATTGCCATCGGGGGAGAGTACCCCCGTCCGCAGCGAACCTCCAGCCGACGTGCCCGGCGCCCGGGCCCGGGCACGTCCAGTTCTAGGCAGCGGCGAGCAGCTCGCGGGCGTGGCGGGTGGCGGCCTCGTCGGCGCCCTCGCCGCCGAGCATGCGGCGGATCTCGGCGACCACGCCCTCGCCCTCCAACCTCCGCACGGATGCGGTCGCCCGCTCGCCGCCGAGGTCCTTCTCGATCGTGAAGTGAGTCGACGCCAGCGAGGCGACTTGGGGAAGGTGGGTTATGCAAAGCACCTGGCGATCCCCGGCCAACGCCCGCAAACGCTCGCCGACCGCCCGCGCGGTCGTGCCGCCCACCCCGGCGTCGATCTCGTCGAAGACGAGGACGTCGACGCCAGTGGAACCGCCGACCCCGCTCAGCGCCAGCATCGTGCGCGAGAGCTCGCCGCCCGAGGCGGCGTCCCGCAATGGCGCCGCCTCCAGGCCCGGGTTCGGCGCCAGGCGCAGCTCTACCGTCTCCGCCCCGCTCGGACCGAAGCCGTCGCCAAGCGGCGTGAGCGCGACCTCGAGCCTCGCTCCCGGCATCGCGAGGCTCTCCAGCGCGCCCGCGACGGCGGCCTCGAAGGGCTCGACGGCCTCGCGCCGTCCCTTGCTGAGGCGCTTGCCGAGCTTCTGCCGCCGTGCTTCGGCCTCGACCAGCGCCCGCTCGGCCTCCGCCCCCCGTTCCGCGCCGCCCTCCAGGCGGGTGACCTCAGCCCGGCAACGCTCGGCATGGGCGAGCACCGACTCGACGCTTCCGCCGTGCTTGCGCTCGAGCCGGTCGAGCGCGTCGAGCCGCTCCTCGACGGCGACGAGCCGGCCCGGGTCGCCTTCCAGGCGCTCGAGGTAGGAGCGCAGCTCGCCGGCCACGTCGCCGAGCTCGATTGCCAGCGCGCTGAGCCGGCTGGCGAGCGCGTCGAGATCGGCGTCGACTCCCTCGACGCCGCCGAGCAGCCTCTCGGCCTGGGCCAGGGGGCCGCTCGCGCCTCCACCCTCCTCCTCGACGCCCGTTGCCGCGTCGAGCGCGCCGCCGGCGGCTTCGCGCAGCCCCTCCGCGTACGCCAGACGCTCCCGCTCGGCCAGCAGCTCCTCCTTCTCGGCCGGGTCGGGGGCAACGGCCTCGATCTCGGAGAGCTCGTAGCGGTAGAGGTCGAGATCGCGCTCGCGCGAGCCGTCGCGCTCGCGCAGCGCCGCAAGCTCGGCCGCGAGCGCGACGCACTCGCGGTGGGCCGCGCGGTACTCCTCGCGCAGCGCCAGCTGCCCGGCCCCGGCAAAGGAGTCGAGCACGTCCATCTGCACCGAGGCGATCGTCAGCCCGCGATGCTCGTGCTGCCCGTAGAAGGCGAGCAGCCGCGAGCCGAGCAGCTTCAGGTCCGCGGCCGAGGCGGCTCGGCCGGCGACGAAGGCGCTGGTGCGCCCGGCGGCCGAGACCCGCCGTCCGAGCACGATCTCCTCCGCGCCCTCGGGCAGCCGCTGCGCCAGCTCCGCCATCTCCGGCTCGTCCATCAGTCCCTCGGGCAGGTCGAACACCCCCTCGACCCAGGCCTCCTCAGCCCCCGGCCGCACGATCCCGTTCCGCGCTTTGCCACCCATCAGCAGATCCAGCGAGTGCGCCAGCACCGTCTTCCCCGCCCCCGTCTCCCCCGTGATCGCATTGAGCCCCTCGCCGAGGCGCAATTTCGCCTTCTCGATCAGCAGCAGGTTCTCGATCCCGAGCTCGCGTAGCACAGCCTCCTTCTAGCAAGTGGCGCGGCGGGTCCTGTCACGGATTTGGTGCCACCACCCGCCGCGGGGGCGGCTTCGCCGCCTCCTCGGGGTGGTCCCCCAAATCCGCGCCACCCACCGCGAGATGCGGCGTCGGCTGACGCTAGGCCACCGCCGGCTCGGCGGTGGCCTCAGGGGCCTGGACGAAGTCGCGCGACCTGACGAGGAAGAAGCCGGCCGCGGCGACGACGAAGGAGAGGATCGAGCCGATCAGGAGGATCTCGTTGAAGCCACTGACGAAGGCGACTTTCGCCGCGTGGACGACTTCGGCGCGCTGGCCCGGCCCGACCACCTTGGCGGCCGCCACCGAGCCCCCGGAGGAGACGATCTCGGCAAGGCCGTGCGGGGCGTTGGGCAGCTGTTCGGAAAGCTTCGAAGAGACCTGGCCCTGGAAGACGGCGCCGAGCGAGGCGATCCCGGTGGCGATCCCGATCTGGCGGAAGCTGGTGTTGATCCCCGAGCCCATGCCCGCCTTTTCGGGCGGCACGACGCCGATCGCCGCCTGGCCGATGCCGGGGTTGGCGGTGCCGATGCCGATGCCGGCGACCAGGAAGCCGAGCAGCAGGTCGCTCACCGGCGAGTCGGCCGTCAGCCCGTGCATGAGCAGCAGCCCGGCGCCGACGAGCGTCAGGCCGACGCCGAGCAGGACCCGAATCGGGACCCTGTGCGAGAGCGAGCCGGCGACCGGCGAGGCGAGGAACGAGAGGAACGTCAGGGGAAGGAAGCGCAGGCCGGTCTCCAGCGGCGAGAACCCCTGCACCCCCTGCAGGTAGATGGTCAGGTAGAGGAACATCGCGAACATCCCCGCCGAGAGCCCGAAGGCCACGGCCGAGACGCCGTTGAAGGCCGGCTTGCGGAAGAGGGTGAGATCGAGCATCGGGTGCGCGCCGCGCGCCTCGATCGCGACGAAGGCGAGGAGCATGGCGGCGGCACCGCCAAGCGAGGCGACGATCGTAGCGCTGCCCCAACCGTCCGGGTTGCCGCGGATCAGCCCGAAGATCAGCAGGAAGAGGCCGAGCGAGAACGCGATCAGGCCGGGCAGGTCGATCCGCTCGGGGTCCTGGGCGGCGACGTTGGCCAGCCGCACCTCGGTGAGCGCGATCGCGATCAGGCCGATCGGCACGTTGACGAAGAAGATCCATTCCCAGCCGAGGTGCTCGGTGATCAGGCCACCGACCAGCGGGCCGACCGCGACCGCGCCACCGACCGTCGCCCCCCAGACGCCGAACGCCGTCGCCCGGTCCTTGCCGTGGAACTCCTGGCCGATCAGGGCGAGCGAGGTGGCGAACATCGCCGCGCCACCGACCCCCTGTAGCCCGCGCGCCAGGTTGAGCAGGGTCGGGTCGCCGGCGATCCCACAGAGGAACGAGGCGCCGGTGAAGATGGCGAAGCCGAGGGTAAAGACACGGCGGCGGCCGAGCCGGTCACCCAGGGAGCCCGCCGTGAGCAGGAAGGCGGCCAGGGTCAGCGAGTAGGCATCGACCACCCACTGCAGGCTCGAGAGGCTGGCGTTCAGGTCGCGCTGGATGTCGGGCAGGGCGACGTTGACGACCGTGATGTCCAGCAGCAGCATGAACGTCGCGATCGAGATCAGGACGAGGGTCCACCACTTTCGCTCCATGCGTGGCAGCCTAGAGAACGCGGCGCGTCGGCCTATACCGCCAGATGCCCGAACTTTTCTCTGATTCGTTGATAGAAGCTCGTGCCGGGAAGCTGGGCGAGGCGGCCGACCGAGTCGGCGAAGCCGACGTCGAGCGAGGCGCCGGGCTCCAGCGGACAGACGAAGGCGCCGTCGATCGCGACGTCGACCGGCTCGCGCCCCTCGGCGTTGCCGACGCTGAGCACGTCGCCGGGCGCGACGACGAGGGCGCGGGCGGTCAGCGAGTGCGGCGAGATGTAGCTGACCACGTACCCCTTCACGCCCCAGGCGAGGATCGGCCCCTGGTTGGCGAGGTTGTAGCCGGTGGAGCCGGCGGGCGTGGCGGCGACGAGGCCGTCGCAGCGCACGTTGCCGACCTCCTCGCCGGCGATCCGGTAGCTGAGCTCGGCGACCCGGTCGTGGGGACGGCGGCTGAAGCTGACGTCGTTGAAGGCGAAGCGGCGCTCGCCACCGCACTCGATCGCCAGCGCCGGCAACTCGACCGCCTCGGTCTCGCCGGCGAAGGCGCGGCGGATGCCGGCCTCGGCCTCGTCGCGCTCGACCGCGGCGAGGAAGCCGACGGTGCCGAAGTTGACGCCGAAGACCGGCACCCCGGTCCCGGCGAAGCGGCGCAGCGCGTAGAGAATCGAGCCGTCGCCGCCGAGCACCAGGCAGAGGTCGGGGTCGGCGGGCAGGGACTCGACCCGCTCTACGGCGCTGGCGGCGTGGTCGTGCTTGGCGATCTCCTCGTCGGTCGCGATCAGGCGCCAGCCCGCCTCGGCCGCCGCCGCGACCGCGGCGCCGACGGCATCGGTCGCCGCCGGCGGGTGCGAGTGCGTGATCAGAGCGGCGGTCTTCACGCCTCGTCCGTCTCCACCGCGGCGATCGCCGCCTCGAGGTCGGCGACCTCCTCGCCGCTCCCGCCGCACCAGACAAAGGTCTCGCGATTGCCCTTGGGACCGGGCAGCCCGGAGGAGGCGAATCCGCGGACCGGCAGACCCAGGTCGCGAGCCGCGGCGGCGACGCCGAGGATCGCCTCGCGCCGGTCGGCGACGGAGCGCACGACGCCCCTGCGAACCCGCTCGCGGCCGAGCTCGAACTGGGGCTTGACCATCGCCAGCGCCTCGCCGCCCGGGGCGAGGCAGCGCGCGACCGCCGGCAGCACCTTTGCCAGCGAGATGAAGGAGACGTCGACGGTCGCCAGACTCGGGGAGAAGGGCAGGTCGGGCGGCATCAGCTCGCGCGCGTTGAGGCGCTCGATCGCGGTCACGCGCGCATCCTCGCGCAGGCCCTGATCGATCTGGCCGTAGGCGACGTCGACGGCGGCGACGCGAGCGGCGCCTCGCCGCAGCAGACAGTCGGTGAAGCCTCCGGTCGAGGCGCCGACGTCGAGGCAGTCGCGCCCGGCGACCTCGATGCCGAGGGCCTCGAGCGCGTTCTCGAGCTTGATCCCCCCGCGCGAGACGAAGCGGAGGCGGCGCTCGACGACGAGCGCCGCCTCCGGCTCGACCAGCTGGCTCGGCCGCAGAGCGATCGGCCCGTCGGCGCCGACACGCACCTCGCCGGCCCGTACGGCGCTCGCCGCCGCGGTGCGCGACGGGAAGAAGCCGCGCTCAGCGAGCACGGCGTCGATACGGGCCTTCTTCATCGCCGGAAACGCTACCGGCGGTCCGCCGGTTCGGCGGGTTCCGCCGGGCATCCGGAAGTTTTTAGCCGAACTTAGGTTTGAGTTGGTCTCCTAGCGGGCATGGGGCTCCCAGCGGGCATCGGAGTGAGGAATCCCGAGCGTTTGGCGGGTCTGTGATCCCACTCACATACAAATCGCACGTATGTTCGTATTCTGATTCAAGGATTCGCGAGGACAACCGATAAGGAGCACGAACAAGAACTTTCCCGGTCGGGCCTGGCGCCGCCCATATGGCGCTCATCGCCTCCCACGATGACCGCTTCGCGGCACATCAAGGGCCCGCCTACCTCCCACGGATCCACATATATAGAGATGAATATCTCTCCTCCCTGTAGTAACCCCAGAATTCGCCTCGGCTCCCCCGCCGGGGCGTTTTCTGTTGGGGGGGGTCGCCCGCGGCCCCGTCAGGCATGCTCAAAAGCCAGACGCGGAGATGTCTCGTCTCTGGGATCTGCTTTCGCGCGCCGTCCCTCGAGGGTTTGGCTAGAGTCTCCGTCATGCTCACCCGGCTGAGGCGCCGAACCGACCGCGACAGGACACGGATCGCAAAACGCGTGCTGCCAGCCAGCGCACGGGCATCGAACCTGGCACCGGCGCCGACGCTTGAGCGTCGGCACTTGGACGGGTGCCGGGTGCTCCCAGACTTCAAGGCGATGGCTCAAGAGCTTCCCAAGGGAGCTGTCGTCGCCGAACTTGGAACCTTCGAAGGCAACGCCGCCCGAACGATCCTCGAGGGCGCCGAACCACGCGAACTGCACCTGATCGACCGGAGTTTCGCGATCCTGCGACAAGATTCCCTCCCTGACGACGTCGTCCGGCTCCATCAGGGCGATTCGGCATCGACGCTCGGAACCTTTCCCGACGAACACTTCGACTGGATCTACATCGACGCCGATCACTCCTACAATGGCGTCAACCGCGACATCGACGTGGCTAAGCGCAAGGTCAAACGGGACGGCCTGCTGGTCTTTGACGACTACATCTTCCTCTCGACGACCGAGCTGGTGCCCTACGGCGTCATCCACGCCGTCCACGAGCTGTGCATCGACGACGGCTGGGCGTTCCGGTACTTCGCCCTGGCACCTCGAATGTTCTGCCAGGTCGCGCTCGCCCGGTTGCCAGAGGGTTGATTCCTCGGCCAGACTACGCAGTCGATCGGGAACGCATTTGGCCGGAGGATTGACTCGGCAGTCGCGTCCGTGCTGCTGCTCGCGATGTCGCCGGCGGAGAACCGGATGAAGGACGCCGGCGGGCCGGGGGTCATCCCCTTCGGGGTCACTGGGGTCAGCACCGTGCCGACGAGATCATGGCCGAATGGGGTGATGACGGGAAGGGACGCGGCGCGCGAATCGCTCTGGACTTTCCCGCTCGGCCCTGGCGTCGCCCATCCCCTCCGACGATGACCGCTTCGCGGCGCATCAAGGGGCCCGCCTACCTCCCACGATCCACGGACATAGAGATGGATCTCTCTCCCCGCAGCCCCCAGAATTCGCCTCGGCTCCCCCGCCGGGCGTTTTCTGTTTGTGGCTCGGGGGTCGCTACGAACGCGACACGACGTTCGCAAGCGGGAGGCCGTCGCGCAGCCGCTTGGCTTGCTCCCCGGCCAACTGCCAGGCGTAGCGAAAGCGGCGCGGGGTGTCGCCCGCCATGTGGGGCGTGAGCAGGACGTTCGGCGTCGTCCAAGCGGATCGTCGGAAGG
>Ga0207677_10001492_pt1 | contig 12381 bp, 21 predicted proteins | sample KBSMisM42_FD_184311 | JGI IMG/M metagenome (GOLD analysis project Ga0207677, IMG submission 184311) | Miscanthus rhizosphere microbial communities from Kellogg Biological Station, Michigan, USA - KBS Miscanthus M4-2 (SPAdes) (version 2) | ecosystem: Host-associated > Plants > Roots >...
AAGGAAGTGTGGCGCTGAAAATCAAGGACGTGATCCTTCAACCGGCGGGCGGCCATCTGATCGTCCCGGAAGACGAGGGGTATGCCGCGTTTCACGTTTCCGACGAGTACCGCGCTATGCACAAGCCGCAGCCGGGAGGCTACTACGTGGTCTACGACGATGGCTACAAGAGCTACAGTCCGGCCGCAGCGTTCGACTCGGGCTACATGCGAGTCGAAAAGTCGGCGCTGGAATTGGGCGCGGCTGCACGCGCGGCAGGCCCCGAGGAGAGCTACTGATGTCGCACCACAGCAGCGAGCCGAACCGCGCCATGAGCGAGGCGATGAAGCAGATTTTCGGCGAGTACCCGGATGGAAAGCTGAACGCGCAGGACGCCGGGGCCGTGGCCCTGACGCTCGGCGTGGAGGAGGGCCGCGTGGTGATCCGCTTCCCCAAGCCGGTCGCTTGGATTGGCTTCACCGGCGATCAGGCTATGGAAATCGCGCAGCTTCTGATCAAGCACGCGCGCACCGCTGGCATAACGGCCCCCGTGGTCCTGAGGATCGGCGAATGAACTGGATGGCTTGGACCGCGCTGGCGTTCGCCCTTTCGGCGGTGATTTGCTTCTGCAAGGGTTCGTTCGGGTTGTCGTGGGACGCCCTTCCGTGGCTGTTTTGGTGCGCTATCAGCGTGGTGGCCGCAATTGCCTTCGGGCTGTGCGCCATCTTCGCCTAGGACCGCCATGGCAACCGTCGCCCCTTCTCGAAACCCCATGCTGGACAAAGCATGGAAGGACCACAAGCGGGACCAGCGCTCCGAGAAGAAGTTACCGAAGGAAGAGGCGACGAAGCCAGAGCCAGCCAAGAAAGCGAAGAAAGGGCGTAAGTGACTGAATTCACAGCGTGGTTGATGAGCCTTCCGGGCAATCCGATGTTCGCCGGCCTGACCGGGGCAACGGTCATCGGAGGGTTGCTTGTTGTCGCCCGACAACTGCCGATGAAGCTGCTGCAATGGGCGTTGATGGGCGTCTCGGCACAGGTCACGGTCAAAAGCCAAGACCCGGTTTTCTGGTGGGTGGTCAACTGGCTCAGCGTGTCCACCTATGGACGAAAGGCGCGCCGGATGCGTTTGGAGTCGGTTTCGAGCCATTCCAGTGATGCACCCGCATTGGGCGACTCGCGCAGCGAGGTGCGGTATGTGCTGTCGCCAGCCGATGGGCAGCACTGGTTCTTCTATCGCGGTGCACTGGTGGTGGTCAATCGCGGCAAAGAGGGATCGCCGGGCGGGAATTCGCAGACGTGGGCGCGCGAGGAAATCCATGTGCGCGCGTTCACCATCGGCAGCCGCCAGTACATCGCTCGCTTGATCGAAGAGGCCCAACAAAGCCTGAAGACCGACGATGACTCAACGCGCGTACACAGTAACCAGCATTGGGACTGGTCGGTGGCAACGATGGTGCCGCGCCGCCCCATCGAATCCGTGATCTTGCGCGAAGGGCTGGCGCAGATGCTGGTCAATGACGCCCAGACGTTCTTCGCTTCCAAGCAATGGTATCGGGACCGGGCTATTCCGTGGCGACGCGGCTATCTGCTTCATGGCGAGCCGGGCTGCGGCAAGTCCAGCATTGCACATGCGCTAGCCAGCCACCTCGGTATGAACATCGCCGTCCTCTCGCTTGCCAGCGTGGCCGGAGATACGCCGCTGCGCGCCCTGATGACCAACATGCCGCCAAAGTGTTTGTTGCTGATCGAGGATGTGGACTCGGCTTTCTCGAAGCGTGAAGGAAAGGACGCTGAGTACGTCACCTTCAGCGGCTTGCTCAATGCCATCGACGGCATCGCTGCTGCCGAGGGCCGCATTCTGGTGATGACGACGAACCACATCGACAAGATCGATCCGGCGTTGCGTCGTCCCGGTCGGTCGGACATGGAGGTGAAGATCGAACTCGCGGACGAATCGCAGGCGAAAAGGATGTTCCTGCGTTTCTTCCCGGAGCAGGCGGAACTTGCAGATACGTTCGCCAAGATCAACGCTGGCCGGTCGCCTGCGGCAATTCAAGGCGTGCTAGTTGCCAACCGCGCCGACGCATTGGCGGCATGCGAGGCCATGAAGTCGCCGATCACCGATGAGGCCGCAGCATGACCTTCGGCAATCGCTACACCCCCCAATCCCCCACCCAGCGCTACAGCGACCGCATGGACCGCACTGCCGCAAGGATGGAAGAAGCTCGCCGGTCTGAAAAGCCCTCGGTGAGCATGGAAGGCGGGACGAGGGGAGCGCGGCCGAAGAGCGAGGCGAAGCGAAATCCTGCGCTGCTGGAAATGGCGCAGGGGCGGGAGTGCTTGCTGCGCGTTCCAGGTGTCTGCCAAGGCGACACGGCTACGACGGTGGCCTGCCATTCGAACTGGAGCGAGCACGGCAAGAGCGGGGCGCGTAAGGCTGACGACTTCTATTCGGTTTGGGGCTGTGCAGCGTGCCATCGGTGGCTCGATCCTGGCCCCGCCAAGGCCGAAGTCAAACGCGCCCGCTTCATGCTTGCCCACATGGATCAAGTCATCGAATGGCGCAAGGTCGCGTCCGATCCGGGAGAGCTGGTGAAGTTTCGGAAAGCAGCCGCTTGGGCATTGGAGCAACTGGCGGCAACGCCTTTGGGAGACATGAATGTTTGATTCCTACAACGTGCGCGCCGTCACGGAACATACGAGCGTGACCCGCGAGGTACACGAACATCGCGCGCCCACAGATCAGTCCGTGCGGCTGCTGGCTGAGATGGAGGATAAGGCGCTCGCCCGTGTTTTGGACAGTGTTCGCCTAGAGGGTTGCGAGGTCGATTGCGTCATTCATCACATGCGCGACGTGATGGGTATGAGCGATCGCTTCGCCATCGGCTACAAGCTCGGCGAAAAATGCATCCGATTCTTCCATGACATCCGCAATTGGGATAGGCCCGGCGCGGACTACCGGCAACAGGTTGCCGACGAATTGACGCAGGCGCTGGCCGAAAGCATTGCGCGCGAGCTGCTGAAGACCGGGATCGGCAAAGCGTCCTTCAAGTTCTCGCAGCTAGGGCGCATCGCATGACAGAAAAGCCCGCAACGCTAGAAGATGCTCTAAGCGAAGTAGAGCGAGCAAACATAGAGCTTCGCATCGCAGCCGGAAAGCTAGACGAGGCTATGGCAAAGCTGGCCGCGCTGGTGGAATTGAGCAAATTTAGCCGGAGCCCCGCCGCTCGGGGTGAGTGAAAGGAGTGTGACGATGATTTATGCAATGGAAGCGCGTTGCGCGACGTGCGGAGATCGGTATGGCGAACATGTAGGGTCTGTTTGCCCGCGCGGCGTCGGCCAATTCGTACTCGCTGAGCCGCTAAGCGCCGTAGCCATCGACAAGGCCCGAGGCGATGCGCGCTATGCGGGGGTGAACGCGAAAGCGGCGTTGCAGGGGGCAGTGAACTCCGTGCTTTCGAGCCCCGATGGGCAGCACTACTTGGAATCGGCGCGAGACGCATGGCTGAATGCGACGGTAACGGGGACCGGATATTTCCTGTCGGATTGCGTGGCGCCGCCCGAACGATCCGCAACTGAAATGGCCGCAGACGCCATGCGTGAATACGACGCCGCGCTGATGGCGAAGCTGCAAAAGCTCAAGCCGAAAGTGCGCCCGCGAACGCACGGTGATTGGGCGCGCGGCTGGCGAGAAGCCGGAGAGCTTGCGATGTACGAAAAGATCATTGCAGCAATCACCGGGCCGCAAGAGCAGCCCAAGGGGGAGTGATGGCGATTCCCGAAAAGCTGCGCATCTTCTGCACCAATTTCCGCTGGACCGAGGAATCATGCTGGGGCATGGGCAGCACCATGACCGGCCCAATGATGGGGGGCGGCGATGCTACTTGCGCTGCGGGCCAATTCAAGGATTGGCCGCGTCCACGGGATGAGGCGGATTGGCGAGAGCTGATCCTGCGCGGCGAAAAGTGCGCCGAATATTCGCCCGCAATCAAGCCCGCGCAAGAGCAGAAGGGCGGCGACTGATGCGCTGGGTAATCTTCCTGTTTTTTGTTTCCTTAGTGCTCTTAGGCGCGGCTATTGGCGTGGAATTCGTCGCGCACGGGTTGGGGCGCTCCGAGTGGGAGCAGTTCCGTGCCGAACACCACTGCAACCCTGTCGGGAAGCGCGTCGAATATCGCCAAGTGTGGCTATGTGACGGCGGGGCGATGACGCTTCACTGACTAAAAAAGAGCCGCCCCCAAACAACAGAAGCGGCCCCTTTGCGTACATCCCGACTCGACACCGGAATTATCGCGAATGGCTCAGCTACATACAAGAGGCGGATGACATGGCAACGGCACCCTGGGAAGACGGACCGATCACGACGGACGAGCGTTACCTGTCGTCGGTTGAAACATCGGACCTGACGATAGAAGGCGGAATGGTCCCCAAGGACCACAAGAGCGGGGCGGCCGATGTTGTTGGCGCTGCCGGCCTCGGCGTCGGTCTTGCGGTGAGTGCGCGAAGTACCGGGATGGCGTTGCTGCGGCTGCACAGCGAATGGACCAGCGCCACCAAGCCGCGCAGGGTAGGGCGGCAAGTGCTGGAGGTGCTAGTTGCCCGAATCAAGGCTCAGGACGTGTTGGACAAGGAAACCGCGCGCCGAGCAAGAGCCTCCTACGTCGCGCCAAAACCGGCCGTAGTGCGCGCGGCCGATGAAGCCCAGCGCTGGTACACCAACGAGCTGCGCCTGCTTGCCGTGAGGCTGAAATCCCGAGCATCGGCCATCCAACAACTGAACCTGTGGGCCGCGCAAAAGGGCGTTGACTCGGCGATGGTCGCGGCGGGGCTGCATTACTGGCTGGACGAAACCTGCCATGTTTGCGATGGCCACGGGTTCATGAAGATTCCCGACCAGCCCGCATTGAGCGCCAAGCGATGCGACTACGCGATCGGCTGCGGCGGAACTGGAAAGGCGCGATTCCCGACCGGTGCCGAGCGAGTGCTGCGCCACATCGAATACTGCCTGGACCAGGCGCGCGGCCAACTGCGGGACAGGCTTGGGCGCATGAAGTGACGAACGGCGCTTGATTTTGCTGCCGAGATAGCTTAGGCTCGCGAACATGCCTCGCGCGAGAGGCTTGGACTGTATGAGAGTCCGACCATTTCGGGCGTTTCGCCCAACGAATTGAAGGCCCGCAAGGGCTGGAAGCCATTCAGGGGTGAAGCTCGCCCCGAAAATCCGATCCATTGGCCTGGGGGTGGCCTAAGTTAACCGTCCCAGAATCTGGCGCGGGACCGGCTATACGCGAGTAGCCCCCGCATTGCAGGCATCGAATCCTGCCGCCCAGACCAATGGAACCGGCATAACCGGCACCAATTCCCAAGCGGCCCAGCCCGCAAACCCCAACCTCGGGCAGCACGCCCAACGCCGCAGTCATACGGCCCCACAGCTCGCAGAGCACAAAGGGCGCCACCTCAATCGACACAGGCGCGCTTGCCCAGGCCCTACACCCGAAGGACGGCGATGTACCGCGTTCTCTCCCCTCGTCCCCGCACAGTCCAAACAGACGAAATCGCCTTCATCCACGAAGGCAAGCCTGTTTATTTCCACAAGGTCACGACCTGGCCTGAACTGGGCGTTGCAAAGAACATGGAAGACGCGAGAGAGAAATTCGCGGGCCGGCCGGTTTTGGGCGAGTGGATCGGCGAGACGCATTGAGATGGACGACACGGCCGCAGCCTTGGTGTGCTTAGGCGTCGCGGTTGTGTGGGTCATCGTTACCCGCTGGTCGAACAGAAAGAGGAAATAGATGAACAACGTCAATCTCACGTCCAAGCCGACGGTGATTTCCGCCAGTGCCAACGTGCTTTCCAGGCGCGGCGCATTGCTGGGGATTTTCGTCAACGCGGCCAGCAACACGCCCACCATCACCGTTTACGACGATGCGGCCACAGGAACCTCTGTTCCGCTGGTTGCGGTATTCACTCCGGTTGGCGCAACGTGGTATCCGCTGCCCTTCGACGTGCAGAACGGCGTTTATGTCGTCATCACCGGAACGGTGAGCTGCACCGTGGCCACTCAGAGCGGCGCATGACCCCGACGCCAGTAGCCGCCGCGATCATGGGCCAATACGGCCTGATCTTCCCAACTCAATCGGGCGAGATTAGCTGGCGCCTGTACGTGCTGGCGGGCGGCAAAGTCGCCCATATCGGCAAGAGGTAGATGTGGGCCTGCTAGATCCAAACATGGACGCCAAGTCCCTTGCGGCGCAAAACACCTTCATGGGCGCGCTGCTTGGCCGATTGATGCCTACGCCGCCACTTGGCAATGGAATGGCGGCACAAGCCGCCGCGATCCTCGCCAGCCGGCCGTATCAGATTCACGTCCAAGAGGCACAAGCCCTCGGACAAACGCCCCTCACCCCGGAGCAGTTCGCAGCCACACAAGGCGGATTGCTCGGAAGCAAGTAAACGCGAACAACCCGAAAGGGATTCGACATGGAAAACACCCAAAGACCCGGAGCAGTCCTCGCCAGCATTGACCGCGACCTTCTGGCAAGCCTGCTGTGCCTGCCCGATGGCCAATTCGTCGCGAGTGCCGAGTGGTCATTCCTGAAAGACTGCCTGGAAGTGCGCATCGTCGGCGCCGGATTGCCGGTTGTTCCCGAGATGTGCAGCCCGATGCATATCAAGCCGCAAGTGCGGTCTTGGGCTGTCACCGATCTGAAGTGGGGAAGTTAGCGATGGCTGACTTTCCGGTTAAACAAACGAAGCGCAAACCCACGGGCGCCGCTGCAATGGGCGCTGGTCCAGGGCGTCCCAAGGGCTCGACGAACAAGACAACCAAGATGGCGAAGGATGCCATTGCGCTTGCGGCCGAAGGGTTGGGCGGAACCGATCGACTGATTGCGTGGGCGCAGGAAGACCCGCTTAACGAGCGGGCGTTCTGGTCAACGATTTACCCGAAGCTGCTGCCGCTGCAAGTGACAGGGCCGGGTCAAGACGGAGCACACCTGTTCGGGCTGATTGAGCGGCGCATCGTCAAGCCTGCGTGAATACGCTTCGAATCGAGACGGCGGCCGTATTCGAGCCGCTGCTAGGCCCTGCCCGGTACAAAGGGGCACACGGCGGCCGAGGTTCGGGTAAGTCGCATTTCTTCGCTGAACTGCTGGTCGAGCGCAGCGTGATGGCGAAAACGGATGCGGTGTGCGTCCGTGAGATTCAGAAGTCGCTAGAGCAGTCTGTCAAAAAGCTGTTGGTCAGCAAGATCGAAAGCATGAATGCCGGCGCGTACTTTGAAGTGCTGGACGCCAAGATCAAGAGCGCGCGCGGCGGCGTCATCATCTTCCAAGGGATGCAGGATCACACTAGCGACTCGATCAAGTCGCTGGAAGGCTATGACGTGCTTTGGGGTGAAGAGGCGCAGAGCTTGTCTCAACGCAGCCTTGACCTGATCCGCCCGACCATTCGCAAGGAAGGCTCCGAGCTTTGGTTTAGCTGGAACCCGAGCCTGCCGACTGACCCGATCGACGTTCTGTTGCGCGGCGACAAGCCGCCGCCCGGGTCCGTCATCGTTCAGGCGAACTACAGCGACAACCCGTTCCTGCCGCAAGTGCTGCGGGAAGAGTTGGAATACGACCGCAGTCGCGACCCCGAGAAATATGCGCATATATGGCTTGGCGAGTACCAGCGCAACAGCGAGGCGCGCGTCTTCAGGAACTGGGTAATCGAGGAGTTCGACCGGCCGCCCGGCACCGTGCATCGGCTGGGCGCGGACTGGGGCTTTTCCGTTGACCCGAGCGTCTTGGTGCGCTGCTCCATCGACGGCAACCGGTTGTACGTCGATTACGAGGCGTACCGCGTCGGTTGCGAGATTGTGAACTTGCCGGAGCTGTTCTTTTCCGTGCCCGAGGCCGAGAAGTGGCCGATCACGGCCGATAGCGCCAGGCCGGAAACCATCAGTCACATGCAAAAGAACGGATTTCCAAAGATGACGGCGGCCATCAAGGGCGCGAAGTCACTGGAAGAGGGCGTTGAGTTCCTTCGCAGCTTTGACATCGTGGTTCACCCACGCTGCCAGCATGTGATCGACGAACTGACGATGTACAGCTACAAGACCGATCCCTTGACCGGGATGGTGATTCCGATTCTGCAAGACAAGAACAATCACACGATTGACGCACTGCGCTACGCCTGCGAGGGCGCCAGACGTGCCGGCAAGGTGGTTAAGCGCACCGTGACCGCCCCTGCGCTTCACTGGATGGGATAACCCAATGAACACTTCCAACGCTGCGAAGCGCCGAAGCAATGAGCGACAAAGACCGGCTTAGCGACGCCAAGGAGGCGTTCAAACTCGCCTCTGACGCCGAAAAAGAGCAGCGCCTGCGGTCCCTGGACGACCTGCGCTTTGCCAAGCTGGGCGAACAGTGGCCCGAACAGGTCAAGCGCCAGCGTGAATTGGATGGGCGCCCGTGCCTGACGCACAACCGCATGCCGTCCTTCATCAAGCAAGTGGTGAACGACGCACGGCAGAACCGCCCGGCGATGAAGTTCCATCCGGTGGGCTCCGGCGCAACCCGCGAGTGCGCAGAAATCCTAGACGGCCTGGCGCGCAACATCGAATACACGTCCAACGCCGAGGTCGCCTATGACACCGCGCTGGACTTCTCCGTCTCCTGCGGCATTGGCTATTGGCTGATTCGCACCGACTACGCCGACGAGGATACTTTCGAGCAGGACATCCAGATCGAGCGTGTTTCCAACCCGTTCTCGATATATGGCGACCCGCACAGCACGGCGGCTGATTCGGCCGACTGGAACACGGCGTTCATCACCGATCTGCTGACCAAGACGGAGTTTGAGAAGCGCTGGCCCAAGGCTGATACGAGCGACTTCAACGCCGATCGCGCAGGCAAGGACTTGCTCTGGTTTCAAGGCGAGCAGATCCAGGTTGCCGAGTGGTGGTGCCGCGATGAAGTGCCGGGGCGCATCTTCAAGATGTCGGACGGCTCGATCATGACCGAGGACGAATTGGAGAAGCTCAACGAGTTTCTGCTGCTCAATGGCGTTACCCCGGTTGGGGATCGCATCGTCAAGACACACCGCGTCACGCAGTACCTACTCAACGGAACGGAAATCCTCGAGACCAACGCTTGGAAGGGAAAGTACATCCCGATCGTTCCGGTGTACGGCGAAGAGGTGAATATCGAGGGCAAGCGGTATTTCCAGAGCCTGATTCACCACGCCAAAGACCCGCAGCGGCAATACAACTTCTGGCGCACGGCATCGACGGAGCTGGTAGCGCTCGCGCCGAAAGCGCCATTCATTGGTCCGGTTGGGGCTTTTGCCACCGACAAGAACTGGGCGACGGCCAACACGGTGAGCCACCAGTATCTGGAGTTCGATGTCGTCCCTGGCGCTCCGGGCGGCGGCGCTCCGCAGCGTCAAGGCTTTACAGGGCCGCCGGCCGGCGCGTTGCAAGAGGCTTTGAACGCCTCCGACGACATGAAGAACATCATGGGGCTGCACGATGCCAGCCTCGGAGCGAGAAGCAACGAAACCAGCGGCCGGGCCATTATGGCGAGGCAGCGCGAAGGCGACGTTTCCACGTTCAACTTCATCGACAACCTGTCCCGCGGAATTCGCCACAGTGGGCGGATCATCATGGACCTGATCCCGCATGTTTACGGTGCTGAGCGGGTGATTCGCTGCATCAAGGAAGACGGCTCCAACTTCGCGATGCCGATCAATCAGCCGGTAATCCCGGCGCAGATGTCGCAGCCGGGCATGGGCGGCCCGCAACAGCCGCCGCAAGGTCCGACGCCTCAGCCTGGTATGCCGCCGATGGGCGCCCCCGGAATGCCGCAACAGCCTGAGATGGGCCAACCCGCACCGCAAGGCCAGCCGCAATATCACCCGGCCCCTCCTGGCGCCGATCAAGACCCGCAGATGGCCGGGCTCATCAAGGTGTTCGACCTGTCGTCGGGCAAATACGATGTGACGGTGGAGGCGGGTCCGAGCTTCACTACTCGCAGGGAAGAGGCAGCAAGCCAGATGATGGAATTCATGCGCGTGCTGCCCAACGCCGCGCCGCTGATTGGCGACTTGCTGGCCAAGAATCTCGATTGGCCGGGCTCGGACGAGATTGCAAAACGCCTGCAAGCCATGCTGCCCCCGCAAGTGCAGGGACATAACCCGCAAATGGCCGCGATGCAGCATCAGTTGCAGCAGCAGGACGGAATGGCAAAGCAGGCCGTAGGCCAGTTGAACCAGAAGCTGCAAGAGCTGACGCAAAAGCTCGCCGACAAGAGCCAGGACGAGCAAATTAAGCAGTACAACGCCGAAACACAGCGGATCGCAGCCTTGGCCGCAGCGGTGAAAGACGGCGTGCAACTCACGCAAACGGCCGAAGGTGGGCTGCAAGCGACGCCGCTGGTGCAGCAACAGCCCAGTCCCGATGTGGCGATTGAATCGACGCTGCGCGCCAAGGAAATCGCCCTGAAAGAGCGCGAGCTGGCCCTCAAAGAACAGGAAGTGCTCAGCAAGGTCCGTGCACAGGACACGCAAACGATGGCGCAGCACGTCGCCGAGGTTCAGGTGCCCACGCAGCAGCTCAATCAGCACCAGGCGCATCACGAAGCGATGGTGAGCGCGCTGCATCACGTCGCGCAAAGCATCGCGCAGCGGCCGGTAAGAAAGCAGGCCCGCGCGGTGAAGCAGCCCGATGGAAGTTTTGCGCTGGAGAGTGTCGAGACGCCGGTTGATGCGAACGTAATCCCGCAGCCTGACGCGGTGCAGTAATGCTCGGCTTCGGCTCGCTGGGGTTCGGGCAGCTTCCGAATCCGGATCAACGCACGCGGCTGGACCCGGGAGCGATTGAGCCGGGTAGGGCAGGTTTTGGATCAGTGATGTTCGGCGGCCCGGCGTTCCCGCCGATTCCGACGCCCGCGCCGACGCCAGCCCCGGTAGCCGACACCAACTCTGGCGGCTGGAAGTTCCCTGAACCACGCCGCAAGACGAAAGAGGACGTACAGCAAGAGCGCGTTGCCCTGGGAATCATCCCGGCGCCGGTCGAAAAGGTCATCGCCAAGGCCGCCAAGCGCGTTATCGCGCGGGCCAAGCAGCAAGACGCCAGCCCGACACCGCCCGACCCGATTCGATGGCTGCAAGCGCACCAGCTCCAGCAGCGCGCGATCCTCGCACAAGACCTGAAAAAGCAGCGCATCGAGGCCGATGCCGCGCAGCAACGCACCTACATGATCTTGCTGGCCCTCGAAATCGAGGCGCAGATATTCCGGCAGATTGAGCAGGACCGAGAAGACGAGCAGATTGTGATGCTGCTCATGGAGATGTGATGACCCCCACCAAAGACCGAATCATCCTGCGCAAGGCCCCGGAGCGCATTTCCGAAGGCGGCATCGTGCTGCCCAAGGATGAAGGCGATGACGGAACGGGCGAGGCGGTTGTTGTGTGCGCTGGTCCCGATGCGACCGTGAAGCCGGGTGACAAGGTACTGCACTCCAGTTGGCAGATTCAATCATTCCGCTACGAGAACGAAGACTTGTTCGTCGTGAACGAGTGCGATCTGTTGGCGGTGATTGACGAATAACCAGAATCTGTCGGGGTGCGGCCCGACTGATGGCGAAAGCCTTTTCCGCACGAAACGCAGTGATGCGCCGTTACCGCCCCTTCGGGGGCCGGTACAGAAAGTGAAACATGGAATTGGAACAATCTGCTCCGCAGAATTCCGCCCCCGAGCAGCAGACAGCCGCTCCCGTGGTGGAAGAACAAACCACCACCGCGCCGGAAGCAACGCAAGTTGACCCGAACGCACCCCCCGCAGACGAAAACGCCGACATCCTGTCGCTGCTGCCCGCAGACGACGGCCTGGAGGAAATCGAACACGAGGGCATCAAGGCCAAAGTTCCGAAGGAGCTGAAAGAGGCTTTCTTGCGTCAGCAGGATTACACCCGCAAGACGCAGGAAGTGGCCGAACAGCGCCGGCAGATCGAGGCCAAAGCCGCTGAATTCCAGCGGCAAGCGCAGTTCCAGCAGCAGAACATCGCGGAGGTCGCGGGAATCGTCAGCATCGATCGACAGTTGGCCGAATACCAAAAGGTCGATTGGCCGACGCTGATTTCCCAAAACCCCCAGCAAGCTCAGATGCTGGACTTGCAAATGCGCAAGCTACAAGGCGAACGCGCCCAGCTTGCGAACTCTCTCACGCAGAAACAACAGCAACAGACTCTGATGGAGCAGCAGGCGACTGCTAGGCGAATTCAGGACAGTCAGCGCGAATTGGAGCGTGACATCAAGGGATGGTCCCCGGACGTGGCCCGCAACCTCACCGACTACGGCAAGAAGATCGGTTTCCCCGATGAAGTCTTGCAGAACGTCAAGAACCCTGTGTTCGTCAAGG
>Ga0207677_10001494_pt1:0-5000 | contig 12378 bp, 10 predicted proteins | sample KBSMisM42_FD_184311 | JGI IMG/M metagenome (GOLD analysis project Ga0207677, IMG submission 184311) | Miscanthus rhizosphere microbial communities from Kellogg Biological Station, Michigan, USA - KBS Miscanthus M4-2 (SPAdes) (version 2) | ecosystem: Host-associated > Plants > Roots >...
CTAAGGAACCATAACTGATGTAATGAGCCATTCGCGGTTTCACTTTATTTTCGCTTGAACTTAGACATGCATGGCTTAATCTTTGAGACAAGCATATGACTACTGGCAGGATCAACCAGGTAGCTTACAATTCAAAATGTGTAAACACAAATGAATTTTTCTCAATTCAACTACCAAAGTACTAACTTGTATGTCATGGGTTGTGGCCCCCTTTGCTTCGCAAAGACTAAGGAAAACACCGCGGGTCACAGACATTTCATCCGACACAAGGAAGGAATCAAAGCCGTGCCGCATACCCAATCACAAGATTTCCCCTGGATCGTTGAATCTCTCTGCACACTTTCATGTTACTGAAAACTGTGCTTTTCAATATTGTTTCCTGGCTACTCATCCCCGTGTATCACCCCAGCTGAACAAGTGCTCCTCACATAGCGGCCAAGAACCAAAGCTCTAAGCTCAAGAGTCTGCACTGACAACCAGGACGGACAAGAGTACCCTCTCAACAATAACAGGATTTCACAAACCACAAGGGTGGTGAATTTGCCATCATAAAGACGAGCAATCAATTCGTAAAGCTTCTCGCACGGAGAAATACGAAGGAACCATCACTAGAATCTCACGGGCTCATAGACCAGTTTGCAACTCAGTCAAAAGAACCGCTGCTGTGATGTTCATAGATGATAGTTTGACCCTGGAACACAACGGCAAGCCGAGGGGTCGCGCGAGTCGGTTGCTCAGAAAGTCGGCCAGAACTTAAATGCAAAGCATCACCATCCTGAGCACAACTTCCTTCTATGAGGTTCATTTCAAGGAAAGATCCTAATCCCCAGCGTCACCACCGGTTTTCAAACCCGCCTCAAAAAATTCTCAAGACAAGATTCTAGTCCCCAGCGTTGCCACTGGCTTTCAAACCTGCCTCAAAAACTTCTCAAGACAAGATCCTAATCCCCAGTGTCACCACCGGCTTTCAGACCTTCCTGAAATTTTTTCAAAAAGGATCCCACTAGCACCATCCTGTGCCTCACGATCTGTTGGAACCGTAGCATCAAATCATCACTACTTGCGCCCAACATCACTGGTACATGCTTCGAGCCAGGATCCTATACTTGGTGAGTCAGCTCTGATCACTACTGAACATCACCGTGTTGTGCCGACCACGACTTAAAGGTTGATCCAAACCAAACCGGGCTACATCGATCATAATAAATTTTGCTCCGGTTCAGTATAGGCCTTACCATCACTTACAACACAACACAAGAGAGAAGGACATTACTATTACAGCAAGTTTTTTTTTCGCCACCCTTCTCTCTTATATATGTTAAGCTTCATAAGTCCACACATGCAACACTTGCACACACGCTACATTCAGACATGAAAAATTACACAATGCTAAATCCCATAGTTACTGCCTGAAATGGGCCCACCAACTCGCCCGTAACATTGTACAACTCGATCGACTACTCTCCATAAGAGCCCATGTTAAAAATTTTTTCTGAACCATACGAACGGACGGTGTCCCCATGTTAAATTTTTGGTTTTTGGACTTTGAAATATTTTCCAACTTTTTCGTCAAAACCCGCAGTAAACACGGGGAATTGACGTGTTCCGACTTGAACGGAACCTTGTCGAGCCATGAAATACACAAAACCCGTGGTGACTGCGGGTTTTGGCCAAGTTGGCAAAACCCATGGTTGCTGCGGGTTTTGGTGTTCCAACTTGGATGGAACCTTGTGGGGACCTGAAATGCACAAAACCCATGGTGACTGTGGGTTTTGGCCAAGTTGGCAAAACCCATAGTTACTGCGGGTTTTTGGTGTTCCAACTTGGATGGAACCTTGTGGGGACATGAAATGCACAAAACCCATGGTGACTGTGGGTTTTGGTCAAGTTGGCAAAACCCATAGTTACTGCGGGTTTTTGGTGTTCCAACTTGGATGGAACCTTGTGGGGACCTGAAATGCACAAAACCCATGGTGACTGCGGGTTTTGGCCAAGTTCGCAAAACCCATGGTTGCTGCGGGTTTTGGTATTCCAACTTGGATGGAAACTTGGTGGGACATGAAATACACAAAACCCATGGTGACTGCGGGTTTTGGCCAAGTTGGCAAAACCCATAGTTACTGCGGGTTTTTGGTGTTCCAACTTGGATGGAACCTTGTGGGGACCTGAAATGCACAAAACCCATGGTGACTGTGGTTTTTGGCCAAGTTGGCAAAACCCATGGTTGCTGGGGGTTTTGGTGTTCCAACTTGGATGGAACCTTGTGGGGACCTGAAATGCACAAAACCCATGGTGACTGTGGGATTTGGCCAAGTTGGCAAAACCCATAGTTACTGCGGGTTTTTTGTGTTCCAACTTGGATGGAACCTTGTTGGGACCTGAAATACACAAAACCGATGGTGACTGTGGGTTTTGGCCAACTTGGCAAAACCAATGGTTACTGCGGGTTTTTGGTGTTCCAACTTGGATGGAACCTAGTTGAGACACCCATTGTGTGGAATTTTGTCCGCAGACGGTGTAAGGAATGACTACATGGACTTTGCATAACTTTTGACGCTGATTCTGATTCTGTGACTCACTCAAAAGTGAAGAAATTCACATGAACTCGTGTTTTTTAAGTGTTGCTGTGTGTTGTTCAGGTTGGGGTACCTTCCATCTCCATCAGAATTTGACAAGTTTCCGTCCCTTAAGCGACTTGAGAGTTTCTATACAAATTTTAACGCTGATTCCGAATATTGTGGTGGGCTCCGCGTGAGCACATTGACTTGGTGGGAAATTTTAGGTCGAGTAGCTGGCCCTCCCGGTCGGCCCAAACAGGATCCTTCTTGGCCGCCGTCCATCCCCATCAAAATTTGTCGGCAACCTGTGGAAGGAATGACTACATGGACCGCGCATAACTTTTTAAGCTGATTACGAATGTGTCAGTCACTTGAAAGTGAAGAAATTCACTTGATCCAATGTTCTAAGTCGGTGCACTAAGTGGGTACGGCTGTGCTCCACCGTCCATCCCCATCAAACTTTCACAACTTGCTACCACTCTAGGCACCTGGTCTGTCCAACACAAGTTTTTGGGCTTACTCTGAATCTGTTGTACTCCTCAAGGGCGAGAAACTAAGTTGGGAAAAAATTTTGACCAAGACACTGGCATCTCCGATTGGCTCAAACACTATCAAACTTGGCCCGCGTCCATCCCCATCAAATTTTGTCCACAACTTGCTGTAAGCACCACTACATGTACTCTGCACAATTTTTCACGCTGATTCCAAATCTGTAACTTACTCCAAAGTGAAGAAATTCACTTGAAACATCATTTTCCCTGCTGACAACAGATTTGGGCCGTGTTGGCAAAACCCATGCTGACTATGGGTTTTTCACAATTTTGATGTCTAAACAAGTTGATGCTGGTTCGTGGTGACTAAAACCCGTGGTGACTGTGGGTTTTTGTGAGAAAGTGAAAAACCCGTGTTGACTATGGGATTTGGTCATGCTAACAACAAGGATCCTTTTTGGCGCACCGGTGCTCCTACATGAAAAATTGTCGGCAGGCTGTCGAAGGAACGACTACATGGACTCTACACAACTTTGTACGCTGATTCCGAATCTGTAATTCACTCGAAAGTGAAGAAATGCACCTAAACCATCATGTTCCTTGGCCGACAGCCGACAAGTTGGTGCAACGGCCCAGAACCATCAAATTTTGTCGGCAACCTGTCAAAGGAATGACTACGTGGACCCTACACAACTTTTTACGCTGATTCAGAATCTGTAACTTACTCCAAAGTGAAGAAATTCACCTGAACCAATGTTCTAAGTCGGTGCACTAAGTGGGTACGGCTGTGCTCCACCGTCCATCCCCATCAAAATTTCACAACTTGCTACCACTATAGGCACCTGGTCTGTCCAACACAAGTTTTTGGGCTTACTCTGAATCTGTTGGACTCGTCAAGGGCGAGAAACTAAGTAGGGGAAAGATTTTGACCAAGGCACTGGCATCTCCGAGTGGCCCTAACACTATCAAACTTGGCCCGCGTCCATCCCCATCAAATTTTGTCCACAACTTGCTGTAAGCACCACTACATGTACTCTGCACAACTTTTCACGCTGATTCCAAATCTGTAACTTACTCCAAAGTGAAGAAATTCACTTGAAACATCATTTTCCCTGCTGACAACAGATTTGGGCCGTGTTGGCAAAACCCATGCTGACTATGGGTTTTTCACAATTTTGATGTCTAAACAAGTTGATGCTGGTTCGTGGTGACTAAAACCCGTGGTGACTGTGGGTTTTTGTGAGAAAGTGAAAAACCCGTGTTGACTATGGGATTTGGTCATGCTAACAACAAGGATCCTTTTTGGCGCACCGGTGCTCCTACATGAAAAATTGTCGGCAGGCTGTCGAAGGAACGACTACATGGACTCTACACAACTTTGTACGCTGATTCCGAATCTGTAATTCACTCGAAAGTGAAGAAATGCACCTAAACCATCATGTTCCTTGGCCGACAGCCGACAAGTTGGTGCAACGGCCCAGAACCATCAAATTTTGTCGGCAACCTGTCAAAGGAATGACTACGTGGACCCTACACAACTTTTTACGCTGATTCCGAATCTGTAACTTACTCCAAAGTGAAGAAATTCACCTAAACCAATGTTCAAAGTCGGTGCACCAAGTGGGCATGACTGTGCTCCACCGTCAATCCCCATCAAAATTTCAAAACTTTGTATGAAGTTAGACAGTTGGTGCTCCCAACACAAGTTTTTATGCTTATTCTTAATCCGTTGGACTCCTCAAAGTCCACAAACTAACTTGGAAATACATTTTAGCTCGAATCGCCGGCATCTCCGACTGGCCCAAACACGATCCTTCTGGGTGCACCCGTGCTACATCATGAAAATTTGTCGGCAACCAGTCCAAGAAATGACTACATGGACTCTGCACAACTTTTCACGCTGATTCTAAATCTGTGACTCACTCGAAAGTGAAGAAATTCATCTGCACCA
>Ga0207677_10001494_pt1:10000-12378 | contig 12378 bp, 10 predicted proteins | sample KBSMisM42_FD_184311 | JGI IMG/M metagenome (GOLD analysis project Ga0207677, IMG submission 184311) | Miscanthus rhizosphere microbial communities from Kellogg Biological Station, Michigan, USA - KBS Miscanthus M4-2 (SPAdes) (version 2) | ecosystem: Host-associated > Plants > Roots...
CACCCATTTAAAGTTTGAGAATAGGTTGAGGTCGTTTCGGCCCCAAGGCCTCTAATCATTCGCTTTACCGGATGAGACTGGTTTTATGAACGCCAGCTATCCTGAGGGAAACTTCGGAGGGAACCAGCTACTAGATGGTTCGATTAGTCTTTCGCCCCTATACCCAGTTCCGACGATCGATTTGCACGTCAGAATCGCTACGAACCTCCACCAGGGTTTCCCCTGGCTTCGTTCTGACCAGGCATAGTTCACCATCTTTCGGGTCCCAACGTGTACGCTCTAGGTACGCCCCACCTTCAGAGGTATAGACGTCCAGGAGATGCGCATACAATTTAGTACTCGTCAAACCTTGCGGAATTCCAAGTATTGCCATGATCTCTCCTCAATCCGTGTAAACGGATCTTCACTTTCATTGTGCCTTTGAGTTTTCTCATCTCAATGACTCGCGTACATGTTAGACTCCTTGGTCCGTGTTTCAAGACGGGACAGGCAGACCACGCATGTTTTAGATTGCAATTCTCTGAACAGAGCCATAAAAGCTCCGGCTGACAACCAGCACACACAACATGCTACGGTTACCCGTCCACATATCATGTATACCCTGCTCGCCAGAGCCCATGACCGCGACAAACGCCTGTTCACTCGATTTCAACAACCACAACAGTATTCGGTAACCAGGACTCAAACCACGAGGATTTGCAGTACCCCAGCACCTAGAACACCATTTAGTTGCATGCAACCCGGATGATAAGGAGAAATGCGGCGCAGTACCGGCAAATCAACAAGCACACACCAGCCAAGAACGAATCCCAGCCTAACTTTGCACTTGCAGTCACCAGCACCAAGCCTGAATCTCCCATCAATACTTGCAAGTTCTGCCCGCTTACCCCCGAGAGGTTTCACGTACTATTGAACTCTCTCTTCAAAGTTCTTTTCAACTTTCCCTCACGGTACTTGTTCGCTATCGGTCTCGTGGTCATATTTAGCCTTAGATGGAGTTTACCACCTGATTTGGGCTGCACTCCCAAGCAACCCGACTCTACGGACAAGACGCACTGTACAACAAGACTATCGTACGGGCCTAGCACCCTCCATGGGCGATGGCCCCGTTCAAGAGGGACTTGGATAGCCATCACGTACAGGCAATGTCTCGTCCCAAACGCCACATTTCTTGGCACCCGGGGGATACCAGATTCAGCGCTGGGCTCTTCCCTTTTCGCTCGCCGTTACTAAGGGAATCCTTGTTAGTTTCTTTTCCTCCGCTTATTAATATGCTTAAATTTAGCGGGTAATCTTGCCTAATCTGAGGTCGCAACTATGAGTTTTGAAAATCCTCCAGATTTCCCATCGATGAAAGTGTTGTGCCTCACGGATACACGTATAATTTTACTCACACAGATCCGTTCAATGAGGACATCACCCCATCCAAGTCTAACCAAGCCTTTACTTGCGTAAAAACCCGGCGATTAGTACCCAGAAGCAGTACCAGCACACAAGTGTACTCATACTCACTCCCTTTGTGGGCAACTTTGGTTCTTGTTTCATATCCGACCCTCAGCCAGACATGGCCTGAAATTTATTTCAGGCCGCCATATGCGTTCAAAACGTCGGTGTTCATGTGTCCTGCAGTTCACACGTCTGCACGCAGTTAGCTGCGTTCTTCATCGACCCACGAGCCGAGTGATCCACCACTCGAGGTTGATATTTTAAAAATTTCAACTTTTTGTATGTTATAGTTTTCAATAATTATTTTTGGTGGCAAAGCCCACCTCCCAGTTTCATTCCATTTGCATGGAATTACTCCTGAAAGGGAGCAATACCCAGGCTGACTGTGGGCTTTGGTTTCTCCTGTGAGTTGAGACACATCTTACATGCATTGTCTCGGTCCACATCCACCATTCCTCACATTCAACCCGACTTTCATGCAGCACAGCAATGGTGACTACACGCCACGGCGTCCACATAAACTGAACAAAGCCATGGTAAGGTGCAACTCAACAGCAGATTGACAAGCAGAATTTACCCACACCCTAGTGCTCTAGGGACATGGAACATTTTCCCACTTGTTTGGATCTCTCCGCTGAGAGTGCGAGTTTTTGTTTAATTCCTTTTTGGAATTTTGTTTTACGGTAATGATCCTTCCGCAGGTTCACCTACGGAAACCTTGTTACGACTTTTACTTCCTCTAAGTGATCAAGTTTGGGCATCTTTCCGGAACTCCGTCATGACTCGAGAGCCACCACGAAGACCAGTCCGAAGTCCTCACTAAATCACTCGATCGGTAGTAGCGACGGGCGGTGTGTACAAAGGGCAGGGACGTAATCGACGCAAGCTTATGACTCGCGCCTACTGGGAATTCCTCGTTCATGGGGAATAAT
>Ga0207677_10001501_pt1 | contig 12320 bp, 10 predicted proteins | sample KBSMisM42_FD_184311 | JGI IMG/M metagenome (GOLD analysis project Ga0207677, IMG submission 184311) | Miscanthus rhizosphere microbial communities from Kellogg Biological Station, Michigan, USA - KBS Miscanthus M4-2 (SPAdes) (version 2) | ecosystem: Host-associated > Plants > Roots >...
ACGCTCTTCCGATCTCCGACATCGAAACCAACGAAACGGCCAAACTCATTGCATCGAACAAGGTTGAGGGCACCGCGGTCTATGACCGCAACGGCGATCGGCTCGGCACCATCTACAATTTCATGGTCGATAAGGTGAACGGTCAGGTCGAATATGCCGTATTGTCCTTCGGCGGCCTGTTCGGCCTCGGCACGAACTATTACCCGCTGCCGTGGGACCGCCTTACCTATGACGAGGAATTGGGCGGCTATCAGGTCGACCTGGTGAAGGAGGACCTGGAAGAGGCACCGCGTTATTCGGCCGAGCAGGAGCCGACCTACAACCGCGCTTATGGCGAGCAGGTCGACACCTTCTACGACCGCGATTTCGAAGCGGCTTGAGTGTCGGCAGGGGGCGGCGTCTCACCAACGCTGCCTCCGATCGCCTTAAGCCACGGCCGAGCAGGTTAGCGCCTCGTATCGCGGAAGCGATGTGCCTGGCGCGCCATAATCCACAGGCCTAGCCGGTCGGGGACCAGCTTGGCGAAGGCCTTGATCGCGCGGTTGACGCGGCCGGTGACGCGCACCGGATCGCCCGCCTCGACCGCCTCTATCCCCTCGGCGACGACCGCCTGTGCGGTTTGCCACATATAGGCCGGCATCTTGTTCATCGTCTCGCGTGTGCCGGTGACGTCGTGGAATTCCGACCAGGTGAATCCGGGGCAAAGCGCGCAGGCATGCACGTCGCGATCCGCGTTTTCGAGCGCGAGCGCCTGCGAGAATTTGATCAGATAGGCCTTGCTTGCCGCGTACAGGGTATGACCCGCCGGAGCCGGCACATGTCCGGCGAGCGACGCGACGTTGATGATCCGGCCATAACCGGCCTCGCGCATCGCCGGCAGCAGGCGCCAGACCAGTTCGGTCGGCGCCTCGATCATGATCCGAATGAAGTCTTCGTGTGTTTTCCATTCGTTGCCGTCGAATGTTCCCGGAACGCCGTAACCGGCATTGTTGATCAACCAATCCACCGAAAGCCCACGTTCTGCGATCGTGGTGGCCAACTTTGCCGCAGCGCCCGGCGCGGCCAGGTCGAGCGGCAAGACGGTAATCGTGCAGCCGTGGGCGGCGCGCAATTCCGCCGCCAGCGCCTCCAGCCGATCCGTTCGCCGCGCGGTCAGGACCAAGTCATGCCCGAGCGCGGCGAGCGCTCGCGCGAATGCGGCGCCGATCCCCGCTGAGGCGCCCGTGATCAGGCTTTGCGGACGATCGCGAGACACGGGTTCAGGCCGGCTGGATGAAGTTATCGAGCACGCGTTTGCGGCCGGCATGCTCGAAATCGATCTCCAGCTTGTTGCCCTCGATCTCAGCGACCAGCCCGTAGCCGAATTTGGAATGGAACACGCGCTGGCCGAGCGTGATGTCGCCGCGCGGCTTGGCGGCGAAGCTGGCAGCGCTGGCCTTCACCTCGGCCAGCCGGGTCGGGCTCATGTCGAGCGGCTTGCCCACCGCGCGTTGCCAGCCTGGGCCGCGCGTCGCGGCGCGCGCGACATGCGCGAAGGGATCGGCCTGTTCGCTCCACTGCGCACGCCACAGGCTCTCGCCCCCGCTCATCGTGGTCTCGTTGTCGATATGCTCGGCCGGAAGCTCGTTCACGAAGCGTGACGGGATCGACGAGGTCCATTGGCCATAGATGCGGCGGTTGGCGGCGTGGAAGATGAAGGCGCGCCGCCGCGCGCGCGTGATCGCGACATAAGCGAGGCGCCGTTCCTCCTCCAGACTTGCATTGCCGCCTTCGTCCAGCGCGCGCTGCGACGGGAAAACACCTTCCTCCCAGCCGGCGAGGAAGACCGTATCGAACTCCAACCCCTTGGCGGCATGGATCGTCATGATCGTGATCTTGGCCTCATCGGCATTGGCGTCATTGTCCATCACCAGGCTGACATGCTCGAGGAAGGCGCCGAGCGTCTCATATTCCTCCATCGCGCGGGCAAGCTCGGTAAGGTTTTCCAGCCGCCCGGCCGCCTCCGTCGAACGCTCGGCCTGAAGCATGCCGGTATAGCCGCTCTCGTCGAGCATCAGCCGCGCCAGCTCCGCATGGGGAAGCTCGTCGAGCTTGGAGCGCCAGCGAGCGATGTCGCCGATCAGATTGCCGAGCGCCCGCCGCGCCTGCGGCGTCAGCTCGTCGGTATCGAGGATGCGCGCGGCGGCGAAGGTGAGCGGCATGCCCTCCGTGCGGGCAAGCTGGTGCAGCTTGGCCATCGCCTTGTCGCCGATGCCGCGCTTGGGGACGTTGACGATCCGCTCGAACGCAAGGTCGTCCGCCGGCTGCGCGATCACGCGCAGGTAGGCAAGCGCATCGCGGATCTCGGCGCGCTCGTAGAAACGGAAACCGCCGACGATACGATAGGGCAGGCCGATCGCGATGAAGCGGTCCTCGAACTCGCGCGTCTGGAATTGCGCGCGCACCAGGATCGCGATCCGGTCGAGCGTGGTGCCGCCGCGCTGCGCGCTTTCTATCTCCTCCCCGACGCGGCGCGCTTCCTCGGGCCCGTCCCACACGCCCACCACGCGCACCTTCTCGCCGGATGATTCATCGGTCCAGAGCGTCTTGCCGAGCCGCCCGCCATTATGCGCGATCACGCCCGACGCGGCGGCAAGGATATGCGGGGTAGACCGGTAATTTTGTTCGAGCTTTATCACCTTGGCGCCGGGGAAATCGCGCTCGAAGCGCAGGATGTTGGCGACCTCGGCCCCGCGCCACGAGTAGATCGATTGGTCGTCGTCGCCGACGCAGCAGATATTCTTGCGCTCCTGCGCCAGCAGCCGCAGCCACAGATATTGGCTGGCATTGGTATCCTGATATTCGTCGACCAGGATGTAGCGGAAGCGCTGTTGGTACAGCTCCAGCACGTCGCGATGCTTCTTCAGGATCACCAGCATGTGCAGCAGCAAATCGCCGAAGTCGCACGCATTCACTGCACGCAAGCGATCCTGATACGCCGCGTAGAAATCGCGCCCGCGTCCGTTGGCGAATTGCTCGCTCTCGGCGGCGTCTACTTCCGCCGGAGTCCAGCCCCGATTCTTCCACCGGTCGATCAGCCCCGCCAGCGCGCGCGCGGTCCAGCGCTTCTCGTCGATGTCGGCGGCCTGGATAAGCTGCTTGAGCAGCCGCAGTTGATCGTCCGTATCGAGGATGGTGAAATTGCTCTGCAGCCCGACCAGCTCTGCGTGGCGCCGTAGCATCCTGGCCGCGATCGAGTGGAAGGTGCCAAGCCAGGGCATGCCTTCGACCGCGCCACCGGTGATGCGCTCGATCCGCTCGCGCATCTCGCGCGCCGCCTTGTTGGTGAAGGTCACCGCCAATATCTCGCTCGGCCAGGCGCGCCGCGTCGCTATCAAATGGGCGAGCCGCGCGGTCAGCGCCGCGGTCTTGCCCGTACCCGCGCCCGCGAGCACCAAAACAGGGCCATCAGTGGTCAGCACCGCTTCGCGCTGCGGTTCGTTCAGGCCGCGCAGATAAAGCGGGTCGTCGGGGGAGGGGGCGAGAAGACTCACGCGTGAACAGGTAGGGAACGGCGTGGCCTGCGGCAACCGTTTGTCGTTGGGCTGACCGGGCGCGGACTTGCGGCGGGGCGCGGAACTTTCGCGGGTCTTGAGCGGTAGGGGCGTGCCGCACCCCAATCCGGCATTCCAAGGAGATTTCCCAATGAAGGCTCCCCCGCTGATAATCGCCGCCCTGATGGGCACCGCCGCCGTCGCGCAAACGACCCCGGACGCCAACGCTCCCGCCAGCACGCCTGCCGCCGCCAGCATGGATGCGACCACGACCGCGCCCACGGCGCCACCCGCGACGAGCGACATGAGCTCGGGCATGGCGAACAACGCGCAGGCGGTCACGACCGACACGTCGAACTACCCGGTCTGCTCGCGTAGCGTGACCGACAAATGCGTGCAGCGCGGTGCCGCGCATAAAGCGCATCGTCACCATTGATCGTCTCGGACGCGGAACTTTCCGGCGCCAGCGCCGTAGGTTCCGCGTCACTCCCGCCGGAAGAGCGGGAACGGGCTACGAGACCCGTGAGACAAGGAGAACGACCCGTGAAAGCCACGTTCCTGATCGCAGCGTCGCTGATCGCCGGCGCCGCCGTCGCGCAAACCACCCCACCGGACACCACTATGGCGCCGGCCACCGCACCCATGCCGGCCCCCGATACCACCACCCCCATGCCCGCTCCGGCGCCGGCTCCGATGGATACGGCCCCCCCCGCTGCGCCGATGACCAACCCGAGCCCGCCGGCGAGCACAGTCGCGCCGCCACCGCCGGATACCACCAATTATCCGCCATGCTCGCGCACGGTGCATGATCGGTGCGTCCAGACGCATGAGCTCGCCCGCCAGGCGGGTATGCCGGTCCATCACCGCCGGCATAAATGATCTGATGTCGGGCGGCGGTTGACCGCCGCCGCCCGTCGCGCCAATCCCTTTCCCGAAGGCCGCATCCGGCCGCAGCGGGGAGACGGATATGGCAGGGAATGCAGCGCCTTCGACGCGCCGCGTGCTGGCGGCGAGCCTGATCGGCACGGCGATCGAATTCTACGATTTCTACGTCTACACCACCGCCGCCGCTTTGGTGTTCGGGGAGCTGTTTTTCCCCAGGGCGTCGAGCGCCGCGCAGCAATTGCTGTCCTTCGCCACGATCGGTGTTGCTTTCGTTGCGCGACCCCTGGGCTCGCTCTTCTTCGGTCATTTCGGCGACCGCGTCGGCCGCAAGTCAACCTTGGTCGCGTCGCTATTGACCATGGGTATCTCGACGACTCTTGTCGCCTTGCTGCCGACTTATGCGCAGGCAGGCTGGATCGCGGCACTCTTGCTGTGCGTGCTGCGTTTCGGCCAGGGTTTTGGTCTGGGCGGCGAGTGGGGTGGGGCGGCCTTGCTCGCGGTCGAGCATGCCCCGCCGGGCAAGCGGGCGCGCTACGGCATGTTCCCGCAATTGGGTGCGCCGGTGGGTTTCATCGCTGCCAACGGCCTGTTCCTCGTGCTCGGCGCCTTGCTCAGCTCCGCGCAATTCCATGATTGGGGCTGGCGCATTCCCTTCATCCTGTCCGCCTTCCTCGTCGCCGTGGGCCTTTGGATCAGGCTTCGTCTTGCCGAAACGCCCGAATTCGCCGCCGCTCTGGCCGAAGCGCCGCCACCCAAAGTGCCGTTCGGCGAATTGGTGGCGCGCCATTTCGGGCCGCTTGCCGTTGGGACGGTCGGCGCGATCGCCTGTTTCGCGCTCTATTATGTCGCGACGGCGTTCGCGCTCGGCTACGGCACCAAGACGCTGGGCTATGGCATGAAGGATTTCCTCGGCGTCCAGTTGGGCGCGATCCTCTTCATGGCGGCGGGCATTTACGTTGCCGCCTGGATGTCGGATCGCCATTTTGACGAGCGCCGTGTGCTGATGGCGGGTTGTGTTGGCACGATCTTCGCCGGACTGTTGATGGCGCCGATGATGAATTCGGGCTCGCTGTTCCAGGTCTTCCTGTTTCTGGCCTTGTCACTGACCTTGATGGGTTTCGTCTACGGACCGCTCGGCGCCTGGCTGCCCAGCCTGTTCCCGGCGCGCGTACGCTATACCGGCGTGTCCATGGCCTTCAATGTCGCGGGCGTGCTCGGCGGCGGGCTGACGCCGCTAGTGGCGCAGACGCTGGCCGTGAAACACGGCTTGATGGCAGTCGGCCTTTATTCGGGCGGCGCGGCGCTCGTCAGTCTGATTGCGCTGGCGCTGTTCGGGAAAGCACGGACAGCTTAGCGATGCCGTAGGTGCGCTCGGTGTCTAGCACCCAGCCCTCGGCCGAGACCGTCTCGTCGCTGCGCGTTTCGATCGTCGCCCAGGCTGATGGGGCGGCCCAGCCGAGCCGCGTCATTTTCTCAAGCAATGCCCCCGCGCCGCCGCTGCCATAAGGCGGGTCGAACATCAGCAGGTCATAAGCGCGCCGCGCGGGGCCGATGCCCGAAACCGCGATCGGCAGCACCTCGGCTTTGGCGCCGAGCATGTCGATATTGGCCTTGATCGCGCGCACCGCCTCACGGTCGTGATCGATGAAGGTGCAAAACGCGGCGCCACGCGACTGCGCTTCCAGCCCGAGCGCACCCGAGCCCGCGAAGATGTCAGCCACCGCCAGCCCCTCGAACGAACCGAGCCGGCTGGTCAGGATCGAGAATAGCGCCTCGCGCGTGCGGTCGGCGGTCGGGCGTGTGGTGGCCCCCGGCGGCGCCTTGAGCACGCGGCCGCGCCATTCTCCGGCGATGATCCGCATGGATTTAGCCCCGAGGCTTCGCGGGGGCGGGGCCCGCGCGGTGGCGGGGGCGCCCGCGGCGACCGCCAGGAGCGGCCGGCGCGGCGGGACGCAGGGCCGGCGGCTTCCCGCTGCCTGGCGCATGCGGCGCGGCCTTCAGCGTCTTGCGGAATGCCACCAGGTCATGCTGGCGTACCTCGCCCACCTCGCCGACGGGCAGGTCGCCCAGCACGAACGGGCCGTACGCTGTGCGGATCAGGCGGCTGACCTGAAGCCCCAGATGTTCCAGCACGCGCCGTACCTCACGATTCTTGCCCTCTTTCAGCCGCATTTCGATCCACACATTGGCGCCGGTGCGGCGTTCGAGATTGGCGTCGATCGATCCGTAGCGCACGCCTTCGATCTCGACCCCCTCGATCAGGCCTTCGAGCTGCGCCTGCGTCACAGTACCGAAAGCGCGCGCGCGGTAGGACCGCTCGACCCCGACCGAAGGCAGTTCCAGCTGGCGCTTCAATTCCCCATCGGTCGTGAGCAGCAGCAGCCCTTCGGTGTTGAGGTCGAGCCGCCCGACCGGGACCACGCGCGGCAGATCGCGCGGCAATTTGTCGTAGATGGTCGGGCGGCCCTTGGGGTCGCGTTCTGTCGTGAGCAGGCCCGCGGGCTTGTGAAACAGGAACAAACGGGCAGGAGCGGGGGCCTGGACCGGCTTACCGTCCACCGTAACGCCATGGAGCGAGGTCACGATCGTGGCCGGGGTCTCGATCGGCTTGCCGTCGATCGCGATCCGGCGCGCCTCGATCATGCGTTCAATCTCGCGGCGCGAGGCGACGCCCGCGCGGGCGAGCAATTTTGCGATGCGTTGCGGCTCGCGGCCGCCGCTCGCGGCGGGTCTAGAAGGGGAATCGCCCTTTGCGGGCGGGCTTTCTGGAGTGGGTTTTTGCGACACGTCGTGTTTCTAGACGTGCACATCGCAACTTTCCCACAAAAAGCTTGAAAAGATGCCGTTATATTGATTCCTAGCATTGTGGATAAGTTGATGGGCGGGGCAGCGTGACGAGTAAAAAGGCGCGTAGATTCACAGTCTTGGCAGGCATTGGCCTGTTCGCCACCGCGCTTTCGGCTCAGGCTCCGCTCGGTTATGATAGCCCGCTACAGGTCGGGCCGGCGCGCGTGCCGACGCTTGCCGAGCAGCTCGGCATGCTCGCCAACGTGAATGACGGTCGGTTGGGAGTCGCCGCAACCGATCTTGAGACCGGCAAGACCGTCACCTTCGCGGGATCCCATCCTTTCCCAATGGCGAGCACGGTCAAAGTCGCGATCGCGGGTGCCTATTTGGCGGGCGTGGACAAAGGCCGCTTCAATCTCGACCAGCTCTATCGCTATGGCCGCCGCGTGACGCTCAGCGCCAGTCAGCTGATGGAGCGGATGCTGATCCGCAGCGACAATGGCGCGGCCGACATATTGCTCAAGGCGGTCGGCGGGCCCGAGGCGGTCAATGCCTGGCTGTCGCGCGCGGGCGTGCGTGGCCAGCGCATGGATCGCACCATCGCGCGCCTAGTCCATGATGATCGCGGCTGGACCGGCCGCAGGGTGCCCGTGAACCTGCCCCGCACCCCGCTGGAGGTCGCGCAATCGACGACTTTGAACGACGACGGCCAGATCGATCCCGCTTTCGTGGGCGACGCGCGCGATACGTCGACGCCGTCGGCAATGGTCCAGTTGCTCGCCAAGTTGCACAGAGGGGCGCTGCTGAGCGCGCAGAGCACCGAATATCTGTTCGACGTGATGGCGCGCTGCGCCACTGGCCGCAGCCGGCTCAAGGGGCAGCTCCCCGCCGGCACGCCCGTCGCGCACAAGACCGGAACGCTGGCGGGCGTCTCCGACGATGTCGGCATCGTGACGCTTCCCAACGGCCATCATCTCGCGGTCGCGGTCTTCGCCAAGGGCATGCGCACCGAATGGGAACGCGACCGCAACATCGCCCAGCTTACGCGTATCCTCTATGACGGTTTCACCGCCTTCGACCCGTCGGCAACCACCGCCTCCATGGGCCGTACGATCGCGCGGTAGACGCGATACATTCCGTTCGTGCTGAGCGAACGGGGGTTAGGATTGAGCAGCTGGTGCGGAGGAAGGCTCCAGCGCCTTCTCCCATTTGGCGACGAGGGTCGAGGCGACCGCATTGCCAACCACATTGGTCCCCGTGCGCCCCATGTCGAGGAACTGGTCGACCGCGAGGATCAACAGCAGGCCCGCCTCGGGGATATGGAAGGCCCCGAGCGTGGACGAGATCACGACCAGGCTTGCCCGCGGCACGCTGGCGATGCCCTTCGACGTCACCATCAGAAGAAGCATCATCGTCAGCTGCTGCGTGATCGAGAGATGGATGCCATAGGCCTGCGCGATGAACATCGTCGCGAAGCTGCAATACATCATCGAGCCGTCGAGATTGAACGAATAGCCGAGCGGCAGCACGAAGCCCGCGATGCGGGGCGGCACACCGAACTGCTCGAGCGCCTCGAGCGTGCGGGGGAAGGCTGCTTCCGACGAGGCGGTCGAGAAAGCGATCAGGAAAGGCGCGCGGATGTGCAGGAACAATTCCCTGGCGCGCGGCGCCCCGACCGCGATCACCGCGACGCCGAACAGGACCGCCCACAGGCAGGCCAGCGCTAGATAGAAACCGCCCATGAAATAGCCGAAGGTGATGACGATCCCGAGGCCTTCCTTGAAGACCGCGCTCGTCACCGCGGCGAACACCGCCAGCGGGGCGAGCCGCATCACATAATCGGTGATCTGCAGCATCAGTTGAGCGAGCGAATCCATCGCCTTCACGATCGGTGCGGCCTTCTCGCCGATCGCGGTCGCGGCGACGCCGGCGAAGGTCGCGAATATCACGATCTGCAGGATCGCATTCTTGGCGAGCGCATCGAAGATCGAGGCCGGCACCAGATCCAGGATGAAGTCCTTGAGCACGAAATGCGCCTGCGCGATGCCGTTCGCTTCGTTCACCGGCGGCAAGGGCAGTCCGACGCCCACGCCCGGGCGGATCAGGTTCACGAACAGCAGACCGAGCCCAATCGAGACGAAGCCGGCGAGGATGAACCATCCGATCGTGCGCACGCCCATCCGCCCCAATGCGGATCTGTCACCCATATGCGCGATACCGCCCATCAGCGTCGCGAACACCAGGGGCGCGATGATCATCTTTATCAGCTTGAGGAACAGGCCGGTCAGGATCGAAAGCCCGTCCGTGATCGTTGCGGCGGCAGATGGATCGGCGATAGTCCGGTTGAGGATGAAGCCGACGATGATTCCCAGAATCATCGCCAACAGAATGAGGAAGGTTATGCGTTTAGCCACGTGATGGTCTCTCTCCCGGGAGGCAACGTGGTCGATGTAAAGGGGCAGGGCGTCAAGCCCGTCCAGCAAGGGTAAGGGCGGCATGTTGTTCGGTAAGCGTGAACGGACATTGAAGCGCATCCTCATCGTCGAGGATGAGCCCCTGGTCGCATTCGACAACGAACATTTCCTGCGCGATGCCGGCTACGAGATCGTCGCCACCGTCGATACCGTGCCCGAAGCCGTCGAGGCGATTACCGACAAGGTCGATCTGGTGCTGGCCGACGTCAATCTGTCCGACGGCGGTTGCGGCCAGGATGTCGCGCGCGCCGCGCAGCAAAAGGGCGTGCCTCTGATCTTCGTTACCGGCGCCTCGCCCGAGGATGTCAGGGGGCTGGCGATCGGCCTTTTGTCCAAACCCTATAGTCAGCGCGACTTGCTCGCGGCGATCGAGTCGGTCGATGCCAAATTGTGCGGAAAGCCGGTCAAGCGGCTGCCGCGCAGCTTCATCCTGTTCGCAACTTAGGCGGCGCTGTCATTAAAACGGTCTAACCTCTTTCCCGGCATCCCCGCGAAGGCGGGGATCCACTCTGCGGCTTGGCTCCGCCTTCCCGATGGATCTCCGCCTACGCCGGAGTGACGGCCGTTGGATAAAGCCTGTTTCACTCGCGACGGCTTTCCTTCTAAGCCTGCTGCACACACGTGAAGGGTAGGGGCGGATGGCGGAAAAGATCGGCGGTTTCGCCTTGCTGGGCAGGGCCCTTACGGACCGCAAGACCGGCCTGATGCTCGCCTTCGGCTTCTCCGCGGGTCTGCCTTTCACGCTTCTGATCGGCACGCTTAACGCCTGGCTGGGCGAGGCCAAGATCAGCCTCGCCACGATCGGCATCCTGTCGTGGATCGGCCTTGCCTATGGCTTTCAATTTCTGTGGTCGCCCCTGGTCGATCAATGGCGCCCGCCTCTGCTGGCAAGGCTCGGGCGCCGGCGAAGCTGGATCCTGCTCTGCCAGGCGATATTGGCTCTCTGCTTCCTCGGCCTGGCCGCGACCGATCCGGCGGTCTCGCTCAGCGCCGTCGCCGGCATTGCGGTGATCGGAGCCTTCTTCTCGGCGACGCAGAATATCGCGATCGACGCCTGGCGCGTCGATGTCGCCGACGAGCGCGCCACGGTCGAAATCCTGTCCTCGATCTACCAGTTCGGCTTTCGTGTCGCGGCTCTGGCCGGCGGCGCGTTCGCGCTGATGCTGGCCGCGCGAATGAGTTGGCAGTCGGTCTACGCGATCATGGGTGGACTGATGGCACTCTCGATGCTGGCAACCCTTGCCGCGCCCGATACGCCCGCACCCGCGCAGGATGGCGCGCCGCTCGCGGGTTTCGCGGTGCCCGACCGGCGCACCCGGTTGATCGGGCTGATCATCGTCGGGATCGGCTGGGCCTGGGCGATTGTGACGCTGGCCGCGTTCATGGTGAAGGCGCTGCACGGCCCCGGCCCCGACGGAAAGCCCGTATCCGCGGGCGATTTCACCAAGACTGTCGGCCCGTGGATCGTGGTCGCGACCATCCTCGTCCCCGCGGTCGTCGCCGCATGGCTCAACCGCTCGGCGTCGGCGGATCAGTCGCAGCCGGGCGGCACGCTCGCGCGCGGCACGGATCGCCTTTATCGTTCGCTGATCCTGCCTTTGGGCGAACTGATCGAGCGGCTGGGATGGGGCGCGATCATCGTGCTCGGCCTGATCCTGACCTATCGCCTGTGCGAGTCGATCTGGGGGCCGTTCGCTTACCCATTCTATCTCCAGGAAATGCATTACACGAACGACGAGGTTGCGTTCGCGTCCAAGATCTTCGGCGTGTTCATGCTGATGACGGGCATCGCGATCGGCGGCCTGCTGTTCGCGACGATCGGTCGTTTGCCAACCTTGCTCGTCGGCGCAGTTATCACCGCGGTCGCCAATCTGCTTTATGCCGATCTCGCGGCGGGTGGGGTTTGGCTTGATGGTTTCTCGCACCTGACCCGGCTTGACCGGCTCACCGCCTTGTTCGGTTTTGATGCGCGCATGAACCGGCTGCTGCTGACAATCGGGCTGGAGAACAATTGCAGCGGTTTGGCCGGTGCCGCTTATGTCGCCTATCTCTCCTCGATCACGTCGAAGACGCATAGCGCGGTGCAATATGCGCTTCTGTCCTCGCTCACTTTGCTGATCGGCGCGCTCGGGCGCGGGGCATTTGGCGAGGGCATCCAGACCTATGGCTACCCGGTCATGTTCCGCTTCGCTGCCTGGATCGGCCTGCTCGGCATCGGCTTCGTGATCCTCGAATGGATCCGCGTCGCGCGCGCGGAGCGCAAGCGCGAGCCCGGCGGGACGGGGGAGACGGGCTGACCGATGCCGGCCGAAGTACGGCGCTTCGCCTGCACGTCGTGCGGGCGTTGCTGCAACCGAGGGCCGGAGATGGAGCTGGGCGAAGCGACCCGATTGGCCGATAGGTTCGTCACGTCGCTTCTCTTCAAGGTGCACAGCCTGCCGATAAGCGAGCGGTCCGAATGGGCCGACATGTGGTGGCGCGGCCGGAACAGCAGAATCCCGCTTCGTCCCGCGCTTGGCGAGGCAGAACGCCATCTCCGTCATTTTGCCGGCAGGAGGATCGACAAAAGCCGGGACCGGCAGCTGTTTCTCGATATCTCCGCCATCGCCGACGACGATGGACAAGGGCGTTGCCCGGCCTT
>Ga0207677_10001506_pt1 | contig 12300 bp, 9 predicted proteins | sample KBSMisM42_FD_184311 | JGI IMG/M metagenome (GOLD analysis project Ga0207677, IMG submission 184311) | Miscanthus rhizosphere microbial communities from Kellogg Biological Station, Michigan, USA - KBS Miscanthus M4-2 (SPAdes) (version 2) | ecosystem: Host-associated > Plants > Roots > Rhizosphere...
CTTCGGCCTCACCGTCTCCAATTCCGCATCGAGCCACGGACGGCACGCATTGATCTCCTTCATGCCTGGCTTTTTGTGGATGCGCAGCTTGCCTCGCGGCTCCCACTTGAAATGCTTCACCGCATTGGTCACGTATACCTTTCCGCGATCGATCTCCGCCTCTTCCAGTGCTTTGTCCAGCAACTTTCCCGCAGGACCGACAAACGGCCGTCCCTGCTTATCCTCCTGGTCTCCCGGCTGCTCTCCGATCATCATGATCGCGACCTTCGGCTTCGCTCCCCCGCGGGTTTCGATCTCACCGAACACCGCCTGCGTTGCATTCTTGTAGAGATCGCACCCTTTGCACTTCTGCACCGCCTCCGCCAGCACCGGCAATTTCCTTTCTTCCGGAACAAACGGCGCAGCACTCTCCTTCGTCTTCACCATCGCAGCCACCTGTCCCGCTTAGATGCTCACTCGTCCACCCGGTAGATCCGATCTCTTACGCGCTGCAGATCTGCTTCTCGGTCCTTGTTCCCTCGGTCTCTTGGCTCATGCCTCTCCGCGCTATACTGCCTCTGCCGCAACCTCCAAATCGAATCCGTCATGGACCTCTCCAGCACGAACCTCCATCAATCCTTTTTCTTTGCACCGGAGGCTTCATGAGTACCCTGCGCATCGCTCTACGCAACTACGCAGACTTCGAAAACGCACTCACTGAAGAAGCTCGCCTCTTCGAAGCCCACCATCCGGGAACAAAGATTGAGCTCATCTCCGTCGGTATTCACGAGCTCTACAAGTCCGCCATCACCGACGGCGGCCTGCAGCACGGTCACTTCGATATCGTTCTCCTCGTCACCGACTGGCTTGCTGAAGCTCACAATGCCGGGGCGCTCGAAGACCTAAATCCCTGGCAGCAACGCATCCACATCCACGACTGGCCTGAGGGCTGGCCTCGCTCTCTCGTCCAACCGCTCATCTTCGACGGCCACCTCAGTTCTCTGCCTTGGCACGATGGCCCCGAATGCCTCGTCTACCGCACCGACCTCTTCGCCGACCCCGAGCACCAGGCCGCATTCCGACGCCAATATTTCCGCGATCTCGAACCACCCAAAACCTGGGAAGAATTCGAACAGACCGCGCACTTCTTCACGGATCCCACCGCCAACCGCTATGGCACAGTCTTCGCCGCCTTCCCCGACGGCCATAACACTCTATACGACTTCGCTCTTCAGCTCTGGAGCCGCGGCGCAGATCTCACCGACTCCGCCAGCCGCCCATTCCTCACCACGCCCAAGGCCCTGTCCGCCCTGGAGTTCTATCGCCGCGTCGTCCGCGACCCGCAGCTCTGTCACCCAAAATCTCCACAACTTGACTCGACGCAATCAGGCGATCTCTTCCTCTCCGGCGAAGTCGCTTTCATGGTCAACTGGTTCGGATTCGCCGCCCGCTCCGGCCGCGAAGGCTCGCCCCTCGCTGGCAAAGTCGCCATTGCGCCCATCCCAACTGGCTACGGCGCACCACCCGTCTCGCTCTCTGTCTTCTGGGCCCTGGCTATGGGCAAAGGCTCACGACAAAAGGAGCTCGCCTGGCAGTTTCTCCGCTTTGTCGCCTCACCCGAACGCGATCTGGGCATCACCCGCCACGGTACGGTCGGCTGCCGTCTTTCCACCTGGCGCAATCCCGAACTCCAGTCCCGAATTCCCGTCTACCGCGAAGTCGAAGCCATCTCACTCGCCGCACGCCAGCTTCCCACGGGCCCCTCTTTGGCAGCCTTCGCCGCCATCATCGACGAGGTCATCACCCATGCTCTCACCACGAATGAACCCTCCGCAGCTATCCTTGAAACAGCGCAGCGCGAGATCGACATCAAAGGAATCCGCTTCTCATGAGCAGTTCGCAACATCCGCAATCATCTTGTCCCTATTCTTTGGAAGGTCGCCACGCCGTTGTCACCGGAGGCGCAAGCGGCATCGGCGAAGCAACCGTCAAGGAACTCGTTCGCGCCGGTGCCTTCGTCTGGATCGCCGATATCAACCTTTCCGCCGCCGAATCCCTCGCGCAGTCCATTGGCTCCTCCCAGGCTCTCCATCTCGATGTCACCAGCCCCCAATCCATCGCGACCGCCGTCACTCACCTCACTCGCCTCGACATCCTTGTCAACAACGCCGGCATCGGTCACGTCGGCTCCATTGAGCAAACCGAGCCCGAGGACTTCGATCGCCTCCTCAACGTCAACGTCCGCTCCGTCTACCTTGTTACGCGAGCCTTCCTTCCCCTGCTTCTCGCCGCTGCTGGAAACGTAGCCTCCGTAGCCTCCAGCGTGCCCATTGGCAGCAACCTGCCCGTCGGCAGCATCGTCAACATCGCATCGGTCGCCGGCCTGGTCGGCATCAAGCAGCGCTTCGCCTACTGCACTACCAAAGGCGCCATCGTCGCCATGACGCGTCAGCTTGCCGTCGAATATCCCAAAACTCTCCGCGTTAACGCCATCTGTCCCGGCACTGTCGAGACTCCCTTCGTCGAGGGCTACCTCGAGAAATTCCACAAAGACAACAAGGAAGAAGTCCGCGCCGAACTCCGCGCCCGCCAGCCCATTGGCCGCCTCGGACGCCCTGAAGAAGTCGCTTCCATGGTCCGCTATCTCGCCTCCAACGAAGCTGCCTTCATCACCGGTTCTACATTCGCCATCGACGGCGGCTGGACCGCCGCATGAGAACCTGTAAGGGAGTTCGCGCACTTAGAGTCGTAGATGATCAAGAAAGCCGCTGACTTGCTAAGCGCGAAGCACGGCTGACCCGCTGCAGTTGTTTTGAACAATCTCTTGGAGATTCGCCCTCATGAAGCTCATCTCGTTCTCAACCGCCAACACTCCCGTCCGCCCGGGCATCCTCTTCGACGACACCCGCACCGTTCTCGATCTCAGCCCCAACGGCTTCAAATCAACGCTCGAAGTCATCGCCAGCGGAACCGGCAGCACACTCGCCACTTCGCGTCTCACCCTTGATGCCGTCAAACTTCACGCGCCCTTGCCGAATCCTCCCCGCATCTTCGCCATCGGACTCAATTACCGCGACCACGCCAAAGAATCCGGCATGGAGATCCCCACCACGCCCGTCGTTTTCTTCAAACTCGCCACTGCCATCGTCGGCCCCGGCGACGCAATCGTTCTTCCCAAGAACTCCACTCAGCCCGACTATGAGGCCGAATTCGCGTTCGTCATCGGCAAGGGCGGCTTCCGGATACCCGCATCCGCGTGGCGTGAACACGTCTACGGCTACACCATCGTCAACGACGTCAGTGCCCGCGACGTTCAGTTCGCCTCTACGCAGTGGTCGATGAGCAAATGCTTCCCTACCTTTTGCCCTCTCGGACCCGCCATCGTCACCGCCGACGAGATTCCGGATCCGCACAACCTCCAGATCAGCCTCTCCATCGACGGCGAACAGCTTCAGAACTCCAACACCCGCGAACTCGTCTTCAACATCCCCGCTCTCATTGAATATCTCTCGTCCATCACGCCCTTGCTCCCCGGCGACATCATCTCCACCGGCACCCCTCCCGGAGTAGGACTCGGCCGCAACCCCAAGCGCTGGCTTAAACCCGGCGAAACCGTCACGGTGACCATCGAAGGCCTCGGCTCCCTCACGAATCCCGTAGTCGCCGAATAGAAAATAAAACGGGCCGGCTCTAACAAAGCCGGCCCATCATTTGTTCTTTGGTTCCCTCGGCCCCTCGTGCCATTGATCCCTTGTTCCCTGCCCTATCACGCCGCCGCCGCAATCTCCTCCGCATCAGCGTCCGACCCCAACCACCCATACAGCGCCACACCCACAAAGCACAGCGCTGGAACCAGGTACGACACTGCGGATGCCCGTAGTGTCCGCCACATGCCCCATAATCGGCGGAATGATCGCCCCACCCACAATCGACATCACGATCGCAGAACTTGCAGTCTTCGTCCGCGTTCCCAGTCCCTTCACCCCGAGCGCAAAGATCGTGGGATACATCGCCGACATGAAAAAGCTCACGCACACAAGGCAGCACACGCCGACCCACCCTGGTTGAATCACTGCAACGCCGCAGACCACCGTGTTGATCAGCGCATACGCAGCCAGAAGCCTTGACGCTCGCACATGCCGCAGCAGCCATGTCGAGAAGAATCGTCCCGTCGTAAACGCCACCAGTGCCGCGGTCAGCAGATACCCCGCCTTCCGTTCTCCCAACCCCGTGTACGTCTGCACATAAGGAATCTGCCAGCTCCAGGCGCCCACTTGCGCACCCACAGCCAGAAACTGCGCCACCACGGCAAACACAAAATGCTTCCGCTTCCACAGCGGCTTCGACGTGTCATGCTCCAGCGTATTGCGCGAGTAATCCATACCCGTATGCGGAAACGCCGTTCGTGCTATCAGCAGCGCCCACACCAACACCAGCGATCCCAGAACCAGGTAAGGCATCACCACCCGCAGCGTCTCCGACTTCAAGTACGCCTGGTACGTCCCTGCTGCCTGCAATGCGGCTACCTGGTCTGGCTTCAACTCAATTCCGGAGAAAATAAACTGGCTTCCAATCAGCACCGCCGTGATACTTCCCAGCGGATTGAATGACTGCGAGAAATTCACCCGTTGCGCCGCCGTCTCCTGGTCGCCAATCTGAATGATGAACGGACTCGCCCCAGTCTCCAGAAACGCCAGCCCGCTCGCAATCACAAACAGCGCCGTCAGAAAGAACCAGTACTGTCCCACATGCGCCGCCGGATAAAACAGAATGCACCCCGCACCATACAGGACGAGCCCAATCACCAATCCAGCCTTGTATCCCGCCCTGCGCATAATCACGCCCGCCGGAAACGCCAGAAAGAAGTACCCCAGATAGAACGCGAACTGCACCAGTCCCGCCTGCAGCCGGCTAATCTCAAACGACTTCATGAACTGCCGAATCAGAATGTCGTTGAAATTATTCGGAATCGCCCACAGAAAAAACAGAGCCGTTACCAGCACGAAAGGCAGCATCCGGTCACGCGGCACCAGCGGCGCATCATGATCTTTCCTCGAACCCGCCGCACTAACCACCGGAGTCGCATTCAAAGGCATTCATCCCTCCCACGCATTCCCTACTGCAGCACTTCCGCTCAGAACGCGAAAAGCCACCGGCCAACCGTCCGACCAGTTCTACCGGATGACCACAACCGCAGGCAAATACAACCTGATCTGCACCTCCTACCACCGAAGCTTAGAGCTCACAGCTAAATGCTCCCTTACACTAAAAAAGACATGGAACTCACCGGACTCTCCTTCATCGGCTCCGAACGTGGCTCTCGCAACGGCTCCAGTTTCCAGGCCTTTGCTCCCAGCACCGGCGAACCCATCCAGCCCGTCTATCGCTCCGCAACCTTGCAGGAGCTCGATCGCGCCGCCAACCTCGCTGCCGAAGCCTTCCCCGTCTACTCCCAAACCACCGGCCTGGCGCGCGGCGCATTCCTCCGCCGTATAGCAAACGGTTTCGAATCTCATCGCGACGAACTCGCCCAGCGCGCCCACCTCGAAACAGCTCTTCCTCTCCCACGGCTCACCGGAGAAGTCACCCGAACCGCCAACCAGTTCCGCCTCTTCGCCGCAGTCGTTGAAGAAGGCTCCTGGGTGCAGGCTCGCATCGACCCCGCGCTCCCTGATCGCCAGCCGCTTCCGCGCCCCGACCTCCGCTCCATGCTGCGCGGGCTTGGCCCCGTCGTCGTCTTCGGTGCCAGCAACTTTCCCCTTGCCTTTTCCGTCGGTGGCGGAGACACCGCTTCTGCGCTTGCCGCCGGATGCCCCGTAATCGTCAAAGCCCATGCCGCGCATCCAGGTACTGGCGAAATCGCCGGGCGCATCATTGCCGAAGCCGTAGCCGCAGAATCCCTTCCTCCCGGTACCTTCTCCATGCTCTTCGGCGCTGGAGTCGAGATTGGTGCTGCCCTCGTCAAGCATCCGCATATGCGCGCCGTCGGCTTCACCGGTTCTCTTCGCGCTGGCCGGGCGCTCATGGACGCAGCCGCCTCCCGCCCCGACCCCATCCCCTGCTTCACCGAGATGTCCAGCGGTAACCCTGTCTTCATTCTTCCCGGCGCGCTGCGCAAAGGCCCTGCTGCCCTCGCGCAAGGCCTCTTCGGATCATTCACCCTCGGTGCCGGCCAGTTCTGCACCAAGCCCGGCATCATCTTCGTCGCTGAATCGCCCCAGGGGCTGAAATTCCGCGACGAGGTGCAGCTCATGGTTCAGCAGTCCGCTCCTTTTACTCTTCTCACCAGTGGCATCGCCCGAGAATACGATCGTGCTTCCATCGCCCGTGCCGCGCAGACCTCGGTCATCGAATCGCAATCAGCGGCACAAAGAGAGGACGGCGCCGCGCCATTTCACGCACAAGCCCGCCTCTTCACGACGACACTTGACGAGCTCACCTCTCAACCTGATCTCGCCGACGAAGTCTTCGGTCCTGACACCCTCATCGTCCGCTGCGGAAACACAAACGACTACCTAGAGGCTGCACGCTCCCTTTCCGGCCATCTCACCGCCACCATCTTTGGCGACGAAGACGATCTCGCCGCGAACCGCGAACTCATCCAGATCCTCGAACAGAAAGCCGGTCGCCTCATCTTCAATGGATTCCCCACCGGTGTCGAGGTCTCCCACGCTATGGTTCACGGCGGACCTTATCCAGCCACCTCCGACTCGCGCTTCACCTCCGTCGGAAGCCTTGCCATCTATCGCTTCGCGCGCCCTGTCTGCTTCCAGAACTTCCCGCAGTCCGTACTCCCGCCCGAGCTCCAGGACGCAAATCCGCTGAACATTCGCCGCCTTCGCGACGGCAAGCCTGAAATCGTTTCTCGCTGAGTCGATTCTGCGAAACTTTTCACGAGAGATGACAGTGCCCACCGCAGCCGAACTCATCGCCGACGGGAAAAAAGCCCGGGCACAGAATCGTCTCGAAGACGCTCGTCGACTCTACAATGAGGCTGCCAGGCTCTTCCTCGCCGACAAAGATTCATTGACTTACGCGCACGCCATCCGGCACGTCGCCGATATGTATCTGGATGAGTCGAACTACTCCGCAGCCAGGCCTCTCTACGAAGAAGCGCTCCAACTGTATCGAAGCAATCTCAACACCCGCCTCCTCGATCTCGCCAATACGGTGCGCCCTTACGCGCTCCTCCATGAGATGACGGGCGACATGACCTCAGCCCGCCCACTCTGGCAGGAAGCGCGCAATCTCTATGCATCGCTCAGAATCGAAGCAGGCATGGAGGAGTGCGACCGGCACATCGCTAATTTGACACTCACATCCTGATTTCTAGACTTGCGTACCCCTCGGTCATGCAACGTCCTTTGGTAGGCTGGTCCCGTGCCCGACTCCAATCCAGGGATCTACGTTGAGATTCTGATCCACCAGCCGCTCGAGCGGATCTGGCAGCTTACGCAGGACCCCTCCCTGCACCAGCGATGGGATCTGCGATTCACGCGCATTGAGTATCTTCCGCGTGCATCTTCATCCGAACCCCAGGAGTTCCTCTACGAAACCCGGATCGGCTTCGGCCTCGCAATCAGGGGCACAGGCGAAAGCATTGGCGAACGCATCCTCGAAGCAGGCGACGCAACTTCATCATTGAAGTTCGCCTCCGACGACCCGAAATCCCTCATCCGCGAAGGCTCCGGTTATTGGCGTTACGTCCCCACCGAATCTGGCCTGCGCTTCTTCACCTGGTACGACTATCAGGTTCGCTTCGGCATCCTCGGACGCTTTCTCGATCGACTTGCCTTCCGCCCTCTCATCGGCTGGGCCACCGCATGGAGCTTCGACCGCCTTCGCCTCTGGGCCGAAGATGATCAATCCCCTGAATCATCGATGAGCTACGCCTTCATTCACGCTGTCGCTCGGCTAGCCATCGCGTTTACTTGGATCTGGCACGGCCTTGTCCCGAAACTGATCTACAACCACATCGACGAGCGCACGATGCTCGCACAAGCCGGACTTCCGCTTCACCTGCTCCCCTGGATCGGTTTGCTCGAAATCATCTTTGGACTCGCCGTCCTGGCAACCTGGAAACGCCGCTCAGTATTCCCTGCAAACATTCTCTTCATGCTCATCGCAACAGTGGTCGTCGCAACCCGCTCTCCTGCTTACCTCAGCGCCGCTTTCAACCCGGTCACGCTGAACCTTGCCGCGATCGCACTCTCCATCATCGGCTGGATCGCAGCGCGATATGTTCCATCCGCTCGTCACTGTCTCCGCAAAGCTCCCAGGGGAACAGCATGATCTCTATCTACCAGCAGGTACTCGGCTCAGACTTCCAGAAACTTCACCCGCAGATTCAGCGCCGATTCGGATTTCACTCAGGCAGTGGACTCGCCGCCATCGGCACCGGAGTTATGGAGGAGATCTGGCACGGTGCAATCTACACTCTGCCGTTCCTCTACATCGGCACATGGCGCAGCATCATGTTCCCCGAGCAGGGCCGCAACGTTCCCTTCACCATCCAGAACTATGCCTATCGCGATCCCCTTGGCCGCGAAACCGTCACCTGGGTGCGCACCTTCTCCACCACCAAGCGCCGCCGCTTCGACGCCTACATGGTCTACAGCGAAAAGCGCAACTGCATCGTCGACTACCTGGGCACTCATCAGCACCTCGCCGTCGATCTCGAACTGAGCGTCTCCCCCAACGGTGGCCTCTGCCTCGTCTCTGGACAGCAACGCTTCTACGAGGGCCCGATCGCCTTCCCGTTCCCGCTGCTCTTCTCAGGTGTTGCAAATGTCTGCGAGTGGTACGACGACGAGGACAAGTGTTTCCGTATCGAAGTTAACGCCTCAAACCACACATGGGGACCGCTATTCGGCTACAAAGGAAAATTCCAGGTCGACTGGCTCCAGGTTCCGCCCAATCCAATCCCGGCAGACATTCTCCCGCGCCGCGTAGAAGCGCGAGATTGAAGGCTAAGAGCTAATGGCTAAGAGCTAATGGCTAAAAGCTACCCTCACAGCACTCTCGCCAGCCAATGCCCCGTATGCGAGTGCAGATTCTGCGCGATCTCCTCCGGCGTTCCCTCGGCCACAATTTTTCCGCCGCCTTCGCCGCCCTCGGGACCAAGATCGATCACCCAATCCGCCGACTTGATCACATCCAGGTTGTGTTCGATCACGATCAGGGATCCGCCGCCATCAATCAGCTTGCGAAACGCAGTCAGGAGTTTTGAAACATCATCGAAATGCAATCCCGTCGTCGGCTCATCCAGGATGTAGAGCACCCGGCTCGCCTGCGAAGGCTTGGCCGTCGCATTTGCCGAGCGCACCTGCGCCAGGTGAGCCGCCAGCTTCACCCGCTGCGCCTCGCCGCCCGACAGCGTCGTTGCCGATTGCCCCAGCCGTAGATATCCAAGACCCACCTCATCCAGCACCGCCAGCTTCTCCAGCAGCCGTGTCTGCCCCGCAAAAAATCGCAGCGCTTCCTTGACCGTCATCTGCAGCACTTCGTGAATGCTCTTCCCCTTGTACTGCACTTGCAGGATCCGCGCCTGGTACCGCGTACCGTTGCAGTCCTCGCAAGGAAGCTCCACGTCCGCCAGGAACTGCATCTCCACCGTTACCGTGCCATCACCCTCGCACGTGTTGCAGCGCCCGCCCGGCACGTTGAACGAGAAGTGTCCGGGCGTAAGACTTAACTTCTTCGCATCCGGCTGCGCGGCAAACAACTCGCGGATCAGATCGAATCCCTTGATGTACGTAATCGGATTCGAGCGCGGCGTCCGTCCGATCGGCGTCTGGTCCACCAGGACCACATCATTTAGCCTCTCCACGCCTGTCAATGACCGGAACACTCCTGAGGGATCGCCCCCATCCGTCTGTCCCAGAGCCCGCGCCACTGCGCGATACAACACCTGGTGCACAAGGGTCGACTTCCCTGAACCCGACACGCCTGTGACTGCCACCAGCATGCCCAGCGGAATCTCGACGCTCAAGCCATGCAGATTATTCGCCTCAGCGCCCTTCAGTACCAGCTTCTCGCGCCCGCGCTCGCGTCTCCGCGTCGGCACCGGAATCGCGATCTTCCCTGACAGATATCTGCCCGTCAGCGAATTGGGATTCGCCTCGATCTCCGCCAGCACACCCTCGGCAAGAATTTTTCCGCCAAACTCACCCGCCCCTGGCCCGAGGTCCAGCAGATGATCCGCCGCCCTCAACACATCCGAATCGTGCTCGACAACAACAATTGTGTTGCCGAGATCCCGCAGCTCTTTCAAAATCCGAATCAGCCGGTCCGTATCCCTCGTGTGCAGCCCGATCGAAGGCTCATCCAGGACATAGAGTGTGCCGACGAGCTGCGACCCCAGTGAAGTCGCAAGCTGAATCCTCTGCGCCTCTCCCCCCGACAACGTCGAAGCCAGCCGGTCCAGCGTCAGATACTCCAGGCCCACCGCATCCAGGAATCCAAGCCGTTGCCGCACCTCTTCCAGAATCGGCCCCGCAATCTCTTCCTGCATGGGACTCAGTTTCACGTTCGCAAAGAAGTCCTTCGCCTTGGCAATCGTAAGCGCAGCAGACTGGCAGATATTCAACTCTCCGTATTCTTCCGCCTTGATGCGCACGGCCCGTGCTTCGGCCCTCAGCCGTTGCCCGCGGCACTCCGGGCACTCCGCGTACCCGCGATACTTGCTCAACATCACGCGCACGTGCAGCTTGTATTTCTTTCGCTCCATCGCTGCGAAAAACCCGTGCACCCCTTCGAAAGCCCCTTTGCCGCGCAGCACAATTTCGCGCGCCGCCTCGCTCATCTCGCGCCACGGCACGTCCATCGGTATCCCGAGCGCGCCGGCCTGCTTCTTCATATCCGTGAACCACGACCGGTACTTCGGACGGTTCCACGGATCAATCGCGCCTTCACTCAGGCTCAGTCCTTTGTCTGGGATCACAAGATTCAAATCGTAGTCGACGGTGTTGCCGAATCCCTGGCACCGTGGGCACGCTCCAAACGGATTGTTGAAGCTGAACAGCCGCGGCTCCGGCTCCTTCCCCGGCCTGTGGCAACTCGTGCACTCATACTCCCCGGAGAACCTGCGCCGAACCCTTTCCGCATCCTCTTCGCGAGGAATAGTCTCAAAGATCACGTCGCCCGACTCGCGATAGGCAATCTCCGCCGCATCCACGATGCGAGCCCTGTTCTCCGCGCTCACCACGATCCGGTCGAGCAGCACATACACCGGCTGCGCAAAATCCACATCGATCAGTGACTCCGGGGTAGAAAATTCATAGATCTTTCCGTCCTGATAGAGCCGGTTGAATCCCGATCCGCGCAGCTCCAGCAGCCGCGCCTTCATCCCTTCGCTCAGAGGCTCCGCAACGGCAACCGCGCTCGACGACTTCTTCGCCGCCTTCGTCGACCCTTTCCCGCGCTTCACGGGTGTGGTTGATGTCTGAGGCACAGCTGGTGTTTCGTGCTTAACCGGAAACAGCGCATGCAGCCGGGTTCCCTCTCCCAGCCCCATCACTACGTCCGCAACCTCGTCAATCGAGTTTCGCTTCACCAGCCCGTCGCAATAGATGCAGTGCACCTCGCCGCAACGCGCATACAGCAGCCTCAGGTAGTCATAGATCTCCGTAGCCGTAGCCACTGTCGATCGCGGATTCCGGGTCGTGTTCTTCTGCTTGATGGCAATCGCCGGAGCCAGCCCGTCGATCTCATCCACATCCGGCTTTTCGATTCGCTCTAGAAACTGCCGCGCATACGCCGACAGCGATTCCACGTACCGACGCTGCCCCTCCGCGTAGATCGTGTCGAACGCAAGCGAACTCTTCCCCGATCCAGACACGCCGCTGACTACCGTCAACTTGCCATGCGGAATCTCACAGGAAATATTCTTCAAATTGTGGGTCCGCGCACCGCGGATGACGATCGCGTCGTTCGATGAACTCAAAGGGAAAACACCGGGATGAAATGTTCCGGCAACGCCACAGAGCGCTCAGAGAGGCTCAGCGCGCAACCGTCCATTCTTCATTATAAAGCGCAGAGCCGCCCTTGCGTCGCGCGCAATCACGGCGAGACTCGGATCCCGTTTGGGTTCAAACGCTGCTTCAGAAAAAAGAGGAAGTTGTCGCGCGCCACTCGCCGATTATCTCTCAGCATTCCCGGCTTTCTTCAAATCCCGGGCGGGCGCGCTACACAGAGAACCACAAAGAAACTAGGCAGCCAAAGCCGAACCCGCGCGAACTGTTGCCGCAGCGAGTGACGGTAAAGAAGAGTATTGCGGTTCCGCCATCATGTCTTCCTCGCGGTTCAGGATGGCCGACAAAC
>Ga0207677_10001509_pt1 | contig 12292 bp, 11 predicted proteins | sample KBSMisM42_FD_184311 | JGI IMG/M metagenome (GOLD analysis project Ga0207677, IMG submission 184311) | Miscanthus rhizosphere microbial communities from Kellogg Biological Station, Michigan, USA - KBS Miscanthus M4-2 (SPAdes) (version 2) | ecosystem: Host-associated > Plants > Roots >...
TGACCAGCGAGAAGTCGGGCTCGATCCCGGTCGTGTCGCAGTCCATCAGGAAGCTGATCGTCCCGGTCGGCGCCAGCACCGTCGCCTGCGCGTTGCGGTAGCCGTGCTCCTCGCCGAGCTCGACCGCTTCGTCCCAGGCGCGCTGGGCGGCCTCGAGCAGCTCGCCCTTGATCCCGGTCGGGTCGACCTCGTAGGAGGCGTCGCGGTGCATCCGCATGACCCCGTTGTGCGGCTCACGGTTCTTCTCGTACTCCTCGTACGGGCCGGTCGCCCCGGCGGCGATCAGTGCCGACTGGCGGTAGGCGCGGCCGGTCATCAGCGCCGTGATCGCGGCGGCGACGTTGCGGCCCTCGTCGGAGTCGTAGGGGAGGCCGTCGGACATCAGCAGGGCGCCGAGGTTGGCGTAGCCGAGCCCGAGCTGGCGGAACTTGTTGGCGTTCTCGGCGATCCCCTCGGTCGGGTAGCTGGAGAAGCCGACGACGATCTCTTGGGCGAGGAAGACGATGTCGACCGCGTGCTCGAATTCGGCCGTGTCGAAGCTGCCGTCCTCGCGGCGGAATTTCATCAGGTTGAGCGAGGCGAGGTTGCAGGCGGAGTCATCGACGTGCATGTACTCGCTGCAGGGGTTGGAGGCGTTGATCCGGCCCGACTCCGGGCAGGTGTGCCAGCGGTTGATGATCGTGTCGTACTGGACGCCTGGATCAGCGCAGTCCCAGGCCGCTTTGGAGATCAGGTCCATCAACTCGCTGGCCGGAAGCGTTTTCGTCGTCGAGCCGTCGGTGCGGGCGATCAGCTTCCAGTCCTCGCCGGCCTCGAGCGCCTCCATGAACTCGTCGGTGACCCGGACCGAGTTGTTGGCGTTCTGGTACTGGATCGAGGTGAAGCCGTCGCCGTCGATCGACATGTCGAAGCCGGCGTCGCGCAGGGCACCGGCCTTCTTCTCCTCGTCGGCCTTGCAGGTGACGAAGTGCTCGATGTCCGGGTGGTCGACGTTGAGGACGACCATCTTCGCTGCCCGCCGGGTCTTGCCGCCCGACTTGATCGTCCCCGCCCAGGCATCGGCACCGCGCATGAAGCTGACCGGCCCGCTGGCGGTGCCCCCCTTCTTCAGCTGCTCCATCGAGCCGCGGATGTTGGAGAGATTGATCCCCGAGCCGGAGCCGCCGCGGAAGATCTTCCCCTCCTTGGTGTTCCAGTCGAGGATGCTCTCCATGGTGTCCTCGACGCTGAGGATGAAGCAGGCCGAGCACTGCGGCGTCTCCTCGAAGCCGACGTTGAACCAGACCGGCGAGTTGAAGGCCGCCTTCTGGTTGAGCAGGATCGCGGTCAGCTCCATCTCGAAGGCCTCGGCGTCCTCCTCGGAGGCGAAGTAGCCGCCCTCGCGCCCCCAGCCGGCGATCGTGCCGGCGACCCGGCCGATCATCTGCTTCACCGAGCTCTCGCGCTCGGGGCTGCCCATCTGCCCGCGGAAGTACTTCTGGGCGACGATGTTGGTTGCGTTCTGCGACCAGGTCACCGGGAACTCGACGCCCTTCTGTTCAAAGGCCGGGTTCTCGGGATCGCCGATCAACGCATCGCGGATCTCCCACTCGATCTGGTCGAAAGGATGCACCCCGGGCGTCGAAAAACGGCGTTCGATCGAGAGGCCCTTAAGACCGTTCTTGGGACTGGAAATGGCGGTCTGGGACATCAAACTTCTCCTCTCGCAGCGACTTTCAGGGGTAACTCCGCAGGATCGCTAATCGGCAGGACGGAAAAAGTCTCAAAAGGCGCAAATAAGGAAATCCGAAGCCACCGTCTTCTTCATTCAATTGTGCCAAGTCCCCAATATCGGCACTAAGTTCCGGGTAGCCTCTCCCTATGGCTGAAGAGCTGCGCAGGAGTGCGGAGCGAATGGGGGAACGCGCCAAGGAGGCGACCGCCGAGGCGATCGCCGCGGTCAAGCCGAAGCTGCGCGGCGTCTCCCACGAGTGGGCCTTCTTCATGTCGCTCGGGTTCGGGGTGGCCCTGATCGTCCTCGCCGAAACCCCGCGGGCGACCCTCGCGGTGGCGATCTACGCGGTCAGCCTCTCGGCCCTCTTCGGGACCAGCGCCCTCTACCACCGCGTCAACTGGTCGCGACCGCAGGTGCGCCAGTGGATGCGCCGGCTCGATCACTCGATGATCTTCTTCCTGATCGCCGGCACCTATACGCCCTTCGCCCTGCTGGTCCTCAACGGCACCCTGGGGATGGCGATCCTCGCCGTCGTCTGGATCGGCGCGATCGCCGGCGCCATTGTCGAGATGATCTGGATCGACCACCCGAAATGGGCCTCGGCCCTGATCTACCTCTCGCTCGGCTGGGTCGCCGTCGCCACTTTCCCCGACCTCTGGTCCTCGATGGGCCCGGCGGGGACGCTGCTGCTCGCCGTCGGCGGCCTCCTCTACACCGCCGGCGCCGTCGTCTACGCGATCCAGCGCCCCAACCCCAACCCGGCGATCTTCGGCTACCACGAGGTTTTCCACCTCTTCGTCATCGCTGCCGCAATCGCCCACTTCTCGGCGATCGCCTTCTTCGCCCTACCGCAGGGCTAGGCCGCGACGGCCAGGCTCTCCAGCAGCTGCTCGACTTCTGAGACCAGGGTCGCCAGGATCTCCTCCAGCTGCTGGGACTGCTCGGGGGAGAGCTCGAGTCGCCCGTCGCGGTAGAGGTCGGCGGCGCGGGCCACCGGCAGTTCGGCCTCGATCACGCGGCCGCCGAGGGCGCCGAGGACTTTGCGGGTCTCGGCCTGGGCCCAGACGGCGCCGAACATTCCGGTCGAGGCGCCGATCACTGCCGCCGGGGTGCCGGTGAGGGCGCTCTGGCCGGCCGGGCGGGAGGCCCAGTCGAGGGCGTTCTTCAGCACTCCCGGGATCGAGTGGTTGTACTCCGGGGTGGCGACGAGGACCGCGTCGGCCTCGCGCATCGCCGCTCGCAGCTCGGCGACGGCGGCCGGGGTCGCGCCTGCCTCGAGGTCGGCGTCGTAGGGCGGGATCTCCGCCAGGCGCTCGAACTCGACCAGTTCGACCCCGGCGGGAAGCCGCTCGGCGGCCTCCCGCAGCAGGGCGTGGTTGTAGGAGTCCCGGCGCAGGCTTCCGGTGATGCCGAGGACCCTCATCGCTATGCCTCCTCTTTGACGAGCTCGAGCTCGACCGAGATCGTCACCGCGTAGTCGAGGACGTCGCCGCCGCTCGGCAACTGGGCCTGCCAGTCGAGCCCGAAGTCCCGTCGGTCGACGGTCGCGGAGATCGAGAGACCGACCCGCTCTTTGCCCGCCAGGTCGCCGCCGAGGTGGGCGAAGCGGCCGCTGGCCTCGACCTTGCGGTTCTCGCCGTGGATCTCGAGCTCACCGGCGACCCGGGCGCTGCCGTCCTCGCCGACGCTGAGCTCGGTCGAGGTGAAGCGCAGCTGCGGGAAGCGCTGGGTGTCGAAGAACTCGGGGGAGAGGAGGTGGCCCTTCAGCATCTCCTCGTCGATCGCGATGCTCTCGACCTCCACCGTGCCCTCCAGCCGCGCCTGCTCGCCGCCGCTGAGGCGGGCGTCGTAGCGCTCGAAGCCGCTGCGGAACGTGGTCACCCCGTTGTGGGTGACGGCGAAGTCGATCGAGGAGTGGACGGGGTCGACGACCCACGTGCCGGCTGGAACCTGCTGTTTGCTGATCGTCTGGGTGCTCATTCTGTGGTCCTTCCGAAGTGGTTGATGATCAAATAGTTGACCTGGAAACCATCGTAGCAGAAAAGCTTTGCTTGTCAACTATTGTCAGATCAACCATCCTGTGGGAAGATGTGGCCATGAGCGAGCAGGCGAGCGCAGTCGCAGAGCAGAACGGGAAAACCGATTTCGATCCCCACCGCGAGGCCTGGATCGCGATCTCCCAGACCCACGCGGCAGTTAGCGGCCGCCTGCAGGAGGCGCTGACCGCCGCCGAGCTGCCGCCGCTGCCCTGGTTCGAGGTGCTGGCGACGCTCGACCGCGTCCCCGAACAGCGGCTGAAGATGGGGGAGCTGGCCGAAGCGCTGGTCATTACCCGCGGCGGCCTGACCAAGCTCGTCGACCGGCTGATCAAGGCCGGCCTGCTCGAGCGGACCTTCTGCGAGACCGATCGCCGGGTCAGCTACGCGACGCTGCTCCCGGCCGGGGTCGAGCTGCTGGCCGAAATGCGCCCCGTGGTCCGCGGCGAGCTCGCCGCGGCCTTCACCGCCAACCTCAGCGTCGCCGAAGCCGAAGAGCTGCGGGCGACGATGGACCGGATCCGCGGCGCCGCCTGCGGGACGAGCTAGGCGAGCGCGGCGGCTGCCCGCTCTTTGGCGGACTCGATGATCGCCAGGACGGCGTGCTCCTGCCCTTCGCGCAGCAGCACGATCGGGTCGGGGTCGCCGTTGACGATCCCCTCGAAGAACTCCTTGCGGTCCTGGTAGGTCGGCAGCGTTCCCTTCGCCCAGCCGCGGGCATCGTTGAGGATCACCGCCAGGCGCGCGTACTCCTCGCCGAAGAGCTCGGAGATCTCGCGCTTCATCCGCTTCGCCAGCGCCGGCGAGGCGCCGGCGGTGGAGATCGCGATCGCCAGCGGCCCGGTGCGGACGATCGCCGGCAGGATGAAGTTGCAGAGCGGCGGCACGTCGACGATGTTGACCAGCATCGCCCGCTGCTCGGCGTCGTCGAAGATGCCGATGTTGACCTCGGAGTCGTCGGTGCAGGCGATCACCATGAAGACCCCCTCGAGGTCCTCGAGCCCGGCATAGGCTCGCTTCTCCCACGTGATCGAGCCCTCTGCGGCGAGCTTCTCCAGCTCGGGGTGGGCGACCGGGGCGATCAGGGTGACGTCGCCGTTGCAGGCGAGCAGCCCCTCGACCTTCTCGAGGCCGATGTCGCCGCCGCCGACGACAAGGCATTTGCGCCCGGTCAGTTTCAGGCAGGCGATGTAGAACGGCGTCTCCAGCATGTCGCGGACACAGGACTGGTCGCAGATCCCTTTGCGGAACTGGCAGACGCACTCCTTGCCGGCGTAGGCCTGGGCTGGCATCGATCTGAAGGTTAGTGATGTGGGATTGGGGGGTGGCGAGGGGAGCCGGGGGTAGTCCTCGGCGGACAACAGCGGGGAGGGTCCGGCGAGGACTACCCCCGGCTCCCTCGAACGCCTAAATCGATTCGAGAGTTACTTGCAGACCCTTTTGCAGGTCCATCTCGGCGCGCCAGTTGAGCTCTTGTTGCGCGCGGCTGGCGTCGATCGTGATTCGTTGCACCTCGCCGGTGCGTTCTGGGGCGAATTCGGGGTCGAAGCTTTCGTTGCCCGAGAGGTTCTTCAGCGCCTCGATCAGTTCGAGGACGTTGGTCTCCACGCCGGTGCCGATGTTGATTGCGCCGGTCGCCTTCGACTCGCCGGCGGCGAGCGCGGCGGAGACTACGTCGCCTGCATATATGTAGTCACGGGTCTGGGTGCCGTCGCCGAAGATGGTCGGCCGACCGCCCTCCTTGAGCAGGCCGCAGAAGATCGCGATCACCCCCGCCTCGCCGAGCGGGTCCTGGCGCGGGCCGTAGACGTTGCCGAGCCGCAGCGAGACTCCCGACAGCCCGTAGAGGCGCTCGAAGAGAGAGACGTAGCCCTCGGCCGCGAACTTGCTCTGGCCGTAGGCGGAGAGCGGGGCGATCGGGGCGTCCTCGGGCAGCGGCAGCTGCTGGCCCTCGCCCTCGCCGTAGATCGCGCCGCCGGTGGAGATCGAGACGACGCGGCCGCACTCGGAGGCGCGGGCGGCCTCGAGCACGTTGGCGGTGCCGCCGACGTTGACCGCGGCGTCGAAGAAGGGGTCGGCGAGGGACTTGCGGACGTCGATCTGGGCGGCGAGGTGGAAGATCCGCTCGGGCCGCTTCTCGCCGGCCAGCCGGCTCAGCGCCTCACCGTCGCGAATGTCCAGCTCGACCAGCTCCGCCCCCGCGGCGAGGCCGGGCTCGAGGTTTGAGATGCGCCCGGTCGAGAGGTTGTCGACCACCGTCACCTCGTCGCCGCGCGCCAGCAGAGCGTCGACCAGATTCGAGCCGATGAAGCCGGCGCCGCCGGTTACGAGACACCTCATGGAGCGGTGATCCTAAGCAGATCGGCACGGGGCCGGGAGAAGATCGGACGGATGGTCGCCCGCTTGCGCAGCCGATGCCCCCTGCTACCCTCGCCGCCCCATGAGACTGATCGTCACCGAGAAGAACAACAGCGCCAAGAAGATCGCCGAGGCCCTCAGCAAGGGCTCCAACAGCGAGGACAAAACCTTCAAAGTCCCCTTCTACACCTGGACTGACGCCGAAGGCGACGAGCACATGACGGTCGGCCTCAAGGGCCACGTGCTCGGCCCGGCCTTCCCCGAGGGCTACTCGAACTGGCAGAAGACCGACCTCCACGACCTGATCGACGCCGAACTGATCAAGGAGCCGACGGACAAAAACGTCGTCAAAGCGATCAAAAAACTGGCGAAAGAGGCCGACGAGCTGGTGATCGCCACCGACTTCGACCGCGAGGGCGAGCTGATCGGGCTCGAGGCCCTGGAGGAGATGCTCGACGCCAACCCGGCTCTGGGCTCGCGTGAGGGGACCGCCGACGGGACCCTGCGGATCCAGCGGGCCCGCTACTCGGCCCTGACCAAAGAGGAGATCGACCGCGCCTTCAACGAGCTCGACGAGCTCTCCTACCCGCTCGCCAACGCCGGCGCCGCCCGCCAGGACATCGACCTGCTCTGGGGCGCGACCCTGACCCGCGCCGTCTCCCTCGCCAGCCGCCGCTTCGGCTCCAACTTCCTCTCGGTCGGCCGCGTCCAGAGCCCGACCCTGGGCCTGATCGTCGAGCGCGAGATGGAACGGCGCGCCCACGTCGCGAAACCGTTCTGGGAACTGTTCGCGAAGTTCCAGCACCCCGACGGCAGCTTCGAGACCCATCACACGGTCGACAAATTCTGGGAGAAAGCGGAGGCCGACGCGGCGCTCGCCGGCACCTCCGACCCCGGCACCGTGAAAGCGGTGACGGCGCGGAAAAACACCCGCAAGCCGCCGACCCCCTACAACACCACCGCCTTCAGCACCGACGCCTCCAGCCGCCTCGGCATCACCCCGGCCAGCGCGATGCGGATCGCCGAGGACCTCTACATGGACGGCTTCATCTCCTACCCGCGCACCGACAACACGGTCTACCCGTCCTCACTGCCGGTCCGCGAGCTGGTCACCTCGCTGGTCCGGATCAAAGAGTTCTCGGCCGCCTCCGGGTTGCTCGACGGCGAGCTGACCCCGACCCGCGGCAAAAAAGAGACGACCGACCACCCGCCGATCTACCCGACCCAGGCGGTCCACCCGGGCGCCCTCGAGGGGCCGAAGAAACGCGTCTACGAACTCGTCGTCCGCCGCTTCCTCGCCACCTTCAGCCCGCCGATGATCACCGAGTCGACCCGCGCCGACATCGAAGCCGGCGACCAGACCTACTTCGTCCGCGGCTCGGTCGTCGTCGACCCCGGCTACGCGGGGATCTACACCTATGCCCGCTCGGCCGACGAGGAGATCCCGAAACTGGAAGAGGGCCAGACCCTGCAGCTCGAGGGTGACCCCTGGATCGTCGACAAGGAGACCCAGCCGCCGGGCCGGATCTCGCAGGCGAAACTGATCGAGATGATGGAGGAGCGCGGCCTCGGCACCAAAGCGACCCGCGCCGACATCATCCAGAAGCTCTTCGACCGCGGCTACGTCTACAACAACCCGCCGATCCCGACCGAGACCGGGATCGCCCTGTACGAGGGCTTCAAGAACTACGTGCCGGCGATGGCGACGGCGGAGATGACGGCCCAGCTGGAGGCGGAGATGGACCGGATCGCCGCCGGCGAGATGACCAAGGGCGCCGTCGTCGGCGAGAGCCGCGAGCTCCTGCACAAGACCTGGACCGAAATCGACGGCAGCCGCGAAGACCTGGCGAAAGTGATCTGGAAAGGGATGGACGAGGACCGCATCCTCGGCCCCTGCAAGGTCTGCGAAGAAGCTGGTCGCACCAAGGAGGACGGCTCGCCGAACATGCTGCGGATCATCCGCGCGAAAAAATCGGGCAAACGGTTCGTCGGCTGCAGCGGCTGGACCGCCGACGACCCCGACTCGTGCGACCAGACCTTCCCGCTGCCCCAGCGCGGCGACGTCTTCCGGCTCGAGGAGCGCTGCTCGATCTGCGATCGCACCCCGCGCCTCAAAGTCGTCCCCTTCCGCGGCCGGCCCTGGAACCTCTGCCTCAACGACGACTGCGAGTCGATGCAGGAGATGAAGAAACGCCGGGCCGAGCGCGAAGCGGCCAAAGCCGCGAAAGCGGCGATGGAGAAGAAGGCGCCGCCGAAAGGCGACGAGGACGCTCCGGCGAAATCGAAATCGAAATCGAAAGCCTCGAAAGCCGACACGGCGACGCGGGGGCGCAAACGCGCCAAAGCCGGCGCCAAAAGCTGAGGTCGCCGACGTTGTTCATCTCGCTCGAGGGGGTTGACGGCTCGGGCAAGAGCACCCAGGCCCGGTTGCTGGTCGAGGCGCTGGGCACCGAAACGACCCCGATCCGCGAGCCGGGCGGGACCGATGCCGCCGAGCGGATCCGCGAGCTGCTCGCCGACCCGGGCGTCGACCTGGAGCCGCTGGCCGAGCTGATGCTCTTCCTCGCCGCCCGCGCCGAGGTCACCGAGCGGGTGATCCGGCCGGCGCTGGAGGCGGGGCGGCACGTGGTCGCCGACCGCTTCTCCGATTCCAGCGTCGCCTACCAGGGCTCCGCGCGCGGCCTCGGCGTCGGCGAGGTGATCGGCCTCTGCGAGGCCGCCACCGACGGCCTCTGGCCCGACCTGACGCTGCTGCTGCGGATCGACCCCGAGGCCGGCCTCGGCCGCGCCGAGGGCGAGGACCGCTTCGAGCAGGAGGGGCTCGGGCTGCAGCGGGCGGTCGCCGAGGCCTACGAGGAGATCGCCGTTATCGCCTCCGACCGCGTCGTCGTCATCGACGCCGACGGCACGGTCGAGGAGGTCCACGAGCGGGTGATGGGAGCGGTGCGTGAGCGACTCGGCGCTGCTTGACGCCACCGAGAACCAGGCCCGGGCGCGGGTGGCGCTGAAGGCGGCGCTGGCCGGGGAGCCCTCGCACGCCTACCTCTTCCGCGGCCCCCGCGGCTCCGGCAAGCGGGCCGCGGCCCGCTCCTTCGCGGCGGAGATCCTCGCCGCCGCCGCGGCCGACCCCGAGGACGCGCGGCGGCGGGCGCTGCTCGACCCCTCGCCGCACCCCGACCTCGTCTGGCTCGCTCCGACCGGGGCCCAGCACATGGTCGAGGAGGTGCGCGAGCGGGTGATCCGCGCCGCCGCCTACCGGCCCTTCGAAGGCGGCAAGCGGGTCTTCGTCGTCGAGGCGGCGGAGGCGATGCGCGACGAGAGCCAGAACGCGCTGCTGAAGACGCTCGAGGAGCCGCCGGAGTTCGTCCACCTGATCCTCCTCAGCTCCGAGGGGGAGGGCCTGCTGGAGACGGTCGCCTCGCGCTGCCAGCCGATCGAGTTCGCGCCGCTGCCGGCGGCGGTGCTCGAAGCCGAGCTGGCCGGGGAGGGAGACCCGGACGAGATCGCGGCTGCCGCCCGCCTCGCCGCCGGCGACCTCGAGCGGGCGCGGCTGCTGCTGAGCGAGCGCGGCCGGGAGCTGCGGGCCGAGGCCGAGCGCTGCGTCGGCGCCGCGCTGGAGGGGGAGTGCGCCGGCGCTCCCTGGAAAGCGCTCCTCGACCGCGCCCAGGCCGCCGGCGCCGATACCGAAGAAGCCGCCCGTGAGGCGCTTGAAGAGCAGGCGAAGGCGGGGATCAAACGCAGCGCCAAGGAGATCGCCGACGGCGCCAAACGCGCCGGTCGCCGCCGCCGCACGGAGATCCTCGAGCTCGGCTTCGAGCTCTGCGCGACCTGGCTGCGCGACCTCGCCGCCGTCGCCTCCGGCGCCGAGGAGGTCGTCTTCAACCGCGACCGCCTCGAGAAGCTGAGGGAGCAGGCCGCTGGACTCGACCCCGCCCTTGCCCGCCGGGGCGCCGAACTCGTCCAAGAGACCCGCCGCGGCCTCGAGCTGAACGTCTCGGAGGAGCTCGCCCTAGAGGCTCTCTTTTTCGGACTCGAGGCTCTCTTCGCCGGCTGAGCCGTTGCCGTTCCGCGCCTCGCCGGCGACCTGCTGATTGGCCTTTTCGAGCGCCCGCTCCTGCGCCAGGCGGGTGATCTGGGCCGCCTGGCGGGACATGATCACGCTGAAGTTGAGCGCCAGCCCGAGCAGCAGCAGGAGGACGATCGAGAAGAGGGCGACGTTGGTGTTGCGGACCCCCATCGCGTCGGCGACCAGCTCCAGCAGGCCGGGAAAGGCAGCGCCGGCGAGCATCCCCAGCCCGGCGACGAACCAGATCACGCTGTAGCGCTCCTGCAGGCGGTCGCGGCGGATCAGGTCGAGGATCAGCAGCATGAAGAAGACGGCGATCACCGCGGCGACGATCCGCGTCTGCGAGGTCAGGTGGACCTGGGCTTCGCCGGCGGCGGCGAGCGGTAGGGCGCTCATTGCTCCGCCTGCCGCGGCCGGAACTGGCCGACGAGGAGGACGACCAGGCCCTTGAAGATGAAGAAGGCCGAGCGCACCGGCGTCAGGAAGGAGCTGCCGCCCGCCCGCTCGAGCATCCGCACCGGCAGCTCCTCGACCCGCAGGCCCTGCCGGACCGCCAGCTGCAGGGACTCGATCTCGGCGAAGTCGGGCGAGTAGTGCTGGCTGAACAGCGCCATCACCCGGCGGTTCGCCGCCCGCATGCCGCTGGTCGTGTCGGTGAAGCGCTGGCGCGTCGCCAGGGTGAGGAAGAAGCGGAAGACGCTGATCCCGATCCGCCGCGAGAAGGTCGGCCTGTAGTCGCCGCTGGCGGCGACGGCGCCGGAGTGGTAGCGGGAGCCGATCACGAGGTCGGCGCGGTCGGCGGTCACCTCCGCCAGCAGTCTCGCGACCTCCTCGGGCGGGTGCTGGCCGTCGGCGTCGAGGTGGGCGCAGGTGTCATAGCCGCTGCGCAGCGCGTAGAGGTAGCCGGTCTGCAGCGCCGCTCCCAGCCCCTGGTTGAAGGGCAGCGAGGCGACCAGGGCCCCGGCTTCGCGCGCCCGCTCGGCGGTGGCGTCGGCGGAGCCGTCGTCGACGACGAGGATGTCGGCCTCGGGCAGCGACCGGCGCACGTCGGCGATCACGGAGGCCACCGAGGCCTCCTCGTTCCAGGCGGGAATGAAGACGAGGGTTCGCACAAGTTCGATTCTCCCATGTAGGCACGGATAGCCCCGATGCGGCACGACGAGAAGAGGATTGTGTTAGTAAATCCTCATGGCTCACAAAAACGAGAGTCCGGCCGGCGCACCCCCCGGCTCCCTGCGGATCGGCATGCGCCTCTGGCTGACCGCCGCCTTCGCGGCGGTCAGCCTGATCACCGCGGCCGCGGTCTACACCTTCGGCGACAACGAGCAGGCGCTGATCGCCGCGGTCGTCCTCGGCGTCCTCGCCGGCTTCCTGATCGCGGTGGCGATCTCCCATCGCGTCGTCGGCCTCGCCCGGGCGGCGGGGGAAATGGCGGACGGCTCCTTCGAAGCCGAGCTCAACACCTCGGGGCCGGATGAGATCGGCGACCTGGCGCGGGCACTCGACTCGATGCGCGCCTCGCTGAACGAGAGCTTCGGCGTCCTCACCGCCGACCGCAACAAGCTGACGGCGATCTTCGACGGCCTCACCGACGCCGTCATGGTCGTCGACTTCGAAGGCCCGGTGCGCTTCTCCAACAGCGCCGCCTCGCGCCTGCTCGATTCCTCGGGGCAGCCGCCGGAGGTGGCTCTGACGCTGCTCCACCGTGCCGCCGACGTCGGCTTCTCCTCGCACCCGGCGCTGCGGATCGGCGACCGCGCCTACGCGATGACCGCCCGCTCGCTGCCCGACGAGCGGGCCGTGCTGGCGGTGCTGCGCGACCGCACCGACGAGCTCCGCCGCGAGCTCGCCGAAGCCGACTTCGTCTCCAACGCCGCCCACGAGCTCCGCAACCCGCTCGCCGGCATCTCCGGTGCGATCGAGGTCCTGCAGAGCGGCGCCAAAAACGACCCCAAGGACCGCGACCACTTCCTCCACCGGCTCGGCGAAGACGCCGAGCGGATGAACCGGCTGACGCAGTCGCTGCTGACCCTGGCCCGGGTCGAGTCCCGCGGCGCCCCGGAGAGCGAGATCGTCGACGTGCCGCTGGCGATCCGCGACGTCGTCGCCGCGGTCGAG
>Ga0207677_10001519_pt1 | contig 12267 bp, 11 predicted proteins | sample KBSMisM42_FD_184311 | JGI IMG/M metagenome (GOLD analysis project Ga0207677, IMG submission 184311) | Miscanthus rhizosphere microbial communities from Kellogg Biological Station, Michigan, USA - KBS Miscanthus M4-2 (SPAdes) (version 2) | ecosystem: Host-associated > Plants > Roots >...
AGATCGTGGAGCAGCTCCGGGCGACGAAGAATCTCCGCACGCTCACCGCAGAAGGTCGCCCGCCCGCGTACATCGCGGCGGCTGGCGGCCTCGGCCTCGGCGTCCACGATCGCGCACGGATCCAGCTAAAAGACGTGACCATCTAGGATCGGCTACACTTCGTGTGTGCCGGACGATCCGGAAGATACCGTCACGATCACGCCGATACGGGCCGAGCCGCCACCACGGCACCCGCAATCGCGCGGCGGCGAGGGGTGCCTCGTCGAGATCTACGGGCAGGAGCTCGGGCGGCGAATTCCGCTCACGGGCGGCGTCTTCGAAATCGGGCGGTCGAGCAAGTGCGACCTCTCCATCGATCAGGACAGCGTCAGCCGCCACCACGCGCGCATCGCGCGTTCGCGTGACGGGCACTACTCGGTCGCCGATCTAGGTTCGACGAACGGCACGTACGTCAACGACGTCGCCATCACCGAGAAGAACCTGACCGACGGCGATCAGGTGAAGATCGGCCGGACGATCTTCAAGTTCATGTTCGGTACGAACATCGAGGCGAGCTACCACGAAGAAATCTACCGCCTCATGACGGTGGACGGTTTGACGCAGCTCTTCAACCGCCGCTTCTTCAACGAGACGCTCGAGCGCGAGATCAACCGCTGCAAGCGTTACGCGCGGCCGCTGTCGCTCTTCATCTTCGACGTCGACTTCTTCAAGCGCATCAACGACGAGTTCGGCCACGTCGCGGGGGACGCGCTGTTGCGCCAGCTCGCGCAAGTCGTGAAGCCGCGCTTGCGCCGCGAGGACATCCTGTCGCGCGTCGGCGGCGAAGAGTTCGCGGCGATCCTCCCGGAGATCGGGCTCGAAGGCGCGCAGCTCGCGGCCGAAAAGGTCCGCGAGGTCGTCGAGTCGACAGGCTTCGCGTTCGAGGACTCGCTCATGCCATGCACCGTGAGCATCGGCGTCGCGGAGCTCGACACGGATCACGACGATCCGAAATCGCTCTACGCGCGAGCCGACGCGGCGCTGTATCGCGCGAAGCAAAGCGGACGAAACCGCGTCTGCTAGTCGCGTCTAGTCTAGTGCGTCGCCGCGCAGCAGTTGTCGACGACCGGCGCGCCTTGCTGAATCCAAAGGCTGATCCGCTCGAGCTCGTCGAGGTCGAGCGGCGTGCCTCCGCCCGTGTCGAACGTAGTCGCGTTCGGATCACCCCACGGCATGCGCCTCCCATGAACGAGCTGCGAGAGCCGAAAGGCCTCGTCCGCGGAAGCGAGGTGCGGATTCGGTCCGTAATCGAACGGCGGCGTCGTCGATCCGCAGCCCGTGTACGAAAAGCCGGGCCCCGTTCCATCGGGCGCGCCGTTCGTGTCCGTCAGGAGCAGTTTGTAGATGAGGAAGCTATGACCCGGATCGCCCGGATCGATGATCGGCATCCCGACCGGAAATGAATTCTGCGCGGTGATCGGAACCGAGAGCGCGGCGGTCGTCGCTTCAGCAGCCTCCACACCGATCGCGGTGTGACGAATGCCTTCTTGGCTGTTCAAGACGAGCCCCTGCGCGGAGAGGTTCGGCGTCGTGCCTCCCAAGGCACCATGGCAATGCACGTTGGAGCAAACACCCTGCACGTTCGGGTGATCGTTTCGGATCGCCGAAAAGAGCGGGAAGATGTCCTTGCAGAAATCGATCGTCGGCGGCGTCGGCGTCGCGCCCGCGTCCGGCGAAGGGACGACCGTGAAGACGATCTTCGTCGTCGCCGGATCCATCGTCGCGCCGTCGATCGCACGAAGCCCGAACGCGCCCGCCTCGCTCGCGATCGGGAACGAAATCTCGTACGTCGCGCCCTCCGTGAGCCACTGCGGGTCCGGGTTTGGATTCGAGAGCGACGCCGTGCGCGTCACGGGGTCGTACTGGATGATGGGCGAATCCGGCGCGTTGCCGAACAAATCGCGCAGCGCGATGCCCTGCCGGTTCATCGTCAGCGGGTTGATGTACCGATCGAACGCCACCTTGATGACGCCGTTTTGCGGCAAAGGCGTGTTCACGCCGACGTTCGCCGCGACGACGTGAATGTACGGCGCCGCGATCGGAGGCTTGTCCGCGCTGGCCGGCGTGAAAACTTCACACGCTCCCACGGAGAGGAGCGGGAGAAGAATCAGCTGGGTGGTCAGCTTTCGGCGTACGTCGCGAGCTGCTCGCGCATCACTTCTTCGTGAATGCCGGACCGGATGTGATCCTTCAGACAATCGGCGAGTGTGATCAACAGATCGTCCACGCCCTTGTCCTCGATCAGCTTCGCGAGCAGCTGCTTCGCCTCGCGGCTCTCGTCCGTCCGAAGAAATTGCCGCACCGTATCGAGCGAGATCTCCCCTTGGAAATCCAAGTACAGGTTGTCCAGAAGGTATGCGACCAGCTCCTTCACGTGCGGCCTCCTTTAGAGTGAGACGTTGCCTATAGCGCATGCTCATTGGCACTTCCCAGCGATTTCTACTGGTTGGTGACAGACGAAGCACGGACGCGGGTTTCTTCGCATCTGCATCGCGCAGCTCGAGAGGAATCCCGCGGGATGGATGTTGTATCCCGCGCCGATGCCGCCAGAACCATGGCAGGTCACGCAATCGCGCTCGATGTGGCACGAGACGCAGGCGTTCAGGTTCCGTTGCGCTTCGTTTGCGTGGTGCCCAGGGCCGCGCACCGCAGAGCTCCAAATGGCTGCCGGCGGGTGGAAGCGCGAATTCGGGTGGACGCTCGACGGGCTGGATTGCCCGACCCCCGCGCGCAGGTGGCAATCGAGGCAGAAGCTCTGCTCCCGATGGCAAGAAGTGCAGCGCTCCGTCGCCATGCGCGCGTCGACGGCGTGCATGTTCAAGTAATCGTTCGGGTGAATTCTGCGGGGGCGGACCCTGCCGTCGTGGCAGTCGGTGCAGAAGTCTTCCTTGTGGCAGTTCGAGCAGAACTGCGAGTCGGCCCCCGCGACGCGACGGTGGCGCTCGATGAAATCGGGGCCGTGCTCGGCGTTGTGGAGCCAGCGCGGCGGCGAGAGCTTCCCGGACGCGAACGTCGTCTTCATCACGCCGAGCGCCTTGATGTGGCACGTGTCGCACGCCGCCTTCGCGTCGCCTCGGGATGCGACGTCACCCATCTGGTGACACCCGAAGCACCCGCGCATGCGCGGCATCTGGTCGCGCGTCGCCTCTTCGACGTCTTGGACGCTCCCGTGGCACTGCCCGCAGTTGATGTTCCGGTCCGCGTGCCGCTTGTGCGTGAAGAGCATGTTCGCGCGAGGCAGAACGAATCCGCGCACCTTGTTGCCGTCGCCGTCTTTGTAGCCGACGTGACAGAACGCGCATTTGCCCATGTCATCATCGCCGGCCTCGACCTTCGCGAGGTTCGAGTGATCGGTGAGGTGGCAGTTGTCGCAGACCGTTCCCGGCGGCGTGAGCTTGTCCTGCACGGAGTCGCTCGTGTACGCGCCCGGGTGGCAGTTCTTGCATTGCCGGTGCTGGGCCGCGATGTGGAATTTGTGGTTGAAGCGAATCGTCAGATCTTGCTGCGGGAAGATGACGTCGCTCGGCCCCGGATCGTCCTGATCGAACGACCCCGGCGGCAGGATGTTCTTCTTCTCGCCCGCGAGCGCGAACGCCGCCGAAAGGAGAATCGCGAGGGCGAGGAACCAGAAGCGCTTCACTTGGTCACCACGAAGCGCAAGTAGCCGAGGACGCGCGTGCGCCAACCGACGATGCCGTTGATGTCGTTCTCCCACTCCACGCCGACCTGCGAGCCGTGGAAGAAGCGGTACGCGCCGCCGATGACCGCGCCGTACGACGAAGTTCGACGATCAGGCCGGAGCTTGTCCTCCCAGTGCCAGATGCCGACGCGGCCGTTCAAGACCCAGCGCCCGTCGAAGAGACGCTCGACGAAGACGTCGCCGCCCGCGCGATCGCCCTGATCACCTACGTTCACGACGGCGTTGCTCGTGATCAGCGTGTCCTTGCGGCGAAATCGCATGCCGAGCGAGCCGCCGCCGGCGAACGTGTACTGCGTCTGCGGCGCAAATTGATCGACCGGCAGCCGGTTGGTGTTGTTCGGGATGGGGTTCGGCGTGGCGTCGTTCTGGAAGGCGCGCACGTGGCCGCCGGCCGACAGCGAGAGCTTCGGCGTGGCGTCCCACAAGACGCGCGCGCCGACGTCGTTCATCGGGTACGCGCCGAAGAAATTCCAGATCGAGTCGGCGTCGAACGTCGGCTGAAAGTAGTCGTAGTCGAGCGACGCGATCACCTTCTTGCCGAGGTAGAGATCCGCGCTCGCCCAGATGCTCTGCGTCGTGTTCGCGTAGAAGTCGTAGACGACGCCGCCCGAGACGCCGCCGATCTTCGCCGCGTTCGCGTTGATGCCGTAGCCGAGCTTCTCGGACGACACGCGCGTCCCGGAGTACGTGACGGGGCTGAAGTCCCCGTTCATGAACTGCGAGACGATCGAATCGTTTGTATTATACACGCGCCTGTACGTGAGCCTGCCGTGGAGCCAGGACACGCCCGTCGTCTCGAGCGCGACGCCGAACGCGGGCGCGACGTCGGCTTGCTGGAACGACGGATATTGCGTGGGATCCATGCCGGAGCGATCGCCGCGCCAGACGCCGTCCGCTTCCCATCGACCGACGGAGCCGGAGAACGGCAAGCCGCCGCGCACCTCGAGCCCGCCGTAACCTTCGACGGCGAAATACGCGGGCGTCGTGACGCGGACTTGCCCGCCGTCGAACGACCACCACCCGAGCGCGTCGGTGACGTACTGGCGTCCGACCTTGAAGCCGACGATGCCTTTGAAGAAGCGACGCCCTTCGACGTACGCATACATGAGATCGACGGGCCCGCGCGAGAAGCCGGGCACGTAGCGATCCGTGACGGTCGCGGTGGCTTCCTCGACGGCGGCACCGTAGTCGGCGTCGTAGCGCATGCGCGCGCGGAACGTGAGATCCGGTTTGTTCTGCTGCCCTGGCTGCCCCGTCGTCTTCGAAGGCGAGTCGGCGAGCAGATCGTAAATCGCGACACCGAGCGTCGACGTGAAGCGCGTTCGCATCAGGATGGGGATACCCGTCGGGCTCCGCACGTCGTAGAACTGCGTCGTCGAATCGCTCGTGATCTCGCCTTCCCACGCGAGCGCTCGCGAAGAGAAGAGGGTTACTACGGCGGCCGCTCCGAGGGCGGCTCGTTTCATTTCTTGTCGGCTGCGCGCGTGCCGCCGAACTCTTTCACGAGCCGGTCGTCGTACGTGTCGGCCACGGCCGAGAGGTGCTTGATGATCTGCTCGACCTCGCTCGCGTCGAGACCTTCGGCCGGTCGCTCGCTCACCGCGACGATGCGATCGCCGAGGAGCCCGAACGAAGCGTTCGCCAGGCCGCCCGCGTTCATCTCGAGGAGACGCTTGTACAGCGCGGCTTCACTGCCCGGCGCAGGCGTCATGACGGGCGATGCAACGCGGAGAAACACGGCGTCCTGATCGGCGCGATGAACGACCGTCACGAGGACGGACGCGCTGCCGCGCATGAGCGTGTAGCTCGCCTGATCGTCGGTCGCTTTCACGAGCGACTTCGCCGGATCGATGCCGAGCTTCGTCAGCGTCGCTTCGACCGTGTCCTTCGTTTTTGCGAACAGTTCCACGCGCGGAGAATCGCGTGATACATGTTGAAAAGCAAGAGATGGCCGACCAACAGCAGCGGTATCGCGTCGTCGAGAAGCTCGAGTCCGGTGGTATGGCCGAAGTCTTCCTCGCGGAGAGCGAAGGTCTTCAGGGGTTCCGCAAGCAGGTCGCGATCAAGCGCGTTCTTCCGCACCTGTCCGAGAAGAAGAAGTTCATCTCGATGTTCCTCGACGAGGCGCGTCTATCGGCGCAGCTCTCGCACTCGAACTGCGTGCAGGTCTTCGACATCGGCGTCGGTGACAACGCCTACTTCATCGTCATGGAGTACGTCGACGGCGCGAACCTGAAGGCCGTCGCCGAGACGATGAAGAAGCAGGGCATCCAGTTCCCGATGCCCGCCGCCGTCTACCTGTGCATCGAGATCTGCAAGGGATTGGCGTACGCGCACGAGATGAAAGACCCGTCGACGGGCGTGGCGATGAACATCGTCCACCGCGACATGTCGCCGCCGAACGTGCTTCTCACGAAGTACGGCGAGGTGAAGATCGTGGACTTCGGTCTCGCGAAGGCGAACTCGCAGCTCGAAAAGAGCGAGCCTGGCATCATCAAGGGCAAGTTCTCGTACTTGTCGCCCGAGGCCGCGCAAGGCCAGGACGTCGACGCGCGCACGGACATCTTTGCCGTCGGCATCATCTTGTGGGAGCTCCTCGCGGGCCAGCGTCTCTTCCTCGGCGAGACCGACTTCCAGACGGTGAAGAAGGTCCAGCAGGCGAACATCCCGGCGATCTCGTCTCTCAACAAAGCGGTGACGCCGGAGCTCGAGCGCATCATCAACAAGTCGCTCGCGCGCGATCCCGCGCAGCGCTACACGACGGCGCGCGATCTCGCGAAAGAGCTGACGACGTTCCTCTTCAAGCAGGCCACGCCCGTGTCGGCCTTCGACGTCGCGGCGCTCGTCATCGGCGCGCAAAAAGACAAGGCGAAGCGCAAGCCGCAGCAGGGCTCGATCATCGACAAGCTCATCGAAGAAGCGCTCTTCGAGTTCACCTCACTCGGCGAGACGGGCACCGGCCAGCACGCGGCCGCCAACGCCGACGCGTCGCAAGCCACCGCGCCGCTCAACATGAGCGAGTTCGTCGACCCGAAGGGCTGGCTCGACGAGATGGGTCTCGACAACCCGCTGCAGCGCCCGCCGACGGGGGACGCGCTCAAGGCGATCCCCGCGAACATCACCGCAGGAAATCTCTCCGCTCTCGAAGACGACGAGCTCGCCGGCAAGAAGATCCCGATGCCGCCCTCGACGCCGATGCCCACGATTCAACGTCCGCCCACGCCCGCTCACCCCATCTCGGGTCCCATCCAAACATCCGCAGCTGCCCAACTGAAGGCACCCGAGAAGCGCGGAATGGGAGCCATGATTGGGATCCTGGTGGTGGTGCTCGCGGTTGCCGGCATTGGCCTCGCCTGGGCTACTCACATCATTCCGCACTGACCTTTCACTGTCCCCATGTGGCGGTGAGGGACATGGTTCTCTCGAAGAACGCGTGGTGGATTCCTCTGGATTTCGGCCCAAAGCGCCACACGGTCGCGCTGGGATCGGCGCTTGCAACTCGATCGCGCATGGCCGCTGTTTTCCGCCTCCCGGTGGGCCTCACCGTGTTCGACGTGGCGGACGCGTCACACGATGCGGTGGAACGTTTCCTGTGGATGCCGCCGTCGAAGTTGGAGCTCGCCATGTGGTTGCGAGCGTCATACCGAAAGGCCACGTCCTTCGTGCCACACTCGCTGCGCTCGCTGACGCCGCGCGAGCAGCCGCTGACGGAGCACGACATCTCGGACGTGATTCACCACGCGCAATGTGCAGCCCGTCAGGCCATCGCGGCGACGCTTTCGCCTGGCGCGGAAGGCCTCGCGCGGACGCTTCCGCCCGTGCTGAAGCTCGCGGAAATCTCCGACGCGCATGGCGCGATGGGTTTCGCCGCGGTCGATCAACCGTGCTGCCTCGCCGATCGCGTGCTCGCGCTCATCGTCGCCGAGTACCTCACGCGTCCCGAAGAGTTCGTCGACAACGCGGCCGATCTGCGGCCCTCGCCTTCCGCGAGCTCCGGCGTCTTCGAGCGCGCTCTTCCGCTGATCGATCTGCCGCAGCAGCGACGTCACTGAACGCGGAGCGTGATTCGGAACGACGCGCCGCGGGGCGTTGACACGAGCTCGGCGTCTCCACCGTGCGCGCGCGCGACGCGACGAACGAGCGCGAGGCCCAAGCCGGTGCCGCTCTTCTTGGACGTGACGAGCGGCTCGAAGAGCTTCGCGGAGATTTCGGCCGGCACTCCAGGCCCGTCGTCGCTCACGTCGATCGTGACGACGCCTGCTGCGCCGGAGGCGCGCGTCGAGACGTTCTTCGCGCCGGCTTGCGCGGAGTTCTCGTAGAGCACGCGAAACATCCGTGACAGCAGCACTTCGTTTCCTCGCACCGACAGATCGGCCGGGACCTCGTCTTGGTGCACGAGCCCTTCCGGCGAGTCCTTTCGCGCTTCGGCGATCGCCGTCGCGATGGCGACTGGCTCGGCGCGGACGCTCTCCCCGCGCGCGATGGCCATGAGCGCGTCCACGACGCCCTGCGCGATCCGCGCGTTTCGTTCGATTTTGGCGATGTGCGTTTCTCGCGCCGCGGCGTCCGCAGACCTCAGCAAAGACGCGCTCGCGCCGATCACGGCCAGCGCATTTCGAAGCTCATGCGCCGCTTCTCCAGCCATCTCCCCAAGGAGCCAAAGCTCTTCGCGCACCCTTCGGGCTTACCATCATAAAGCCCACGCGGAAGCGGGTTTTCAGCTACCCTTGTAAACCGTCCCGTGGCGTCCATCCGGCCCGTGCCCAACGAATCGAAGATCCCCGTTGGTGCCATGCTGGCCGGGAAATACCGGGTCTTGCGCGAGATCGGCCGCGGCGGCATGGCGGCCGTCTACGAGGCCGAGCAAGTAGCCCTCGGAAAGCGCGTCGCGGTGAAGGTCTTGGCCGCCGAGCTCCAGCACTCGAACATCGTCATCGAGCGGTTTTTCCGCGAGGCGAGGGCCGCGGCGAGCGTCCAGTCGCCGTACATCGTGGACGTCTACGACTCGGGTCGCCTCGAGGATGGCCGTCCGTTCATCGCGATGGAGTTCCTCGACGGCGAGTCGCTCTACGATCGCATGGCGCGCATCCGGATCATCGACGCCACGACGACCTGCCGCATCATCTCGCACTGCGCCAAGGGCCTCATGAAGGCGCACGCGGCGGGCATCGTCCACCGCGATCTCAAGCCCGAGAACATCTTCATCGTGAAGAGCGAGGACGGCGAAGAGATCGCCAAGCTCCTCGACTTCGGCCTCGCGAAATTCTACGCGCCCGTGAAGACGGACGAGAAGACCGCTCGCCTCACGCGCGAAGGCGCCGTGTTCGGAACGCCCGCGTACATGTCGCCCGAGCAGGTGAAGGGCCAAGGCAACGTCGACCAGCGCGCGGATCTCTGGGCGCTCGGCTGCATGGCGTACGAGTGCTTGATCGGGCGCCCGGTGTGGAACACCGATCAAGGCGTCGCGATGACGTTCGCGGCGATCGCGACGCAGCCGCTTCCCATACCGTCGAAGATTCGTCCGGATCTCCCGTCGACGTTCGACGAGTGGTTCAAGCACGCGCTCGAGCGCGATCCGAACAAGCGCTTCCAGACGGCGAAAGAGCTCGCGGACACGCTGAAGGCTTCGCTCCTCGGTCCGGTTCCTGGGCCGGTCTCGTACGTCAACATCTCGAACCTCGACGACCTCGAAGCGCACGGCGCGGGCGAAGACGACGCCACGATCGCGCTCTCGAAGCCGCTCACGTCGCCGACGCCGCCGACCTCGGACGAGCACGACGCGCCCGACATCGCGACGACGCGCGGGCCGCCGCCGATGCTCAATCAGGCCGCGAATCCGTTCCTCTCGGCGGCGCAGCCGGGCACGCTCACGCCGAGCGCCAACGAGATGCCGCCGACGGCGAGCACACCCGCGTTGGCGCCGCCGCACACGTCGCCGATCCGTTGGGCCTTCGCGGGGCTCGTGCTCGCGGGCGGCATCGCAGCCGTCGGTTGGGTTTGGGTGAAGCACCTGAAGGTTCAAGTGCTCGCGCCGACGGTCGTCTCGAGCGCTTCACAGACGACGGCCCCGACGTCGACGGGCTCCGCGGCGGGCCCGGCGATCGAGATCCCGAAGTGGGGATCGGTCATCGGCGAAGGCCAGCAGATGTTCGCGTCGGGCGACCTGGCGGGCGCGCAGAAGAAGTTCAAGGACGCGGTCGACCAGGGCGGCGGCTCGCTCGCGAAGTGGTACGTCGACGAAGCGAAGGCCGCGGAGACGGGCAAGGGCGCATGCAAGATGACGCAGCTCGTCCGCCCGCGATGGGACACGAAGACGAACGCCGCGCGCCCCGCGATCGTGCAAGCGCTCCACGGCCCCGTGATGGTGTGGACGGACGATCACGAGACGCCGGGCAAGGATCACGTCTATTCGATCCAGCTCGACGAGTACGGCCGCGCCACCTCGGCGCCGCGCGACGTGACGCCCGAAGCGGCGGACGCGCAGAAGCCCTCGATGATCGCCGCGGGTGATCGACTCGCGATGCTCTATTGGGATCGCAGCGGTCGTGAAGCAGGCGTGCGCGCGCGCTGGCTCGACGCCGACGGACGAATCGCCGGGGCCTCCAGCGCCGTGGGCGCGCTCCGCGGCGGCCATTTCTGGCCCGCGTTCGACAAGACGCCCGAAGGCTTCGTCGTCGTGTGGCAAGACGATCGCGATCACGAGAACGCCGATCTCTTCTTCCGCAAGCTCAACGCCGAGCTCGAGCCGCAAGGCAACGAAGTTCGCCTCACGGACTACACGGGCCCGTCGATCGCGAAGGCCGCGCAAGTGCGAGTGCCGAGCGTTGCCGTGGCGTCGAACGCCGTCTTCGTCGCGTACAAGCTCGAGCGCGAGAACCAGCACATGGTCATGCGCATGCGCATCCCGCTCGACGACATGACGCTCGCGCGCGGCCTCGAAGAGCCGAACATCACGAAGGCGCGCAAGGATCACGAGCTCGGCGACGTGAAGCTCATCAACGAGGACAAAGTTCCCGGCGACGCACCCATCATCGACTGCGGCAGCGAAGGCTGCTTCGTCGCGTGGCACGGCGATCGCGGCGGCGTCTTCGTGGCGCTCGTCGAGCCCGCGCAAGGCAAAGTCCTCTGGCACAAAGCCGTGTCGAACAGCGGCGGCCATCCCACGCTCGGCGTCGGCGCGGGCGGCGAGATGATGCTCGCGTGGTTCGAAAAAGGCTGGGTCCGCATGGCGACCGTCACGCGCGACGGCGTCGGCAAGGAGAGCTCCTTCGCGAGGGTGAGCGGCGAGCCTCCGCGCCCGTGGATCACCCCCGGCAAGAACAAGAACGAGTGGCTCGTCGCGTGGGAAGACTTCGACGGCCAGCGCTCCGAGGTGGAAGCCGCCAAGGTCGTGTGCTCTCCCTGATGACGGACGACAAGAAGCCGCGCGTGGCTCCGCCGCTCATCGTCGCGGCGCTCGTCACGGCGACCGTGGGTGTGGGCGCGCTGGTCGTGCCCAAGAAATACGTCGCGACGTTCGTCGGTCTCGTCTTCCTCGGCGCGGTGTGGCGCCTCGTGTGGACGAAGGACGACGAGTCGGTGCGCGAGCACGGCGTGCAGCTCGGTGGGCTTCTGTTGCACGAGCCCGTGGTGATTCCGAACGTCCTTCGTGAAGGCGCGCGCGCCGCCGGATGGGCGCTCGCGTGCGCGATCCTGATCTTCGGCCCGTACTACCTCGGCTGGCGCTACTGGTGGCACCCGCATCACAGCTTCTCGTTGGACTTTCGTCCATTGGACATGGGCAACGACGTGCTCGGGCAGCTGCTCCTCGTCGCGCTCCCCGAAGAGGCCTTCTATCGCGGCTATCTCCAGACCGAGCTCGACAAAGCCTTGCCACCGAAGCTGCGCGTGCTCGGCGCGAAGCTCGGCCCCGGCGTCCTCATCACGTCGATCATCTTCGCGATCGGCCACTACGTGACGGTCCCCTTCCCCGCGCGCTTCGCGGTCTTTTTTCCGTCGCTCGTCTTCGGCTGGCTCCGCGCACGAACCGGCGGCATCGGCGCCCCGCTCGCGTTCCATGCATTCTGCAACGTCTTCTCCGAGCTCCTCGGCCGCGCGTACGGCGTCTACTGAGCGTATCCTCGCATTCGTCCGGGCCTGAGCTACAACGCGCCGATGCAAACGCGTCCGCTCATGACGTTGCAGGTCGTCGTCGCCGCTCCGCAGAAGATCGGCGCGGTGCCCCACGGGACGCGCACGACGGCGCCGATCGCGAGCGGGCACTTCGAAGGTCCGCGCATGCGCGGCAAGGTGCTGCCGGGCGGAGGCGATTGGACGCTCCTCCGGGCGGACGGCGTCCTCGAGCTCGACTTGCGCGTCACGCTGGAGACGGATGACGGCGCGCTCGTCCACTTCGCCTCGTTCGGGCTGCGCCACGGCCCGCCCGAGATCATCGCGGCGCTCGGGCGCGGCGAGCGCGTCGATCCTTCGCTCTACTATTTCAGAACGACGCCGCGCTTCGAGACGTCGCACCCGAAGTATCTGTTCTT
>Ga0207677_10001525_pt1 | contig 12251 bp, 12 predicted proteins | sample KBSMisM42_FD_184311 | JGI IMG/M metagenome (GOLD analysis project Ga0207677, IMG submission 184311) | Miscanthus rhizosphere microbial communities from Kellogg Biological Station, Michigan, USA - KBS Miscanthus M4-2 (SPAdes) (version 2) | ecosystem: Host-associated > Plants > Roots >...
CCGGCGAAGCCGTCGACGGTGAGGTTATAGCCGTGCAGGCCGTACAGGACCGGGTAGCGGCGGGACGGATTGGCGGCATAATCGGGCGGCAGATAGACGATGACGTCGCGATCGGCGCTCTCGCCCTCAAGATTGCCCTCCAGCGCGCGGCTGTGGACCTTGATATGCTGGACCGTGACCGGGCGCGCGCCGGGCACGGGCGGCGGGACCATCGGCGGCGCCGCGTGGAGTTGCGCGGCGAGAAGAAGCGCCGAGGCGGCGGCGGCAATCGATCGGAGCTTCATCGGCATCTTCCCCTTATTGGCGCCTGAAGGCGCGATCGAGCCGATCCTAGGCGGCGGGTGGCGCGGGGGACAAGGGGAGGTGGCGGCAAGGTGGCCGCGAATTACCCCCAGCCTTAGCTGATCACGCGCATTTCCGCGGACCATCCGAACGTGGCGCGGCGGGCGTTGGCGCTGTTATATTTGGGGAGCTGGGTGACGTTGATCACCGTGATCGATCCGACCAGCGTGAGCGTCACGTCCTGTCCCGGAACCGCGTTGCGCGGGGTGACGATCAGATAGGCTTCGAGCCATTCGTCATCGACCGTCTGATTGCCGGGACGGCGCGCGGCGAAGGTCAGCTTCTGGGCGGTTCCATCCCACATGCCCGCGATGAGCATCATGCCGCCCTCGATATCGGGGCGAAGCATCCTCCCCCCGAAATCGCCGCCCTGGCGAAAGACCTCCAGCACCAGCGTGCCTTCGACACCGCTGAAGTTGGCGGTCCAATTCCCTATCGGAAGATCCATTCGGCGGCCCCTTTGCGCGCAGGCATAACAGAGGATGCCTTGGGCGGATACGGGCGAGCAGCGCGGGTGGCGTCTCGCCGCGCGGGGCGTGATCGCGTTCGAGGTTGGGGGGAGGCGGAGGACCTAATTCGTATAATTTCCCCGAAATTCCGGCGGCCCCGAAATCACCAATTGCCGCCGCTCTCCTCGATCGCCTTGAGCAATGCGCGCTTGCTCGCGGTGCGCCTTGTGCCCTCGTTGCGGGGGGGCTCGCCCGGATCGACCTGCGCGCGGCGCGCGGCCAGGCACGCGGCATGTTCCGCGTGGTCGAGGCGCGGACCGCTCCAGTCCTTCGCGTCAGTCTTCGATGTCCGAGACGCCATAGTCGCCAGAACTTTCCTCGCGGATACGCCGATCCAGATACACTTTATCCACGTCGGGGTTAAGCCGCAGCAGAAGGCGCGCCTGATCCAGGCGATCGCGCGCCGTGCCGGACGCATATTGGCCCATGCGATCCGCGATCAGATCCTCGACCGCGATGATCGCGAAGGTGAGATCACCATCGAAATTCTCGACCAGAAGAATGTGATCGCGATCGACATTGCCATCCATCGGCACGTCGGCGACGATCTCGAAACCGAGGCGAAGCTCGGGGTGGATCCAGCCTCGGGTCGACATGCCAGGCCCCGAGGGCTTGATGAAGCCGTGGCGCTGCATCTCCTCCTCCAACTCGGGCTGGGCAGGCGAGCAGAGATCGAAGTCGCCGGTGGCAAGCAAGCTTCCGGTATAATATTCCGCGGCAGCCCCGCCGACCAGGACCGGCCGGGTAAAGCCCCGCGCCCGCATCGCCTCACTTACCTGGGCGAGCAGACTGAGCGCCGCTTCGAATTCGGGACGATAAGGGCTGGTCACGGTTCGAGCTTATCAGCCACAGCCGGAACTTACCAAGCGATGGGGGGCAGGTTCGAGGGAAACATCGGGCAGCCGTAAGGGTGAGCCCCCTCGCGGCAGTTGACGAAATTAGTATAGTGTCCCCGAATTACCTGCAGATCCTATGGCAACTCAATCGCGGGGGCACGACGGTGGTGATGGCGACGCATTCGGCCGAATGCGCGGCGATGGCGGGTGAGGTTGTTTATCTGGTGGATGGGTTGAGCGTGAGGGACGTTTGCGGCCGTCGCAGGACTGATATCGGGCTCGCCGCTGTCGAACGTTTGGACGAGATAGTGCACTGTCTTCATAATTCGGTCGCGGGCGAGGGACTTCGCGCAGAGGGCCAACTTGAAGCCGGGGGAGGCGTCGCGGCCAAGGAGGGACAGTATGTAAGTCCGAATTGGAACGACCCATTTAGGTCTGATTTGACCGTCAGTTTGCTTCATCAACGACCGCCAGCGCATCGAGACTGACGTGCGGTTGATTTACCCCCCCTTGGCTCTTACACCTCCCGCTAACCAGACCAATATTAAACCTCCGAACACCATCAGCGCTCTTGAGAAATGAGCTAGCTAAGTGACAAACAAATTTGAAGTTAGACGACCAAAGCACGCAATCAGCGAGTTTTCGGCCACACTGAGGTTTTTCGCGGCCGTTGGCCCCACGGCCTTTTCAGCTGTGCGGACGGCTGCCGAGGAGGAAGCAAAGGACCTCGGCCTTCCAGCGCAGATCCACCGACAAGTTTTGCAGTTTCAGGTCGGACAAGTGCCGACGTCGCCTCCGCCGGCGCCGTTGGCGGGGTTTGGGTTTCAAAGTTTTTCAAAATCAGGCGAGGTGGACACTGTCCTCCTTTGCGAGCCTGACAATATATCTTTAAGCCTGCACGATTATTCAAGCTGGGAAGATGTTTGCTCGCAGGTCGTTAGGACATTTGGTAAGGTCGGTCGGCCGTATTTGGATGAAGTACCAGCGCTGGGTAGCTTTACGGTATATTATCAGAACGAATTTAGATCGATCGAACCCGGCGTACACCAAGCATCAGAGATTTTGCGCGAAGGAACCTCTTGGATTGCGCCTTTTGCACACGAATGCGAGGACGCCTGGCATTGCAACGTCGGAAGATTCGTCGGCAGAAGCCCAATTTCTAGGTATCTAATAAACGTAAATGCAGCCGTTGAGATAACGCCTCTGCCCGACAAGTCTGACCTCTTTACTGTGTTCCGGCTGGGCATACTCATATCTGCCAACTATGATATCCCTGGACTTCCGCCTTTGCCGGTGACGACAGAAGGTTTTGAAAGAACCCTTTTGGAACATTTTGACGATATCCACGGACTAGAAAAGCGAGTATTAGCAGAGGTGCTATCTGATCCTTATCTAGAACGCATTGGCGCCAAGTGAAAAAAGCCCTTAAGCCATCTACGCTCGCTGGACACTCGGTTCGAGAATATGCACAGCAGCAATACGCGCCGGCAGCCGCGCATGTTTTTTCCTCTGTGTCGAATGCCGTTGAACATTGCTTCCGATCTTTTGGAAGCAGCACGCAGCTACAATCTCCCGTATATGTTGCCTGCACCTATTCGAAGGCAGAAGAGGCCGCGCGCCAAATAGGCCGGTTGAAGCCGTATCTAAGCTTGGGCGAGCAGGATTCAGAGCGTGACAAGAACATCTACACTGCCATCGGTATATTAAACAATTTATGCGTTGGGCCCCTACCGGTACCCGTCGCTTCAATCGGCGACGAAAATTCTACCCTGTTTTACGACAGGCCAAATTTTTACGGTGACATTGAGATCAAGGATAATAAAGCGGAGTACTATCTCAGATGGCGAGACAATGACAAAGACAAAGAGATTTATGGAGAAGAAAACATAAACAACGAATTTCTTCCAATTAATCTTCTCGCACACCTGTATCAGCATCTCGCTAAATCTGAGTAGCTGTGTCGCAATCTTGCCTGGAATGTTTCCAGAACTCCGGAAAGTCGGGCAGCGAGCTTCAGATAGCAGTAGATGAGTCATTCCCAGGCTTTGCGTGCGAGTGCGAAAGGTGCAGCCCATATTCTCCGGGCCCTGTAGCAAATGACGAGGATTTGGCTTTTATTCTTGTGGAGCCGGTGCACTACGATCCCGTAACGGAAACAATAAGCCCGGACGCATTTCAGGAGCTGACTCGACGGGATCTCTCGCTTATAAGATTAAACATCGCCACCCAATCGGACTTCGACAAAACTGTCGAGACCTTGGTACAGGGAAGAGTGGCCAATCAGCCAAAGCGTGCTGTTCAAAAAGTTTGTTTGGCCGATGCTGCTTCAATCCGCGACGTTAACATAGATGGAATTCGTATTTTTGCTGTTTACGACACAGCACTAGAACATTCTAATGCGCACGCTTCCATTTTTACCACCAAAGCCGCGATTCAGGGCGATAAAGTAACAAGAAAACGCGTCCGGCAAGCGTGTCACTCCGCGCTCTCTAGGCGGGTCATGCCAGCAAACGAAGTTCGAGCGAATTTACGCACGGCGATATGATCTCGGGCGATGACCGTCGTGAACATGCGCGTTCAATGCACGCTACTCCGCCGCCACCGCCTCGCGCTTCTGCTCCAGCAACGGCTTAAGGTAATGCCCGGTATAAGACCGCGCGACCTTCACCACCTGCTCGGGCGTACCGGTCGCGACGATCTCCCCGCCCTTGTCTCCTCCCTCCGGCCCCAGATCGATAATCCAGTCCGCAGTCTTGATGACCTCCAGATTATGTTCGATCACGACCACGGTGTTGCCCTGCTCGACCAGCGCCTGGAGCACGTCGAGCAATTTGCGGACGTCCTCGAAATGGAGGCCGGTGGTGGGTTCGTCGAGGATGTAGAGAGTGTTGCCGGTGGCGCGGCGGCTGAGTTCCTTGGCGAGCTTCACGCGTTGCGCCTCGCCGCCTGACAAAGTCGTCGCCTGCTGGCCGACCTTGACGTAGCCGAGGCCGACCTCGGCCAGCATGGCCATCTTCTCGCGTATCGAAGGCACCGCCTTGAAGAATTCGACCGCATCCTCGACCGTCATGTCGAGCACGTCGGCGATGCTCTTGTCGCGGAACTTCACCTCCAGCGTTTCGCGGTTGTAGCGCGCGCCGTGGCAGACGTCGCAGGTGACGTAGACATCGGGCAGGAAGTGCATTTCGATCTTGAGCACGCCGTCGCCCTGGCACGCCTCGCAGCGGCCGCCCTTGACGTTGAAGCTGAAGCGGCCGGGCTTGTAGCCGCGCGCCCAAGCTTTCGGGCAGGCTGGCGAATCAGTCGCGGATCTGGGTGAAACCCCCGGTATTGCGCCCGGATAGAGCGCGGAAACGCCGCCGATCGTCGACCGGCGGCGCATCCATTTCAGCGGCGCTCAGGCATAGGCGATGGTCGTGCTGGTGCGGCGGCGGCGCATCGCTCCACCGACGAGGCCGAAGCCGCCGAGCATCATGGCCCAGCTCGCGGGCTCGGGAACGGCGCCGCCGATCGCGGTGCCGGTGAACTGCGTAATCGTACCGGCAGTGTTGGCGAAACCGGTCGCGGAGCCGCCATCGAAAACGGAATTGACGCTGTAGACGCCGTCATCGACGCTGTTGGCGGTATCGTAAGAGGCGAGGAAGAAACCTGGGCCGGAGACGCTGGTCCCGACCGGAATGGTCACGTCGAGCAGCAGATTGCCCATAGCGGGATCGTAATTGAACGCCTGCATGAAGTTGATCACATATTCGAAGCCGTCGCCGATCGGGGCAGCGAAGGACAATGGGCCGCTGAAGACGGTAACGGCGTCGGCTCCGATATTGTCGGCAAAGGTGCCCGACAGCTGGGTGCCGCTTTCGTCGCCGAAGCTGGTGGTCGACAGGCTGATGCTGACATTGTCGTAGGTCGCACCGTTGCGAAAGCCGGGCGTGGAGCGGAACGCGATTCCGGTGATGCTTTGCGCGCTCCCGAAGAAGCTGGCGTCGTAGACCTGCTGAGTCCGGCTACCGGTCGTTCCGCGATAGGTGAAGGGTGCGGGGCCTTGCGCGGCGCCGCTCGGCGGGTTGGCCGGGGTGACAGTGACGATATCTGCGGCAAATGCCGTGGTGGAAAGGGTACTGGCGACCAACGCAACGAACAGGGGGCTTCTCATGATGTTTCTCTCCGGGGGGACGCGTAGTTGGGGGGCGGGACCTGTAGGGCCAACGGGTACAGGCCCACGAGCGACGTTCGGGTACGTCAGCCGACGTTCCGGCTGCAGCTACGGGTCGGCCGCCACTTCGGATGCAAAAGGCCGGGAGAGAAAAGATTCGAGGTCGCTGAGATCGGTTCTCGTCAGGGATTTCCCGCGAGCGGGTTTGACTGCCGCCTCACTCCGCCGCGACGGCCTCACGCTTGGGGGCCAGCAGAGGCTTGAGGTAATGTCCGGTATAAGAGCGCGGCTCCTTCACCACCTGTTCGGGCGTACCGGTGGCGACGATCTCGCCGCCCTTGTCGCCGCCTTCGGGGCCGAGATCGATGATCCAGTCCGCCGTCTTGATGACCTCCAGATTATGTTCGATCACGACCACGGTGTTGCCCTGTTCGACCAAGGCCTGGAGCACGTCGAGCAATTTGCGGACGTCCTCGAAATGGAGGCCGGTGGTGGGCTCGTCGAGGATGTAGAGGGTGTTGCCGGTGGCGCGGCGGCTCAACTCCTTGGCGAGCTTGACGCGTTGCGCCTCGCCGCCTGAGAGCGTGGTCGCCTGCTGGCCGACCTTGACGTAGCCGAGGCCGACCTCGGCCAGCATCGCCATCTTCTCGCGGATGCTGGGCACCGCCTTGAAGAATTCGACCGCATCCTCGACCGTCATGTCGAGCACGTCGGCGATGCTCTTGTCGCGGAACTTCACTTCCAAAGTCTCGCGATTGTAGCGCGCACCGTGGCAGACGTCGCAGGTGACGTAGACGTCGGGCAGGAAGTGCATCTCGATCTTGAGCACGCCGTCGCCCTGGCACGCCTCGCACCGCCCGCCCTTGACGTTGAAGCTGAAGCGGCCGGGCTTGTAGCCGCGCGCCTGGCTTTCAGGCAGGCCGGCGAACCAGTCGCGGATCTGGGTGAAGGCGCCGGTGTAGGTGGCGGGGTTGGAGCGCGGGGTGCGGCCGATCGGCGACTGATCGATGTCGATCACCTTGTCGAGATATTGCAGCCCCTCGATCTTCTCATGATGCCCGGCGAGCATGCGCGCGCCGTTGAGCACGCGCGCGGCGCTGGCGTAGAGCGTGTCGATGGTGAAGGTCGACTTGCCCGATCCGGAGACGCCGGTGATGCAGGTGAAGGTGCCGAGCGGGATGCTGGCGCTCACATCCTTGAGGTTGTTGGCGCGCGCGCCCTTCACGGTGAGCTTCTTGCCATTGCCCTTGCGGCGCTTGTCCGGGAGCGGGACCATGCGGCGGCCGGTGAGGTAATCGGCGGTCAGGCTGTTCGGATTGGCGAGCACGTCGTCGAGCGTGCCCATCGCGACGACCTCGCCGCCATGGACGCCCGCGCCCGGGCCCATATCGATCACATAATCGGCGGTGCGGATCGCATCCTCGTCATGTTCGACCACGATCACGGTGTTGCCGAGATCGCGCAGGCGGCGGAGCGTGACGATCAGCCGTTCATTGTCGCGCTGGTGGAGGCCGATCGAGGGCTCGTCGAGCACGTAGAGCACGCCGGACAGGCCCGAGCCGATCTGCGAGGCCAAGCGGATGCGCTGGCTCTCGCCGCCGGAGAGCGTGCCGCTGGTGCGATCGAGGCTGAGATAATCGAGGCCGACATTGTCGAGGAAGCCGAGGCGCTCGACGATCTCCTTGAGGATCGGGGTCGCGATCTGTTTCTGCTGGTCGTTCAACGTGTCCGGCATGGCGCGGAAGAAAGCGAGCGCGGGGCCGACCGAGCGGCGGGTGGACATGCTTATGTCCTCGCCCGCAATCTTGACCGCGAGCGCCTCGGGCTTGAGCCGCGCGCCGCCGCAGACTTCGCACGGGGCGGCGGATTGGTATTTGGACAGCTCCTCGCGCATCCAGGCGCTCTCGGTCGAGAGCATGCGGCGTTCGAGATTGCCGAGCACGCCTTCGAAGGCCTTGGTGACGGTGTAGGTCTTGCGGCCGTCGACGAAGGTGAGCGGGATCGGCTTGCCTTTGGTGCCCGAGAGGATGACGCCCTGCTGTTCCTCGGTCAGCTCGTTCCACGGGGTTTCGAGGCTGAAGCCATATTCCTTGGCGAGGCTGGCGAGCACCTGCATGTAATAAGGGCTGGGCGGCTGCGACTTGGCCCAGGGGACGATCGCGCCCTTCTTGAGCGAGAGAGTCTCGTTGGGGACGACGAGCTGGGGATCGAAATAGAGCTTCTCGCCGAGGCCGTCGCACGCGGGGCAGGCGCCCTGGGGGGCGTTGAACGAGAAAAGGCGCGGCTCGATCTCCGGGATCGAGAAGCCGGAGACGGGGCAGGCGAATTTTTCGCTGAAGACGATGCGGTTGGCGGGGAGGCCGGCATTCTTCATGCCGGTTTTGGCGGGGCCTTCTTCGGCCGTCTCGCTGCGTCCTTCGACACGCTCAGGACGAACGGTATTTTCTTCTGAGCCCTGCTCCCCCACCCCGTTCGTGCTGAGCCCTTCGGCTCCGCTCAGGACAGGCTTCGTCGAAGCACGTTGGGCACCGCTCATAGCTTCCGCAACCGTGCCATCCGCCAGATCGATATAGACCAGGCCATCGGTCAGCTTGAGCGCGGTTTCGAAGCTTTGGGCGAGGCGGGTCTCGATGCCTTCGCGGATGGCGAGGCGATCGACCACGACCTCGATATCGTGCTTGTATTTCTTGTCGAGCGCGGGGGCGTTTTCGATCTCGTGGAATTCGCCGTCGATGCGGACGCGGGTGAAGCCCACTTTCTGCCATTCGGCGAGCTCCTTCCTGTATTCGCCCTTCCGGCCGACGACGGTGGGGGCGAGCAGATAGAAGCGCGTGCCCTCCGGCAGCTGCATCACGCGATCGACCATCTGGCTGACGGTCTGCGCGCTGATCGGCAGGCCGGTGACGGGCGAGTAAGGCACGCCGACGCGCGCCCAGAGCAGGCGCATATAATCGTAGATTTCGGTAACGGTGGCGACGGTCGAGCGCGGGTTGCGGCTGGTTGTCTTCTGCTCGATCGAGATTGCGGGGCTGAGCCCCTCGATATGCTCGACATCGGGCTTCTGCATCATCTCGAGGAACTGGCGCGCATAAGCCGAGAGGCTCTCGACATAGCGGCGCTGACCCTCGGCGTAGATGGTGTCGAAGGCGAGGCTGGACTTGCCCGAACCCGACAGGCCGGTGATGACGGTGAGCGTCTCACGCGGGATATCGACATCCACGCCCTTGAGATTGTGCTCGCGGGCGCCACGGACGCGGATGTGGGTCAGGCTCATGGGTCGAGTTTGTTCCAGTTATGTTCGGATGGCAAGCGAACCCTTTGCTCTGGGCAGCCGGCCCGTCCCAGATGGGAACGAGCGCGGCCTAGCACAAGTTGCTGACAGCGTGTTGGCAGCAGGACTGGCAGCAGAGTGGCGGGATTTTTTGAGGGGCGGGATTCCGTCAGCCTCGCGCTTCCTGTGTGACGCGGTGGACCCCGGAACAAGTCCGGGGTGACGGTGGCCTTTTTTCGTCATGCCGGACTTGTTCCGGCATCCACCGGGACGCAGGCTGGCCAGATGAGGGAGCGGCAGCCGTGCGTTTACATGCTGGCGAGCGGATTCAACGGCACGCTGTATGTGGGCGTGACGTCGAACTTGCTCGCCCGTCTCGTGCAGCATCGTGAGGGCATGCACGACGGTTTCACCAAGGAGCACAATGTGAAGCGGCTGGTCTGGTTCGAGATGACAGACGACATGACCGCCGCGATCGCATCCGAAAAGCGGATCAAGAAATGGCCGCGCGACTGGAAGAAGAACCTGATCGAGCACGAGAATCCCGAGTGGCTCGACCTGGCGACGGGGCTCGGGTTCGAAGCTCTTCCCTAAGGTTTCCCGGTGGACCCCGGAACAAGTCCGGGGTGACGGAGGCTTGCGGTCATAACGGGGGCGCACCATCTCCGGCCCGCGACGGGCATCACGTCCGCGCGCCAGGAGTCTCCCCTTATGCTCTCGCTCTACGACGTCAGCGTTCCGCTTTTCATTCGTTCGCTCGAAAATCTGGACGGGATTCTCGACAAAGGCGCCGCCTTTTTCGCCGAGCAGGGGCGCGCCGAGGGCGACCTGTCGGGGGCGCGGCTGATCGCGGACATGCATCCGCTGACCGCGCAGATCCAGCGCGCGAGCGACACCGCCAAGGGCGTGGTGACGCGCATCGGCGGGGGCGAGACTGTCGCGATGGCCGACGAAGAGCAGACGATCGCCGACCTGAAGGCGCGCATCGCCAAGACGATCGCGGTGCTCAAAGGCGCCGACCGCGCGGCCTTCGACGGCAAGGAGGATATGGCGGTCGAGATCAAGACGCCCAACCGCACCCTGGTGTTCACGGGCAAATCCTACATCCTGGATTTCTGCATCCCGAACTTCTTTTTCCACGTCACCACGGCTTACGCGCTGCTGCGCAAGGAAGGCGTGCCGATCGGCAAGATGGATTATCTCGGCGCGATCGAGACCAGAGCGAACTGAGCGACGCGGCATGACGTGCGGAGGTGACGGGGCGCGTAACGAGCCTCTATAGCCTCCGTATGTCACTCTACGCCCTCGCCCGCCCCTTGCTGTTCGCGCTCGAGCCGGAGCAGGCGCACCATCTTGCATTCGCGGCGCTCAAGGCGGTGCCGGCGCGGCCCGCGCGGCACGACCCACGCCTTAAGGTCGAGGTGGCAGGGCTGAGCTTCCCCAGCCCAATCGGGCTCGCGGCCGGGCTCGACAAGGATGCGCTCGCGCCCGATGCCTTCCTGGCGCTGGGCTTCGGCTTCGTCGAGGTGGGCACGGTCACACCCTTGCCGCAGGCGGGCAACCCCCGGCCGCGCCTGTTCCGGCTGGCCGAGGACAAGGGCCTGATCAACCGGATGGGGTTCAACAATCGGGGCCAGGCGGCGGCGTTCGAGCGGCTGCGCGCACGGGCCGGGCGGCCGGGGATCGTCGGGGTCAATATCGGCGCCAACAAGGACGCCGCCGACCGCATCGCCGATTATGCGGCGGGGGTCGCGCTTATGGCGCCGGTCGCCTCCTATCTGACGGTCAATATCTCCTCGCCCAACACGCCGGGCCTGCGCGCGCTGCAGGACGAAGCCGCGCTCGACGCCCTGCTCGACGCGGTGATGGCGGCGCGGCCCGCGGGCGGCCCGCCGATTTTCCTCAAGGTCGCGCCCGACCTCGAACCGGCGGATATCGACGCGATCGCGCGGGTTGCGATCGCGCGCGGCGTGGACGCATTGATCGTCAGCAACACCACCATCTCGCGGCCCCCGCTGCGCAGCGCGCAGGCGGGCGAAAGCGGCGGGCTTTCGGGCGCGCCGCTCAAGGATTTGGCGTTGCGGCGGCTCAGGGATTTCCGCGCGGCGACGGGCGGCGCGCTGCCCCTGATCGCGGCGGGCGGGATCGCCAGCGGGGCGGACGCTTATGCCCGGATCAAGGCCGGGGCGAGCCTGATCCAGATCTATAGCGCATTGATTTATAAGGGACCTTTCCTGGCGCGCCGGATCGAACGGGAGCTAATCGCGTTGATGCTTTCCGAGGGCCATGCGTGTATAAGTTCCGCCATTGCGTCGGATAAGTCCTGACCTCCCGCGACGAGGAGGCGGAATAGGAGAAGCAGGAGACGGATATGGGCCCCAAGCAGTCCGAGGCACCCGCCTTGTTCAGCCTGCTGGTTTTCCTCGCGGTCAATTACCTGATCGGATTCGGGATCGGGATGTGGCTGACGCACTCGACCATCGGCGCGGTCGCGCTGGCGCTGGTGATGCCCTGCTTCAGCCTGCTGGGCATCGCGGTTTTCAAGAAGCCGGTGCACAGGGACAATAAGCTCGACGAGGCATAAGGCTTCCTGTCCTGTCCGTCATGCCGGACGTGTTCCGGCATCCACCGGCAGGCACATCCCGAATGGAATGATCTGGCGGTTTTGCTGGGTTTCGAACCGCTTCGCTGACCTCCCGGTGGACCCCGGAACAAGTCCGGGGTGACGAGAGGCGCTTCTTGCGCTTATGCCATTCTCCATGATCCGCCCCATCCTGACCCTGTTCGCCGCGCTCGTTTTGCCACTGAGCGCGGTTTCCGCCAGAGCGCCCGCCCCATCCGTTACGACCGGCCTCGTGTCCGCCGCCGATCCGCGCGCGGCGGCGGCGGGCGTTGCCATCCTGAAACAGGGCGGCAGCGCGGCCGACGCGGCGATCGCGATGATGCTCGCGCTGAACGTGGTCGAGCCGCAAAGCTCGGGCATCGGCGGCGGCGGCTTCATGGTCCATCACGACGCGAAAGCGGGCCAGACCACGACCTTCGACGGGCGCGAAGCGGCGCCGGCGGCGGCGGACGGGCATTGGTTCTATGCAGGCGGCCAGCCGCTGCGGCACAATGAGGCGGTGCCCGGCGGGCGCAGC
>Ga0207677_10001526_pt1 | contig 12242 bp, 15 predicted proteins | sample KBSMisM42_FD_184311 | JGI IMG/M metagenome (GOLD analysis project Ga0207677, IMG submission 184311) | Miscanthus rhizosphere microbial communities from Kellogg Biological Station, Michigan, USA - KBS Miscanthus M4-2 (SPAdes) (version 2) | ecosystem: Host-associated > Plants > Roots >...
CGCCCGGCGGGTCGATCCGGATGAGGCGCGGACGGCCCTTTCGGCAATGGCCGCCGATCTGCGCGAGTCACTCGAGCTCGCCATCGCCAACGTCCGTGCCGTCGCCGAGGCCCAGAACCAGCAGGCGCAACGCGCTGTCCCCCTCCCGGGGGGACAGCGCGTTGCGGTCCGCGAGGTGGCGGTGCGCGCGGCCGGTATCTACGCGCCGGGGGGTCGGGCCGCGTACCCGTCGAGCGTCCTCATGTGCGCGATCCCCGCGCGCGTCGCCGGAGTGAAACGGCTCGTCCTCGCCTCGCCGCCCGGCCCGGACGGCTCGGTGCATCCGCTGGTCCTCGCCGCCGCGGCACTCTGCGAGATCGAGGAGATCTACGCGGTGGGAGGGGCGCAGGCGATCTTCGCGCTGGCCTACGGCAGCGACTCGATCGAACCGGTCGACGTCATCGCCGGACCGGGCAACGCGTGGGTGCGGGAGGCCAAGCGGGCCGTCTCGGGCGCGGTGAGGATCGACTCCCTGGCCGGCCCCTCCGAGCTGATGGTCTTCGCCGACGCCGGCGTCGAGCCAGAATGGGCCGCGCTCGACCTCTGCGCGCAGGCCGAGCACGGGGGGGACGGGTCGCTTGTCGCAGTGGCGATCGACTCCACGATCCTCGACGCGATCGAGGCAGCGACGCTGCGCGCGGCTGGCGAGCGCCCCGAGATCGGGGACGCGCCGCTGGCGCTCGTCGGGGCACCGACGGCAAGCGACGCGATCGACCTCGCCAACGCCTTCGCGCCCGAGCACCTCGAGCTCCTGGTCGAGGACAGCGTGGCGCTGGCCGAGGGCGTCACCACCGCCGGCTGCGTCTTCGTCGGCCCCTACGGCGCCACCGCTTTCGGCGACTACGTCGCCGGCTCCAACCACGTGCTGCCGACCGGTGGAGCGGGACGGTTCTCCGGCCCGCTCGGGCCGCACGTCTTCCGTCGCAAGATCTCCACCGTGGAGGTTTCCGCCGCGGCCGCGGCGAAGCTGGCACCGCACGTCGATCGCATTGCCCGCGCCGAGGGGTTCCCCGTCCACGGCGAGTCGGCGATGATCAGGGCCGAGAAAGGAAGCTGAGATGAGCCGCACCGCGACAAGGGAGCGCAGCACCGCCGAGACGCGGATCAAGCTCTCGCTCGACCTCGACGGGGGGGAGGCGAGCGCGTCCACCGGCGTCGGCTTCCTCGACCACATGCTCGACCTGCTCGCCCGCCACGGGCGCCTCGGGCTGAGGGTCGAGGCGAGCGGCGACCTCGAGACCGGCGCGCACCACACGGTCGAGGACGTCGGCATCGTGCTGGGCCAGGCACTCGACGAGGCGCTCGGCGATCGCGCCGGCATTCGCCGCTACGGCTCGGCCGTGGTGCCGATGGACGAGTCGCTGGCCGAGTGCGCGCTCGACGTCTCCGGACGACCGCTCTGCGTCTTCGACGCCGAGCTGCCCACGACCTCGATCGCGGGCTTCGACACCGAGCTGGCCGAGGAGTTCTTCCGCGCCGTCGCCAACAGCGCCAAGCTGACCCTGCACGTCTCGGTCCGCTACGGCAGCAACGCCCACCACATGATCGAGGGCTGCTTCAAGGCCTTCGCCCGCGCCCTGCGCGTCGCCGTCTCGATCGATCCCGACGAGAGCGGCGTACCCTCGACCAAGGGGACCTTGAATGAGTGACGCACGCATATGCATCCTGGACTACGGCATGGGCAACCTGCGCTCGGTCGAGAAGGCGCTCGAGCACGTCGGCGCCACGGCGACGATCGCGAGCGACGCGGCGACCGTCGAGGCGGCCGACGGGCTGATCCTGCCCGGGGTCGGGGCCTTCCCCAAGGCGATGGCGGGCATCCGCGAGCTCGGTCTCGACGAGCTGATCGCAGGGCGGCGGCAGGTCGGTGTGCCGATCCTCGGCATCTGCCTCGGCCTGCAGTTGCTCTTCGACTCGACCACGGAGCTGGGCGGGGCCGAGGGCCTTGGCCTGCTCTCGGGCCCCGTCGACCAGTTGACGGCGCCGGGGCTGAAGGTGCCCCACATCGGCTGGTCTCCGGTCCGCTGGGAGAAGGGCTCGACGCTGACGGACGGGATCGAGTCGGAGACGCCCTTCTACTTCGTCCACTCCTTCGCGCCCGCCGCCGAGCCCGACGACCTGCTCGGAACCGCGGCCTACGGCGCCCGCTTCGCCTGCGCCGCCGAGCGCGACAACGTCTACGGCGTCCAGTTCCACCCGGAGAAGTCGAGCGCAGCGGGCCTGCGTCTGCTCTCGAACTTCGCCGGGATCTGCGCCAAGGCTCCCGCGACGGCTTGATCCTCTACCCGGCCATCGACGTCCGCGGCGGGCATGCCGTGCGCCTCACGCAGGGCGACTACGCCCGCGAGACCGCCTACGACGCGGACCCGGTCGACGCGGCGCTGCGCTGGGCCAGGGAAGGGGCGGAGTTCCTGCACGTCGTCGACCTCGACGGGGCCAAGGCGGGCGAGCCGCGAAACATCGACGTAATCGAGCGCATCGCGGCGGCCGTCGAATGCCCGGTTCAGGTCGGGGGTGGCCTGCGCGACGCCAAATCGGTTGCGGCGGTTCTCGATGGCGGTGCCGAGCGCGTCGTAATCGGCACCGCGGCTTTGCGCGATCCGAAGTTCCTCGACGCCATGCTCGAAGCTCACGGCGAGCGCGTCGTCGTCTCGGTCGACGCCCGCGACGGCAAGGTCTCGCTCTCCGGCTGGACGGAGACGAGCGACGTCGACGTCGCCGACGCGGTCGCCGACCTGAGCGAGCGTGGGGTTGTCAGGTTCCTCTGCACCGCGATCGAGGTCGACGGCACGATGGAGGGACCGGCCCTCGACGAGCTCAACCGGATCGCCGCCCGCATCGAGGCTGACGTGATCGCCTCCGGCGGCGTCGGCTCGCTGGCTGACCTGGAACGGCTGGCACGCGTCTCCGCCCTCAACGTCGAGGGGGCGATCGTCGGCCGGGCGCTCTACGAGCGCAAGTTCACCGTGGCTGAGGCTGTAGAGGCACTGGGCGGGTAGGAGTCGGGGGTGTCCCTCCGGAGACCGTCGCGCAGCAGGGGCGGGAGGGACCGCGGCGCCCTTCCACGGAGACCGTCGCGCAGCTGATCGTTTGCAGTGATTCGCCTTGTTGGACCGGGAGCCTCCGTGGAAGGGCGCCGCGGTCCCTTTGATCGCCCTAGGCTTAGGGGATGGTTCTGAAGCGCGTCATACCGTGCCTCGACGTCGACGCAGGGCGGGTCGTCAAGGGGACCAATTTCGTCGGACTGAGGGATGCGGGCGACCCCGTAGAGCTTGCGGAACGCTACGACGCGGAGGGAGCGGACGAGCTCGTCTTCCTCGACATCACCGCTTCGCATGAGAAGCGCGAGACGATCGTCGAGCTGGCCCGGCGGACCGCGGACAACGTCTTCATCCCCTTCACGATCGGCGGCGGAATTCGATCGGTGGAGGACGCTCAGGCGGTATTGGACGCCGGCGCCGACAAGGTCTCGGTCAACTCCTCGGCCCTGGCCCGTCCCGAGCTTCTTACCGAGCTTGCGGATCACTTTGGGGCACAGTGCGTGGTGATCGCGATCGACGCCAAGCGGCGCATCGCCCAGTCGTCCTCACCGCCGTGCGAGGCGCCCCCGGGCTGGTTTGGCGATGGCGCCTGGGACGTCTACGTGAAGGGGGGCCGCGAGCAGGTCGAGGGTCGCGAGGCCGTGGCTTGGGCGAAGGAAGCCGTCGACCTTGGGGCGGGGGAGGTGCTGCTCACCAGCATGGACCGCGATGGCACCGAGGACGGCTACGACGTGGAGTTGACGAAAGCGGTCGCCGACGCCGTCTCCGTACCGGTCATCGCCTCCGGCGGCGCCGGCACCCTCGACCACCTCAGCGAGGCAATCTCAGCCGGCGGCGCGGACGCGGTCCTCTGCGCCTCGATCTTCCACTACGGCACCTACACGATCCACGAGGCCAAGGAGCGGATGGCTTCGGCGGGCCTGCCGGTTCGACTTTGAGCCGGGAGGCGGTCCCCCGGACCGCCTTCACCCTCCGAGGTCTCCCGCCAAGCCGGTGACGCCGGTCGAGCCGAGGATCTCGAAGCGAGCCAATTCATAGGGAGCGTTACTTTTCGCGTAGCCAGGGATCTCAGTTGTGGCGCCGGTGTAACCGGCGGCCTCGACGGCGGCGATCACGGTCGAGTCGAACTGCCCCGCCGGGTAGCAGAAGTTCTTCACCGGCACGCCGTATTCGCGCCGCAGCATCCTGCGCGAGCCGGCCACTTCTTCTTCCAGTTCCGTCGCCCCCAGCGTCGTCAGATCCGAATGGTCGATCGTGTGCGAGGCCAGCTCCCAGCCGGCGGCGATCATCGCCTCGACGTTGCTCTCGTAGAGGTCCGAGCCTTCGGCCTTGAGGTTGAGCACGCCGGGCCAACCGTGGCGGCGCAGCTCGGGGAGGGCGTAGGTGAACTGGGGGCGGTAGCCGTCGTCGAAGGAGATGACGACCGGCTTGGCCGGCAGCGTGCCGCCGCGGTACCAGGCGTCCTGCACCGTTTCCAGCGTCACCGCTTCGAAGCCGTTCTCGTCGAGCCAGTCCATCTGGCGGTGGAAGTCCGGGCGGGTCACGTACAGCTCGGGGTAGGGGGCGTCTTCGGGGGCCGGCCCGAGGACGTGGTACTCGAGGATCGGCACCGGGCCTGTGTAGGGCTTCCAATCCGGCCGTGGCGTGGCATTGCGAACCTCGACCTCGGCGGGAGTGGGCGACGTCGAGGGCTTCCCGCTTGGCTGCGCGTCGCCCCCGGACGAGCCGCCTAGACTCGCCGCGAGGGCGACGGCAACGGCCGCGACGGCGGCCGTCAACGCCACGGCGGCGGCTGCGCGTCTCCCGAGCACGCGATCATGGTAGGCAACGTGGCGGCCCCGAAGGACCACAGCGAGAGCATCGCCGAGGCGCTCCAGCACATGCACCCGGAGCTCGAGGCTGTGCGCGAGGCGGGCGGCGATCCGGTCTACCTCGTCGGCGGCGCCGTGCGCGACCTGCTGCTCGGCCGCGGCCGCGCCGACGTCGACTTGGTGGTCGAGGGGGACGCCGCCTCACTCGCCAAACGGCTCGGCGCCGAGGTCCGCTCGCACGAGCGCTTCGCCACGGCCACGGTCCGCCTCGACGGACACGACGTCGACGTCGCCAGCGCTCGCTCCGAGACCTACCCGCGCCCCGGCGCCCTGCCGGCGGTCGAGCCGGCGGTCACGCTCGAGCAGGACCTCGGCCGCCGCGACTTCACGATCAACGCGATGGCGATCCCCCTACGCGGCGAGCCGCGCCTGATCGACCCCTACGGCGGGCAGGCGGACCTCGCGGCGAAGCGGTTGCGCGTCCTGCACCCCCGCTCCTTCGAGGACGATCCGACCCGCGCGATCCGCGCCGCCCGCTACGCGGCCCGCTTCGGCTTCGAGCTGGAGACGGAGACCGAGCGGCTACTGCGCAAGGCGGACCTGGACGCGGTCTCGGCCGACCGCCGTGAGGCCGAGCTGCTGCGCCTGGCGGCCGAACCGAGCGCGCCCGAGGCCTACCGCCTGCTCGGCGAGTGGGGGCTGATCGAGCTGCGCGAAGGTGGGGTCGAGCTCGCCAGACGGGTCGGCGAATTGCTCGAGATGCCGCTCTGGCAACTGCGCACGGAACGCAACCGCGCCGTGCACGCAGCCGCCACGGGCAAGCCGGGCGGCGAGGTCGAGCTGGCCGCCGCCAGTCCCTCCAGCCCCTCGGAGGCGGTTGCCCTGGTCACCGCGTACCGCGCGGTCGAAATGGCGCTCGCCCGGGCGCACGGCGCGACCTGGCTCGACGACTACCTGAAGAAATGGAGCAAAGTCCAACTCGAGATCGACGGCAACGACTTGATCGCGGCCGGCCTCGAGGAGGGGAAGGCCGTCGGCCGTGGCCTGGCGGAGGCGAAACGACGCAAGCTCGACGGCGAGATCGAAGGGCGGGAGCAGGAGTTGGCGGCGGCGCTCGCGGCGGCAAGGGAAGACGATGAGATGGCGTGAGACGGACGGGATGCGATGGCTCCAGGCACGTCTGCCCGGGGCGACCGCGGCCTTCACCACCCGCGACTTCGGCTCCGCGAGAGAGAGCTTCGAGCCGCTGGCGGCGCTGGGCGTCGAGCCGGAGACGATCGTCAGCGCCTGGCAGGTGCACGGCGCCAACCTCGCCGTCCACGGTCGCGGCGACCGCGTGCCAACCGAGGCCGACGGCCACGTGGTCGACGCCCCGGGGACCGTGGGCCTCGTCTTCGGCGCCGACTGCCTGCCGATCGCGATGGTCGGTCCCGGCGGCGCCGCCATCGTCCACGCCGGCCGCCGCGGCCTCGAGCAGGCGATAGCCGGCCGCGGCGCCGAGGCCGTGAGCGCCACCGCCGCCGCGATCGGGCCCGGGATCGGGCCCTGCTGTTATGAGGTCGACCTCTGGCAGGAGGCGCACCGGCAGCTGCGCGAGGCGGGGGTCGAGGAGATTGAGTCCGCCGAGCTCTGCACCTGCTGCGAGCCCGACCTCTTCTTCTCCCACCGTCGCGACGGGGATCCGCGCCGGCAGGCGGGTCTCGTCTGGCTCGACGGCGAGGAGGGCTGACGTGCCAGGCCTGATCCACGGCCTCGAGCCGGCGAGGATCGCCGCGAACCTCGCCCGCGCACGCGAGGTCGCCGGGCCCGAGGTCGAGGTCCTCGCCGCGACCAAGTACGTGCCGGTCGAGGAGATGGGCGCCCTGGCCGAGGCGGGGGTGAGCCTGGTCGGCGAGAACCGCCAGCAGGATCTGATCGCCAAGCACGAACGCTGGGGCGACGCCTTCGAGTGGGACTTCATCGGCAACCTGCAGAGCCGCAAGGTCAAGCAGCTGCTGCCGGTCTGCCGCTTGATCCACTCTGCCTGCACCGACTCCAGCCTCGAGCAGCTCGGCCGCCACGGCACCCCCGAGACCGAGATCCTGATCGAGGTCAACGTCGCCGGCGAGGAGGGCAAGGGCGGCATCGCGCCCGGCGAGATCGCGGCGTTCGTCGAGCGCTGCCCGGTCCGCGTCGGTGGCTTGATGACGATGCCGCCCTTCAGCCAGGACCCGGAGGCCTCGCGTCCGTACTTCGCCAAGCTGGCCGAGCTTGCCGCCGAACACGGCCTGCAACGCCTCTCAATGGGAACGTCGCAGGACTGGCAGGTGGCCGTCGAGGAGGGCGCGACGATCGTGCGCTTGGGTACCGCGCTCTACGTCTGAGCCATAATCTGTAAAGGAATCGGCTCCGAAGGGCCGAAACAGCCACCAATCATGGCCCTACGCGACACATGGCATAGAGCGCTGGTCTATTTCGGCCTCGCCGAGGACCACGACTACGGACCCGAATACGACGAGGAGTTCGAACCCGAGACGGGAGTCGAAGACGCGCAGGAAGGACGCCGCGAGGGCCAGGTCCGGCGCCTACCGACCTCCAGGCGCCGTCGCGACGAGATCGACGACATCTTCGCCGACGACGAGCCGGCGGCGACCTCGCGGACCCGCACCCTGCGGCCCGTGGGCAACGGCGGCTCCGACGTCCAGGTCCACCTGGTCATCCCGCGCAACTTCAACGACGCCCAGCAGGTGGCCGACCAGTTCAAGCGCTCGGTGCCCGTGATCCTCAACCTGCAGACCACGGACCACGATCTCTCCAAGCGGATGATCGACTTCTGCTCCGGGCTCACCTACGCGCTCGACGGCGGCATGCAGCGGATCGCCGAGAAGATCTTCCTGCTGACGCCGCGCAACGTCGAGGTCTCCGCCGAGGAGAAGGCGCGCCTCCTCGACAAAGGCTTTTTCAACCAGTCCTAGCGCGCGGCCGCGCGGATAGGCTCCGAGGCGTGATCATCGGGTTCTGTGGAGCGGGGAACATGGCCGCGGCTATGGCGCGAGGGTTGCGCGATGACGTGGATGGGTTGCTGTTCACGGATTCGGGATCGGGACGAGCCGCCGAGCTGGCCGAGGAGGTGGGGGGAGAAGCCGTCGAGACCAACCGGGAGCTGGCCGAGCGCGCGGACGTGGTCGTGTTGGCGGTGAAGCCGGCGAAGCTGGCGGAGGCCGCGGCGGAGATGCAGGGGGCGAAGACGGTCGTCTCGTTGCTGGGGGCGACCTCGCTGGAAAAGGTGCGCGAGGCGTTCCCCGCGTCCGAGGTGGTGCGGGTGATGCCGAATCTTGGGGTCGAGGTAAGGCGCGGGGTGCTCTGCGTGGCCGGCGCCGCGGACGCCGAGCTGCGGGCCCTTCTCGAAGGCCTCGGGCACCTGGTCGAGCTGCCGGACTCGCGGTTCGACGCGGCGACGGCGGTGATGGGGTGCGCGCCGGCCTACCTGGCCCTGGCGGTCGAGGCGATCGCCGAGGCGGGAGCGGCCGACGGCCTCGCGCCCGAGCTGGCGCACGAGCTGGTGGTGGAGACGGCGGCCGGCACCGCCGAACTGCTCCGCGAGCGCGACCCCGCGGAGGTGCGCCGCGCGGTGGCCTCCCCCGGCGGCAGCACCGAGGCCGGCCTGGAGGCGCTCGACCGCGAAGGCGCCCGAGAGGCGTTCGCGGCCGCGGTGAGGGCTTCGCTGGAGCGGATGCGGGGATGATGCTGCTCGCTGCCGTCACCCGAGACGACGTCGCCGCTTACGTCAGCGCCCTCTTCCTCGTCTACGTCGTCCTCGTCCTGCTCAACGTGCTGATCTCCTGGGTGCCGCGCATGCCCGCAAACCGTGCGCTGCGAGCGACGGTCGACTTCGTCAAAGAGACGACCGATCCCTATCTCAACCTGCTGCGCCGCTTCCTGCCGCCCATCGGGGGTGGCGGGTTCGCGCTCGACTTGAGCCCGATGCTGGGGCTGATCCTGCTGTTCGTCCTCCAGGCGGTCGTCGTCGGCCTGATCCGCGGGTGAGCGAGGCGGCCGCTCGCGCCTGGCGCCTCGCCGGCGCCCTCTGCGGTCTCGTCGTCGTCCTCGACCAGGCGGCAAAGGCGCTGGTTGAGGCGCGCCTGCTGCCGGGCGAGTCGGTCGAGGTGCTCGGCCCATTCGAAATCGTCCTCTCCCATAACAGCGGCGTCGCCTTCGGCCTTGCCAGCGGCGGAGGCACGGGGCTGGTCGTACTCGTCGCGGCGGCGCTCGCCGTGGTCGCCTACCTCTTCTCCCGCGATCCGACCCGCTGGGGCATGTGGGTCGCGGCGGGCCTGCTCGCCGGCGGCGCGCTCGGCAACCTCGCCGACCGCATCCGCGCCAACGCGGTCACCGACTACATCGAGGTCGGGGCCTGGCCCGCCTTCAACCTCGCCGACGTAGCCGTCACCGCCGGCGTCCTCCTCCTCGCCCTCTCCTACCTGCGCGAGGGAGGGTCCCGATGAGCTTCCGGTGCGCCTTTTGGACCCTATGGGTACATAAAGCGCACCGGAACGGGGGGTGGGCGTAGTGAACGGGCTTCGGATCGTCCACGAGGACGAGGCGCTGGCGGTGGTCGACAAGCCGGCCGGCCTGGTCGTGCACCCGGCGCCCTCTCACAAGGGGCCGACGCTGGTCGACGAGCTCGGCGACCTGCTCGGCGGCGGCGCCGAGCCCGAGAGGCCGGGGATCGTGCACCGGCTCGACAAGGACACCAGCGGTCTGCTCGTCGTCGCCCGTACCGACGCGGCCCATGCCGCCCTGCAGGAGATGGTCCGCCGGCGGGAGGTCGAACGGGCCTACCTGGCCCTCGCGCGCGGGCGTCTGGCGTCCCGGACCGGGACGATCGACGCGCCGATTGGGCGCGCCTCTCGCCAGCGCCACCGGATGGCCGTCTCCGGCGCGGCGCAGCGCGAGGCTCGCACCCACTTCGAGGTGCTGGAGCTGCTCGCCGCCGAGACCTACCTGGAGGCGAGGCTGGAGACTGGGCGCACGCACCAGATCCGCGCCCACTTCGCGGCGATCGGGCATCCACTGGTCGGCGACGCGACCTATGGCGGTGAGCTCAAGTACGGCCTCGAGCGTCAGTTCCTCCACGCCCATCGCCTCGCCTTCGCCCACCCGGAGACGGGCGAGGAGCTGCGCTTCGCCTCGGAGCCCCCGGACGACCTCGCCGCCGCGTTGGCAGCGGCCCGCGCCGCCTGAAAACCGCACCGCCTCTACAATTCCGGCGTCCGGAAATCGACCCCGTCGACTCCTAACCGGGCCCTGACCGGCGTTCTCGCGCCGGTTCCCGGCAAGGGCGGCGGCGAACCGCATCGCAACCACAAGGAGCTTCACCCATGCCAGAGGCAGGACTCAGGGAGCTGCTGGAGGCCGGCGTCCACTTCGGCCACCAGACCCGTCGCTGGAACCCGAACATGCGCCGCTACATCTTCGGCGAGCTGGACGGGATCCACGTAATCGACCTCGTCCAGACCGAGGCGCTGCTGGAGAACGCGCGCCGCTTCGCCGGCGAGCTGGCCAGCGGCGGCGGCACCGTGCTCTTCGTCGGCACCAAGAAGCAGGCGCGCGGCCCGGTCGAGGAGTGGGCCAACCGCTGCAAGATGCCCTACGTCAACCAGCGCTGGCTGGGCGGCCTGCTGACCAACTTCAACACGATGTCGGCGCGGATCGCGCGGCTGCACGAGCTGACCGAGTGGCGCGAGGAGGGCAAGCTCGCCCTGCTGCCGACCAAGGAGCGGATGGGGATGCAGGCCGAGCTCGCAAAGCTCGAGTACAACCTCGGCGGCGTGCGCGACATGGAGCGCCTGCCCGACGCGGTCTTCGTCATCGACCTGAAAAGCGAGGAGATCGCCGTGCGCGAGGCGGCCCGCCTGCGGATCCCCTTGATCGGCCTGGTCGACACCAACTGCGACCCGACGGCGATCGACTACGTGATCCCCGGCAACGACGACGCGATCCGCTCCTGCGAGCTGGTGATCGGCACGATCGGGGCCGCGATCGACGAGGGCGCGGGAGCCTGGCGAGTCCAGGAGGAGAAGCGCATCGCCGAGGAAATGGAGCGGCGCAAGCGCGAAGAGGAAGAGCGTAAGAAGCGCGAGGAAGAGGAGAAGGCGCGCAAGGAGGCGGAGGAAGCGGCGCGGAAGGCCAGGGAAGAGGCCGAGACCAAGCGGAAGGCCGAAGCGGCGGAGGCTCAGGCCAAGCAGCAGGCTCAAGCGCCCAAGCCCGCGGGTCCTGTCGTGGGGCAGGACTCCTCGTCCTCGCAAGCTGCGGGCGAGGAGCCCAGCCCCACGCCACCCGCGGGAGAGGCGGCTAAAGCCGCTGAGCCCGAGGCCCCAGCAGCAACGCCTGCCGCGGAGGCAGCCTCCCCGGCGGAGCCTGTCACTGAGGAGAAATCCTCTACTGAGGAGAAAGCTGAGGAGACTGTGACTGAGGGGGAGGGGAAATGAGCGTTAGTGCCGCTGACGTGAAGGCGCTGCGGGATCGGACGGGGGCGGCGATGATGGATTGCAAGGCCGCCCTCGGCGAGGCGGATGGGGACGTCGATCGCGCGATCGAGATCCTGCGGGTGAAGGGGCAGGCCTCGGCCGCCAAGCGCGAAGGGCGCGGCACCAGCGAGGGCGTCGTCGCCTCCTACATCCACGCCAACGACAAGGTCGGAGCGATGGTCGAAGTCCAGTGCGAGACCGACTTCGTCGCCCGCAACGAGGACTTCAAGGCCTTCGCCTACGAGGTCGCCCTGCACGTCGCCGCGAGCGCGCCCAAGTACGTCTCCACCGAGGAGATCTCCGAAGCGGAGAAGGAAGCCGAGCGCAAGGTCTTCGAGGAGAAGGCGCGCGAGGAAGGCAAGCCCGACGACGTGGTCGAGAAGATCGTCGGGGGCCAGCTGGCGAAGTGGGGCAGGGAAGTCGCGCTGCTCGACCAGGAGCACGTCAACGCCGAGAAGCACGAGTCGAAGACGATCGAGCAGCTGCGCCAGGAGCTGGCGGCGAAGACGGGCGAGAACGTCCGCATCGCCAGGTTCGCCTACTTCCGCGTCGGCGAGTAGGCTCGCGCCCCAGTGGCGGAGCCTCAGTTCAAGCGCGTCCTGCTGAAGCTCTCGGGAGAGGCGCTGATGGGCGAGCGCTCCTACGGCACCGACGCCACCGAGGTGGCGCGGATCGCCGAGCAGGTCCGCGCCGTACGCGCCCGCGGGGTGGAAGTAGCGATCGTCGTCGGCGCCGGCAACATCTACCGGGGCCTGGCCGCCGCCGCCGAGGGCATGGACCGGGCGACCGGCGACTACATGGGGATGCTCGCCACCGTGCTCAACGCGCTCACCCTCCAGGAC
>Ga0207677_10001528_pt1 | contig 12239 bp, 7 predicted proteins | sample KBSMisM42_FD_184311 | JGI IMG/M metagenome (GOLD analysis project Ga0207677, IMG submission 184311) | Miscanthus rhizosphere microbial communities from Kellogg Biological Station, Michigan, USA - KBS Miscanthus M4-2 (SPAdes) (version 2) | ecosystem: Host-associated > Plants > Roots > Rhizosphere...
CGTTATTTAACCGAGGCATGCATTGTTATTTCTTTAAAAACTTTTTACTGATCTCGTCATACGTAAGTATCAATTCGTTTGAATTTCCTTTTTCATCGAAAATTTTCTCCCAGGTGTTCAGTGGTTCCCATATCATCGTTCCCTTTCCTCTGTCATTGGGAAGATCAAAGGCGATATCATTGACTTCTTTTTTCAACTGAGAATATTCTACGACAATGATATCTTTTGAATAGCGGGTGGCAAGATCTGTAAGATTATTTCTCAGGTCATCCAGTGTTCCATGCCATTTTGGATAATATGATTCACCGATCACATCAAAATAAACTCCGCGGGAAAGCATATTGTTAAGAAAGAAAACAGATTCATCGTTCTGGCCGCCCAGTGCAATGTGTAATAACATGATGATCGACGGATCAACTTGCAGCACTGCATCCGTGCCTGCTTTTATTAATTGAGCAAGACTGTCCAAATGACTTACGTGTCCATCCGGCCAGATCATCCCGTGATTTATTTCATTCCCAATTTGCACCATATCAGGCGCAGTACCTTGCGCTTTCAATTCAACGATCACCTTTTTTGTAAATGCATACATGGAGTCTTTAAGAACAGGGAAACTCAAACCTTTCCATGCCGACGGCTTGAATTGCTTTCCCGGATCAGCCCATGTATCACTATAATGAAAATCCAACAGGAATTTCAAACCGGCTGCTTTGATCCTTTTTGCCATTTGCTTGGTATGCTCAAGATCGCAAAATCCTTTTTTGGGAGAATACCCGCTGTCAGCGGCCGGCTCATTAAAAATTCTTAACCTGATATAGTTAAATCCATGACCTTTTAAAATTTGAATGGCATCTTTCTGAATTCCTTTGTCATTAAATTTCATCCCACGGTCTTCCAATTGCGGCAGGAAAGAAATATCAGCGCCTAATACTTTGCCGACCTTTTTTTTACTTGCCTGGTCATTTTTATTTTTAACGAGTTGAGAAGTTGAGGGAGATATTGTAAAAATATCCGTGGAACCAGTGTAAAGGCCCTCACTCTTTGCTTCAAATCTGATCGCCCCCGGTGTTTTACCTGCCTGGATGATCACCTGGCATTTTCCATTGAACAGATGACGTTGCCAGTTGCCATCAAAAATTTTATCGGGTTCATGGCTGCTTGGATCACCATTTCCCAGCCCGATGATCTTTGCATCTCCATTAAGTGAAAAGGTGACCAGGTTATTGGCGTCAGGCACTTCGCGACCTTGCTTATCAACGGCAGTGATATTGATCACGGCAGCATCCTTTCCGTCTGCAAGCATGGTTGTTTTGTATGGAGTAACGACCACTTCAGATGCTTGTCCTGTTGTTTCTACTTTCGTGGTGATGCGTTTTCCTTTCTTATAAGCGACCGCCTCTAATGTTCCCGGTTCATAGTTTACTACCCATTGCAAATGACTGTTGCGCGGCATATCTTTTTTTCCCAAACTTTTCCCATTCAAAAACAGTTCAACGTTGTCTGCATTGGTGTTTACCCAAACATCGATCGGTTTTCCTTCTTTTCCCTTCTCCGAAGGAGTCCTTGCGGACCAATTCCAATGCGGCGAAATATGTAATACATCTTTATCTGACCACCATGATTGATAGTAGTAGTAAATGTTTTTAGGGAAGCCGCACATGTCCATGATCCCAAAATGGGAATTGATATTGGGCCATTGGTAAGGAGTCGGTTCACCGCGATAGTCAAAACCGGTCCAGACATATCCACCCATCCACCAATCATTGGGCGCACAGAGTTTCCACCAGGTTTCTGCAGTGCTCGCCCACCATGGAAAAGTAATATCCTGGTCCGGAACATATGCACGAACAGAATCTTTTTCATAAATCCCCCGTGTAGTTACAGTGCTTCCCATCTCTGTTCCCATCACAGGTTGGTTCGGATGGTCCCTGTGATAGTCTGCGGCAGCAAAATGCCGGTAGTTAAATCCGCGAACGGGGATCACTTCATTAACTCCTTTAAATACATTCGCGAGGTCAGAAGCATAGGTACTTGTTCTCGTAGGATCAAGTTCTTTTTGTTTTGCGACCAGTGTTTGTGCAATTCTCTTTCCATAGCTTGTGGCCTGCGCGCCAAACTCTTCGTTGGCGATAGACCACATAAAAACACAGGCACGGCTGCGATCTCTTTTGACCAACCGCTCAAATTGATCGATGTACTCCGGACTACTGTTCAGCAGCCGGTTCTCATCAAGCACCAGCATTCCCAAACTGTCACAAGCGTCAAGCAATTCAGGGGTCGGTGGATTATGACTGGTACGATACGAATTTACTCCCATGTCCTTCAATAGCCGGATGCGGTAATATTGAAGATAGTCTGGCAATGCGCTTCCCACACCAGCATGATCCTGGTGACAACACATGCCCCGGACCTTTACATATTTACCATTTACAAATAATCCCTTTATAGATACATTAATTGTCCGAATACCAAATCGCGATTGGACGCTGTCTATGGTCTTACCGTTTTTTTGAATCAGTGAAACAACTCGATAGAGATAAGGATTGTCAGTTGACCACAGCACAGGATGATCAACAGTTATACTCTGATTAATTCTTATTGATTTATTAGGCTCAAGAGAAAGTCCGGCATTTACTGAGATACCAAGCACCTTACCGTTTCGGTCTTTAATATAGGAGGCCACTCTGATACTGTTTTGCTGGGTAAAGTTTTCATTTTGAACATTGATTTCAATATGTACAGATGCGCTAGTTTGTTTGACTGTTGAATAGACAAACAAACCATCGGATGACACGTGGACATTATCGTATTCATTCAGCCAAACATGACGATAAATACCTGCGCCCTCGTAAAACCAACCTTCATACTGTGAAGCGTCCACCCTGACCACTAAAACATTTTCGCGATCGTAATTGATATAGTCTGTGATGTCAAAGGATTTCCCAATATAACCGCTCAAATTATTTCCCAAATAAAATCCATTGAGCCAAAAACTTCCATTTCTAAAAACTCCATCAAACTGGACCTGGAAACGATGGCCTGAATCTGATCTCGCCACTGCAAAATGTTTCCGGTACCAGCCAATGCTCGTTTCAGGAAATAAACCCCCGACCGCTTTATAGCCATGCGACATCAGGTCATCATTTTTCACATCGGCAAATGGAAGTTCTACTGCCCAGTCATGCGGAAGGTCCAGGCTTCTCCAATCGGCATCATTGAACCTGGGATCGATGGCAGTACCCGGTGCATTACCAGTTTTAGAAAATATGGTTGTGAGACCGTAATTAAAATCCCTGGCAGGATCAGCAGCATGACCAAAATGAAATTTCCATCCTTCATCAAAATCGATCTTCTTACGAACCGGCTCAGTTCTTTGTGCAGATGAAATGAATGAAAAAAGGAAAGCTGATGTAAGAAAAAGGAGATTGTAAATTTTTTTCATGTCGCAATTTTAAAATAAGAATATTCGAAACCAGTCTTTTTCAAATTTGCCACGAAGACGCGAACACGCAAAGCCGAGTTCATGAATTTTCCTTCGTGCTTTAGCGACTTTGTGGCCTAAAAAGAGACCATAAATTTTTTTCATGTGGCAGTTTTAGATAGAATTATTATTTGAAAGCATCTAAGGCACTTGTTGGTTTCCCAGAATTGTCAAACGCTCCCAACGTATAACCGTTCCAGTTAACATTGCATTCAGGTTCCCAATAAAACACGCCCAAACCTTTATTGCCAGTAACAGATCTTGTCTTATTGATCAGATCAGTGAGAAATGCATTACAGGCAGAGGGCTGGTCCCAGCTCATTCCCACTTCACAGATCATGATCTCTTTATTGTAGCGCGATACCATATCGTTCATATTGTCAAGACACTGACCGTTGAGCGTGGACCAATTTGCGGGCGAAGGATATAGTGACATTCCTATCACGTCCCACCTGGCGTTGTTGTTTTTCAATCCGTCGAATATCCACCGGAACAAATTGTTATCAAATCCATTGGAGATATGAATGATCACTTTTGCAGAAGCGGTTACCGATTTCACAGCATCATACCCTGCATTTACGAGCTGTGCAAAGTTGGCCATGTTTGTCGAAGCTTTCCCATCTGGCCATAGCATTCCGTCGTTCGTCTCGTTACCAACCTGCACCCATTCAGGCGTAATACCATTTGTCTTTAACACATTCATCACATCGACCGTATAATTATAGACTGAAGTCTTTAGTGTATTGAAATCCTGCGATGCCCATCCAGCAGGTTTATTTTGTTTCCCCGGATCGGCCCACCAGTCGCTGTAATGAAGATCGATCATAATCTTCATTCCAAGATTTTTTGCGCGGACAGCTTTGGCAGTAAGGTCGGATGTGTTGCACCATCCACCTGAAACGGAGGGATCCACCCAGGCTCTTAGCCGGATAGCATTTACACCGAGACTCTTTAAAAGTTCAAGGCAATCCATTTCTGCTCCGGTGTTACTGTAAAATTTTTGTCCTTCATCCTCCATTTGAGTCAGCCAGCTTATGTCAGCGCCTCTGGCAAAAAATTCATTTCCTGAAGGTGGAGCTGGCCCCGGAGGTGTTGATTCCTTTTTCTTGCAAGCTGCAAATAGAAACACCGTGAATACAAAAGTGAATATCGTATTGGTTAATCGCATAGAAAAATTGATCGCAATAATGTCATTTATCGCTTGAACAAAAAAGGCTGTCTAAAAATAGCCAGCCTTTTCAGTTATTGAATCCGAATACTATTCAACCTTATAACTCATCGTTATAAGATTCACAGTTATTTTGTAAGTGCCGTCAGTTGCAGGAGCTTTCAGGTCGCTTCCTTCTGCCCTGAGAAAATCTCCACTTACATTATTTGTATTGTTGTTCGCAACCAGACCACCAACCTTATGACCCCAGTCTCCATTTACCGGTAGAAATAAAAAAGATTTATTCGCCGTTAATGACACGGTAAGCTCAAAAACACCTAAACTGGTTTTAGTAAATTGTTGTGCAGGAGTGGGTACCGGATTGTTCCAGCCACCCGGTGTAGCATCTCCAACCATATATAAATTTCCTGAGTATGGGACCACGCTATAGGTATTCGTTTGGAAATTCACAACAATCAAATATTGGCCGTCGGCTGAAGGGGCCGGAGTATTGGAACCAGGTACAGCTCCATCTGCCAATAACGTAGCAGGCGCTGCGCCATCCGTTGCACCACCAAATTTGTGACTCCAGTCACCATTCACCGGCAAGAATAAATAACTCTTTCCCGCTGTAAGATTAATGACTAATGCGAACGTATAGGTATCCAGTTTTGTGAATTGCTGTGAAGGAGTTGGAACCGGATTGTTCCATCCCCCTGCAGTCGCATCACCTACTATATAAAGGTTCGTGGGAACAGAAACCGGCGTAACGGTCCACTTGTTTGTTTGAAAATTTACCACAATATCATACACGCCGGAAGAAGCAGGCGCCAACATATCTCCACCTTCTGGCTTAAAGCTATCTCCGCTAGGGTTGTTGGTGTTATTGGCGCCTACTCCGCCATACTTATGGCCCCAATCACCATTGACCGGAAGGAACAAATAACTTTTTCCACCTGTGAGTCCAAGGCGGATACTAAAATTATAGTCATCTACCTTGGTAAATTGTTGTGAAGGAGTCGGCACGGGATTATTCCAGCCACCGGGCGTTGCATCGCCAACAATATAAAGAGCTGCAGGTACCGGTGAGAAAGTGGTAACTCCTACGGTGACCACATTTGAATAAGCAGCCGACCCACTGGCGGTTGTTGCTTTCACGCGATATTCAACAGTTCCGGTAGTGCCCACTGCAATTCCAGAAGTAAGGGCGGTGGTATTCATATCACCCTGGTTCAACGATGCGCTGTAAACAGAAGCTCCGCCATATCCCGCAATTGTTTGTGGTGAGACAAAATTTTTCCCGGCAGAATCATATTCAACAACGTAAGTGACAGTTCCTGTATAACCAGGAAATGCAGATGACCATGAAAAAGTATTTGAATGATCGCTGGATGTGCCCGATGTTCCCGTGACTGCAGTATTTTCCGTCGTCAGTTTTGATGGGTCACTGTAAGGAGTCACAGTAACCTGGACAACATTGGAAATATATTTTTCATTGTTATTGGCATATGATGACGTTACTCTCATATCCAACTTAACGGGCGTACCTACTGAATACCCATAGTTCAACAAAAGGGTGTTCAAATCCCTGCCGGTAAATGTTTTGTTTAACTTCTTTGTCTGAGTACTCGTGATCTCTTTTGAAAAATTCCTTCCCGTCGAATCTATTTCCACTATGTATTTCATATTAGCTGAATCAGTGGCATATTGCGGGAATGTCCAGTTGAGGGTTAAAACTGTTTTGGCAGAATCGGCTGCACCGGGACTGACCGAAGTAGCCGACGGAGTTAGTGTAACAGGATGGCCTAGTTTATAACTAGGTAGCTCAGCTACTTTTTCACAGCCAACGAAAAGGAATGTCGCCCCTGCCAGTAAAACCACGAAATTTATTATTGATCGCATAAGAGTAGTGTGTTAGTTGGTTATTGTTTTACAACGCTGAATTTTCCTAATTGAAAATCCACGGTGATCTTATAAGTACCTGCACTGGGAGCGCCGGGAAATTGCGGATCCGAATCTTTCTTTTCAATATTACCTCCTTGCCAGGTGCCGCCAGCCAACATATGATATTGGGTTCCCCAATCACCTTGTATTTGTATAAGCTTATACCCTCCACCGCCGACCATGGAAACTGTGGCCTCGTACAAAGTGTTGGAAACTTTTGTGAATTGCTGAGATACGTCATAAGGAGACGGCAGAGGATTACCCCATCCTGAAGCAAATGCGTCACCGGTAGCCCATAGGGTGCCATTAGTGGGAGGCGGTACTTTCGGAGGAGGAGCAAATGGCGTAGTTTTAAAAGAAACAACATTTGAAGTAAGCTTCGCTGCCGCTCCGCCACCTGAAACACTGATACTTGAAGTCACTCTCACCTGCAATGTGTACTCGCGTCGCGGATCAAGTTGCAGAACCATTGAATTTCCGAGGACACCGTTTAACTCCCCTACTGTATATACTTTTCTTGTATCATTTGCTATCACAGTGGTAACCTTGTTGCTACTGCTGAAGTTGCCTCCCAGTGTATCCATCTCAAGAGTATAAGTTACGTTCTGTGAACTGATGCCGGTTGTAAACTTATAATCGGGATTCGTCCAGTTCAAAACCAGCGCTGTATTGGACTCTGAACCGGGTTCAAGAACCACATTTGCCGTAGAGGCAGATAAGCCGGGAGGAGTTCCTCCTTCAAAAAATACTTTGTTCTCTGCCTTTTCGCAACTTGTGATCGCAACCAGGAAAATCACTGAAAACAATAGTTGAAATATATGTCTCATAATTAATTATTGTAAAAATTAATAGCCTGTGTTTTGAACAAGGTTAGTATTCGAGTTGACATCCCTTGAAGGGAGAGGATAAATTTTGCGGATCGCAGACACCCCCGTACCAGAAGCAACTCCACCTTTCCACGGCCATAGATAACTTCCTTCCACAAACTTGTTATAACGTATCAGGTCTGTGCGACGAAAACCTTCCCAGTATAACTCACGGGCTCTCTCGTTAAGAATAAAGTCCAGGGTCAATTCTCCCGATGATATATTGCCGGAAGTGTTTCCGTAGGCTCTTGTACGAAGAGCATTGATATATCCAAGTGCAGTAGCTGCATCTCCACCTCCACCTCTTAATTGCGCTTCAGCGTAGATCAAATACATTTCCGCAAGACGAAACAGTGGCATATCAACATCGGAGAAGTCCTGGCTTTGTCCGGGCGATCCGTCTCTTTTTACATTTCTATATTTTGTTACTCCAAGTCCATTTGTGAAATCAGTGATATTGGTGATCTCGGGGTTTTGGCCACTCGTATAGAATTGAGCTCTCTTATCGGTGATCGTTGTAAAATCAGGGTAACCCGGGAACAATGCCGGAAGATTTTTCGTTGCTCTTGTTCCACTCCAGCCACCCGAAATACCAAATTCAGAAGCTGGCATTGATCCACCTACGCAAGCATGGACCAAAAATGTGGTACCACCATATCCCTGTGTTTTCAATCCATCATAATTGATTGTAAAAATAAATTCACCGGTGCTGCTGGTGTTGAGATTATTATCTGCCAGCATTAACCAGTTATAATCACTCACCAAGGAATAACCCGCATCAATAACTTTCTTGGAATAGTTGATCGCATCTGTATACCGAGCTGTTCCTGTATATACTTCAGCATTCAAATACATGCGGGCCAGGAGTGCCCATACCGCTGCAACATCTGAGCGACCATATTCATTACTATGCGGCGCAGGCATCTCTGGTTCGATTGCCTTCAATTCAGATTCAATATAATTGAAAAGATCTCCGCGGCTTATTTGTGGCGGAGGAGCACCACCAATAACCGTATTTTCTGTGGCAAAAGGAGGGTTACCATAAAGATCCATCAGCACCCAGTATTGAAATGCTCTCAGGTATCTTGCTTCCCTCGCAAACTGATGAATTTTATCAACGTCAGTACCGGTAATACCTCTTTTACTTAACTGATCATCGGCCGATTGTCTGATGAACTCGTTACACAATGTTATTTGGTACATCGAGCGATAATACAGACCTGTAAGAAAACTGTTGTTTGATGTCCAGTTCATGTTGTGAAAATCCTGGATACCTACGTCACCCCAGGATATCACTGCTTCGTCGGTGCTCAGCTCCTGGGCTTTCCAAAACAAGCGGAAGAAATCCGAAAATCCTTCATCAATTCCTTTTATATCTTTTGTTTGATCATTTCCGGCAGGCGCCTGGTTCCCGGTGAGGGCAAAAGCGCCATACACTTTCGCCAATACAGCTTCGTAACCGGCAGCGTTGGCGTACACTGTTTCAGAGGTTACATCGTTTGTTGGCGAAAGATCGAGTTTTTTAGTGCATGACTGGATCGATGCAACAACAAACACACTCAAACAAACACTGGCTTGTAAAAAAACTTTTTTCATATGCAGTATTTTATGCAAATCGTTTTATTAAAAATCAAGACCTAGACTTATAGAAAATATCCTGGGACGCGGATAGAAATTGTTATCAATACCTCCGGGTACTTCCGGATCTAACCCCTTGTACTTAGTAACGGTAAATACGTTCTGCACGTTGGCTCCAATTCTCAAATTCGTATGCTTGCTGACAAGGTTGCCGGCATTGTACCCAACGTTGATGTAATCCATCCTGAGGAAGGAGGCATTTTCCACATAGTAATCAGACAAAAGATATTGGTCTCCGTTGCCTGTAAAATTTGTTTCCAGCAAATTCCTCGATCCATTGGCCAGGAAACCCAGTGGGTCAATAATATTTCTTTGTACTCCTGTATTTGAAAACCTGTTATTGTACATATAGTTCCCAATATTGGCCCTTAATGAAAATCCTGCACTCCATTTATTCCAGTTTACATTGGAATATGCTCCCAGGAAGGCTTTGGGATCGGGAGATTTGTAGCGATACAGATCATCAACATTGATCACACCGTCGCGATTTCTGTCTTCAAATAAACTTTCGATGGGTTTTCCGGATTTATCGTAGATCTGTTGATACACATAAAATGAATTTTTTGGATAGCCTACAGATTGTATCTGCACTGTGCTTCCAACTCCGCCAGCTATGCCCCCCGTTAAATTGCCGGGAAAAGTAGGATCATTTGTGAAAGTGAGTTTGGTAATTTCATTTTTGTTGTACGTGACATTAAACCCAAAATCCCAGGTCACATTCCTGTTGCGCACCAGCTGCGCGTTGATCGTGAATTCAACACCATGGTTTTCCATGTTGCCAATATTGGCAAGGATCTTATTAGTAAAATTGGTACCGGCAGGCTGATCGATGATGCTCAGTAGATCTGTGGTCTTCTTTAAATAAACATCGATCGAACCAGTGATACGGTTATTGAAAAAACCATAGTCGAGACCTATATTATAAGTAGCGGTCTGTTCCCATTTTAAGTTGGGATTGTATCCTTCAGGCCTGTATAAAGAATCGAACCTGTTGCCAAACTGGTACTGTGCCTGTTGGTTGGCCAATGAATATCTTGCGATGTAATCATAATTTCCAATTCCATCCTGTTGACCGGTTTCTCCATAGCCCAATCTCAGTTTCAGATCACTTACCGTCGTTGAGTTCCTCAGGAAGTCTTCTTCTTTAAGTCTCCAGGCAAAAGCGCCTGAAGGGAACATACCCCACCTGTTTTCTTCTGAAAAACGCGAAGAACCGTCTCTCCTCAGTGTTCCAGTCAGGAGATATTTGCCCTTGTAGGTATAATTCAATCTTCCGTAGAAAGAGATCAACCTGTTTTCCGGTTTGTCAAATGGAAAACTCGGAGTTGAAATGACGAATCCATCAGTGGTACGATCCGGAAAATTGTAGTTAGTGGTTGAAAAATCCTGGTACGAATAACCGGCAATCACATCAATCTTGCTGTAAATAGATTTAAGATCCTTTACGTAGTTCAAATAAGTTTCAAGAATTGTATTGGACTTATTTTGCTTATACTGGTTATCAACACCTCCATGTTTCGCATCCGGAGAACGCAGATAAGATGAGGCTGCACTATCCGGGATAAAGATGGTTCCTTCCCCTTTTGACACATCATAACCAAGATTCAGGTTCACATGAAGGTCAGGAAGGAAATGCAGTTTATAATCAAACTGGATATTTCCGATACTTCTTTTTACATCACTTTTATCTTCTTTTTGTTCAAGCAAACCCACTGGATTCAACGGGGCCAGGTCGCGAAGTCCCGTTGTTGAAGACGGATCTAACCATTCAAAATATCCACCGAATCTTTTACTTCCGTTCTGCACGGGTTGCGTCGGGTCAAACCTTACTGCAGTACCGATTGCACCTTCATCAGCAAACCTGGAATGACTAATAGAGCCCTTGAGATTCAGGTCGATCTTCAAATGGTCATCTAACAATCGTGGACTTAATGTAATTGATGCAGATGTTCTTTTAAGATTGCCTGTTTTTAAGATACCATCCTGGTTCAAATAACCCAATGACACCCGGTAAGGAAGCACTTTATAAGAACCTGATACGCTTAAGTTGTTATCTGTTGTAAATGCATTGTCATAAATTTCGTTTTGCCAGTCGGTATTTGCATTTCCCATGATAGCTATCTGTGCCGGTGTTCCATGGGTATTCACATAATTCCTGAATTCTGCAGGGGAAAGCACATCGGCTTCTTTGGGCAGAGTTGAAATTGAATTTTGTGTAGTGAAATTAAACCTGGGCTTCCCACTTTTCCCTTTTTTAGTTGTAATGATGATAACTCCATTCGATGCTCTTGAACCATAGATGGCCGTCGCCGATGCATCCTTCAAAATATTCATCGACTCAATGTCATTTGGGTTGATCAAACTCAGCGGATCCGGCGATCCTGCGATGGAAGGAGTTCCGTCGAGATTTCTGTTGGGTGCTAATGGCACTCCATCAACAACGATCAATGGATCGTTGCTTGCATTGAGTGAAGCCCCGCCGCGAATACGGATAGTACTTCCCGAACCTGGCGCACCGCCATTGGACGTAATTTGCACACCGGCGACTTTTCCGGCAATGAGTTGTTCTGGTGTAGTGATTGATCCTTTATTGAAATCCTTTGCTGTGATAGCAGTGACGGCGCCGGTAAGATCTTTTTTCATTCGTGTTCCATATCCAATAACGACTACCTCATTCAGAGACGAACCGGCTCCGGATAATGACACAGTGAGCGGGGCACCGGAAATAACCGGTATCTCGCGTGTGGCAAAACCAACTGAAGAAAAAATAAGTGCATCAACGGTCGATGGAATCGTTATACTGAAGCCTCCATCATTATTGGTTTGCGTAGCTGTGCGGCTTCCTTTTGCCGTTACCGTAACGCCGGCTAACCCGTTGCCGGTTGAGTCCGTTACTCTACCAGTTATTACACGATCCTGCGCAAAACTTAGCTGCGAAAAAAGCAGCATAGCCGGCAAAATAATCGACTGAAGCAGTTTTCTGCGTGACATAAGCAATCATTAAGCGTTTTGATAAATCAATTTTTCAAATAAGCAATGTGTAGCAAACACACAATAATATTACTTTTTTATATACACCAAAAATTTATTTCAAATTCCAATAAATTTTTGCCCGGGCTTTTCAGAGGTCGGAAGATGCCTCCTGGTTTTTCATTTAAATATG
>Ga0207677_10001529_pt1 | contig 12239 bp, 15 predicted proteins | sample KBSMisM42_FD_184311 | JGI IMG/M metagenome (GOLD analysis project Ga0207677, IMG submission 184311) | Miscanthus rhizosphere microbial communities from Kellogg Biological Station, Michigan, USA - KBS Miscanthus M4-2 (SPAdes) (version 2) | ecosystem: Host-associated > Plants > Roots >...
CACACGATCCCGCGAGGCAGGGTTCCGTCCTGGGGTCGTCGGGATACCTCCAGCGGACTACGATGAACTGCGCAGAGAGATCCGATCGGACCAGGGAGGGACCATGCGGAAGCTACTCGGCATCACCGCCATCGCCACCATCGCGCTGGCGATCCCGTTCACGGCGCCGGCAGCACAGGCGAGCGGGAGCACCACGACGTGCGCCGGCACGCTCGACCCCGGCACCTATCACCGGGTCGTGGTTCCGCAGAACGCCGTGTGCCTGAGCGATGGGCCGGTTCGGATCCTCGCGGGCGTTTGGGTGCAACCTGGCGCCACCTTCGAGCTCGGCAGCGATGAGAACCCGTCATCCAGCGGCACGATCAGCGGCGGGGTTCACGCCACCGATCCCGCGGGTGTCCACATCCACCACGCGACGATCAACGGCGGCCTCCGGATCCACGGCGGCAGCGGACCGTTCGGTCCTCCGTTCGACGTCACCTGGAACGCGATCGAGGACAACACGATCCACGGGGCCGTGACGATCACCGGCTACGACGGCTTCTGGATGGGATTCCTCGGCAACCACGTCTCGGGCACGGTGACCCTGTCGAACAACACCCTGATCGACCCGGATGGCAACGAGTACGTCACCAACACGATCCACGGCTCGATGCGGTGCTGGGGCAACGACCCGGCGCCCCAGCCGGGGGACTCGGGCGGCTCGCCGAACATCGTGACCGGTCCCAAGACCGGCCAGTGTGCTGCGGTGTAAGCGGGGCTCCTACAGGTTTCGCGACGATCAGGCCCCTAGCAGCACAGTGACGAAAGGGGTGCGCTGATGCGAAGGGTAGCGAGCGTGCTGGCGGCTGCGATCGTCGCGGCCGGTGGCGTGTGGGCCGCGCACGCGGCGACGAACGGCGGCACCACGCCGGCGAAGTGCATCGACACGGTGTGGCGGACCGACGCGGTCTCGACCACGTCGACGACGTTCACCGATGTACCGGGGATGAGCGACGATCCGAGCTCGATCTTTCCGATCGTGGTGAACGCGAGCGCGGTCGTGAGCGGCGCGCCGGTCGAGTTCCGGCTCAAGAGCACGAACGTCGGCGATCAGACCGAGATCAGTAAGCCCGGTCGCGCGAGCTTCGTGCCCGATGGCGGCGGACCCGACTCCTTCTCGTTCCAGTGGATCGAGAAGAACCAAAGCGGGGCGGTGCACGTGAACCAGCTCCAGCTCCAATGGCGGAGCCCGAGCGGCAACCAGGTCACGATGCTGCGGGGCGACCTGGCCGTGACCTACGACGCGGACGCCTGTATCGGGCAGCCGTAAGCGCTACCGGTCGACGACCTCGGTCATCGACTCGACGGCGACGGCGATCGCCAGGAGCAGGGCGTCGTCCTGCTCCTTGGCGATCTCCACGCCGTAGGTGTCGCGCACCCGGAACCACTTCTTCGAGATCTCGGCGACCTTCCCGTGGTCGCCCTTGATCGTGTACTCGTGGTCCGTGAGGTTGCCCTTGATCTTGAGCTCGCCGCCGCCCTCGAGGTCGACCTTCAAGTGGTCGCGGAACCCGACCAAGCGCTTGTGGACCTCGGCGATCTTCTTCCCGTCGCGTTCGATCGCCATCGTGTCGCGGATGTGGAGCTTCCGTTCCTGGATCTTGGCGACCTCGGCGCCGGCCATGTCCTGCAGGATGAACGTGTCTCGCATCCGCATGGCCTTGCCGTCGACCTTGTAGACCTTGTTGCCGTGCTCGTCCTCGACCCACGAGTCATCGCCGATCGAGGCGAGCTTCTCGCGCATCCGGTACTTCACGTGCCGAGGATCTTGGCCTTCGCGGCCGCGAACTCCTCGTCGGTGAGGGCGCCGGAGTCGTGCAGCTTCGAGAGCTTCTCGATCTGCTCGAACGGATCCTCCCCCGCAGGCGGAGCAGGCATCGCCTGCGCAGAGCCCGCCTCCACCGCCGCGACCTGCTGCTGGGTGTACTGGGCGTCCTGCTCGGCGTAGCGGTTCGCCTGGCGGCGCCCCACTCGTCCGCTGACCGCCGTCGCGGTGCCAGCGACCACCGCGGTGCGGGCAGCCATCCCTACGAGACCCGGGCCTCGTCGCATCATCGTTCGATCACCGTTCCTTCCATGTCTTTGGCAGTGGTTCTCGGACTAGTTGGACGAGGCGAAATCGACCGCCGCCTGGACGACCTCGCCGGGCACCCGCTCGAGGTCCCACAGCTCGCCGCCCGCGTTGACGATCGCGTCCCGGAGCTTCGTTGCCCAGACGTCCTCCCACACGAGGAGCGCCGCGGAGCTGTTGGGCTCGAGCTCGTCGGCGGCCGCCATCAGGTCGTCCTCGTTCAGCAGGCCGCCACCCTCGTTGCCGAGGAGATCGGACAGGGCCTTGCCGAACTCAGAGCCGAGGTCGCTGACCTCGAGCGCCTCGGCCTTGCCGTCCTCGTCTTTGATCACGAGGGCAAGGTCGATGATGCGGATCGTGTTCGTGTCCTGGAGCCGAGCGAGCTCGGGCAGGATCTCGCCCTTGAACTCGTTCCCAGGGAACGCCACGATCATGTACTCCACGGGGCCGATACTCATCGTTCCTCCTGTCTCCACGGGCTGTCGCTTGGGACCAGCGGCGCACAACTCTAGTGCGCGGCGGCACATCACGTCGGGCCGCTCACGGGGCCAGCGCGATCACGTGGAACAGGTGCCAGTGTTTCGGCCCCGAACAGGCCTCGCCGTCGTTCTCCTCTTCCTCGAAGCGCTCGACCGTCCAGCCGTCGAACAGGGCCTCCGCCTCCGTGCGGGTCATCGAGGTCCCATCGTCCCTCGACGCCCAGGTGTCGCGCTCGCCCAGGAGCTCGCCGGCGAAGCGGCCGCCGGATCCGACGGCAGCTCGGATCCTCGCCCAGACGTCCGAGAACCGTCCGGGGTCGCAGAAGAACAGGCTGTAGCTCGCCCAGACCAGCTCGGCGGGGGGCAACTCGATGTCTTCCATCGGCGAACGCTGCGTTTCCAGCGCCGGTCGGTCGCCGGCGCGCCGACGGAGACGTTCGATCGCCTCCACCTCGGCGTCGATCGCCAGGACCTCCCACCCACGATCCAGCATCGCCAGGGTGTCGATCCCGGAGCCGCACCCGAGGTCGATCGCCATCCCGGGCTCGGCGAACCGCGCGAGGACCTCGAGGAGCTGGTCTCGCGGCGCGCGTCCCTCGTTGGCCTCGTAGTAATCGGACCAGGTCGGTTCGGCCATGCCGGCACAGTAGCCGCTCGTCGAGCGGTGGAGTGGGCATGAGGGGCGTGTGCCACGATGCCGGGGTGGGTGAAGAACATCTCCTGGCACGGGCTGTGCTCGATGAAGCGTTCACGGTGTTCGACGACAACGTCCGGGAGCTGACGCTCGAGGAGTTCCTCGACACGCAGGGTGGATACCGCTCGATCCTCGGCCTGATCAAACACACCGCGGGCTGGACCCACGTGTACCACTCGTACGCGTTCGAGGAACCGCCGCGGTCCTGGGACGCGATCGACTGGCCGCGCGACCTGCGCGACACGATCGACCCGAGCGATGGGTACGTGCGCGAGATGCTCGCGTGGTTGAGCACGGCGCGGGACGCGTGGCTCGCCTCGGTCGAGGGACCCGCGGATCTCTCGAGCGTGCGCCCGCTGCACTGGGGCGAGACAGCGCCGCTCCGCGAGATCGTTGCGATGGTGGGCGGCCACGTCACCTATCACGCGGGCGAGATCAACGAGATCCTCGCGATCCGCCGCGGTGAAGCGTTCGAGGTCGGCGAGGAGGTCGAGGAGAACCACATCGCGACCGAGGGTCATCGCGTCCGGCCGCTCTGGATGGATCGCGACCACTGAGGGTCAGCGCGGATCCGGTCGGTCGAGGTTCCAGTGCCGCACCGCGGCGCAGGACCAGCCGTCGCCATCGTCCAGCGGGTTCACGACGAAGAGCGTGATCGACGGCTGCTCTCCTTGGTGGTCGGTGTACAGCAGCTCGACCAGGAAGACCGCTCGCGCCTGGATCCGTTCGCTGAGTCCTCGATACTCGGGATCTTCCGGGTCGCGGATCGCCGCCTGCCAGAAGCCGATGTCCCCGCCGGGTATGTACAGATCCCGCTGTTGCGGGCGGAACTCGTCGCGCTCAGCATGCCCGTGCTCGGTGAGCAGCGCCTCGAGGCGCACGTGCCAGCCGTGGAGGACGGCGATCCCCGAGCCGGCGTTGCGAACCGACATCGCCAGGTAGATGTTGCCGTCGACGATCTCGACATGTGCGCCGGAGCCGAGGAGCGAGGCGCGATGATCGTCGCCCCAGCGGATCTTCTGGGGAGCGTCATCGAGGCGCGACGGCATGAGCAGCGGCCGGATCCCGAGCTGCATCGAGTACTCCGCCAGCCGTGCGGACCGGTTCGAGGATCGGACCGATGCGAACGTCGCCACCGCGAGCACCAGCGTGCCGGCAGCGGTCGCGAGCGATGCCGCGGTGGTCGCGTCCATCGGCCGAACCTACCCGACGAGCACGCAGGCGGCGCGGTGTTCGTCAGCCCCCGGCACGTCGCGCAGCGCCGGATCTTCCGTCCGGCAGCGGTCCAGGGCAACCGGACACCGCGGGTGGAACCGGCATCCCGACGGCGGCTCGACCGGGTTCGGCGGCTCGCCGGTCAGGATCTGCAGCTCGGACCGCTCACGAGGGTCGCGCTTCGGCACGACGGACAGCAGCGCCTTCGTGTACGGGTGCTGCGGGTCGCGGACGACCTGGCGCGCGGGGCCTTCCTCGACGATCCGCCCGAGGTACATCACGGCGATCCGGTCGGCGAAGTGCGCGGCGGTCGACAGATCGTGCGTGATCATCAGCACGCTCAGGTTGCCCGAGCGACGCAGGCCGTCGAGCAGTCGCAGCACGCCGGCGCGCACCGACACGTCGAGCATCGACACCGGCTCGTCGGCCACGAGCACCTTCGGGTCGAGCACCAGGCTTGCGGCGATCGCGACCCGTTGGCGCTGTCCGCCGGACAGCTCGTGCGGGAACCGCTCGAGGAACATGCTCGGCGGCGTGAGCTCGACCCGGGCAAGGGCCTCCTCGATCAGCCGGCGACGCTCGGTCCGATCGCCGCCGACGTGGTGGATCACCAGCGGCTCCTCGATCGCCTGGCGGACCCGCAGCCGCGGATCGAGCGACTCGTAGGGGTCCTGGTAGATCATCTGCACCGAGCGGCGGATCGGCCTGAGCGCCCGCTGACTCAGTCCGGTCAGGTCGCGCCCGTCGAGCTCGATCGTGCCGGACACCGGGTCGACCAGCCGGATGATCGACTGCGCGACCGTCGTCTTGCCGCAGCCCGACTCTCCGACGAGGGCGAGCATCTCGCCGGCGCCGAGCGACAGCGACACGCCTTCCACCGCGTGCACGGCCTGCTGCGGCTCGCGACGGAGCGTGCCGAGCACGCCACGGCGGATCGGGTAACGCGTGACGAGATCGCGCACCTCGAGCACGGGCGGGTCGGTCGCGACCGCGCTCACGCGTCGGCTCCCGCGGCGACCGGCTCGTCGTTCAGATGGCACGCCGCGACGCGGCCGTCGCCGACCGGCACCAGCAGCGGCGACTCGACCTTGCACCGATCGAACGCGCGATCGCACCGCGCCCGGAACGGGCACCCGACCAGGTCGCGGTCCAACCGAGGCGGCGCGCCGGGGATCGACAGCACCTCGCCCTCGCCGTAGAGGTCCGGCGTCGCGGCGAACAACATCCGCGTGTACGGATGCTTCGGCTCGTGGAACAGGTCGTCCAGCCGTCCGGCCTCGACGATCTCGCCCGCGTACATCACGGCCGCGCGCTCGCAGACCTGCGCCACGACCGGCAGGTCGTGTGTGACGAGCACGAGCGCCAACCCGAGCTCGCGGGTGAGCCGCAGCATGAGTTCGAGGATCTGCGCCTGCACCATCACGTCGAGGGCGGTGGTGGGCTCGTCTGCCAACAGCACCTTCGGGTCGCAGGCGAGCGCCATCGCGAGCGCGGCGCGTTGCCGCATCCCACCGGAGAACTCATGCGGGTAGCGCGCGCCGGCGGCGGCCGAGATCCCGACCAGCTCGAGCAGCTCGCCGGCCTTGGCCTTCGCCTCCGCGCCGAACGCGGTGCCGTGCAGGGCCATCGGCTCGACGATCTGCGACTGGACCGTCTTGACCGGATTGAGCGCGTTCATCGCGCCCTGGAAGACCATCGAGATGTCGGTCCACCGGTGCGGCCTGGTCTCATCCTCGTCGGCGGCGAGCACGTTCGTGCCGTCGAGCAGGACCGCGCCCGCGACCGTCGCCGAGGCCGGAAGCAGCCCGAGCATCGCGAGGATCGTCGTGGTCTTGCCGCAGCCCGACTCCCCCACGAGGCCCACGCGCTCGCCGGCCTCGAGCTCGAACGACACGCCGCGGACCGCGTGGAGCCTCCCCCCGTCGGGCAGGTCGAACCAGACGTGCAGATCACGCACCTCGAGCAGCGTCACGCGTCACCCGCCCCGGGCACCGCGCGGCAGCGGAAGCCTCGCGGCGACACGTAGGACACCTTCAGCCGCGGGTTCAGCGCGTCTTCGATCGCCTGGCCGAGCCAGAAACAGGCCATGATCACGAGCGCGACACAGAGGCCGGCAGGGATCACGGCCCACCAGGCGCCGGACGAGATCGCGGTCCGCAGGAACGAGAATTCGATCGTCGTCCCCCACGTGATCGACGTCGGATCGGCCAGGCCGAGGAACGCCAGCGCAGTCTCGTCGAAGATCGCCACGGCGATGGTGAGCACGGTGTTGGCGATCAACAGCGGGCCGATCTGCGGCAGCACGTGCCGCGTGATGATCCGGAAGTCGCTCGCGCCGAGCGACCGGGCGCGCTTCACGTACACCCGTTCCCGAACGCTCTTCACCTGGGCACGGATGATCCGGGCGGTCGTGGTCCACAGCAGCAGCGCGATCACGAAGATCAGGTGCTGCAAGCTCGGCCCCCAGACCGCGGCGACGATGATCGCGAGCGGCAGGTCGGGGATCACCAGGAAGTAGTCGGTGGTCCGCATCAGCGCCTGATCGGTGCGACCACCGTAGTACCCGCTGAAGATGCCGATCCCGCCCCCGATCACCATCGCGATCAGGGTCGCGGCGAATCCGACGATCAACGAGATCCGCCCGCCGTAGATCAACAGCGACAGCATGTCGACACCGCCGTCATCGAGCCCGAGTGGATGCTGCAGCGAAGGCGGCGCATACACCGGACCGACCTGTTGGCGAGGATCGAAGGGCGCGATCAGCGGCGCGAAGATCGAGATCACGACGAAGATCAGCAGCACGATCAGCCCGACCTTCGCCTGGGTGCTGTCGGCGATCACCTTCCGCAGCCAGTTGCGCTGCCCGCCGGCGAGATCGGGCTGGAGGTCCTCGGGCGCTTCGCTCAGCGTGTCCTGACGGATCATTGGCTACTCCGTGATCCTCGGATCGAGCGCGAAGTACAGGACGTCCGCCAGGAAGTTGAAGAACACGACCGCAACCGTCAAGACGAGGAACGCGCCCTGGAGCATCGGGTAGTCGCGCTCGATCACCGCCTGGTAGACGGCGTTGCCGATCCCGGGCCACGAGTACACGCTTTCGATCAGGATCGACCCGGCGACGATGTAGCCGAGCGACAACGCCATCAGCGTGATGATCGGCAGCGTCGCGTTGCGCAGCGCGTGCTTGATCACGATCGCCCGCTGTGACAGGCCCTTCGCGCGTGCGGTGAGCACGTAGTCCTCGCCGAGGGTTTCGAGCATCGCCGAGCGCACGATGAGCGTGTACTCGCCGTAGAGCGTGAGCGCCAACGTGAGCGCCGGCAGGAACATGTGATGGAGCACGTCCATCTGGTGGTCCCACCAGGTCGGGTTGATCAGGAAGTCGTTGGTCCGTCCGTGGCTCGGGAACCACGCCGCGAGATAGATCAGCAGCACGAGCGCGAGCCACTGCGTTGGGAACGAATAGAACGCGATCGCGATGTTCGTGCTGACCTTGTCGAGCTTCGTCCCGCGTTTCCAGGCGGAGAACACGCCGGTCACCACCCCCACGATGATCGCGACGATCGTGCCGAGCGCGACCATGGGGATCGTGTTCGCGAGCGCTTCCCGCAGGTTCTCCGCGACCGGCTGCTGGTTGCTGAACGAGACCCCAAGGTTGCCGTGCAGGAGCTGCTGCAGATAGATCACGTACTGCTGCCACAACGGCTTGTCCAGACCGAACTGTTCCTCGAGGGACTGCTGCAGCTCCGGGGTGGCGTTCGGCACGCGAGAGAGGTTCCGCACGGCGCTCCCAGGCAACACCCGGAACAGGAAGAAATTGATCGTGATCGCGACGAACACCGTCACGATCGCGAACAGCGCGCGTTTGATCAGGTAGTCGGAGCGGTGCACCTCGACCCCCCGTCGGGCCGCATCGGCGAGCCGACCGTCGTCACGCCTGGTGGACCGACAGGAGGCTCTGCGTCGAGAAGTTGTTGTAGATGCCTTGCGTGGACTCCACGAACCCTTGCCAGTTCGGCGACCATGCATCCAGACGCTTGTCGTACGTCAGGATGATGTAGGGCCTCGCGGCGAACGCGATCGACTGCATCTTGAAGATGATCTGCTGGCGGTCCTGCGGGTTCACGGCCGTCTTCTGCTCGGCGTAGAGCTTGTCGTACTGGTGGTTGCAGTAGCCCCCGTCGCTCCAGTTGCCCCACTCGTCGCAGGTGATCACCGACAGGATGAAGTCGGGATCGGCCGCGGGGAACCAGTCCCACATCGCGAGGTCGTAGACGTAGTGGCCATCCTGGTACATCGCGTCCCAGGCGGCGTTGGTATCCAGGCGTTTCTGGTTCAGCTGGACACCGATCTGCTGCATGCCCTGTTGGATGATCCGGAACGCGCGGTCCCCCGCGCCCGCCTCGTCCAACGGGAAGATCACGTCGTAGGACATCGGCTCGCCGTCCGCGACGCGGATCCCGTCGGCGCCGCGGGCGTACCCCAGACCGTCGAGGATCTGATTCGCCTTGTCGATGCTGTACGGCAGCGGCTGGATGTTGTCGTCGTGCCACTGCGTCCCGCCGGTCGCGTTGCCCTCCGGGATCAACGTGGAACCCGGCGTCGCGTACCCGAGCCACGCGGTCTGAACGATCGCGTTGCGGTCGATCGCGTACTCGAACGCCTCCCGAACCTGCGGGTTCAGCAGCTCCGGGTGATCGGGCTTGCTCGGATCCAGGTTGAAGATGAAGTCGCGCATCGCGAGCGCCTGGCCTTCGTAAACCTGCATCTGGGCGTCCTTCAGCGTGCTGACGCTCGTCGGCGGGATCTCGTTGATCGCGTCGAGTTCCCCGGTCTTGAGCGCCGTCACCATCGCGTCCTCGTCGCGGTAGAACTGCAGCCCGAACCCGTCGATGTGCGACGGCGTGCCGTACCAGTTCGGGTTGCGCTGGAACAGCGCGATGTCGTTCTTCGTGTACTGCATGAGCACGAACGGTCCGCCGCCGACCAATGGCTGGCCGTTCTCGGGCTCGTTGGCATACGTCTTGAGTGCCTTGCCGTCGCCGGTGGCGTACTGGCTCCACACCTGCTCGGGCAGGATCGGTGTCATCCCCACGTCGGACAACGCGGTCGCGGTCGGGCGCGCGTAGGTCGCGACGACGGTGTTGTCGTCGGGCGCCTCGATCGTCTTGATCGTGTTGACGCTGTTGGCCCACGCACCCGTCGGTCCGTGCTGGTACTTCTGGATCATCTCGACGGTCCACACGACGTCGTCGGCTGTGAGCGGTTGGCCGTCGGACCACGACGCGTTCGGTGTGGTGTGGAAGGTGAGCTTGAGGCCGTCCTTGGACAGATCCCAGCTCTGGGCGAAGTTCGGTGCGAAGTCGTAGTTGGGCTTCGTGGTGTCGTACTGGACGAGCGTCGGATAGATGTACATCCAGGTCGCGTAGTCGTCCTGGTTGAACCCGACGAATGGGTTGAGCGAGCTGATCCCCGAGCTCGTCCCGATCCGCAGGGTGCCGCCCTGGCCCGCTCCGTTGCCCGCGTTGTTGCTGCATCCGGTGAGCGCGATCGCGATCACCAGGGCAGCGGCCAGGCCGATCCGGCTCCGGTCCTTCATCGTCCCGCCCCTCTCCCTGCCGGCGGTGGCACCACCGGCGCGCACCCTTTTACCCCGACGGCCACACGCTCGTAAATGGGGTACGGAAGCGTCGCAGGGAACGGATGCCGGGACGTGCCAGGGCGCGGTCGCGCTTGCGGGCAACACGACCGCGCCCGGGCGTCTCGAGCGAAGGCAGGGTTCTCGATGCCTCCGCGAACCTCGGCGAGGTGATCGCTGGGACTACGGCCGGCCCGCCCGGCCGGTTCAGCGGCCGACGTCGTAGATCCGCCACCGAACGGACGACTCGTCTTGGAGCTGCACGTCGAGGGAGCCGAACCGGTCGAGCGTCCACGCCGTGCCGAGCTCGACCGCTCGGTCGAGGTCGGCGTCGGAGACGCGCCACGTCCACGAGGGGCTCCGCCGACGGAACTCGTCGAACGCGTCGGCGACCGTCTCGAGATCGGCGCGGACGATCTCCTCGGATCCTCGGAACACGCCGCCGGCGGCGGCGAACGCGCCGTCGAGCACGTCGACGTCGTCGCGCCACATGTCCAGGCCGACGGGCACCGCCTCCGGCGGGAGCTCCATCGCGTCCCAGAGCTCGTGCCACGCCTCGGATCCCTCGCCGCCGACGTCGATGAGCACCGCGCCGTGACCGACCACCCGGCAGAGCTCCGCGACGACCGTCCGCCAATCGGCGATCAGGTGGAGCACATGGCGCGCGTAGGCGCCGGCGACCGATCCATCGCGCATGGGGATGCGCGTGGCGTCGCCACGGATCAGCGGGAAGGGCGCTCGCCCACCCGCTTTGGCGACGAGCTTGGCCATCATCGCGGAGGACAGATCCATCCCGACCAGGTCGACCCCACGTTCAGTGAGCGGGAGGGCAACGGCCCCGGTGCCGACGCCGATCTCGAGCGCGCGGCCGTCGCGGCCCAGCTCACGCTCGAGCAGATCCACCGACCAGGTCACGATCTCGTCGCCCGCGTCGCGGGTGGCGTCATAGAACTCAGCCGCCTGGTCGAAGTTCACCGAACGCAGCTCGCTCACCGGTCGAGGGTACCCGTCGCGTGCGTCGTGGACGCGGGAAACTGGCGGTATGACACTGGATCGCGCCGCCCTCGAGCAGACGCTCGCGGCCGCCGGGTGCATCACGCCGCGCGACGAAGCCGATGCGCTGCTCCACGCGGCCGGCGACGACGCCGGCGCCCTCGCGTCGATGCTCGAACGGCGGATCGAGGGCGAACCGCTGCCGTGGATCACGGGAACGATCTCGTTCTGCGGACTCGAGGTCCACGTCACTCCGGGGGTCTACGTGCCGCGATGGCAGACCGAGCCGCTCGCCCGGATGGCCGCTTCGCTCCTGCCGCCCGATGGGGTGGCGATCGACCTCTGCACCGGTGCCGGGGCGGTCGCGATGGTGCTCGCCGCGGCCGCGCCGGCGGCCCGGGTGGTCGCGACGGACGTCGACCCGGTGGCGGTGGCATGTGCTCGGAGCAACGCCGTGGACGCACGGGTCGGACGACTCGACGAGCCGTTACCGGCTTCGCTCGAGGGAACGGCCGACGTGATCACCGCCGTGCCGCCGTACGTCCCGACGGATCAGCTTGGGTTCCTGCCCCGCGACGTGCAGGCGCACGAGCCTCGCTCGGCACTCGACGGCGGCCGGGATGGGACCGAGGTGCTCGCCGAGATCGTCCGGCGGAGCCCCCGCTGGCTCCGGCCTGGCGGGTTCGTGATCCTCGAGCTCGGGGGAGACCAACCGGACGTCGTTGCGCCGATCGCGCGAGCGGCGGGGTTCGACGAGCCGGAGATCCTCCGCGACGCCGAGGATGACCCGCGAGGGATCGTTGCCCGTCGCGCCGCCTGACGCCTGCCGCGTTGAAGAGCGTGCGACCGCTCGGTGAACTTCCCGTAGCCGGCGGCCGCCGGGTGCCCGTCACGGCCTAGGCTGACGGGCCGCGCCCACGAGCCGGCGCGAGGAGCGACGGATGCATCCGGAAGCCGATGACCTGCGGCGCGTGCCGCTGTTCGCCGATCTGACCGACGCGGAGCGGGCCCGGGTCGCCGCGTGGTTCCAGATCCAGGAGCACGACGCGGGCGATCGCATCGTGCATGAGGGCTCACCCGGGTACGGGTTCTTCGTCCTGGACGAGG
>Ga0207677_10001534_pt1 | contig 12222 bp, 13 predicted proteins | sample KBSMisM42_FD_184311 | JGI IMG/M metagenome (GOLD analysis project Ga0207677, IMG submission 184311) | Miscanthus rhizosphere microbial communities from Kellogg Biological Station, Michigan, USA - KBS Miscanthus M4-2 (SPAdes) (version 2) | ecosystem: Host-associated > Plants > Roots >...
GCCGCTACCGCGACCTTCGCCGCCGCGACATGCCAGAGGCGTACCGGCATTGACGCCGCAGGCGGGCCTGTTCCTGTCCTGCATCGCGTTCCTCGCGACGCATTTCCTGCTTTCACACCCGCTGCGGCGCCTGATGGTCCGTGCTATGGGGGAGGGGCCGTTCCGCGGCGTCTATTCAGTGATCGCTCTCATCACCCTCGGGGCGATGATCTATTTCTACCATGCGATCGGGCGTGAGCCGTACCACGTCTGGGAAGCGGGGGATGCCGGTTGGATCATTGGCACCATCCTGATGTGGCTGGCCGCGATCCTGTTCGTCGGCTCCTTCCTCGGCAATCCGGCGCTGGTCGGCGCTCGCGGCCCTCGCGGAGGGCCCAAGGGCGTCCTCGCCATCACCCGGCACCCGATGATGTGGAGCTTTGCCATCTGGGCAGGCGTGCACATGATGATCATCGGCCAGTTCAAGAGCGTGATCTTCGACGGCACGATCATCATCATGGCGTTGTTGGGAGCCTTGGGTCAGGACTGGAAGAAGTCCCGCCAGATGGGCGAAGCCTGGCATGAGTGGACTGCGGAGACGGCCTTCATCCCCTTCACGCGCGGGCTCGCTTATCCGGGAACGGTCGCCCTCGTCGGCGGGACCTTGCTGTTCCTGGTTGCGACATGGGCTCACCCCATTCCGGCGGGAATCTGGCGCTGGATCGCCTAAGCGCGCTAAAGCGCGTCGCATGACGCGCAAATTCTTCGGCACTGACGGCATCCGCGGCACGACCAACCTCGAGCCGATGACGGCTGAGACCGCGCTTCGCGTCGGCCAGGCTGCCGGCGCCCACTTCCTTCGCGGCGACCACCGCCACCGCGTCGTCATCGGCAAGGACACGCGCCTCTCGGGCTACATGATGGAATCCGCGATGGTCGCGGGCTTCACCAGCGTCGGCATGGACGTCGTCCTGCTGGGTCCTATGCCGACTCCAGCTGTGGCGATGCTGACGCGCTCAATGCGCGCCGATCTCGGCGTGATGATCTCCGCGTCGCACAATCCGTTCGCGGACAATGGCATCAAGCTGTTCGGTCCCGACGGCTACAAGCTCAGCGACGCGGACGAACATGCGATCGAGCGCCGGATTGAGAAGGAACCAAAGCTCGCCAAGTCTGAGCTGATCGGGCGCGCCCGCCGCATCGACGACGCACGCGGCCGCTATGTCCAGTTCGCGAAGGACACCTTTCCCGAGCACCTGCGCCTCGACGGCCTCAAGGTCGTCCTCGATTGCGCCAACGGCGCCGCCTATCACGTCGCACCCGATGCCCTGTGGGAGTTGGGGGCCGAGGTGGTCCCGATTGGTGTCACGCCCAACGGCCTCAACATCAATGACGAATGCGGCTCGACCAAGCCGCAGCTGCTTCAGGAGACGGTTGTCGCCAGTGGCGCCGACATCGGCATTGCGCTCGATGGAGACGCGGACCGCCTGATCGTCGTCGATGAGAAGGGCAAGATCGTCGACGGCGATCAGCTGATGGCCCTCATTGCCCTTGGTCTCCACGCGCGTGGTGAGCTCAAGGGGGACGGCGTGGTCGCGACCGTCATGTCGAACCTCGGCCTGGAGCGGAAGCTTGGCGAGGCCGGGCTTACGCTAAAGCGGACCAAGGTCGGTGATCGTTACGTCCTCGAGGAGATGCGCGCGAGCGGCTGCAACGTCGGCGGCGAGCAGTCGGGGCACATCATTCTTTCCGACCACGCGACCACCGGCGACGGTCTGGTCGCGGGGTTGCAGGTCCTTGCTGCGCTCGTTGAGGCACGGGCGCCCGCGAGCGAGCTGCTGCGCCAGTTCGAGCCGCTCCCACAGCTCCTCAAGAACGTCCGGTTTAACGGCGCCAAGGAGCCTCTCGAAGCGGACATCGTCCGGAAGCGCATCGCCGCCGCCGAAGCCGAGCTTGAGGGTCGCGGACGGCTCGTTATCCGCAAGTCCGGGACCGAGCCTTTGATCCGCGTAATGGCCGAGGGCGACGACGCCGCGCTGGTCGAGCGCCTCGTAGACGACATATGCGAGGCGGTCCGGACCGCGGCGTGAACCTTTTCTTTGGATTTGTTGCCCAAACGACGAAGCCGTGCACATGGACAACTTCGCCCCGCAGACGGGGTCGAAGGCGGGTAGCGTGACGCCGACGGCTCGGATCCTGATCATTGCCGGCTCGGATTCGGGCGGTGGCGCCGGGATTCAGGCCGACATCAAGACCGTCACGATGCTTGGCGGGCATGCAATGACCGCGATCACAGCTGTCACTGCCCAGAACACCGTCGGCGTGAATGCCGTCCACCCGGTTCCAGCCGAGATGATCCTCGCACAGATCGAGGCGGTTATCGGCGATATCGGAGTCGACGCCGTAAAGATCGGCATGATCGGCGGCGCCTTCGCTGCCGAGCAGATCGCGAAGCGTCTCGAACGCCTGAGGACCGAGCAGCCCGGCCTCCCGATCGTCTTCGATCCGGTGATGGTCTCGACGAGCGGCGCCGCGCTTGCCGATGAGGCCACCATCGCGGCGTTCGGCCGGCTGATGGACGTATCGACGATCGCAACGCCCAATCTTCCCGAGCTGAAGCGCCTGACTTCGGAGGACGACCCCGTTTCCGCCGCGCTCCACCTGGTCGGTGAGCACGGCTGCGCGGTGCTGATCAAGGGTGGTCACGACGAAGGCGAGGCGCTGGCCGACGCCCTGATCGAAACCGACAACATGACCAGCTGGCAGGGCCAGCGGATCGACACCACCAGCACGCACGGCACCGGGTGCACGCTGGCCAGCGCCATCGCCTTCTTCCTCGCCGAGAAATCGAGCCTCGCCGACGCGGTGTCGCGGGCACGCGAGTTCGTTCGCGTGGCGCTCCGCGATGCGCCGGGGCTGGGGCAGGGCGCTGGGCCGCTGGGCCATGCCCGTGTCCGGCTCGATGTCGGCGCGGGCCCAAGGCTCAACCAGGTCACCGTCACGGGCACCAATTACGAGCGCTCGGTCGATTTCTACCGGAGGATCGGCCTCAGGCAGATCGTCGACAGTCCGGAAACCGGCTACGCGCGCTTCGAGACCGCGGGCGGGGTCACCCTCTCGGTGCAGATCGACCCGGACGAGAAGATCATCGCGACGAGTGCCATCTATCTCGAATGCGACGACCTTGATCAGCGGGTCGAGAAGCTGGCCCGCAGCGGCATCGCCTTCGAGCACGGCCCCCGCAACCAGCCCTGGATGTGGCGCGAGGCGCGGCTCCGCGACCCCGATGGCAACATCATTTTTTTCTATCACGCCGGCGAACACCGCCGCTTCCCGCCCTGGCGCAAGGACGACTAATCCACAAAAAGTTCAGGCACCTACTGGCGACTCGCTGAGGCCAGACATAGGCTTGGCGCCAATGCCTCGGCGCTGTTCCTTCAGACTAGAGCTCGACTATCCGCAACCACTCGCCGGCGTCGACGAGGCGGGCTGCGCGCCGCTCGCGGGCCCGGTGGTCGCCGCCGCGTGCATCCTCGACCGTGTCAGATTCCCGCGCGGAATCGACGACAGCAAGAACCTGCCACTCGAAAAGCGCGAGGCGATCTACAAGCGACTGGTCAAATGCTCGGCCTGGGGCGTCGGCATCGCCACGGTCGAGGAGATCGACCAGATCAACATTTACTGGGCGCGGATGCTGGCCATGACCCGTGCGGTCGAGGCGCTCGGCCTTGAGCCGGCCTGGGTGCTGGTGGACGGCAATGCGACGCCGCGCTGGCAGCGGCCGTCGAAGGCAATCGTCGACGGCGACGCCAAATGCCGCTCGATCGCGGCCGCCTCGATCATCGCCAAGGTCACCCGCGACCGGATGATGGTGGACTATGCCCGCGACTATCCGGGCTACGGCTGGGAGCATAACCGCGGCTACCCGACGCCCGACCATCGCCGCGCGATCAACGACCTCGGCCTGACGCCGCTTCACCGTCGCAGCTTCGGCCTCGTCCGCGCGATTGCCGACCGCGAAGCTCAGCCGGAACTGACCTTCACCGAAATTGCTGCCGAGTGAGTCCTTCGCAACACACCACCATCGATTGAGTCCTGACAGGGCGGCCAGACTCAACATCTAGTGGTCGGAGTCCGCCGGACTCCTTCCGTTCCTCTGTCCCAATTCGACTCGTTAACTCTTGCGTCCTTGACCGCGAGTCCGCGCTGACTCACCCTCGCGCGTCAACGGGAGAGGGCACAGGGGCATATGAATCTCATCGCCCGCATTGCGGAGCAGCCGACGTCGTTTCGCCCGGCCAAGGCGGCAAAGCGCGAGCTGCCGCTCGACACCATCCTCCAGGGCGACTGTATCGCCGAGATGGCGCGCATCCCCGACAAGTCGGTCGACATGATCTTCGCCGACCCGCCTTACAATCTTCAGTTGGGCGGCGACCTGTTCCGCCCGGAGGGCAGCCGGGTCGACGCGGTCGACGACGAATGGGACAAATTCGAGAGCCTCGCAGCCTATGACGGCTTCACCCGCGACTGGCTCGAGCAGGCGCGGCGGATCCTCAAGGACGACGGAACGATCTGGGTGATCGGCAGCTATCACAACATCTACCGCGTCGGCTCGCTGCTCCAGGACGCCGACTTCTGGATCCTCAACGACATCGTCTGGCGCAAGTCGAACCCGATGCCGAACTTTCGCGGCACCCGCTTCACCAACGCGCACGAGACCCTGATCTGGTGCTCTAAAAGCGAAAAGGCGCGCTACACCTTCAACTATCGCGCGATGAAGGGGCTCAACGACGATCTCCAAATGCGTTCCGACTGGCTGCTGCCGATCTGCGCTGGGCCGGAGCGCCTGAAGGGTGAGGACGGGTCGAAGGCCCATCCGACGCAGAAGCCCGAAGGACTGCTCTATCGGATCCTGCTCGCCTGCACGAAGCCCGGTGACGTCGTGCTCGACCCATTCTTCGGGACTGGGACGACTGGCGCAGTGGCGCGGCGTCTGGGCCGTCGTTGGATCGGGATCGAGAAGGAAACGGCCTATGTGAAGGTCGCTCATGAGCGCATCGCGTCGACGCTGCCGCTCGACGAGAGCGCGATGCAGACGGTGATCGACAAGCGCGAGCAGCCGCGCGTCGCCTTCGGCCTCCTGGTCGAAAGCGGCCTTGTTCCCGCCGGCGCGACGCTAACCGACGCCAAGCGCCGCTGGACCGCGACGGTGCGCGCGGACGGCTCGATCGCCTGCGAGGCCCACTCCGGGTCGATCCACAAGGTCGGTGCGGCGCTCCAGGGCGCGCCGTCATGCAACGGCTGGACCTTCTGGCATGTCGTCGACGGCGGTTCGCTGACCCTGCTCGACGCGGTCCGCCAGCAGCATCTTTCGACGCTCGCTTAACCTCTTGCGTCGCCCGTAACTGCCGGTGACAAGAGCCGCATGAGTTTCGCGGTCAAACTGTCCGTGACTTGCCTTTTGGCGCTGCTTGGCGGTTCGGACGCCTTTGCGCAGCCACAACCCGATAATGGGCAAAGATTGCACGCCGCGCTCGCGAAGCTGCAGCCGCAACGGGCGGGCACCGTCGACGCTTATGTGATTGTTGCTGCGCTCGACGCTGATCCCGTATTCAACCGTGAAGCCCGGGAGGCGGGGCGAGTGCTCGCCCGGCGGTTCGACGCTGAGGGCCGCACTCTCGTCCTCGCCCATGACGAGGGTGCCGACAAAGCGGACGCGGAAGCCTCTCCGGCGGTGCTCGCAGGGGCGTTGGACGGCGTTGCCGCGAAGATGAACGCCGACGAGGACGTGCTCGTCCTCTATACCACCAGCCACGGATCTCCTGACGCCGGCCTCAACTTCCGCGACCCCGCCTACGGCGACGCCGTTATTACGCCCAGCCAGCTTGCGGCGATGCTCAATCATGCGGGCGCCAGGAACCGGCTGGTCATCCTGCAGGCCTGCTTTGCCGGTCAATTCGTACGCGCGCTGAGAGGCCCGAGGGCGGTTGTTGCGACGGCGGCGGCCGACGACCGGTCTTCCTTCGGCTGCCAGGCCGGCAATGACTGGACCTATTTCGGCGATGCCTTGGTCAACCACGCCTTCCGCCAGCCGCTGCCGCTGGACATCCAGTTCCGGCGCGCCTCCGCCCTGATCGCCGCCGCCGAATCGCGGGACGGGCTGACACCGTCGAACCCTCAGTTCAATATCGGCGCCGATGCGTCCAAGTGGCTGAACGCGCTGGACCAGCGCGAGCCGGCGACGGCGGCATCGCCCGTCGGTGCAACCGTCCTCGGCCTCGCCAAGTAAGGATCAAGATGCGCACGCTCCTGCGGCCGACCGCTTTCGTCGACTCACCCTTCGGCCATGACGGAAAAGTCGCCCGGCTCGCGGGCGGCATGAGCTGGTTCACGGCCGTCGAGTTGATCGCTGTCGACGGCAACCGCCGGGCCTCGACCGAGCTGGTGCCGGTCGATGGTATCGAGAGCCGGTTCGACCAAGACATGGCGGCCCAGTGGGAAGCGCTGATCGCCAGCCGCCGCCCGCTGCAAGTCGGCGACCGCACGGTGCGCCTCGACCAGCCGCAAGTGATGGGAATCGTGAACGCTACGCCCGACAGCTTCTCTGACGGCGGCCAGTTCCCGGACGGCAAAGCTGCCGCGGAAGCGGGAGCGCGTATGGCGGCCGAAGGTGCCGCGATCGTCGATGTCGGCGGCGAGTCGACGCGGCCCGGAGCGCGCTCGATCTGGGAAGGCGACGAGATTGAGCGGGTGGTGCCCGTGATCCGCCAGCTGGCCGCCGCGGGTACGGCGGTTTCGTGCGACACGCGCAAGGCCGACGTCATGACGGCAGCGGTCGAGGCCGGCGCTCGCATGATCAACGACGTCTCGGCGCTGACCTATGACGCGCGGTCGGCTGGGGTCGCGGCTTCGCTCAACGTGCCGCTCGTCCTGATGCACCACCAGGGCGACCCGCAGACGATGCAGGACGACCCGCGCTATGACGACGTGCTGGTCGAGATCTATCAATGGCTGGAAGAGCGGATCGAGGCGGCGGTGGAAGCGGGCGTGAAACGCGAGCACATCCTCGTCGATCCCGGCTTCGGCTTCGGCAAGAATGTCGGCCACAACCTCGAGCTGATGAATGGCCTCGCGCTATTCCATTCGCTCGGCTGCCCGCTGGTCGTCGGCGCGAGCCGCAAGCGCACGATCGGCGCGCTGTCGAACGAAGCCCCGCCCGACAAACGCCTCGGTGGAAGCATCGCCTTCGCGATGAAGGCGATCGAGCAGGGGGCCCAGATCATCCGCGTCCACGACGTGCTCGAGACGGTGCAGGCTGTGCGTGTCTGGCGCGGCCTCCGCGACCAGGCCCTGACTCCTCGCCCTTAGGCGTACGTACACCTAAAGGTAGCTCACCCAATTCACTGTAAACACATAAGGGCTCATGAGCGCATTGCCTGACTTGTCGCGAGCCGGTTCGAAGCGAGCGCGTTTGACGAAGGCTGCGCACGTCGCGTCGTCAAGATCCTTATGACCGCTAGTCTGCATGATATGGCAGTCCACGGCCCTTCCGTGCGTGTTGACCGTTACTCGCGCTTCAACAATGCCGATCGCGTCGCGCAGGTAGGCTTTCGGCGGGTAGTCTTCGCTGCTGAAATAGACGCCTTCTGGCGCTATTGTCTTAGGGAAACTTTTCAGCGTTCCTTGCGTCTCCCTCGCTAATCCCCAGTCGGCCAGCAACCCAGCTTCGCATTCGTTGAGGGTCTTGATCACCTCCGGAAAGTCAGCAAGTCGAACATGGACGCGGGGTCCTTGGTCGGTGCCGATCTGAAGGTCAGGATTTTGAAGTAGATGTTCCACTTCATCGCGGCCGATCGTGAGGTTGTAGCGTGAAACTCCTGGCTTCGTACTCGGCGTCGCGGTGACTACATCTTTGACGAATCTACCCGCGCCGATCGAGTACCACGCGTTCCACTTCGCCAGAACGTCCAATGCCTTAGGCACCTGCACGATCACGTTCATAACCGGCGAAGTCGGCTTCGGCTCGAAACCGATCGCAAATTCCCTCGTGCCGCCCGAATAGGCTCGGGCGGCCGTACATCGTTCATGCTCGAATTCGATTATCCATTTGCTGGTCGGTTGAGCGATCGGCGTGGGAGCAGCTGCTACCGGAGCGGTACGGCCGAGGAAGGCACCCCACACCAACACAAAGGACAGCCAGGCTCGCACCATCCCATTGAGCCTCACAGATTTGTTCTGGTCAACAATCACCAGCGCACCAGGCGCTGACACTGCGGGTCTGATCAGCCTCGCGGGCGCGCGAAGTCGAACTGAAGCCCCGACTGATCGCCCACCGCCCAGGCAATTGCGCCGGAAAGCTGGCGCTCGCCGACCTTCAGCACGACCTTCATGCCCGGCAGGAGGTCGCAGCCCCTCAATTTCGCACCGGTCAGCGAAAGGTCCTCGATCAGCACGGCGGCAGCCTGGCCGCAGCTCACGACTGAAGCAGCGATTCCCACCCGCTTGCGCTTGAGCCAGCGGCGTCCGCTAGGGCCATCCGCACGCTTTCCAAAACTCGACACGGCCCATCTCCTCGACTTGCTCATTGCGTCGAGTGAGCAGGCGCGAGCCAGGGTTGGCAATCTCGGTTTGGACCCTTGTGCAAACGTGGGACATGCCCGCCGCCCCCAATCGACCGTCATAAGTGAAAGCCGGTCGGCTCATCCGGGCATCAGGAGTCCGTCTTACTGGGAAATACGGATGACCGTCAGGCGGTCACAAGCACAGCTTCGGGGACAACCGGGGAGGTCTGCGATGCGCTACTTCGCACAGGGGCTCATCCTGATAGTCGGCTTCACGCTGGCGATTGTTGCCGCGAACCTGAAGAGCAGCGCGCCAAGGGTCGGCAATTGCTACGATGACAGTGGGAGCGACGTACCTATGCTTTGCGAGTGATCCGGAGGGCTGGGTCTTACGCCGCCGTATCAATCCCCAGCTCGCCGAGCTTGCGGTAGAGCGTCGAGCGGCCGATCCCGAGCCGGCGCGCGACTTCCGTCATGCGCCCGCGATAATGGCCGATGGCGAGGCGGATAATGTCGGCCTCGATTTCCTCGAGCGGGCGAAGATGCCCGTCGCCGCTGTACAGGGTCACGCTGGGCGCGCCGCCGAGCACCTGCTCGCTGCGTGCCTCGCTCATGGTCGACACAAAGTCGGTCTGGCGGTTGCTGTAGCGCGACTGGGTCGCGATGTGCGGGAAGTCCTGCGCGGTCAGCGAGCTGTTCTCGCAGCTAAGCGTTGCGCGGAAGAGCACGCCGGCGAGCTGGCGTACGTTGCCCGGCCAGCCGTAGCGCATCAGCACCGCGAGAGCGTCATTGCCGATCGAAAGCGCGCGAATGCCGGCCTGGTCGGCCAGGCGCTGGAGCAGATGGCCGGCAAGCGCGGGAATGTCTCCGCTTCGCTCGCGAAGCGGCGGTAGCGTGACCGTCGTGGAGGCGATCCGCTCGGCTAGGCCGGGGTGGAAATCCTCGGGCAGCGGCCGGCTGCTCGTCGCGATGACGCGGATGTCGACCGAATAGCTGCCGTTGAGACCGACCGGGCGGACTTCGCCGGTGGCGAGCACGCGGTCGAGCAATTCCTGTGTTTCGGCAGGAAGCACGCCGATCTCGTCGATCACGAGGGTCCCGCCGTCGGCCTGTACGATCTTGCCGACCTTGGCGGAGAAAGCGCCCGGGAAGGCGCCCTTCTCGTGGCCGAACAACTCGCTGTCGACGATATTGGCGGGAACCGCCTTGCAGTCGAGCGTGTGCAGCGGGCCCTTGGCGCGGAGGCTCGCACCGTGGATAGCGCGGGCCAGCGTTTCTTTGCCCGTGCCGGGTTCGCCGACGATCAGGATTGGCAGGCGGTTGCGGGCCGACTTGGCGGCGACTGCGAGCGCTGCACGGAAATCCGGGGCGGCGCCGATCAACTGCTCGAGCTCGAGCATCGGCGCGAGCTTCTCGGATACCGGAGCGAGCTCGCCGGCGGCGCGCCGGCGATCGGCATTGGCGGCGAGCGCTTCGAGCAGCCGCTCGGGCGCAACCGGGCGCACCAGGAAATCGGAAGCGCCTGAGCGCATCGCCTCGACGGCGACGGAGACGATATCGCCATGCGACAGGACGATGACCGGAAGGTTCGGCCGCTGCTCGCGCAACGACCCGATCAACTGCGGGCCTTTTTCCTCGTCCCAGCTGCCGAGAAGCGCGGCGAGCACCTCGCGGCCATGCGGGCCCTGGAGGAGAGCAAGCGCCATTTCCTCGTCGGCAGCGCCCACCACGCTCCAGCCGGCGCGGCCGGCGATAGCGGAAATGAGCCTGCGTTCCTCCGGATTGGCATCCAGCAGCAACAGCGAACGTGTCGGTTCTTCACGCATTCGCGCACCATAACCGGGAGCAGTAAAGGCGAGCTTAAGGACTTCTCCAAAGGAGTTGGGGTGCGGGGCTTGGGTACGGGCAAGCGCCTTGTTATGGACGTCCCCACATTCATGATCTCGAAAGAGGGGAAGTTTCGCATGGCCGATGAAGAGTCGATCCTGGCCAGTCCGCCGACCCAGGACGTCGCCAATCACGTCGAAGATTATTCCAACTTCACCAGGCTGTTTAAATGGGGCGCGATCGTCTGCCTGATCGTCGGGCTGACCTGGATGCTCATCGTCAGGGCCTATTGGTAAGTCGGTGATGAAGATTGCGGTCCTGAAGGAGGGCGCGGGCGAGACGCGCTGCGCGGCCATCCCCGAGACCGTGCGGAAGTTCGTCGCGCTTGGCGCCGAAGTGGCTGTCGAGCAGGGCGCAGGCGATGCCGCCTCCATTTCCGACGCGGACTTCGAGGCCGCTGGAGCCAAGGTCGCGAGCCGCGCCGACGTACTCAAGGGCGCCGGGATCGTCCTTTGCGTGACCGGGCCTGACGCCGCGGCGCTCAAGGGCCTTGAAAAGGGAGCGCTCCTCGTCGGCTTGCTCGATCCGCTTCGGCGGCGCGACGCGGTCGACGCTTATGCCAAGGCCGGGCTGGAGGCGATGGCGATGGAGTGGATGCCGCGCATCACGCGCGCGCAGTCGATGGACGTACTTTCCTCGCAGTCCAACCTCGCCGGCTACAAGGCCGTCGTCGACGCGGCGGCGGCATACGGTCGCGCCTTTCCGATGATGATGACGGCTGCGGGGACCGTGAGCCCCGCCAAGGTCTTCGTGATGGGTGTCGGTGTCGCCGGCCTGCAGGCGATCGCGACGGCGCGACGCTTGGGCGCGCAGGTCAGCGCGACCGACGTTCGCTCGGCTACCAAGGAGCAGATCCAGTCGCTCGGCGCCAAGCCGATCTTCGTGGAGAATGTCGCCGGAATCGAGGGCGAGGGCGCTGGCGGCTACGCAGCTGAAATGTCCGAGGAATATCAAAGGGCGCAGGCCGAGCTGGTGTCCTCGCACGTCGCCAAGCAGGACATCGTTATCACCACCGCCTTGATACCGGGCCGGCCCGCGCCGCGGCTGATCAGCAAGGCCCAGCTCGAGACCATGCGGCCGGGAAGCGTTATCGTCGACCTCGCCGCCGAGGCCGGCGGCAATGTCGAAGGCACGGTCGGCGGCAAGACCGTGGAGATCAGCGGCGTCAAGGTGATCGGAGCATCGAACCTGGCTCGTGGCCTCGCCGCGGACTCTTCGGCGCTCTACGCCCGCAACCTGTTCAATTTCCTGTCCGCTTTCTGGGACAAGGAGCACGGCCGCCCGCTCCTTCCCGACGACGACGAGATCGTGAAGGGGATCCGCCTGACGCAAGGCGGCAAGGTCGTGAACGAACGGCTCAGCGCCGCCTGAGCCACGTGAAGACCTCCGACATCCTTGTCATTGGAGGCGGGGTCGCTGGCCTGTCCGCCGCTGCCGCGCTGGCCGATCGTGCGAAAGTCATCGTCCTCGAGGCGGAGGAACAGGTCGGTTTTCATTCCTCGGGGCGCAGCGCGGCACTGCTCCACTACGCGCTTGGCAATCCCACAATCCGGCGGCTTACTCAGGCAAGCCGGCAATTCTTCGAGGATCCTCCCGAGGAGCTTGGTGAGGCCACCTTGTCCTCGACGCTGCCGATCCTGACCCCCGCGCGAGAGGAGGAGCTTGCTGGACTTCGTGCGCTCGCCGACGACCTGTCGCCATTCACGCACATCGACTGGCTCGACGAAGAGGGGCTCCGGCGTGAGTGCCCGGTCCTGCGGGTCGGCGAGAATGGCGCGGTGCAGGGATTCATCGA
>Ga0207677_10001535_pt1 | contig 12217 bp, 13 predicted proteins | sample KBSMisM42_FD_184311 | JGI IMG/M metagenome (GOLD analysis project Ga0207677, IMG submission 184311) | Miscanthus rhizosphere microbial communities from Kellogg Biological Station, Michigan, USA - KBS Miscanthus M4-2 (SPAdes) (version 2) | ecosystem: Host-associated > Plants > Roots >...
GGCGCCCTGAGCCAACCCCAACCGGTCGAGGAAAGCCGGGTTCTCGAACCTGGCCAGACCCGGCAGCCGTTCGACAGCGGTGAACAGCCGATCCTGTGCGATCAGCCCGATCCGGCGCTCGAGTTCCTGCCGGAGATAGTTCGACCCGTGCGGCAGGACCGCGGCCGCCACCCCGGCAACCATGAGGCCGCCGCCCAGAAACGTCAGCGTTGTACCGCCGACCGGCCGCCCCACGATCGCGTCCAGTGCGAGCTTGGTCAGCCAGGCCATCGATACCGGCACCACCGCGGCCACTAGTTCCAGCACGCCGTAGCCGAGGATCTGGAGCCGGCCGGCGCGCCATGCCAGAGCCAGCGCGGACCCGCCCCGGGTAGCCGCGGCCCTGACCCCGGTCTTGCCAGCTGAGCCGACTCCCATTAGCCGACTTCACGCCCTGGTTCCCGCGGTGGATCGGGCCAGTTCCACGCCGGTCACGACCACCGCCCCGGACTCGTCGAGCACGGCGAACGCGGGAAAGGATTCCAACTCCAACGCCGCGCCGATCGCACCACCCAACGGCGGTTCGACGACCACGCGGGCGACCGGCTCCAGCCGCTCGCGGTAAGGTTGCGCCTCCTCCGGCGAACCCAGCACCACCGCGATCACCTGCCCGCGTCCGCCCGGGAACGTCGTCGCGGAGTCGATGAAACCGGGCAGCCTCTCCTCGCAGGCGGAACAGTGCGGAGTGAAGGCGCCGACCAACGTTTCACCGGACAGCGCATCGCTGGACAGCGGCTCGCCGGTCGTCGCGACGGCCTCGAACGGCCCGGCGGTCGTCCCCTCGCCGAGAATCGAGTAGGGTCGCCGCCCCGACGCGTCCGGCAACTGCCCCGACAGTTGCGAAATCAGGTCGGTGTGCTGACGCAGGCGCCGGATCACGCCAAGTGTCAGCACCAGGTCAAGCAAGCAGACCGCGAGAGCGAGAAATGCCACCACAGCAACAACGGGCATCATCGGTGGAGTCCTTTCCTCTCCCGGTCGCCACTGGCGGGGACGACCGGTCGAAACAGGTCGGCCAGGTCGTCAGCCCTCACCACGACCGCGGCGACCACGACACCGGCGACAACGGCGGCGACAACGCCAGCAATCTCCACAGGTCCGGCCGAGACCGCACCGGTGGCCAGGCCCAGCCCGGCGATGGCAGCCAGAACCGCATTCCGTACGAGATGCAGGCGACCCACCGGCCGGGCCGAAACCCCGAAGCAGTTGCACGGCGCGCGGTCCCCGCGTCGAAGCGCGGCCCGTATCGCAGCGACGAAGCCCACGGCCAGCAGAGCGGCCAGCCCGAAACCCGCCCACGCCGTCGCGGGCAGCACGAGCAGCACGACCACCGCGGCCTCGGCGGCAATCACGCCGCCGGCCACCATGCGGGCCGGGATTCTGGAGGTCACCCAGTCGGGTCCCAGCCGGCCCGCGGCCCTTATGAACTCGACGTACGCTTCCCGGCCCCGCACCTTACCCAGCACCGATGCGACGAACACCAATCCGATCGCGCAGCGGCAACCCAACAGAACGGCACTCGGGACCAACACGAACCGACGATCGTCAGAACGGGCAGTATCCGCACCCGGTGGTATAGCAGCCGGACTGGTTGCAGCACCTCCACCGGTATGTGTCGTACTTCTGGCTACACAGCGTGAGTCTCGAACAGTTGCACGCAGCGGACGCCCGTGCTTGCGGGACCACCAATCCGAGTAGGCGGTCGCCAAGTTTCTCGATCGTCATGAGCATGCCTTCTGCCATCCTTCCTCCACTTGCTTGCACTTCGACTACATCACATCGCCGCTTTCACTTCGGTTACACGACCCGGCAGCCGGTCGGCGCCCCATCGGCACCACGAGCGCGTCGTGCTGCGTCGAGTTCAGTCCGACGGCAAGCCCGCTCAGTCGAGACAGAACTCGTTGCCCTCGATGTCCTGCATCACGAGCGTCGACTCGTTCTCGTCGTCGGCGGGCAACAACCACAGGCGTTTCGCGCCGAGCGGGATCAGACGCGCGCATTCGGCCTCGAGGGCGGCGACCCGCTCGTCGCCCACGAGCCCGGTGCCGACGCGCACGTCGAGATGCACCCGATTCTTGACGACCTTGCCTTCCGGAACGCGCTGGAAGAACAGTCGTGGGCCCACACCGGTGGGGTCGACGCAGGCGGACCATGAGCCCCGACGCTCGGGCGGCAGCGCGCGCTCGGCTGCGTCCCACGAGGCGAACCCGTCCGGAGGCGGCGATGCGACGTATCCCAACACCTCGCACCAGAACCGGGCGACGCGGGCAGGTTCCGCGCAATCGAAGGTGACCTGGACCTGCTTGACCGACGCCATCCGTTTACCGTAGCCGCGGGTATGGTGCGGACCGGCCGTACCGTCACATGATCGCCGCGGCCAGGATGGTGGCCTGACCGCGCCGTGGCCCTGGCTCGTTCCGAGGGCCACGACGCGGACGACTCACCTCCGGGATACCGGTCGCGGACTCAGTTGTGGGTCATGTCCGGGTGGATCCCGTCGTGGGTCATGTCCGGCTGGATCCCGTCGTGAGTCATGCTCGAGCCGGCCGGTACGCCGGTTACGCGGGTTCCGGCCGATGCGGTGCCGGCAGCGAGTCCGAGCATGACGGCGATGCCAGCAACCACTACGGCGATGCGTCTGAGCATCTTGCTCTCCTTCTGTCTCGATGGTCCACCGCGCGCTCGGTGGCAGACGACACGTGCCGCTCCGGCGCCGCCTTCCGCGTCGATTCGCGTGGCGTAGCCCGATAGGAAGCGGGCCGCCCATCAGCCAACCACAACACGCCTTCCATGCGACTTCACCGCTGATCGACCTCGATGTATCTGTGTGGGGGTAATGTGGCCACCCGGCAGCCTGACGCCGATGAGCTACGGGCAGACGCGGCATGTGAGGTCGGCGAATTGCGCTTGCGAACGAAGGTAGTGGTTGGGCTGAGCGCCATGGTGCTGGCCGCACTGCTTTTGGCGGCCGCATCGCTGGTGCTCTGGTTCCTGTCCGATGGGCCGATGGAGGGGTGGCAGGAGGATCCGGCTTCGCGACATTCGTCGACGTCGCCCTGAAGATCGCTTCGGTCCGGAACTGAAAGAGAACTGAAAGGACTGCCGGATAGCTTGCCGTTGCTCGACCCTCGAACCTGGTTCGTCCGACATGGCACGGATCAGCGCAACCAATACTCGGCGCACAGGGATACGAAGGATGAAGCCGGACGTCGCATTCGGCCTGCTGGGACCATTCCAGGTCCAGGTCGCCGGTCAGCGCGTGGAGCTCAACTCGCCCCGTTCCCGCGCCCTTCTCGCGACGCTGCTGATAGAACCCGGTCGGCTGATAATGGCCGCCGAACTGATCGAGGCGATCTGGGGGGCCCAGCAGCCGGCCAGCCCGCGGCGGGCCCTGCACGTGTGCCTCACCCGCACGCGGGCGGGCCTCGCGGCCGTCGGAGTGCCACCGATCATCGTCTCCGGAACCGGCGGCTACCGCGTCGCCCTTCCGCCGCAGGCCGTGGACGCCGCGCGCTTCAGGCTCTTGATGGAACGGGCGGACCTGGCCGCCGAGCGCGGCGACGAGGCCGACGAAGGTGTGGCGTTGACCAACGCGCTGGGTCTGTGGCGCGGCCAGGCGTTCGCCGACGTCCCGTCCGACTACCTGCACCGAACCCATGCCGTGCGGCTCGCGGAGCAGCGGATGCGGGCGCTGGAGCGCCAGATCGACCGGTGGTTGTCCGTTGGCTTGCACGAGAAGGTGATCAGCGAGCTCACCGAGCTCACGGAGACGTACCCACTACGGGAACGGTTGTGGGCGCAGTACCTGACCGCGCTGCACCAGGCCGGACGGCGTGCCGACGCCCTCGACGCCTATCACGTGCTCCGCCGGCATCTCGCCGACGAACTCGGCATCGAGCCGGGCGACGAGTTGCGGCACCTGCACGCACAGATCCTCACCGGCGCGACGGAGGATGGGGCGGACGTGCCACGCACATCCGTGGTTCCCCGGCAGCTTCCCGCGGAAGTGGCCGGCTTCACCGGCCGGGCCGGCGACGTGGCGCGGTTGCACCAGTTGCTCGATGCCCACGAGCGGGGCGAGACAAGCGGTCCGACGATCGTGATTCTCACCGGAATGCCGGGCATCGGGAAGACGACGCTCGCCGCCCACTGGTCCCGGCGGATCGCAGACCGGTTCCCGGACGGACAGTTGTGGCTCGAGCTGCGCGGCTACGATCACCGGGCGCCCGCGACACCGCAGCAGTCGATCACCGCTGTGCTCAGCGCGCTCGGAGTGCGGGGCGCCGAACTGCCCGCCGATCTCGATGGCCGGATCGGGCTGTACCGGTCCGTCCTCGACGGCCGCCGGATCCTGCTCGTCCTCGACAACGCCAACGGTGTGGACCAGGTCCTGCCACTGATCCCCGGCGACGCGCGGACTTTCGTGCTCGTCACCAGCCGCAACGACCTGGCCTCGCTGATCGCCGTCGAGGGCGCCCGGCTGGTGCAGCTCAGTCCGTTCACCGCAACCGAGGCGCGCCAGATGCTGTCGCGCCGGCTGGGCGCCGAGCGGATGGCAGCCGAGCCCGACGCGGTGGATCGCATCATCGCCAGTTGCTACGGCCTGCCGCTGGCGCTGGCCATCGCCGCCGCGCGCGCCGTCCGCCGGCCCGGCTCGCCGCTGGTCGAACTGGACCGCCAACTCGCCGACGCCAACAGCCCGCTGGACCGGTTCGCCGATCCAGCCGCTGCCCTCACCGTGCGAGCAGTCCTGTCGTGGTCGTACCACTCGCTCTCGCTGCCGGCGGCCAGGTTGTTCCGCCGGCTAGGTGTTCCGTTGGTGGACGTATCGGTCGCGTCTGCGGCCACCCTCATCGGCGGGACGGTGGCGCAGGCCAGGGCCCTGCTCGACGAGCTCGCCTCCGCGCATCTGGTGACCGAGCACCGCCCGGGCCGATTCACGGTCCATGACCTGCTCCGCGCGTACGCGTCCGAGCTGACCGAAACCCATGATCCGCCAGACGAGCGCTCCACCGATCTCGGCCGGCTCCTCAATCGGCTGACCAGCGGCGCGCTCACCGCGCGGCCGCTGCTCCAGCCCTCGGAGACTCCGGTCGTCGCGCATGGGGGTGCGCAGGACGGCCCGCTCGTTGCGATCGAGGACGAGCGCTCGGCCCGGGAGTGGTGCGAGACGGAACGGGACAACCTGATCGCGGCGGTGGAACTTGCGTACCGATACGGCTTCGACGATCTGTGCTGGCGCCTCGCGTACGGCTTGTGGATCCACCTTCAACTCACCGGCGCGTGGGAGGACATGCGGCGCACCCACGAGACCGGCCTGCGCGCTGCCGAGCGGCTCGGTGACCAGATCGGCCGGGCGCAAATGCTGGTGGGGATCGCCGTCGCGTACCGCGCGACGGGGCGGCCGTCCCGCGCGATCGCGACCTATCACAAGGCGCTGTCCATCTACCGTGCCTCCGGAAACGCCACCGGCACCGCCAATGTGTTGGGCAATCTGTGCGCCGCCTACCGTGACTGCGGCCTGTTCGACAAGGCGCTGAAGAGCGCGCGGTTGGCGTTCCGGCTCGAGGAGGCGCTCGACGAGCCCGGGAACATGGCGATTTCGCTGTACCAGATAGCGTCGACCATGGCGGCGGCGGGCAAGCTGAGCGAGGCGGACTCGTACGTTTCCCGTGCACTCCAACGATTCCGGTCGATCGGGCACCGCCGGGCCGAGGCGCGAACGCTGCAACTTGCCGCCGAGATCCGTGCGCGTCTCGGCGAACACGACGCCGCGATCGAGGCCCACCAGACCGCCGTCGACATCTACCGCGATCTGGGCGACCGGTGGTACCAGGCAACCGTGTTGACGGCGCTGGGTGACACCCTCGACCGCAGCGGTGCGGCGGCGCAGAGCCGTGCCGCCTGGTCGCACGCGCTCGCGATCTACGAGGAACTCGGTGCGCCGCGGGCTTCCGAACTCCGGTCGAGATTGGAGCCACCGGATTCGGAATGAAACCTGGATGAAGTCGGCGCGTCGGTAGTGTTCCGGCGAAATCTCGCGGACAAATACCAGCGCGGAGTTGCGGGTGACGACGACAGCGGACCGGCCACGGTCGCTCTGGCGGCGCCGTGACTTCCTGGCGTACTGGGTGGGCGACACGGTTTCGTCGCTCGGTACGCAGGTCACGTTCATCGCCCTGCCGTTGGTGGCGCTACTCACCCTCGACGTGACGACGCGCGAACTCGGCGTGCTGCGGTTCGCCGAGTACCTGCCGTTCCTTGCGTTCACCCTGCCGTTCGGGGTGTGGGCGGACCGGCGCCGACGTCGTCCGCTGATGATCGGCGCACATCTGGTCCGTGCAACGCTGGTAGCGATCGTGCCGCTGCTCGCCCTGTTCGGTGTGGTGCGGTTTCCGGCGCTCGTCACGATCGCGTTCGCGGTCGGCACCTGCACCGCGCTGTTCGAGGTGTGCTGGTTGTCGTACGTGCCGAGCCTGGTTCCTTCGGGCCGGTTGGTCGAGGCGATCGGCAAGGTCGCCACGAGCCACTCGGCTGCGGAGGTAACCGGCCCGGCGCTCGGCGGGTTGCTCGTGCAGCACGTTACCGCGCCGCTGGCACTGATCGCGGACGCGGTGTCGTATCTGGTCGCGGCCGCCTCCCTTGTCATGGTCCGGGACCGCGAACCAGATCCATCCAGGCATGACGACGCCGGGCACAACGTCTTGGCCGAACTGCGCGCCGGACTGGGCTTCGCCTTTCGCCAGCCGTACATCCGCGCGACCGCGTTCTGCGCGGCGCAAGCCAACTTCTTCGGGATCCTCACCGAGACCGTGTTCCTCCAGTACGCCGTCCGCGAGTTGCGACTCAGTCCCGGGTTGCTCGGGTTGGTCCTGTCCGCGGTCGGCGCGGGTGGGATTCTGGGTGCCGCGTGCGCGAATGGTATCGTGACCCGCTTTCCGGTCGGTCGGGTCTACGTCATCGCCCGGTTGATCAGCGGTGGCGGGGTCCTCCTACTGCCGATGTCCGACGGCTCGACGAGCACCGCCGTCGTGACGTGCATGGCGAGCTTCTTCCTCTGGCAGGCCGCACTCGCCAACACCAACGTCGTCAACGCCAGCCTGCGCCAGGCGATGACGCCCGAGCACCTGCGCGGGCGCATGAACGCCAGCGTCCGCACGCTCGTCTTCGGCACGATGCCGCTCGGCGGGCTCGCCGGCGGCCTCCTCGGCGACCTGATCGGACTGCGACCGGCGCTGTGGCTGGGCGCGATCGGCTACGCCGCCTCGATCGTCCCGATCCTGCTCTCACCATTGCCACGTCTGCGCAAGATTCCCACGACGTAGGCCAGATGAAGTCGACGATTGCTTATGGTGTCGTGCTTCACGGTCTACACGATTGGAGGGGATTCCTGTGCGTAGTCCATCCGACTGGTGACGTAACCCGGTCATCGCTGGCCTCCCGCGGCCAGCGATGACCCGGAGTGGAACACTACTTGGAAATGAGCACCGACGGTAAGCTCCGAGCCTGGTGGGACCCTGGCTGGTACAACCTGGACCAACCGTTGAAGGTCGGCCGACGGGACACGTTCGCGTTCTTCAGCCGCCATCTCCCGGTGAGGTCCGGTTACGACCTGGTCTTCGCGAACGCCGTGGGCGGCGACTGGAACTACCTGTCGGCGACCGTGCAGGCGATCGAACACGAGAGGTTCGGGCGGCTTGACGCGGTCGACACGCTGCACTTCGGCGAGTACACGTTCCGGTTCCATGATGGACGGTGGGTAACCATCGAAGCTGAACAAGATCCGGGACATGTGAACTCCGCAAGTCCGGAGTTTCCGCAAGACATCTGCGATCCCGCATGGGCGCACGACTCAGGGTGGGCTCTGGCTGTCACCCTCGACGTCAAATGATCGTGAGCAGCCTTCGGCCGCTCTGCGACTTTCGAGTGCCCGGTGAAGGGCGGCGGTGCCCTGGAGAAGCAACGTGGCGTGGATCGCCGGGCGGAGCATCCAGGCGTTCCAGCATCGGGCGGCCTCGGTCGCCTCCCATCTCCTCAGCGTCGCGGCCAGCGTGACGTCACGGCTTGCGGCCGATCACGGCACCGTTCGCGCCCGCCGCCTCGAACCAGACCGTGCGCACGTCCTGGAAGCCCAGGTCGCCCAGCCACGCGCCGTACTCCGCGGGTGTGTAGTTGCGGCCCTCGGTCTCGATCAGCATGTTGAGGCTCATCAGTGCGGCGGCCGGAGGGCCGGTTCGCGCGTCGTTGACCAGCAGCTCGGCGATGATTATCTGACCACCGCTGGGCAGTGCGTCCCAGCATTTCCGGAGAATCGCGCGGCACCGGTCCTCGGCCCAGTCGTGCATGATCATGGACAGCAGGATCGTGTCATGCCCACCGGGCAGTGCGGAGTCGGCGAAGAAGTCACCGGTCACCGTCTCGATCCGCTTCGCAAGGCCCGCTTCCTTGACCTTTGCGGCGGCGATGTCGGCGACCCTCGGTAGCTCGTAGACGGTCGCGGTCAGGTCGGGGTAGAGCCGGCACAGTTCGATGTCGAATGCTGCGGAGCCGCCTCCGACATCGAGCAGTCTGCGCGCTCCGCTCAGGTCGATGGCCTGGCCCAGGGAGCGGGCGGTGAACGTCGAGAGTGAGTGCATCGCCTCCCAGAACACCGCGAGCAGCTGGGGATCCTCGCCGTCGAAGAGTGAGCTCTGCCGGTCCGGGTCCCACGTGGTCGGGCGGTTGGTGCGGATCGCCTCGGTCAGCCTGCCCCACCCGGGATACAGCCGCTGGTCGAGCATCTGCACGAAGCCGCCGAAGTAGTAGGGCTTGCCACGGACCAGGAACTCCTCGGCCAGCGGGCTGTTGACATAGCGGCCGTCGACCTTCTCGAGCAGCCCGAGCGCGGCGCACCCGGTGAGCAGCATCTCCGCCGGTCGCTCCTCGATCGTGAGCGCCTCGGCAAGCCGTCCGGCCGTCGTACCGGGCGTGCCGGACAGGCGGGAGAACAGGTCGAGTTCATGGGCTGCGGCGAGCGTCTTGAAGGCCCAAAAGCCGGTCGTCAACTGCATCAAGGGGACGGGCGACAAGGCCCGATCAGTATCTGCGGTCAAGACAGCCTCCAAAGGTGTGTCCTCGGTCATGGCGATCGGCTCAGCCGCACGCCTGTCGACGAAGCCTTCCCCGGGCGCGGACGCTCCCCCGGCGGTTGCAGAACATCGTGACGAGTGCCGCTTTCCGACAGCTTTCACGCCGGTTTCTCGCGCGTTCGGGGATCTGTTGCTCGAGGATCCGTGTTATCGGCGCCGTCGGCCAAGGACCGTTCGGTACAGCCGAACGCCGCGAGACGCACGCCTTGGCCGGCGCCGCTTTCAACCCGCTCCCGCTGGCGTGTGGACTGCCGTCACGTTGCGGCGCAGGCGGGAGGCGATGGGTGAGGGTATGGTACGAGAGATGCGTGGCGTTGGCCGGGCCGCCGAGGTGCTCGATCTGTTCTCTGTCGAGCGGCCTTATTGGGGCCCTACCGAGGTGGCTGCCGAGGTGGGCGTCGCGAAGTCGAGCGCGTATGAGCTGCTCCGGGAACTGGCACGGGCGGGCCTGGTGGAGCGGATGGCGTGCGGGAAATACCGGCTCGGCTGGCGGCTGGTTGGGCTTGCTCGCACGATGCTGCGGTCGAACGGGCTCAGCACCACGGTCATCCCCGCCGCGCACGAGTTGGCCCGCGAGCTCGGCGAGACGGTCCACCTCGCCGCCCTTGACCGCGAGAGGGTCCTGTACGTCGCCAGTGTCGTCCCGGTCGGGGGAGTTGCCGCTCCGACCGTCCCTGTTGCGGCGGAGTTGACGCCCCTCGGCCAGGTTCTGAGCGCTGACCACCACGGCGTGCTCCTCGGACCACAGCGTGCGCTCAATGGCGTGGCATGCGCCGCCGGAGCTCTGCGCGTGCGCGACGAGCCCGCCGGATCGCTCGGCGTCTGCGCCCCGAACGAGCGGTTTGCCACGCGGCGCGACGCGTACGCGCGAGCCGTCGCTGCGACCCAGAAGCGCGTGGCTCGCGCCGTTCGGCTGTAGCGAACAGTCCTTGGCCGACGGCGCCGCCAGTACGGATCATCGAGCGACCGATCCTCAACCGGGCCGAACGGCGAGTTGCCGCAGCGCCCGCTTCACCTCGTCGGAGGGAAACGCTCGTGCGCATCATCGCGGTTGGTGGCGCCGGCACCATTGGCAGGGCCGTAGTCGAGCTCCTATCGGCTCGACATGATGTCGTCGTGGCAGGGCGGACCTCCGGTGACGTCCAGGTTGACATCCGCTCGGCGGACTCCGTGCGGCTCATGTACGAACAGGTCGGGGGCTTCGACGCCCTCGTCTGCACGGCGGGGGAAGCGCACTTCGGCCCGTTCGAGGCGGCAACCGAGGAAGAACTCGCCCTCGGCGTGCACAGTAAGCTCCGCGGGCAGATCCGCCTCGTCCTGCTCGGCAGATCGCAGATCTCCGACGGCGGCTCGTTCACCCTCGTCTCTGGCTACATCTTCGACGACCCCATCCCCGAGACGGTGAGTTTCGCCGTCGCCAACGGCGGCGTCGAAGGCTTCGTCCGGGCCGCCGCCCTCACCCTGGGCCGCGGGGTCCGGATCAACGCCGTCAGCCCGGGAATGGCCCAGGACAGCTCTGCGCAGTTCGGCCAGTTCAACCCGGGCCGCATCCCGGTACCCATGCCCACAATCGCTGCCGCCTTCCAACGAAGTGTGGAGGGATGGCGCACCGGAGAAATCCTCCGGGCCTGGTAACCGGTGCGCCTCCGCCGATTCCGACGGGTCGTCACCGATCGGACGGCGAAATGAAAGTCCGTACCGGAAGGCTTCACACCAAGCCTGCCGCGCGCCGCGTGCTCCGCCATGACCGGCCAGATGGCCACCGGTGCGGGTCACGATGGCGGATCGTGCGCAGCCGGATCACGTGGCGCAGTTGCCACGAGAACTCAGGAGGTTCAGATGATGTTCAGACGATTGCTCATCACAGTCGCGGTGGGCGCCGCGACGCTCGCTGTGCCCGCTGGCGCCGCGGCGTCGGAGCCGGATTGGATGCCCGGGCCTCGGCAGACGGTGACGTCCGGGCTTGCTCCAGCCGCGGCGGTCGAGCCGACCATGTATCCGCCGGCGGAGAAGGTCATATATTCCGCGCTCGGCGTTCGCGGCCAGCGGTGTGAGACCGGCACACTCTGCCTCGACGTGTGGGACCCCACCCGGAACACCTACAAGGTGTTCATCCTCCGCAAGTGCACGACGCGCGCCCTGCACGACTTCCACAGCACCAACGTCCCGGAGTTCATCAATCACCAGACCCCGGGTACGGTGGCGCGTTTCCTCGGCCGTGGCAGCAACGTGCTCGTCAGCTCCACAGCTCCCAGTCACACCACCTCGATCGATTGGGGTCCGGTCTGGTACATCGACGTCTGCTGACCGCGCCCTCCCCCACGGAGCAGTGACAGAAGGGTCGGACAGGTCCGGTCCTTACCGCACGCCGACGAGGATGTTCAGCAAACGGGTGGTGTTCGGGTTGCCGGGCTGTTCCAGGGTGTCGGCGTGCGCCAGGGCGACCTGCCGGCCGTACTCGTCACCGCCGCCGCGCCGAGGACCGCGACGCCGCCCGCCTGCTGCTATCCGCGCTTGGTCTGTGCTTCCGGTATCCGTAGAGTCCGGGCCGGGCAGCGGCTACGCCGGCACCCTGGTCGACTGGGCCCGCACCACCTGGCGCATCGGCGTCGACATCGTCCGCAAACTCGCCGACCAGATCACCTTCATCGTCCTACCCCGACATCCGGCTCAGGACGACATGACGAATCTGGTGCCCGGGACGGCGTACAGGTGAACTGATGTCGGCTGGTACGCCGGACGCTGGGACGCGGCCGTCGACGCAGGTCAAGCGTCAACTCCCTCGCCGAGCTCACCGGAACAAGGCCCGCTCAGCGACCGCGCCCACCGGCTCAATCGTGATCTCTGTGACCAAATCTGTGACCAGATTCATCGATGCTGACAAATATAGCAGGTCAGGTGGCGGCCAAAGTGGGCGACGGACGAGTCGACCTGTACGCCGGGTTCGAACGTGACCATTTCGTGACGTGCCACGGACGGTCAAGGCGTACCGCCAGGTGCGTTGACCAAACCTGTGACCACGAAGGCATACAGGTGAACAAGTGTCGGCT
>Ga0207677_10001538_pt1 | contig 12202 bp, 12 predicted proteins | sample KBSMisM42_FD_184311 | JGI IMG/M metagenome (GOLD analysis project Ga0207677, IMG submission 184311) | Miscanthus rhizosphere microbial communities from Kellogg Biological Station, Michigan, USA - KBS Miscanthus M4-2 (SPAdes) (version 2) | ecosystem: Host-associated > Plants > Roots >...
ATACCTCGACTTCGAGCGCGAGACTTTCCCGATCACGGCCGCGTGGGGCGCGCTCTTCTACACGTTCGCCGCGCTCGCCTGGACTTGGTGCTTCGCCGCGGCGCGCTACTGGTCGCGTGTGCTGACCATTCTCAGCGCCACCGTCTGGTCCACGATGCTCGTCGCGGTCACGTCGCCGCTCTTGCCCGTGACGATTCGCCCGAGCCCGTCGTTCGTCGGGGCGATGAACGGCATCGGCTTCGTGCAGCTTCAAGTCTGGCTCGCGCTCGTCGCAGAGCGCGTCTGGCGCAAGACTACTTCACGCGCTTGACGACTGGGGCTTCCCACGAAGCGGCGTCGTCGGCGGGCTGATACGCGCGGAGCGCGATCATGAACGCGTCGCCTTTCGGCGCAGGGATCCAGTTCGAGTCGTTCTTCGATGGCGCGTCGGGCTGGACGACGATGTCGATCGATCCGTCCGGGTTCTTCTTCACGGTGGAGTCGTTCACGGAGAAGCGCTTCGCACCGGAGACGAGGCTCGCGGTCTTCGACGAGTAGACCGTCATGCTCCAGAACGCCTTCGCCGGCGGCATCTTCGCCTTGTCGAAGTGGATGACGTAGTCGTGCGCGCCCGAGAGCACGCGATCACCGTCGTCGACGCGCGCGATGTAGACGAGCGCCTCGCTCGCGACCGGAATCGCGTCGAGCCCGCGGAGCACGTACGCGGCTTGCTTCGCAGGGTCCGCGCCGCGCTGGCCGAACGACGAATCCAGATCCCAGCCGTTCTTGCGCGTCACGAGCTTGTCGAGCGCCTTCTCGATGTCCTCCGCGCCGTCTTTGATGCCTTGCGACACCGACGCGAGCTCTTCTTGCGGGAGCGACTTGTTCGGCGAAAGGCCCGGACCGATACCGGCCTTCGCGAACTCCGGAAGTATTCCTTTCACGTCCGCGGGCGGCGGCTCGGCCTTCATCAGCTCGCCGAGCTCGTCGAAGATCTCGGGGCCGCCGAACTTCAAATCTTGCGGGCGCCCGATCGGGGCGGGCGGAAGATCCTTCGACGCCACAGCGGGCGCGATCGGCGCGAGCGACCACTGCTTCAAGAGCGCGGAGACCTTCGCGACGTCGTTGTCACTCGCCACGCGCGTGCGCCCGAGGAGCCACACCGTGCTCGTCGTCGATTTGACCTCTTTCGCGCCGGCCGGCACCGTGCCTTTGAAGCCCGGCGACGTGATCGCGATCTGCTGCGCCTTCGTCCCCGTCGTCTTTCGACCTACGACACCGATCGGCTCGCCGTACGCGTCGAACATCTCGATCGCGAACCAGCGATCGCCCATGTCCGGGAGCTTCAAGAGCCAGCCGCCGTCCTTCAGCTCGACCCACGCCGACGAGAGCAGCGTGTCGAGCGAGGGCAGCACGTCGGCGTCCTCCGGCTTCGGGAGCTTCGACGCGTGCGCGAACGTCGCGAGCGGAAGGCGCACGTTCGTCGTCATCGTGCGCTTCTGGCGCTCCATGAAGAGCGGCGAGTAGCCGAACTCGAACGCCTCCGCGGCGAGCTTCTGAATCTCCTTCGCCTTGTCGGCCGCAGGCGCCGTCGGCTTCGAGGCCGATGCGCTCGGGTTCGTCGACGCGAGCGGCGGCGGGTTCGTCGTGTGCTGCTCGGCGGTGTCACCACCGCAGGCGACGAGGCCAAAACACGTGACGGCGGCGAGGGACATGGCTCGGCGGTTCATGGCGTGGTCTTACAACAAATCTGTTACCGTGGTCCCGGCAATGCGGTTTCTTTACGGCGACTCGGTCCCGTTCCCGCCGCAGTACGACTTCCTCGGAGCGCTGAAGGTCTTCGTGGAACAGGCCACGCTCGCCGCGCGCCTCGACGGCGAAGGTCGCGCTGCGATGGAAGTCGCGGAGGTCGACGCCAAGAATCGGCAGCGCGCGATCGAAGCGCTCGAAGGCGCCCACTTCGCGGCGATGCACGCCTTGCAAACGGCGACCGCCGGCGGCCAGCCGCTCATCCAGGACTACGCCCAGAAGGTGCAGGAGTTCGCGACGAGCATCGTCGGCCAGACCAAGCACGAGGCCGTCACGAGCGCCGACCGAGCGCGTGACGGCGCGCGCGCCAAGACCGAGAACGGCCGCATGCAGCTCCGAAACGCGGTCGAGTCGATCCTCATCGCGATTCGCCTGCCCGTGCAGTCCTCCGAGATCGTCATGGACTTCGCGGAGAACACGAACGACTTCCAGTCGATCCTCCGTTACCCGGACGGCATCGCGAGCGCCTACGCGCTCTCCGTCGAAATGCTCGACGAGTGGCGCCGCCCGAAGCGCATCTCGGATTTCACGTCGAACGTCACCCTCCCCGTCGGTTTGAAGAAGAGCATCTTCAAGCGCGGCGTCTCGTACGAGCCCGTCACGCTCGACGAATATTTCCTCGGCGGCTTCGAGCTCGCGGACGACAACGCGCAGCTTCGCCTTCGAAAGAAGCCCGATCAGAAGGACGTCCTCGTCTTCGACATGAAGTACACGGACACGGGCTTCTTCGCCGAGGTGCAGCACCCCGGCGAGCCGGACACGGCGTCTCTCGAGCCCGTCCTCGATCAGCAGTCGTCCGTCGAGCTCGAGCGCTTCGTCATGTTGCTTCGCTCGGCCGCGGGCGCGGTCGTGAAGCACAAGAGCCGCGTCCTCGGGATCACGATCCACGGGCACGACGTCTTCGAAGATCACCTCGTGAATCAGCTCCTCACGATCATCGTGAAGCAGCTCGTGCCGACGGTCGCCGAGATTTCGCGCCGCTCGACGAGCCCGGTCGAGCTCACGCTGAAGACCGAGGACGAGAGCGGCAAGCGCCAGGAGATCTACGTGAAGAAGGCCGAGCTCTACGCGAAGCTCGATTCGGTGCCGCTCGGCGAGCGCCCGATCTTCGATCCGCTCCGCGCCGCGCTCGACATCACGCCCGGAACCGCGCCGCCGCCCAGCGTCCGCTGAGCCCGCTCAGTTTCCGAAGGCGTGCTTCGCGAACGCTTCGGCGACGTCGGCGAGCACGGGGAACGCGATCGTGTCGTAGGCGATGCGCGTCCATTCGTGGCGGCGGCAACTCTCGAGCGGGCCGTAGTGCGTCTCCGAGCACAGGACCATCGTGGGAACGTTCTGCACCGCTACACGGAGCATCGCGCCGTCGCGGACGACGACGAAAGCGACGGCGCGATCGCCGGTCGAGACGTTGAACGTGGAAACGACGTCGGGGTGGGCCCGGTAGCCACATGACGTCAGATCCATCGCCTGCGGAACGCCATACCGACGGCCGAGAGGGATCGCGACGCTCGCGCGGTCGGAGCTCACGTCGAGGTCCAACGTCTGCGACGCCATCGCATCGTAGTCGCACGGCGCCATCGGCGCGGGCCCGATGCGCCACGTGAGCTCCACGGTCCCAGCGTTCAGCACGTCGTATTTCGCGAAACCGTCGCCTTCTGGAATCGCGCGGGCCCACGCCCCGCGCGCGGGCGGCTCCGAAACGGCGACCGGGATCGCACGCGGGCGAGGCGTCGCGATCCTCACGGACGCCGCGTCCGAACACGCGGCGCACGCGAGCACGAGCGCTTCGACGAGTCGCAGCCACGTTCCCTTCCCCATCGAACGTTTGACGACGAAGCGCGCGATGTCTTGGCTGTCGATGTCGTAGCCTGGGGACGCGTGAAGAAACCTCCCACCGATGCCATCGAAGAGGCCGCGCGGATTCAACGCGCGCGTCCGGGAGCGTGGGACCGGCAGCGGGTGCCGCGCGACGCCAACGTTCAGGACGACGTCGTCGCGTGCTTGCGTCTCCCCGACGCGAACGGCGTGTTCTTTCCGAGCTTCAGCGAGAAGCCCGAAGGCGTCGGCGGGGCGTCGATCACCTCGATCAGTCTCGCTGTTCCGGGCCTTGCTTCGCTCGGCTACGGCGTCGCGACGCGCGACGCGCTCAGCATCGTCCTCGGCGTGGGCTTCATCGGCGCGGCTATTTTTTTCGTGACGAGCGCCGTGCGAGCGCGCGCGCGCCCCGAGCCGATCTACCAGAACGGTTTCTACGTGGTGCCGGACGCGCTCATCCTCGTTCGCTCCGGCGAGGCCACGGTTTGCGCGCGCGAGGACATCGCCGGCTTTTCGCAGCAGACCAGCGGCAAATCACCCAAGACGCTCGTCACGATGCCCGGCGATGTCGCGCACGTCATCGAGCACCGCTGGTGCCGGCCGTTCTTGGAGAGCTGGCGCGCGAACGGCGTGTGGCCCGAGGAGCTGTCAGCGTGAAAACCTGCACGGGATCGCCGGCGTCGAAGTTGAGCGCGGCGATGAGCTTCTCGTTCGCGAAACGAACTGCGATGTGCGGACCGCCGTCGGCGATGGGCTCGCGGCTGAGGAAACGCCGCGCCCCCCGATACGCCAACGTGAAGCGAAGCGTTCGAAGCTCCATGGCGAGCTCGTCGTCGCCCTTCGTTCGAATCGTGATCTCGCCGTATGCCGGGTGCTCGTAGGTGCCGGCGACCGTCTCGATGGGAAAGTCGAGCGTGGTCTTCGCGACGTTCATCGTTCGCGTCGGGATCTCCTGGAGACGTCCTTCCCAGTCGAGCGGCTCGAGCCCGAGGAGGCGATCGTACGCGCTGTACGCGAGCGCCATCAGCGCGGCGGTCGCGAGATCCCGATTCATGAGGATGACGAGCCCTCGTCCCGTTTCGGGAAGAAAGCCCACGTGCACGGTGAAGCCGTCGATGGCTCCGTCGTGCATCACCAAAGCGTGGCCTCGGTACGTTTCGCGAATCCACCCGAGCGCGTAATGGCGATTTCGTACTTCGGGTTCGTCCGCCGCCGGCATGTCCGCTTGTGAGCGATGCAGCTCACGCCACATGTCTTCACCGAGCAGCGGGGGCGAGCGCGTCGCGTGGAACGTCAGCCATCGCACGAGATCGTTCACGCTCGTCTGCACGGCGCCCGCGGGGGCGATGGCGTTCGCGTCGAACGTGGGAATCCGGTGGAGGTCGCCGTCGTGAAGGGCGTACGCGGTGGCATGATCGTCGTCGCGAACCATCGCTTCCGTCGACAGCACCGTGCGACGCATGCCCACGGGTCCGAGGATCCGAGACTGCACGAAGCTCTCCCAGGTCTGCCCGGAGACGTGCTCGACGATGCGACCGCCGACGACGTACATCGCGCTGTTGTATCGCCACCGATCGTGAGGGGGACCGCTCGGCTCGAGGAATCGCAGGCGATGGTACAGCTCGTCGCGCGACAGCGGGGCCTCGTACCAGAAGAGATCGTGACGCGGCAGTCCGCTGCGATGCGTGAGGATGTCGCGCGTCGTCACGGTCGCCGAAGCGGTCGGGTCTGCGAGAGAAAAATCGGGGAGGTACGCGCGCACGGGCGCGTCGAGCGCGATCTCGCCTTCGTCCGCGAGGAGCGCGAGCGCCGTCGCGGTGAACGCTTTCGAGGCCGACCCGAGCGGGAAGAGCGTCTCGAGCGTCACGGGGAGCCCCGCCTCCACGTCGCGTTCACCGAAGCCGCGACCGTAGACGAGGTGTCCCCGATCCACGATGCCCACGGCGACGCCGGGAACGTGATCGCGCGCCATCAAACGATGGACGAGAGACTCGAGCTCGGGCGACCACGGCAGGCACATCATCATCGCGACCGGCGCGAAGGCCAGCCGCGGGCGAGTGCGTGCTCGCTCCGCCACCGTCTCGGGGATCAGAAAGAGGCAGCTCGTGAGGAGGATCATCACGCTCGAGAAGAAGACGAGCCCCATCAGCACGCCGGTGCCGAGGTGGAGCCCAATCGTCGCGAGGCACCAGACCTTTCGGGTGTGGCGTGGCCATACGAACAGCGCGTAGCCGATCTCCACGACGAGCGTGGCCCAGCCCAAGAGCATCGGAATCCACGAATGCGCTGCAAACGAGGCGAGGTCGAACGTCGCGAAGACGGGCTGTGAGACCGTCTGCCAGATGGCTTCCCCGTTCCACCACTGGTGCCCCCGAGCTTTGTCCAAGCCAGCGGCGAGATACACGACGCAGAGGTGGGCTTGCACGACCCTCAAGCCGCCGACGGCGATCGTCTCGTCTCGGCGGCGAAACGACGCCACGAACAGATAGAACAGAAACGTATTCGCGAGTTGGTCCACGCCGTAATAGGAGGCAAATGCGCTCGTCAGCAAGCCGAGGTGGAGACCCCACGCGACGAACGCCGAGATGCGGGCGTGAACGCCGAGCGCGAGCGCGAGCAGGCTTCCGGCGTAGACCGAGAGCAAGAGCACGATCGCGGGCTCTTCGCCGATGCCGACGAGCATCCATGGTCTCGCGAGCGTCGACAGGCCCGGCACGCGGGGATCGCGCAGCAGGTCCGTGAGCTCCCACGGAACGATTCCGCGACTGCCATGAAGCGAGAGGATGTCGCTCGAGAGCCAGACGAGATGAAAGAGCAGGAGCAAAGGCAGCCCCACGCGGAGCGCGATGATCGGCCGAGCCGACACCGGCCGAAACAACGGCTGCATGCTCCAGGTCACGGCACGTTCCTCACGAAGGTCGCGTCATGCAGAGCGCGCCATCGCGGCCGCGCGCCGGCGCGGTACTCGGACATCGTGGGCACCTCCCACGCCTCGATGCTCACGCGAACGACGCTCGCGTCGGGATGTGCGCCGAAGAAACGCGCGGCGAGCGAGGCGAGGAAGGCGCGGCGGAGGTCGTCGCGCTTGGACGCGACGTAGACCGTCCCCGCGACGTTCCCGAGCCGGAATCCGACTTCGCGGCTCTTGCCGGCTTCGAGGGTTTCGTCGATATGGTCGCCCGTGAACCGCACGTGCAACTGGGGTCCCACCGCCGGTGCGAAGAACGAATAGGAATCGCCCGCGCCGGAGAGCGCGTCGTAAAAGCGCAGCTCTCGCCCGACTGGCCCGTGCACGCGAGCCGTGAGATGAGCTGCGCCGGCGACGACGAGGACCAGGTGGCAACCGAACGCGCCCACCAAGAGCGCGCGCTTGATGCTGCGCATGTCTACTTGGGCGTGACCGCGACTTTCGGAACGTCGCTCGCCCACGCACGCATCGCGTCGTCGTAGTCGCTGGGGCTCAACCGAATGCGAATGCCCGCGAGCGCCTCGGTCGGACCGGGCTGCGAATGCTCGGACCCCTGAACGAGGCTGACGTCTCGAAGTCGCGTCGGCGTTTCCGGATGACTCGAGAGCTTCCACCCGACGCCGCCCGCGATCGCGAGAATGAACACACCCGCTGCAACTTGCCGTTTCATGAGTGGCTCCTTGTCTGGCTCCATGAAGTGCAAGCCTCGAACCGCGTCGAAGCGGAACGCTGGTTGCAGCGGAGAGGGCGAACTCCCAAAGGAGGAACTCATGTTGCGCAAGACTCTCGCATCCGCTGTCGTCTCGCTGTTCGTCGGTGGAGCCGCGCTCGCCGCACCGCCGCCAGCGCCCCAGCAACCCAGCGTCAACGAACAAGCGTCGAAGTTGAGTAATTCGCTTTCGGTTCTGCACGCCGTGGGTCGTTGGTCGATCAACGTCAGTGAGCTGGCCGAAACGCGCGCGAAGTCCGACCTCGTGAAGGACTTTGCGCGCGGGATGATGACCGGCAACACGACCGCGGACCAAAAGCTCATGAGCGTCGCCCAAACGCACAAGCTCGACATCGTCCCGCTCGATCCGCAGACCGAACAGGGCAAGAGCCTCACCGACCGGATGAAGGGCGAGCTGGTCCTTCTCGGCTCTCTTCAGGGAGACGCGTTCGACAAGGAATACATGACCCTCGTCACCAACACGCAGCAGAGCATCATTCACGTTCTCGACGTGAAGAAGGCGACGGCGACGGATCCGGAGGTCAAGCAGCTCCTCGGCGACATGGCGACCACCGTGCGCAATCGATTGCAGACCGCCCAAGACATCATGGCCAAGGTCTACGCCGACTCCGTCTAGTACGAGCCGCTCCGATCGAGCGTATGATTGCGTCATGGGCTGGCGCGCGACCGCGATCGTTCTCGCAGCGGGCACGTGCGCGTGCAGCGCGCTCGTGAGCCTCGACGATTTGCGGAGCGACGCGAGCGCCGCGGACGCGTCGGCCGATTCGCCGGCGGATGCCGTCGACGCGCCCAGCGGCGATGTCGCCTCGAGCTCCATCACGTTCGTGCAGGCGGCGGCCAACAACTACGGATCGGGAGACTTGGCGTTCCTGCAAGACGTCGCCGACGGCGACGTGGTGATCGTCGTGTCCGAGAGCTCGGTGCACGGCGCGGTAACGCTGAGCGACACGAAGTCGAACACCTGGCAGAAGATCTTCGACGCGTACGCCGCGACCGACGGCGCGACGGTCTCGATGTTCGTCGCGTTCGGCGTGAAGGGCGGCTTCACGACGATGCACGTCAGCGCCTCCGACGCCGGTCCCGGGTACATCTTTTACGCCGCCGAGTACCGCGGCATCAGCGCGTTCGACGTGAAGGCGTCGGGCTTCACGCAATCGACCGGCAAAGACGCGCTCGTGTCGAGCTCCGTGGATACGACGGCGAGCCCGGAGCTCCTCTTCGCGTACGCGAACAGCACCGGGAACGTCACGCCGGGCTCGCTGTTCACGCAGCGTTCGAACTTCGACGGCAACGTGATCCAAGACCGCATCGTGACGATCGCGGGCAACTATCAGGCGACCGCCACGATCTCGAGCGACACCGGCGACATCATGCTCGCGTGCTTCCACTGACGCTGCGCCGTCACGGCCGGACGCAGCAGCCGCCGACGATTTCACCGTTCCACTTGGCGCGCATCGCGGATTTGAAATCGTCGAGCGGGAACGTGCGCGAGACGTAGGGCTTGAGCGCGCCGCTCTCGGCCCAGGACCAGAGACGCTCGAAGCGGGCCTTGCGGATACCCGGATTCATCACGGTGGAAATGACGGTGGGGCAGCCGAGGACGTCGACGCCCTTCATCATGATCAAGTTCGTCGGGAGCTGGTTCGGCGACGTCTTCGCGACGAACGGCGTCGAGGCCCAGCCGACGATCAAGAAGCGCGCGCCGAATTTCACGCAGCGCAGGCTCTGGACGGAGATGTCACCCCCAACGCCGTCGTAGACGACATCGACGCCGTCCTTCGCGATCGCGCGCACATCGTCTTTGAGATTCGCGGTGCCGATGACGTGATCGGCGCCTTGTTCCTTCACGATCGCGAGCTTCTCCTTCGAGCGGCCCGTCGCGATCACGGTCGCGCCGACGAGCTTCGCGACGTGGACGGCTGCGAGACCGGTCGCGCCGCTCGCGCCGTGAATGAGCACCGTCTCGCCGGCTTGGAGCTTGCCGCGCGTGATCAAGCAGTGGATCGCCGTCTCGTAATTTCCGAGCAGGTTGCAGGCCTGATCGAACGACAGCGCGCCGGGGATTTTCAGCACGGCCTCTTCGGGCACCACCGCCCACGAAGCGAAGCCGCCCCAACCTTGATACGCGCCGAGCGATCGCGGACCGGCGCGGAAGCCGTCGACGAGCACCGCGTCGCCTTCTTTCACGCTCTTCACTTCGGCGCCCACACGCGCGACCTTGCCCGCGTACTCGAGGCCCGGCGTGTACGGTGGCTTTGGCTGGTGCTGGTACTGACCGGCGGTCATCAGCAAATCGACCCAGCCGACCTGCGCGCTCTGGATCGCGATCAGGACGTCGCGCGGGCCGATTTCGGTCGGCTCGGGTTGATCCTCGAGCGCCATCTTTTCGACGGCTTCGAGCGGAGATTCGGCGAGCGCTGTGAGAAGGACGCGGCGACCCATCAAGGAAGCCCAGTACCAGGAGGATTGTTCGCGCACCAGTCGACTTGCGCTTGATACGGCGTGGCGCTCGGAACGCCGGTCGGCGGCGTCTTGAACGGCGGGTTTTGGAAATCGAACATGTCGAGCATCGGCCACGCATTCGCGTCACGCGCCGTCATCGCGGGCAAATCGAAGCGGTTCTCGATGAAGCGCGTGATGCTCGTGTGGTCCGTCACGAGGTGGCTCACGTAGCCCTTCTTCGCGAACGGCGACGCGACGAACATCGGCACGCGGACGCCGAGGCGATCGAACGCATAGTCAGGCGGTGTGTCGCTGTCCGGAGCGCACGCGGCCGGCGGCGCGACGTGATCGTAGTAGCCACCGTGCTCGTCGTACGTCTGGATGAACACCGTCTTCTGCCACACGTTCGGATGACTCATCAGCGACGCGAGGACCGACGCCGAGAGCTGCTCGCCCTTCTGCATGTCCGTCGGCGGGTGCTCGTCGTTCTGGCCCGATCCGTTGAAGGCGGGATCGAGGATCGAGAGATCCGGCAGCGAGTCGTTCGCCACGTCGTTGAAGAAGTTGGTCATCGACGTGCCGGCGTACTGCGGCCCGAAGACCACGCCGAAATCGAGCGTGCCGTCGTGGTAAATCTTCCAGCTCCGCCCCGCGTCATCCATCTCGTTGACGATCTTCGTCTTGTTCAGCGGCGGCGTGTCGGGCGTCATCGTTCGGCCCCACGACGTCGCGCCGTAGAAGAAGAAACGATTCGGCCACGTCGGCCCGAGTAGCGACGAGAAATGGCGATCGCTCATCGAGAACGTGCGCACTGCCCAGTAGTAGAACGGCAGATCGTACTGGTCGTAGTACCCCATCGCGCGCTCACCGCCCGGATCGTTCGTGACGACGAAGCCATCCATGTTGCCGTTGTCGTATTGCAAATGAACGAGCCCCCAGTCGTGCGCCGTGTTCAGGATGCAGTAACGCGTCTCGTGGTAGCGATGCACGTACGTCGGCGGAGAGCCGGGCTCCGGGTTCGTGTACGAATCATCGGCGACGTCGACGTCCGTGACGCCGTACGAAGGCAGCTTCGACAAGTACGAATCGAAGCTCCGGTTCTCCATCATCAAGAAGACGATGTGCGTGAACGGCAGCGCGTTTCCGTGCGGCACGTTCGGCCCGACGGTCGCGGTCGTGAGATCGCCCGCCTTGTACGTGCACGCGGCGCGATCGCTCGTGTGGAGATCGTACGAAGGCACCTGATCGATCACGACGTCGGCAGGCGCGTCTTGCTGCCCGCCGTCGGGAATGACCGTGGCGTCGGCCGAATCGATCGCAGCGTCGGCGCTCGCGTCGACTTGTGAAGAGTCGTCACCGCCGCACGCGACGAGGATCAAGAAGCTAGAAGTGATACGCCACATCGTAGGCCACGCACTGGTTCTGGGTTTGATCGACACGGACGAAGATCGCCGCCGAGTCGTTGGTGCTGCTGCAGTTGATCTGCACGCTCACGCTCTTCGCTGTGGTCGTGCAGCAGCCGTGGATTCCTGCGGGCGACGTCGCCGAGGTCGCGCCGTTGCAGCTCTGGACGGTCGTCGTCCCGGCAGTGCACAGCGCGAACGCGCAGAGTCGAACGCCCGTCGCGTTGATTTGTATCGTGGGGTCGACGGAGCAGCCGAACGTATCGGTGCCGTGGAACACCATCCAGTCGACATCGCCTACGCCCGACGAGACGCCCTTCACGCTCGACCCGCTCGAGTCGCAGTCGTCGATCGTGCCGAGCTGCGTCGCGAAGATCTCCGTCGCGTTGGGCTCATCGAGCTCGCCCGTGCAGCTGAGCGGCGGGACGCCCGTGTCGGCTTCGCTCGCGACGTCCTTGGTGGAGACGTCGGGCCCGACGTCGGGCGCGACGATGGCGTCCATACCCGCTTCGACCGTGATCGCAGGCTCCTCGCCGGCGTCCGCGACGCTCGAGTCGTCGCCGCCGCATGCCAGGACGAATCCCAGCACGAAAATCCCCCTCGAATACTGCCCCACGATCGAAATACGCTAGCATGCCCTCGATGCGTTTCTCCCTGCTTTTCGCGGCATTTTTCGTTGCGTGCAAAGTGCAAGAATCCGCTGACTCGCATTTGGGGTCACCGAAGGCCACCGCGAGCGCAGCGCCTGCGCAAAACGTTCAGACGTTCGGCGCGAAGATCGAATCGAACGCGCAGCACGTCTCGCTCGCGGACGCGACGAAGCACAAGGGCGAGCGCGTCGTCACCGAGGGCAAGGTCACGCGCGTCTGTCAGGAGCGCGGCTGCTGGCTCGCGCTGAAAGACTCGAATACCGACGCCGTCGTCCGCATGCACGGCCACTCCTTCTTCGTCCCGACGACGTCGAGCGGCAAGCACGCCCGCGTCTCGGGCACCGTCATGCTGATGAAAGACGGCAAAGAGTGCGACGAGATGGAAGCCGCGAACGCCCAGTTGGAG
>Ga0207677_10001539_pt1 | contig 12195 bp, 9 predicted proteins | sample KBSMisM42_FD_184311 | JGI IMG/M metagenome (GOLD analysis project Ga0207677, IMG submission 184311) | Miscanthus rhizosphere microbial communities from Kellogg Biological Station, Michigan, USA - KBS Miscanthus M4-2 (SPAdes) (version 2) | ecosystem: Host-associated > Plants > Roots > Rhizosphere...
GATCGCCGACGCGAGCGGGCCCGCGAGGTGGAACACCGCGCGCTCGACGCGATAGCGCCGCAGGACTTCGTCCGTCGCGACACGCGCTTCGTCGCGGCCAGTGAAGACGAGCGCGAGATCCTTCGCGAGCGCGTCGCGTGGCAGGTCCCCCGCGATCTTCGTCGCGATCGCCGGGCCATCCGCGTCGAGGCGCGCGGCCTCCACGGCGAGATCGTGTCGCGCTTTGTCGGCGTCTTCGCGCGCCTTGTCTTCGATCTCTGCGGTGCGAGCCACAGCCACGCCGAGCGACGCGACGATCTTCGCGCACTTTCGCCGGAGCGCGCGCTCCTTCAGCTCGGCGCTCCGCGCGATGATCGTCTCGTCGAGGAGAGCCTGCACGAGCGGCCACCCGGACGCTTCGAGGGCTTTTTCGTCTCCGAGCTTTCCCGCGAGCGCCAGACGCGCCGACAGCGCGATCGGCGGAGCGAGCGACGCGAGGCCGACCTCGCCGAGCGCGTCCTTCACCATGCCGAGCACCTCGGCGAGCGCGGGCGGCTGCAGGCGATCCGCTTTGTTCACGAGCATCTGTACGGGCAGGCCCCGCGCCTTGGCCTCTTCGAGCACCGCGCGCTCGGATTGCTTGAGCGGCTGGCTCGCGTCGAGGAGCCAGATCGCGACGTCGGCGTCCTCGAACGCCGAGCGCGCGGCCTTCGTGTGGCTCGCGTCGGGCGCGTTGAAGCCGGGCGTGTCGAGGATCTCGACCCGCGTGAGAAACGAGATCGGCTGGAGGATCTCGACGCGCTCGACGCGCGAAGGATCGATCGACTTGAGCGCGGCGCGGAGATCCGAAGAAGGCACGATGCGCTCTTTCGGCGCGTTCGCGTCCTCGGGAATGACCGCAATCCGCGCGATGGGATCCGGACCATAACGAAGGAGGTGCAGGGTCGCCGTCGTCGGCAAGACGCCCGTGGGCGCGACGTCGGCGCCGACGAGCGCGTTGATGAACGTGCTCTTGCCCGCGTTGAACTCGCCGACGATCGCCACGCGCACCGGACGCGAGCGCTCGCGCGCCAGATCCGCGATCGCGGACATCGCGGGCAGCTCGTGGAGCTCGCGCGCGTGAGCATCGAGTCTCGACAAGAGCGCGTCCCACGAAGCGGTCGCTCCTTTCGGAAGCCACTCCGCGAGCAGAGCCCGCGCTCGACGGCGCGCGAGATCGCGAACGCGAGGCGCGCCCACGCGGCGAAGATCGTCGAGGCTCGCCGACCCGACGAGGCGCGCGTCCTCCGCTTCCGCGTCGTGGGCGTCGGCGAGCGCGGAGAGCGCGAGCGTGATCGAAGCATCGTCCCCGTCGTCGAGCGCCGCGTCGAGGAGCGGGCGAGCCGCGCCGCGATCCCCGCTCGTCACGGCCTCGGCCAATGCTTTGCGCGCTTCGTCGCTGTGACCTTCCGAGCGCGCGAACGCGGCGCGCCAACGCGCGAGGCTCGTCTCGCCCTTCGCATCGACGACGGTGCGCACGCGCGCCCGGGTGGCGTCGTCGCTCGGCACCCACGCGAGCGCGCTGCTCAGCGACTCGCTCGCGTGCGGAGCGTCGAGCACCCACGCACGCACGAGGGGAGGGAACGCCGCCGCGTCGCGCAGGCTCGCGAGCGACTGCCCGAGCACGAGCGCCGCGCGCGCGTCGGTCGGATCCATCTCGACTTCGCGCAGCCGAGCGATCGCGCCCTTCGCGTCGCCTTGAAGGAGGCGCGCCTCCGCGCGACGAAGCGCCCGCGCCGCGCTCTTGTCTTGCGGAGCCCGCTCGAGCCAAAGCTCCGCGCGCGGCCCGTCGCCTTGTCGCAAATCGAGATCCGCCAGCTCGACGAGCGCGCGCGTCCGCTCTTCGCTCCCCGGCTCCGCGACCGCGAGCGCACGCACGAACGCGTCGCGCACCTCGTCGTCGCTCGACCCCGTCCTCGCGCGGGCGCGACCGAGGCGCAGCCAGACCTCCGCGCGCGACGGCGCACGAAGCGCGAGCTCTTCGAGCGTGAGGTGAGCCTCCGCGTCGAGCCCTGCCGCTTCGCACGCGTCCGCGAGGAGCGCGAGCGCGACGGGCTGACCAGGCAGACCCGCGAGAAGCGCGTGCGCCGCCGTCCTCGCGCGCATCGCGTCACCACGCGCGAGCGCTTCTTCGCCCTCGCGCAGCCGATCGTCGAGACCGGCGATCGCGATCTCCACGCGAGAGGCGAACCGCCCGATCGCGTCACCGAGGCGCATGCGGGGACGATACCTCATTTTCCACGCAACTCCGCCCGGGAGAGGCCGATGGGCCTGCAAAAGGAGTCTTTCCCATGCGTACGTGCGTCTCGATTCTTCTCGTTCTCACCGCGGCCTGCACGGCCAACACCTTCGACACCACCAAGGACGACGCGGGCAACCCGATCAACCCCGTCAATGGCGGCGACGGTGGCACGGGCGGCGATGGCGCCGTGGCTCCCGGCGCGGAGGCGGTCTACGTGTCCTCGTCGAAGGGCTCGGCGACCGGCGACGGCTCGAAGACGCATCCGTTCGCGTCGCTCGAGGCGGCGATCGCAAAAGCCGGCTCGCTCCCCGTCTACGCGTGCGCGGAGACGTACGCCGAGCAAGTCCACTTCGTCGCGGGCACGAACGTCTACGGCTACTACGAGTGCAACACGTGGACGAAGACCACGGCGCACGCGAAGATCGTCTCGCCGCTCAGCCCCGCCGCGATCGCGACGGGCATCTCGATGTCGACGACCGTCGAGGCCGTCGACATCGTCGCGCCGGACTTCACGGACAAGTCGCAGAGCTCGATCGCGCTCTTCGCGACCAGCTCGCCCGCGCTCACGATCAAGAACGCGACGATCCACGCCGGCACCGGCGGCAAAGGCCACGACGGCACGGCGGGCGTCCAGCTCACCGATACGAGCGCGAAGAACGGCAGCGACGCCTGGGCCGACGGCATCTGCACCGGCAGCGCGTGCACGTTCTACCTCGGCTCGAAGACGCTGCAGCCCGCGGGCGGAACGAGCACGTGCGTCGGCGAGACCGGACACGATCCGGGCCCCGGCGGCGAAGGTGGCAACCCCGGCGAGTTCCAGTCGGTGCAGTTCGGTTTGAACAACTGGATCTGGAACGCAGTGAACAACGACAACACCGGCGCGGGACTCCCGAGCACGCCGACGTCGCAGACCGCCCAAGGCGGCAGCGTCGGCATCGGCGGCTCGAACGGCGCCGCGGGCGCCAACGGCAAAGACGGTCAGAGCGGGCTCGACTTCGGGACGATCACGTCGAACGGTACGTACGCGCCGAGCGAAGGCACGACGGGCACGGCGGGAAATCCGGGACAGGGCGGCGGCGGATCGGGCGGCTACAACGCGCTCGCGAGCGACTACTCGGCGTCGACGTACAAGAGCTACTACGCGTGGGGCGAGCCCGGCGCGGGCGGCGGAGCTGGCGGTTGCCCTGGCCTTCCGGGCATGGCCGGTCGTGGAGGTGGCGCGAGCTTCGCGGTCGTCGCGATGGGCGCGGGCCTCACGCTCGACACCGTCACGATCGAATCGAGCAAAGGTGGCGACGGCGGCGCGAGCGGCATCCCGAGCGCGCCTACCGCGGGCGGCTTCGGCGGACACACGGGCGGGCACGTGAACGGCGCGGGCAACGGCGGCGCGGGCGGCAACGCGGGCGTCAGCGGCAACGGCGGCGGCGGTCCTTCGCTCGGCATCGCGTACGACAAGGTGAAGCCGACGATGCTCGCCTCCACGGTGAAGCAAGGCGCGGGCGGCAGCGGCGTCGCGGTTCGCACGGTGAACGGCCAGACGATCCCGGCGTCCGACGCCGGCATGAGCTCGGACGTCTACATGTTCGGTCAGTGATCGACTTCCGAAGCGAGCAGGCGCGCCAGGTGGCCGTCGTCGAATCGCAGCGCGAGGACCTTCTCCCGCTCGACGACGACAGCTCCTGGCGCGCTTCCTTTTGGCTTTCGCACGAACTTCCTCGGCACGTACGTCACCTCGAACATGCGCTCACCGCGCGCGTCGGAGAAATGCACCGCGAGGTGCGCCGCGTCGACGAGGAGCTCGCTCGGGCAATCTTGATCGCGCCGCAGTTGAACGATGACGTGGGCACCGGGAACGCCGCGAGCGTGGAGCCACAGGTGATACGGCTTCGAGTTGTGGAACGTCAGCTCGTCGTTCCGAGCCGCACCGCGCCCTACGAGGATCGTCCCGCGCGGCGTCGTGAACGTTCGAAACGGCGGCTTCTTCTCTTGCAGCGGCTTCTTCGCTGCGACCTTCGGTGACGGAAGCTTCGCGGCTTTGCGCGCCTCGAGGAGCGCCTCTTCGGTCTCCGCTGCTTGCACCTGCGCGATGGCAGCGTCGAGCCGCGCGAGCTCGCGCTCCGACGCGTTCAATCGCTCCGTCGCGACGGGCGCTCCGCGTCGCATGCGCCTCGCGTTCGAGAAGATGCGCTCGAGCCCTTCGCGCGGTGACTTCGCGGGATCGATCGCGATGACGTGCGTCTGCGCTTCGCCGCTCGCCCAGTCGACGATCTCGATGCTCTTCGTGCCGCGCTTCACGGAGCCGATCGTGGGCGTCGCGAGCGCCGCGATCCGCGCGAGCTCGCGCGCCGCTTCCACGCGCACGAGGTCCTCGCGAATGGCGTCGCATCTCCGCGCCACGCGTTTTCGCGCCGTCTGGAGCATCCGCGCGGTGTCGGCGCGAAGCGGCTCGATGTCGCGAGGATCGGTCATGGGCGCGCTATAGTGGACCGGACCGTGCTCCATCCGCAAAGCTTCCCGGCGGGACAAGTGCTCGCGGCGCTTCCGAAGGCGCTGCTGCTCTATCTCGACGCGCGCGGTGGAGGCGCGGCCGACGAGTGGCTCCGGCTCTCACGCCTGCGGCGCGACGATCTCGCCGACGAGACGCGGACGATTCCCGCGATCACGCTTCGAAGCGCGCTCGACGCGTTCGTGCAGGTGGCCTCGCGCGAGGAGATCGAAAAGTCGTGGCCGCACCTCGTCGCGGAGACGAACCTCGGCGCGTGGGCGCGTGTCCTTCGCGGAACGCAGTCGCCGGAGCACGCCTTCACGAGGCTCGACGGGTCGGAGAGCGAGTACGCGCGCAGCACGCGGTGGGAGACGCTCGATGCGCACGCGGGCTTCTGGCGCGGCCGCGTCCTCATCACGCACGATCCGGCGATCGAAGAAGGAGGTCTCCTCGCGCTCATGCGCGCCGCGGAGCTTCGCGCGGTGCCGGCCCTCTTCGGGCTGCAGCCGATCGCGGTTCGCGCCGAAGGCGTCGTCGCGCACGAAGCGAGCACGCTCGCACAAACGTACGAGGTCCGCTGGCGCGTCTTTCGAGCGCCGTGGCTCATCGGCGCGCTCGGCGCAGTCGGCGCGACTGCAGGCGCACCTCTCCTCGCTGCACACCTCACGGCGGGCGCGATCGGCGCTGCGTGCGGCCTCGCGCTCGGCGTCGGCATCGCGCGCGATCGATTCCGTCGCACCGAGTCGCGCGCGCACGGCGTGCGTGTTCACGTCCTCGAGCGAAGCCTCGAGCTGAAAGAAGATCGCGAGCGCGCCGCGGCGGGCCAGCTCGAAGGCATGATGGTGGCGGGCCTCTACCGCATCGGCCAGCGCATGGGCGCGGGGGCCGCTGGCGTCATCTACCAAGCGCAGCGCGTCTCGGACGGGCTCCCCGTCGCGATCAAGCTCTTGCGCGCGGCCGCGGCGCACGAATCGGTCGCCGCCGATCGCCTGCGTCGCGAGGCCGAGGCGCTCCGCCTCGCGTGGCATCCGAACATCGTCGAAATCCTCGACCAGGGCCATTTGCCGGACGGCACCTCGTACATCGTGATGGAGCTTTTGACGGGCGAATCCCTCGCTGCGCGCATACGAAACCGCGGAAAGCTCGAAGAACGCGAGGTCGGCCCCATCGGGCTCCAGCTCTGCGATGCCCTCGTGGCCGTTCACGCCGCGGGCATCGTTCATCGCGATTTGAAGCCTTCGAACCTGATCCTCGTCAAAGCTCCGGATGGTGAGCGCGTGAAGGTCATCGATTTCGGCATCGCCCGCGTCGAATGGGAAGAGACGCGCATCACGAACATGGGCGCGCCGCTCGGGACGCCGGGCTACATGTCCCCCGAGCAGGAGAGCGGCGGGCAGATCGACGCGCGCAGCGATCTGTTCGCCGTGGGCGCGATCCTCTACGAGTGCCTCGTCGGCGAGCCGCCTCCGCCCGTGCCGAGCGGCATGTTCCACAAGACCGAACGCACCACGTGGCAGCAAGTCCCCGAGAAATGGCGGTCCATCATCGACAAGGCGATGGCGCCCGCACCGGAGAATCGATTTCAAGACGCGCGTTCGTTCGCGCAGGCCATTCGCAACCTCGAAGCACCCAAGCGTGCCTCTGGAGCCTCTTCATGAAGAAAAGAAATCTCGCGTTCGTGATCCTCGGCGGTGTCGCGCTTTCTCCGCTGTTTCAGGATCAGCCTGCGCACGCGCAAGGCATCTCGATTCCGACCGCGTTCCCGACGACGATCCCGACGATTCCGGGTCTGCAGCTGCCGACGGCGCTGCCGACGCTGAACGTTCCGCAAATCGGACCGCTCGCCGCTTCGGCGATGCACTCGGAGGTGCGCAACGTCCTCGACGAGCTCATCGGACATCTTCCGACGACGGCCGCGGCGCGCGTGAAGGGCATTCCGCTCAAGCTCGATCCTTCGCCGACGGACATGAACGCGTACGCGGGCTGCGACACCGCAGGCAAACCGTTCCTCGCCGGCACCGAAGGCCTCTTGCACGCGATCTTCGCGATCGCGGAGACGAAGGCGTGCGACGAGATCAACGGCGCGCACAGCTACGAGGCGTACATGGCGGCGATCACGCCGGTGCTCACGGCGCAGACGCCGGGCTCGCCGCAGCTCCCGCCGAACATCTTGCCCGCGCAGTGTGTGGTCGACCCGCGCGTACTCTCTCGTGCGCACGAGCAGTTCGACGACATCGCCGCGTTCACGTTCGGCCACGAGCTCGCGCACCATTACCTCGGCCACACGGGCTGCGCGATCAACGACTCGCCCTTCACGCAAGGCGTCGCGACCGTCGAGCATCTGAGCCAGCAGCTCATCCCCGCGATGAACCAGCCCAACGAAATCGCAGCCGACACAGCAGGTCTCTACAACGTGATGGACACCGGCCGCGCCCGCCGGCCGCGCTTCGAGTACACCGAGAAGGGCGGCATGCAGCTGCTCGACTTTTTCGTGCGCCTCGAGGGCTCGGGCGGCGGCGCGATCGCCTTCACGCGGTCTCACCCGCCCTCGGTGACACGCGAAGGCTGGGTACGGACGGCGGCGACCACGTGGCGTTTGCTGCATCCCTGAGCCAGGGAACATTCGCTCGTGTATCGTTGTCGCACTCGGTGTGAGGCGGATTCTAGCGGCCATTTTCGTCACGGCGTGCTCGTCGCACGCGGTTCCTGTCGTGTCGGTCGCAGCATTGCCGGCGGCGCCTACGACAGCCATCGACGAGACGCTCCTCGGCGACTGCCGCATCGTCGGCACGGGTGAGCGCGAGCGCTGGTCGGAGAACGGCGACTCCTCGCAGTTCGAGGTCTTCGCGTCGCGTGAAGCGCGCACGCCGTCGCTCGTCATCGCGCATCCCGGCACGGTCGCCATCGTGTGGAGCCACTTCCCGAGCCCATCGGATCACAAACGACGCGCGCAAGTCGGTCTCGGCGGGCAGAAGCACGTTCGCTTCGACGGATGGTCTTCGCTCGAAGGCCGCACGTTCACCGCGCAGAAGCGCCTCTACGCCGAGCCCGGTCACCTGTGGGCCCGCGTCGGCGCGCCGGTGTCGATGCTCGGCGCCGAAGGTCGCGTCGCGGTCGCGCGCGTCGACACGTCGTTTCTCTCGCCGAAGTCGCTCGTCGTGCGCGGCGCGTGCGATGGCGTGTCGTATCAGCCCGACGAGCCCACGCGCGCGTCGCCGCCCGAGCGAAAGAGCCTCGCGAGCGGAGCGAACAAATCGAAGACGCTCCCGCTGTACGCGTCGCCATCGGGCAACCCGTTCCAGACCTTGACGTTCGAGGCCGAGAACGCGCTCTCGTTCGACGTGATGGAGCGCAAGGACGGCTTCGTTCGCGTGGAGGGCGAGAGCGAAGACATCGGCTTCGACGTGTGGGTGCGCGCCGCCGACGTCGACGAGGACGCGATGGGCGGCATCGGCCTCCACGGGTTCGGCACCTCCGGGTGCGGCGGCACCATGAACGCCGAGCACGGCCTCGCGAAGCGCGACGCTCAGCTCTTCTTGGGACAAACGCCGATCCCGCTCGCCGGCGCCGTCATCGAGAAGGACGCCGAGATCCGTTACCAGCGCGGCGACGAGACGACGATCGACGGCCGCACGTACGTTGCCTTCGAGTTCGAGGATTACGCGATCATGGCTGCGCAAGACACGCGGATGTGGATCGCGAAAGACGCGATCGGCCCGCGCTGATGAGCCTGCGCGCGAGATGAACGCGCATCACCTCAGGCTCTCGTTCAACGCGCCGCCGATCCACGACCGCGATCGCTTTCGCGAAGCCTGCGGTCCGTTCGAAGAGTCGACGCGGGGCGAGTGGGACGCGTTCGAAGCTGCGTGGAGCGACGTCCCGGAGCGCGTTCGTGAGTACGAGCGCTATCGAGGCGTCCTCGGATTCGGCTGGGTCGCGCTCTAGTCCCAAAATCCGCGGACGGTCACGCCGTCGGGACGCTGTTCGACGAAAGTGATCGCGTCGGTCCACGCGAGCTTCCAGTCGAAGGCCGGTCGAGGCTCTCGCCACCACACGAGATGCTCGTAGCGCGCGAGGTGATGAAGCTCGACGAAATGCTCGCACGCTCTCGCGGGGACCACGCGGAGCGGCTCGATGTCATTGTATAGTGCATGTATCTTCGCGCGCGCGCCGAAACGCTGAAGGACCGAGCGGTGATCGAGGCGCCAGTCGTCGCGGATGGCGAGCGTGCCGAACGCATCGCCGATGAGCGCGGAGAGCTCGGCCGCGAGCTTCGGCAGCGCCACCTCCGCGCGGCTCTCCGGAATGAAGAGATCGCGCGTGCGCTCTTCCACCGAAGCGAGCTCGGGCGCGCGCAAGACGACGGCGAGCGCGGGCGCGACGAGCGGCGGCTCGCGTTCGAATCGCGAACGAAGGACGGCGTGGAGCTCTGCGCTCGCACGAACGGGCGACGCGAGCGGCAGCGACACGCGAACGATTCTTTGCTCGGGCTTGCAGAGCGCGCGATCGAGCTCGAGCACCACCTCGACACGCGCCGCGCGCGCACATCGACCTTCGAGCCGAGCCGACAGTCGCTCGCACAGCGGCCGCAAGACGAACGAGAGCGCCTCGTGGTGCTCGATGCCGTACTCGAGCTCCACGCGCTCTTCGATCACCGCCTCCGGTTGAAAGCGCGTGATCGGCGTTCTGTCGTCGCCATCGAGGAGCGCCCGAACGCGTGCGAGCAGATTGGCGTTGTCCAATCTGGCCGTGAGCGCCGAGCGCGGAAGAGCACGGAGCCGAGCGATCGTCTGCACGCCGAGGCGGTAGAAATACGACGTGGTGCTCGCGTCGAGACGGAGCGCGTCGATCGGGAGCGGGCCGAGCGCGCGCTGCGTCTCTTCGTCCGGCACCACGCGCGAGACGCCGCACCATGCGAGGGCCCACGCAATCTCCGGGCCCGAGGCGACCGAGGCGTGACAAGAGAACCCCGCACGCGCGACCATCTTCACGATCGCTTCGAGCAGCTTGTCTTCCGATTCATGGAGATGCGCGCAACCTGTGACGTCGACAACGACGGCGTCGCGATCGAGGAGCGGCGAAGTGATCGCGCCGAGCTGCAGGAGCGTCTCCGCGAGGCTCTCGAGCGCGCGCGTGGCTTCTACCGGAGCGAGCACGCGGACGCGCAAATCGCTGCATTTGGCCTTCGCGCTCGCGATCGTCGAGCCTGGAAGAACGCCGAGCGCACGAGCTTCGTCCGAGACTTCGTCGATGCGCGTGCCACCCGAGATCGAATGCTCCGTTCGATCTGCGCTCACGACCACCGCGAGCGGATCGCGCGGTGAAATCTCCGGCGAGCGCGCGCGCACGAGCGCGACGCGAAAGCCCGGCAAGACGACGGCAGCGACTCGTCGTCCGTTCATCCCGTTCGATTCCAAGCAGGAGTAATCGGAACGTGCGTCTTCGCGAGGCGTGGCGGCAAACGGCCGAAGCGATCTTTCGTCACGCGAACATCCAAGCCTTCGCGCGTGCGCGCGATCTCGAGACGAAGCGCGACGGGCCACGCGTCTTGATGTGGCGCCGCGAGAAGGACGATCGTCGTCCCGTGCTGCTCGCACGCGAGCGCCAATTTGCGCACGAACTTCTCTGCGCGCTGCAAGTGATGAACTTCGACGACGACGATGTCGAACGCGCCCGACGACGCGCACGTCACGACCACTCGTGGGTTGACGCTACGAACAACGAGAAGCCGCCCGAGATCGACGCCCGCACGCGCGAGGCCCGGCGCGTACAACGTCGAGTCCGCGTCCATCCACGCGCACCACGCGCTCCGAGAACGACGCTGCGCCGCCGCGATGGCTGAGACGGCGACGCGCGTCGCTCCCGCGAACGCGTGGTGCGCACACGAGATCTCGACGACTGCATGAGGGAGCCCCCCATCGGGCAAAATCGAATCGAGCTCCGGCCAATCACAAGCACGCGATGGCGCTTTCGCCTGGGTCGTGAGCGCGTCTGCGAAGCGGACCGACTTCAAGAGCTCGAGCGGAATCGCAGCCATGGGCGGACTGAACAAATTATCAGTAGTAGCCCGGACCCGCAAGGATCGTTAAAAGACGCTGATGGAAGCCGATCCGAACCTCCAGAAATTGCGTGAGCTTCTCGCGCAGATGGGCTCGGTTCTGGTTTGTTACTCGGGCGGCGTCGACTCGGCGCTCGTCCTCGCCGTCGCGCACGACGTCCTCGGTGAAAAAGCGATCGGCATGACGGCCGTGAGCCCTTCGCTCGCGCCTTTCGAAAAAGAGCTCGCCGTCAGCGTCGCGAAGCGCATTGGCGCGCGCCACGAGCTCGTCGAGTCGCACGAAATCGACGACCCGGATTATCAGCGCAACGGCCCGGACCGCTGCTTTCACTGCAAGAGCGAGCTCTACGACATCAGCTCGAAGAAGCAGAAAGACTGGGCGATGGCGTTCGTCGCGAACGGCACGAACATGGACGATCTCGGCGATCATCGACCCGGATTGGAAGCCGCGAAGCGCGCGGGCGTTCGCAGCGTGCTCGTCGAAGCAGGGTTTCGCAAAGCCGACGTGCGTCGCGTCGCGGAGCTCATCGGTCTGTCCGTCTGGGACAAGCCCGCGTCGGCGTGCCTGTCGAGCCGCATCCCGTACGGCACGAGCGTGACGCGCGAGCGGCTCGCGCAAATCGCAGGGCTCGAGGCCGAGCTCCACGCGCTCGGCTTGCGACAGCTCCGCGTCCGAATGCACGTGATGGACAAGGTCAACATCGCGCGCATCGAGGTCGAAAAGAGCGAGCTCGAGAAGGCCTTCGCCGCGCGCGAGACGATCTCCGCGGCAGGCCGCCGCTACGGTTTCAGCTACGTGACGCTCGATCTCGAGGGCTACCGAATGGGCAGCCACAACGAGGTTCTGGTGGGCCGATCACTGCGCGTTGTGTAGCCGTTTTCGCACCGAAACCGCTGGATTCCCGGCGAAAAATCTGAGATGAGGCATGGCGCGTTCCCTGCAAAGCCGGTGCGAGGGAACCGACGACGACCATGGATGCCGCCGCCGCAAGAACCGACAAAGAATTGATCGACGCGACGCGCGCGTTCGCGACGGAAAATCGCGCGCGTAGCTGGTTCGCGTTCCTCTCGACGCTCGCCCTCGTCATCGGTACGGACGTCGTCGCGTTCCGAGCACCGAATACGCTCGTACGCGTCGCAGCGAGCATCGTGTGCGGCCTGCTCATCGTGCGGACGTTCATTCTCTTCCACGACTTCCAGCACGGCTCGTTCATGCGCAACTCGAAGGTCGCGCGGGGCATCTTCTTCGTCTACGGCCTCATCATCATGACGCCGCCGAAGGTCTGGCGCGAGACGCACAACTATCACCACGCCAACACGGCGAAGCTCGTCGGCTCGCACGTCGGCTCGTACCTGATGGTGACGACTGGGATGTGGGCGAAGCTGAAGCCG
>Ga0207677_10001551_pt1 | contig 12164 bp, 9 predicted proteins | sample KBSMisM42_FD_184311 | JGI IMG/M metagenome (GOLD analysis project Ga0207677, IMG submission 184311) | Miscanthus rhizosphere microbial communities from Kellogg Biological Station, Michigan, USA - KBS Miscanthus M4-2 (SPAdes) (version 2) | ecosystem: Host-associated > Plants > Roots > Rhizosphere...
CGCAGAAGATGCAGCGAAGCAGATCGATGTCGTAGCGCACCGGGAACTTCTCGCGCGTCCGCTCGTCTTCGCCGGCCTCGATGGTGATGCACTCGGCGGGACAGGCGGTCGAGCACATGTAGCAGGCCACGCAGCGCGTGGTGCCGTCTTCGCGCGTCGTCAGGATGTGCCGGCCGCGGAAGCGCTCGGAGTAGACGCGCTTGACCTCGGGATACGAGATCGTCGGCAGCTTCCTGATGTTGAACAGATTCTTCATGAGGTGGCCGATGGTCACCATCATCCCGGCGATGACCTGCGGGAGGTAGAGACGGTCGAGGATCGTGAGCGGCGTCCGCTCGACCCGTACGACACCTGGTCTGACTCGTGTGACGTTCATCGGTTAGTGGTCCAACTCTCCGGCGATGATGTTCAGCGATCCGAGCGCCGCGACGGCGTCGGGGATCGTCTGGCCGGTGATCATCTCGCCGAACGCGGAGTAGATCTGGAAACAGGGCGGCCGGCAGCGCACGCGATACGGATTCTTCGTGCCGTCGGAGACGACGTAGAAACCGAGCTCGCCGTTGCCGCCCTCGACCTGGAAGTACGTCTCGCCGACCGGCGGCTGAATGCCGTGCATGATCAGCTTGAAGTGGTAGATCAGCGACTCCATCTCGTTGTACACCTTCGATTTCGGCGGCAGCGCGACGTATGGATTGTCGACGATGACCGGCCCCTCGGGGAGGCCGCGGTCGATGGCTTGCTGCAGGATGCGCAGCGACTGCCGCATCTCTTCCATGCGCACCAGGAATCGCGCATACGTGTCGCCGCCCTCGGCGATCGGGACGTCGAAGTCGTACGTCTCGTATCCGAGGTACGGGCTGGCCTTGCGGATGTCGAAGGGAACGCCGCACGCGCGCAGGCACGGACCGGTGAATCCGTAGTTGATGGCATCCTCGGCGCTGATCGGCGCGATGCCGACGACGCGGTCGAGGAAGATCTTGTTGCGGTCGACCAGCTTCTCCACGTCGTTGATGAACTTCGGCATCATGTCGACGAGGCGCTGCGATTTTTCGAGGAAGTCGGGCGGAACGTCGACCGCAAGTCCGCCGATGCGCGTGTAGCTCGGCAGCAAACGCGCGCCGCAGCACGATTCGATGAGGCCGTAGATTTCTTCGCGCGGCTGGAAGAGGTACCAGAAGTTCGTCAGCGCGCCCATGTCGACGAGGTTCGTGCCGATGCAGACCAGATGATCGGCGATGCGCATGAACTCCGACAGCATCAGGCGGATGTGCTGCGCGCGCGCCGGAACTTCGATGCCGAGGAGCTTCTCGACCGCCATGCAGTAGCCGACGTTGTTGATGATGGCCGAGCAGTAGTTGAGACGATCGGTGTACGGAATCACCTGCTGATACGTGTGTGTCTCCGACATCTTCTCGAAGCAGCGATGCAGGTAACCGATCTCCTGATCGGCACCGATGATCGTCTCGCCGTCAAGAGTGACTACGATGCGTAGAGTTCCGTGCGTGGCGGGATGGGACGGCCCGAGGTTGAGCGTGACGCGCTCGTAATCGGTGTCGACGTTCTCGAAACGCGGGTCGACGACCGGCGTGATCTTGGCGACATCTTTCTCGGTCAGCAGCCAGCGCTGCGCCGGATCGTAATCCTTCCTCAGTGCATGGCCCTGAAACGCTTCGTGCGTGAGGATGCGGCGCAGGTTCGGATGGCCGTCGAAAACGACGCCATACATGTCGAACACTTCGCGCTCGTACCAGTTCAGGCCTTTGTAGATGCCGGTTCCGGTCGGAATCGGCTCGTCTTCGCCGACGCGAACCTTGAGCCGGATGCGTTCGTTGTTCTTCAGCGAGTAGAGCTGGTAGATGACGTCGAACCGTTTCTCGCGGCGCGGATAGTCGACCGCGAACAGGTCGAGCGGCATCGTGAAGGCCAGCTCGCCGCTCTCTTTCAACGTGCGCAGGACGTCGATGATGGCGTCCTTGTCGACGATGAACGAGGCCATGTCCTGCCCGGTTTCCTGAATCATGGCCGGATGCTGCAACAGCTTGGCGATGACGTCGCCGCGCGCATCGGCGATGGCCGCGCCGACCGGAACGTACGGCTCGCGATTCGTCGGCGCCGGACCGGTGTAGGGGATGGCGGAGAACTTCGTGAGCGTACTCACCGTTCGCCCCGCTTGATCTTCTCGGCAAGTTTCAGGATCGAGTACATCAACCCGTCCGGCGTCGGCGGACAGCCGGGCACCCACATGTCGACCGGGATGATTTCGTCGATGCCCTGCACGACGTGATAGGCGCGGTAGAAGCCGCCCGAGGTGGCGCAGGCGCCCATGGCGATGACGTAGCGCGGCTCCGGCATCTGTTCGTAAATTTTCTTCAGCACGGGCGCCATCTTGTCGACGATCGTCCCCGCCACGATCATCAGATCGGCCTGCCTCGGCGAGAATCTCACGACCTCGGCACCGAAGCGCGCGATGTCGTAGTGCGACGAGACCATCGACATGAACTCGATGGCGCAACACGCGGTGCCGAACGGCAGCGGCCAGAGCGAGTTGCCGCGCGCCCAGTTCACCATCGTGTCTACGGTGGTGGTCAGGTACGTTCCGCCGGCAAGGTCTTCAATCTCGCGCTCCGATTCGCCCGGCAGCGTGATGAGCCCTTTTTCGGCGCCCTCGCCGGGAGGAAGGCCGCGCTTGCGCTGGATGATGGAGCCGGAACTGTCGTAAGGAAGGTTCGCCATAAACGGCCGCGATGTTATGGGTTTGAGAAACTTTTCACAAGGCTTCGAACCACCAATGCGAAATCAATGCGCACTGTCATTCTGAGCGCAGCCGAAGGGGCGGTTCAGGATGACAGTGCTTTTTCCATCCGCTCCGCGACGCGCTCGCTTCGCCACTGCTCCGCAACCTCCCGCCCCCGAGCCCGCAGCCGATCGCGAAGATCAGCATCGGATAGCAACTCGATCAACTTCTCCCCCAGCTCCACCGCATTCTCCTGCGGCGCGAACAACGCGTAGTCGCGGACGTCGTCGAACGAGAGGTACGACGGAATCGACGTCATCACCACCGGGATCCCCGACGCCATCGCCTCGGCGGCCGGCAATCCGAACCCTTCTTCGCGATGGTTCGGCGCGATGAGCACGTCGCACGAATGCATCAGCCGCGTCATCTCGCGCGTGTTCAGCGCGACATGAAACTCCTGCACGGCATCGAGCGGCTCCTCGCGCGACGGTGCCCACGGCGAAACGCGAATCAGATCGAACTTCTGGTGAAACCAGCGCGCATGCGCCGCCGCGCCGTAGCCTTCGCTGACCCCTTTGATGTCGACCTGCGACTCACCGCACAGCAGCACGCGCATCGGTTCGTTTTCGGCGGGCGTGCGCGCACGGAAGAAATCGTCGTCGACGATCTGGCCGATGTAGGTGACGTCGTCGGTGAACTGCTTGCAGATCTCGATCAGCGATCGCGTCACCACGAGCTTCGGGATGGGCAACCGGTACGCCGCCTCGATCTCGCCGCGAATCGGCTGATACGCGGTGAAGGAGCCTTCGTAACCCTGGCAGAGATGCAGCGCCTTCTCCGGCGCGATCGCGTACGCCGCCGGCAGCGTGGTCCAGAACGTGGCGATGAGGAAATCGTCCTCGCGCGCGTCGTAGGTGTTGAAGTCGTCGACGTAAATCCACTCCGCGCGCGACGGCCGCCATGTCAGCGGCAGCCCTTTCGTGACGATGCGCACGCGGTGGCCGCGTGCGATCAGCGCGTCCGCCTGCGCGAGCTGCACGCGGATGCCGCCAGACAGCGCGGTGTCTTCCATCAAGTAGGTGATGTTCATGCGTTGCGCGCGACGACGTAGTAGCCGGCCGGCACCAGGTCCTCTTTCGAATGCGGGATGCGCGCCGCGGCCAGCGCCGCCAGCAGCTCCTCGCGCCCGCGCGTGACCACCGTCTCCTGCGGCGCGATCTCGACGACGCTCCAGCCGGCAATCGACAGCATCTCTTCGATCGTCCGCTTCGTGAAAAACCGAAGATGGCCGACGCAGGTCAGGCCCATGTAGACGTAGTCGAATCGCCCGCGAAGCAGATCGTTCAACACCGCCGCGTGCGCGATGTTGGGGATGCTGAGCAGCAGATGCCCGCCCGGCGCGCAGACCTTGCGCAGGTCCGCCAGGAACGACCACGGCTCATCGAGGTGCTCGACGATGTCGCCGCCGATGATCCAGTCGAACTTCTCCCGGATCAGCGCCACGATCTCGCGGGCATCGCCGCAGTAGACGTCGTCGATCCGCTTGCGCGCAACCGCCGCCGCCTTCGCATCGATCTCGATCCCCACCACGCGGCATTTCTGCCGCTGCTTCAGCGCCGCGCCCAGCGGCGCTTCGCCGCAGCCGAATTCGAGGATCGATTTCGCCTCGGCCGGAATGCGCGCGAGCAGGTCCATGCGCGTCTGTCCGCGCAACGAGCTCCAGCGATGGACGTAGTCGGCAGGGGAGAGCACCACCTCGCGTCCCGCCAGCGCATGCCGAGGAGGATCGTCAATCGTTTCCAGCCACGCGGTGCGGCAGAGGTAGGCGGCCGGATCCGACCCATCCCACTTCACGACCTCCCCATCGGCTCCTCGGCTCTGCAACTCGGTCGTGACCTGCTGCAACTCGCGCAACGTCAGATACGGCGCCGGCGCCGCGCGACGCTGAAACGGATTCTCCGCCTCATTGCTCACCGGCAACGCCGCCACGACGCTCGGCGTATGAACCAGCAACTCCCGCAACCGCATCACCAGCTTCGCCGGCGGCAACAGCAGCGGATCGGTAACCACCAGCACGTGATCGCTCTCCAACCCCCCCGCCGCCAACGACGCCGGCTCCTCCGCGTCATACGTCGCAAACTCGATGTCCCCTCCCGCGCGCAGCAACGTCTGACTCTGCCACGAGGCGTACCTCTCCTCGATGGCAGGGTGGTCGAAGCGTGGAAAAAGGACGGCCGGCGACATGGGCGCACATCTTAAGTGAGGAAGTGGGATGACGAAGCGCGCCGTCGCGGTTTAGACGGCGCGCGCATCGCCGCCGTACACTCTCGATCGACATGTCTTCCGCCATCGCCACGGAGCTCCGCGTCAGTCCGTTTCTGCATATCGACGCAGAGCGGATTTACAACCCGATCACCGATCGTGAGTTGAACATTGGCGATCCGGAGTTCGACGCGCTGCGGCGGGTCATCGACGGCGGCGACTTCGACGAAGAGCTGGAACGCGACGGCTGGCTCGTCCGCGGCGACGTCTCCAAGCTGCATCGGCTGAAGATCGTCTCGCTGGAGACGATGACCGCGTGCAATCAGAAGTGCTACTTCTGTCCCGTCTCGATCGCGCCGCGCGAGGATTACGACATGCCGGTCGAGCTCTTCGAGCGGATCGTCAACCAGTTGACGGCGTATCGCGACACGCTGGAGAGCGTTTTCCTGCAGAGCTACAACGAGCCGACGCTCGATCGCCGCTTCGTCGATTTCTGCCGGACGCTGTTCGCGGCGAAATTGCCGGTGGCAGTGCTCAGCAACGGCTCGGGTCTGACGGCCGCCAAAGTCGACGCGCTCATCGAAGCCGGTCCTCTTCACTACATCTGCATCAACCTTTCCACGCTCGATCGCGAGCGCTACATCCGCGACCGCGGCGAGGATCACCTCCCGGCGGTCCTCCGCAATCTCGACTACGTGAAGTCGCGTCCTCTCGCCAACGTGATGAAGATCGTCGTCCTCGGCACTGGCGACGCGAACCACGACGCCGATTTCGAATCGATCAGCGCGCGCTTCGCCGGAAGCCGCTTCACCGTCGAGCGCCACGTGGTCATGGATCGCGCCGGCTGGCTCGACGTCGGACTCAAGCCCGACGCTCCAAAGAAACGCCTGGCCGGCTGCGACAACCTCGGCTCGCGCCCGCTGCAGCACCTGCACATCACGCCGCGCGGCCAGTGCGTGCTCTGCTGCGAGGACTACGACGAGAAATATCTCGTCGGCGATCTGACGCGGAACACGGTGGCCGAGGTGCTGGAAGGGGCGGAGCTGGGAACGATGCGGAAGTGGGTGTACGGCATCGAAGAAGCGCCCGACGACTTCATGTGCAGAGACTGCGTGTTCGCGCGAACGAAGTGATCAATTCACAGGGAACCTGTTTCACGCGGAGACGCGGGGGACGCGGAGGAAGATGTTTTTTTTCTCCGCGCTCCCCGCGCCTCCGCGTGACCGAGGTTCCCTGTAACAAGTCGCGCCGACTACGGACAACTAGCGATCTGCCCGGCCGGAGCACCAGCGGGAAGCAGCCACACACGCCGCTCCGCCAACGGAATCGATCGCAGAATCTCGATCTGTTGCGCCGAGAACTGGCTTTCGTGAATCGCGGCATCGTGGACCAGGTAATGCCAATTCAAACTCGCATCGATCGATGACGCCAGCGCGGTGGCCGGTGCGAATGCCACGATCTGCGATGCGGCATCGCGCAGGATGAGCGTTTCGACAAGCATCACCGGCGGCGCGTGTGTGCCGAGGGTCGCGACGGCGTCGAGCGTGAGGTGTCCCGCTTCGCGATGCGCGGGATGGCACGACGAACCGTGCCGCGGATCGAATGTGTAGACGACGGTCGGCTCCTCGGCGGCGATTGTCGAGGCCAGCTTTGACACGAGCGCGGCGCGGTCGCCCCACTGCGTCACGTCGAAGACGTCGGGCAGATCCCACTGAATCGCATGCGCGTGCAGCGCCGCCGCGGAGCGCTGAAACTCGGCCGCGCGTTGCGGCGATCCGTTCGTGAGCACGACGAGCGTGCAGTCGTTGGTAGTGCAGAGCGGACCGAAGATCGGCGCGATCAGCGACTCGTCATCGGGATGCGCGCCGATCCACAGCAACCGCTCCGGCGTGCGCGCGGAATGCAAGCGCGCGGCATCGGACGGCGCGGCGACCGCGAGGCACAAGACGAGTGCTGCCAGCAGCGGGCGCATGGTGTGAATACGATTCCGGCCACAACTCCGTTGGGCAGGCAACGAACAGCGGAATGATTTACCGTTGCGCAATCGACGCATGACGAATGGACGTAGCGCCGGCGGCCCGCCGGCTGGACCGCCGGAGCCTGCCCTGAGCGCAGTCGAAGGGGCTCGGCGGCGCGAACCGGGAATCGCCAGCGAGCCGCTGGCGGTCCAGCCGTCGAGCCGACAGCGCTACGTCGACGCGTGCGCAATCGCCGCGCTCATCCTCCTCACGATCCTTCTCTACCGCAGAATCCTCGGCCTCTGGCTGACGTACGACGACGCGAACATTCTGCGCACCACGTTCGACTACTCGCTCCTCGACGTTTTCACGAATGCGCGCGTCTGGCCGCAGCAACTCTTCACGCCGCTGCTGCTGGTGGCGTTTCACACGATGCGACGGATCTTCGGCTTTGATCCGTCGCGCTTTTACGTGATGCAGCTTGCGACCGCGGCGATCACGATCGTGCTCGTCTACACCGCGGTGCGGCAATTCCTCGACTGGAAACGCTCGTTCGCCGCCGCGGCGTTGTTCGCGCTCGGACCGCCCATCTGTTCCGTGGTGGTGCAGCTTTCGACGATCCACTACTTCCTTGCGATCGCGTTCTGCGCACTCTCCGTGATCGCGTTTGCCGCAGCGCTGCGGCGGCCGAGCATCGCGTGGGATGTCGTCTCGATCCTCTGTTACTTCCTGGCGATGCTGGCGAAGGAGGTAGCCATCCCGCTGCCGCTGCTGCTCATCGCGCTGCCGGTGCGCGATGCACAGACAAGAGTGTCTGTGCCACAAACGCGCGTGCGCTTCGCGATCGGCCACGGCGTCGCCGCGATCGCCTATTTCCTCTGGCGCCACGCCGTTCTCGGCACGTTTCTCGGCGCATACGGATGGCAGATCGACGCGCGCGAGTGGCCGCGGCTGCTGGTGCTACTGCCGCTGCGCATCATGGAAGGCGCGGCGGGCGCAGGACTCGCCGTGGGCCTCCTGGTGATCGTGCTGATGACGCTCACCATCGCTTTCGCCATCCGCAGCCGTCACGCGTTCTTGCTGCTCGTCGCGGCGATCGTCGTAGCCGCAGCGCCGCTGATTCCGCTGGCGAAAGAAGTAAATCGGCGTTACGTCGCGGTTCCGTGGCTGGCGTGGTCGATCGCATTCGCGGCCGCGACGACGCGCCGCAACGATCGCGTCGCGGTGGCGCTGCTCATCGCCGTTCCGCTGATCGCCATCGCCGCGAACCGCGCCGAGTGGCGCAAGGAGTTTCCGCTCCGCCGCCGCATGTCGGAGGAAGCACGCTTCTATTTTTACGATCTGGCACCCGACGCTTTGCTGCGCAATGCGCTGGTGCCGCCGGCGGCGTTGGGCGAGGTGCAGTGGCTGAAAACCGTCCACTTCGGACGCCCCGCCGGGGCCTGGTTTTACGACGACATTTTTCTCTGCGGCGCGGGCATCGGCTCGAAACGCGTGTTCGAATTCGAAGGCCACCAGATCGTAGAGATCACGCCGCGCATCGCCGAAATCGCCAAACAATTCTGCGGATCGATTCGCAACGATGCGCCGCTCTCCGCCGCCTTCCACTTTCGCAATCCCGCGCTCTACTGGGACCTCGGGCCGTACCCGGACGGCAAGTACCGCGCGGTGATCGCCAACGGCGTGCAGGCCTTCGAAATCCCGCGCCGCGATGCGCTGAAGCTTCCCGGCATGGCCGGCATCGCGCTCCGCATCCGGTACGATTCGCCGGCGGGATGGACGACGTACTCGCCCGAGATCGCGATCGATTTCATTCACCATCCTGACGTGGCATGGCACCGATGAAACTCAATTTCGATCCGAAACCTCTGCACGCGCAATACGCGAATGCCGAGCCGTTTCCGCACATCGTCCTCGACGGTCTGTTCGACGATGACGCGCTCGATGCCGTGCTGCGCGAGTTTCCATCGCGCGAGGCGATGCGCTGGCGCGAGTTCGATTCGACGACGGAAAAGAAGCTCGGCTACTTTCACGAGACCAGCGCGATCTCGAAAACGGTCCGCGCCTTTCTCGACGCCATGAACTCGTTCGAGATGCTGCTCTGGCTGGAGGCGCTCACCGGCATCGAGGGACTGATTCCCGATCCCTACTTCGGCGGCGGCGGGTTGCATCAGATCGAGCCAGGCGGTTTCCTGAAGATTCACGCCGACTTCAACGTCCATCCGAAGCTGAAACTCGATCGCCGTCTGAACATGCTCGTCTATCTGAACAAAAACTGGCGCGACGAGTACGGCGGACATCTTGAGCTGTGGGATCGCGACATGTCCGCGTGCCGCGAGAAGATCCTGCCGCTCTTTAACCGCACGGTGATCTTCTCGACCACCGACACGTCCTTTCACGGACATCCGCATCCGCTCGCGGCGCCCGAGGGGATGTCGCGAAAATCGGTGTCGCTCTACTACTACACGGCCGGCCGCCCGGAGGCCGAGCGCTCCGCGCCGCACGACACGATCTTCATGCCGTGAGGGAGCCGCCTTGCGAGGGCGCCGATCGAAATGTCAGCGGCGATCTTGCCAGCGTTCCCTTTACAGGCCAAAACCAGATCGCGAGTATGGTTAGTAACAGGATCACACAGGATCCATAGAAGCTCATCGGCCGATAGAGCACGCGAACTTCCGACACGCCCGCAGGAACTTCGAATCCGATAAACGTGCCGCCGACGTGACGAAGCCGCACGCGGTGTCCGTCTACATAGACGCGCCGTCCCGGCGCAAGCGCCTCGCTCGATTCGATCAGCGCAGGTGAAGTTGCAACGACCGTCATCGCGAACTCGCCGGGCGCATCATTCCGCAAGTTACGAACGTCTGCGCCGCGCCCGAAGAAGCGTGGCATGGCATCCGGGTTCTCCCAAAGCGACCCATCCACGCCGCGGAAGAGCAGACGCCACACCCCGCCCGGCGACGCGTCAGGCTCCGCGAGTAGAAATCGAACATTCAGGAAGGCGAGCTCGGGGCGAGTCGCATCGCCAATCAGCGGGAGCCACCCGAGATCGGGCGACGTGAATCGGCGCAGGAAATGATCGTACGTAGCGAGCGCCATCGGATCGCTGCCGCGAACATCTTCGAGTCCATATTGCGCGGAAGAATTCGGCAGGAAAACCCAGCCCAGACCGGCAACGCGGAACGGCTCGCGCGGCGCGTGTGCACGCAATGCCTGCACGATCGGGAGCGTCGGACGGAAGTATTTGACGTCGACAAGAGCATTGAAACCGCTGTTGAGTGCGAGGAGCTCGGCAAAGACCAGCGCCGCTGCACCCCATGAGCGGAAGCGCTGCGGAATCGCGAGAAACGCGACGATCGCCGCGACGCCGAGAAGATCCATCGGCCGCATCAAGTGAGCCCGATTCACATAGACGTAAATCGCCAGGATGACGATTGGCGCCGCTGCGATCGCGAGAATCGTCCTCGATATATCCAACGTCTTCGCTGCCACGATCGCGATCAGAAAGATGCAGACGAAGCGGAGCTTGTCGTTTGCAACAATGTTGAAGGGCGGAATGGCATTCAGCGCACGGCCAAGGGCGGTCCAGTCCATGGCCACGAGAAAAAAGAAAACAGCAAGGACGACAAGAAGCCGCTCGCGTTTCTCCGTCCGCCGCCAGACCAGGGCGGCAATCGCGAGCGTCAGCGGCAACAGGCCGGCGTAGGAGATGGCTACGCCAACGTAGTGCTGCATCCACGACCAGTTGTGGCGCGCCGGATTGCCAAAACCGTTCGGGCTGACGATCGCCCACAACGAAGTAAACGGCTGCATCGGAACGGGAGCGACGCCACGCAGCGTGGCAAAACGCTCGCTGATTCCTACCTGCTCGAGCACCGGAATCCAGACCGGCGCGCCAATCGCCAGACCCACCACGACACCGACGAGCGGCGCGCGAACGCGGCGCAGCCAGTCGCTGCGATCCGCGTTGAGCGCGAGATCGAGGAGAAGAAGCGCGCCGCATCCGACCGCGATGTGCAGCACGCTTTCCGGATGACCGTTAGCGAGCAACGTCGCGACGACGAGCGCAACAAAGACTATGCTGGCCTTCGATTGCCGATCGAGCGCGTGCATCAAGGCGAACGCGGCGGCAGGAAGAAACGCAATGACCGACGCCGTCGAGTAGTAAAGAAACACCGTCATCACGGTGGAAAACCCGAAGATGACGGCGCCAAAGACGGCAGTTGCATCGCTGGCGTCTTCACGTTTCAGAAACAAAAACATGAAAAGCAGCGCCGTGAAAATCTTCAGCGCCGCCATGGCCACGATTTGCTTTGGCAGCGGCACGATGAGTGTTGCCAGAAATAGTGGCGAGAACGGCGCGGACTCGCCATTGGCGAGAAGCGGATAGCCGGCAAACGAATAGCGATTCCAGAGCGGCGCGCGGCCATGGAACAGTTCTTCGCGCGCGACCTGCATCCACGGCAGGAAGAGTTTGACGGTGTCATTCGTCAGTGGATTTGCGGCCACGACGTCGCCGAACAGGCCGCGCCACGGATAGCCACGCGCCACTTCATCGACAGGCACCGGCAGCTTGCTCGTGAAGATCGCTCCATGCAGAAATACGAACGTCATGGCCATCAACAGAATCGCAATCGGCCATGGAACCGGCGCGATCCAGCGGCGAATGCCGGCTACGAGCAGAGCGGCCGGCAGCAGGATGCCGAGGAGCAAGAGCACGATCACGCTGAACGATCGTATCGTCGTTCGGCGTATTCGATCGTCATCCGGCCCTGCTGCTCGTGCTGATTACAACGCAGGCGCTCGTTTCAGAGCGATAGAATCGCCCCACCGCCGCTATGTCCACGCTCTCCGAAGGCGAGTTTCTGCTGCCGCTCTTTCCGCTGCCGAACCTCGTCTTTTTTCCGCAGACGCGCGTACCGCTGCACGTTTTCGAGATGCGCTACCGGCAACTCATCGCCGACGTCATGGCTTCCGACCAACGTTTCGGAATCGTCCTGCTGCAACCTGGATACGACGCCGACTACCTCGGCGCGCCGCCGGTGTACGCATGCGGAACCGTCGCGCGCATCGAGCAGACGGTGACGCTCGACGACGGCCGCTACAACATCCTCGTGCACGGCGAAACGCGCTTCCGCATCATCGATGAAGTCTCGCGCGAGCCGTACCGCGTTGCGCGCGTCGTCGCGCAGCCGCAGTTCGACGGCGAC
>Ga0207677_10001558_pt1 | contig 12145 bp, 6 predicted proteins | sample KBSMisM42_FD_184311 | JGI IMG/M metagenome (GOLD analysis project Ga0207677, IMG submission 184311) | Miscanthus rhizosphere microbial communities from Kellogg Biological Station, Michigan, USA - KBS Miscanthus M4-2 (SPAdes) (version 2) | ecosystem: Host-associated > Plants > Roots > Rhizosphere...
CCTTTATTATTTTTAAAGAATCTTACGGGCATCCATTCGCCTGCAATTACAAGGTCTGTTTGTTTATCATTGTCGAAGTCTGTCCACACCGCGCTGCTGATCATACCGGCTTTTTGCAGTGCCGGGCAAACATTTGATGTTACATCCGTAAATATTCCATGATTATTCTGCAGAATATAACTGTTGGGCGAAACAGGATAAACGGCAGATACCCGCCCGCCAATAAAAACATCATCGTCGCCATCATTGTCGTAATCGCATATCCTTACACAACCCGCAATAGTGGCCACTCCTTCAGGTACGGCATTGCTGGCAAGCTGAAAATCCCCTTTCCCGTCATTCAGATATAACCTTGGCCGGTATGAAGCAGGATTGTCCCTGTATTGAATATCGCCCCCGGTCACCAGCAGATCCTGATCGCCATCTTTATCAGCATCAAAAAAAACACAATCCACATCTTCTTCTGTTTTGAGGCTATCGGTCAATTTGCGAATACTAAACCTGCCATCGGTATGCTGTTGGATCAATTGTCCCGAAAAATTAAATCCATTACCGGCAAAAAAATCTATCGTGCCGTTCCCATCAATATCTGCGGCAGCCAGGTAAGGACCCATTTGTGAATATTTCTGCGGTAGTAACCGTTGGATTCCAAAATCGTTAAAAATATTTTCATGATGCATGTACTCAATACCCGCTGAACCGGCGATGGATGTCAATAACGGCGAACCCGGTTGGGTTGCGGGCGGAGAAAATGTCCCTGCGCGGGCCCGGTCAACAATCAGTGCAGTATCAACGGGCAGGTTTTTTAATACCTGCGCTTTCTGATCGGGCCATATAACAATGATGGAATCAACCCTGCTTGATTTCCCGAGGCCAAAAACCAGGTCGGGATCAACAGATGAGAAATAGCCCCTTACCGGGTTCTGCTCCTGCACCTGCTGAAGCCCATTCGCAAATAATTTAATTTTTGCGCCGAACCCCCTCGTATTGAGACTGTCTCCTTTCAATATTATTTTAATAAAATGATTGGCTGCAGCGCCGGGCCGGCTGTTGTTGATCCATACAGAAGCCGCCTGGTTGATATTATTGGTAACCATGTCAAGATCGCCATCATTGTCTAAATCCACATACACGGCACCGTTAGATAAAGATGGTTCATCCACCCCCGCCGGCCCGGATTTATCACCGAAAGTGTAATCACGATTATTCAGGTACAAATAATTGCCAAGTTTTACAGGCTTAAGCGTTGCCAGCTTATCACGGATAGCCTTTCGTTGCTGGTCCTGGTTACCGGCCCCAGCCATCTGGTTATTGCTGAATTCAAGGAAATCGCCGTTGATGAAATCCCGTCCAATGCCGTTGGTGATATGCATATCTTTCCAGCCATCATTGTCAAAATCGGCCAGCAACACGCTCCAGCTCCAGTCTGTTTCTGAAATGCCTGCCAATTGCCCGGTTTCACTGAATAGGGGTATGCTGTCTTTTATTCCGTTATTCAATTGCAGCATATTTCTTGGAAACTCCGGTTCATAGCCCATTGCTCTTTCAGATTGATACCGTTCATAATTCATAAAGAAAAAAACCTGCTTCTTCCGTGCATTGTATTCAGGGGCCATATCGAGGGTAACAATATCCATTAATCCATCGTTGTTCAAATCGGCTGCATCCGCACCCATAGATGAATAGCTTTGATGCCTGAGGGATTGTGCAATAGCATTGTAGAAACCGCCCCTTTTGTTGTTTAACCATAGCTCATCATTCGAAACAAAATCGTTGGCTACATATATATCGGGCCAGCCATCATTGTTAAAATCGCTTGTTACCACTCCCAATCCATACCCATCTTCCTTTATGCCGGCCTGCATACTAACGTCAACGTATACATCATGACCGAGTAAAGAGGAATATCCTTCGTTGCGGTAAAGCCTGTCGTTGGCCTGGGAATGACCACTACTGTCGCGCCGGAAAAGTGTATTGGCATTATGGCTGCTCAGTAAATAATTGCTGAGGTACATATCCAAATCGCCGTCCCTGTCGTAATCAAAAAAAACAGCCTGTGTTGAATAACTGGTATCCGCCAATCCATATTCAGTGGCTGCTTCACGAAAAGTGAGGTTATGCTGGTTGATAAAAAGCAGGTTCTTTGCGCGGTGTAACAGATCCTTTCCAAACACGCAAACATAGATATCATCATAGCCATCGTGGTTAACGTCAGCAATACTTACACCTGTGGCCCAATCGTTGGTGGTAAGTCCTGCTTTTTCAGTAATATCTTCGAAATGATTGTTTCCGAGATTGATATAAAGACGGCAACTAACCTGGTTACCGCTAAAAAAAATATCTTTCAATCCATCGTTGTTAAAATCACCGATGCCGACTCCCCCACCCATATAGCCAAATTCGTTTATAAAAGAATGGGTTGAATCGTTTTCATGAATATCGTTGCTGAACCGGATGCCGGATTCGCTGGCGGAGAGGCTGGTAAACAGGGTATTCTGGTGGGAATGACTGCAGGAACTCAACAGCAAAATCATACAGAAAAAAACAACACTACAGGAGATGAATTTTTCTTTCATATTGTATGCAAGTTATTGTTTTAAACAAAAAATTGCTGCGCGATAAAGCAGCTTCACTCGTTTAAATAAAAAAAGAGGCTACTAAAAAATAGCCCCTTCGATAAACAAGAATATGCTGGTTTATTTTATCAATGGGTTGGTGGAGGTTTCACTGGATGGAATAGGAAACAGGGAGACCTGGCCGGGTACCCGCTCTGGTATCAGCGACGGGAAATAACCTTTCGCCCTCCAGCGCAAAATATCAATGCTGGAAACTTCTTCGGCACCCAATTCAACCGATCTTTCATGCATTACTGCTTTTAACGCATCGTTCTTTGTAGCAGGCGCCACCGGGGCCATATTTACGCTTGCACGACCGCGCACCTGGTTGATATAAACGGCGGCCTGAGCAGGAGTACCTACTTCTGCTTCACATTCAGCCAGCATCAGCAATACATCTGCATAACGAATCATACGCTGGTTAATACCTCCCGGATGAAATCCTGAATTAACATACTCATAGATATTGTACTTACGGAAAAACCTTTTGATGGTTACTCCGCCCTTTACGCTGGGAGCAATATTCATGGCAGCCGCAGTAAGTTTTAACGGACCTGCCGGTACGCTGGTGAGAATATTATCGCCTTCTTCGTAAATAGTAAACTTATACCTTGGATCGTTTGCTTCAAATTCGTTCAAAAACCGATCTGATGGAATTACATTTCCCCAGGTAATACCATACTCCTGGTTACGTACAGTACTTAATGGGCTGGTAGAACCTTCGCCATTATAACCCCAGTTGAAATTATTATCTCCTTTATCTACAAACACAACTTCAAAAATAGATTCTGCATTGAATTCATGACCAGTAGACACTTGAACACCATTATCATCCCTGATATCACCATCAAAATTCCAGAGGTAATTATCAACCAGTGAATATTTTCCGTATACCTGCAACAACGCTGTTTTGGCGCCGGCATAATCGCCTTTCTGCATCAGTGCTTTTCCCAATAAAGAATTGGCAGCACCCTTTGTTGCCCGGCCATTGTCTGATGATCCATAACTGGCAGGTAATTTTGACGCTGCATCATTTAAATCAGCTACAACCAACGCATAAATATCCGCTGCCGGCGACTTGGCCTTGAAACCGGTAGAGGAAGTTATGGGTTCTGTATACAGAGGAACATCGCCCCATTGTGATACCAGTTCAAAATAAGCCCAGGCTCTTAAAAATTTTGCCTCACCCACCAGCCTGTCTCTGAGTGCAGTATTATCAGTTACACCAGGCGCTTTGGATAATACCAGGTTGGCCCGGTTGATCATCTGGTAAGCACCGGACCATACATTCGACATAACCGCGTTTGAAGGCGCAGGCGAAGGTTGTTTTAATAATTCCGCCCTGGGCGCTTCCAGTTGTGCACCACCGGATGCACACTCGCCACCCCGCATATCGTGTGTGAAAAACCATTCCCTTCCAACCAGTTCACCGGAACGCAGGGAAGAATAAATGGCATTCACGCCATTTTGCAATTCAATGGCTGTCTTAAAATAGCTTTCTGTTGTTGGATTGTTTTGATCTAAAACATCCAGTTTTTTGTTACAGGCAATGATAGCGGTAAGAGCCAACGCAACTACTATCACCAGTATATTTATATTTCGCTTCATAATAGAATATTTATGAAAGTTTACTTAATTGTTGTTTTTAAAAACTCGCCTGCAAACCAACCTGGAAGGCCTTTGGCTGCGGGTAAACAGCAAAGTCAATTCCATTGGTTAACTGTGAAGAGCTGGGTGTTCTGTTACCCACTTCCGGATCGTAACCCGTATATTTCGTAAACGTTAAAATATTCTGCGCGGAAATATATAACCGGAAACTTTTTACAACACCCTTCGTGAGAGATTGCAATGATTTTTCCGGGATATTATAACCCAGCATAATATTTTTCAAACGCAGGTATGAACCGTTTTCCAGGAAGCGGGTAGAAGGACGGGCATTCTGATTAGGGTCAGAGGAAATTGCACGCGGAATATTGGTATTGGTATTAGTAGGCGTCCAGGCGTTTAATACCTGTGTGCCCGCGTTAAAAAACCGCACCATTCCTTCCGTGATTACACGGGTAGCATTGTATGTTTTATTGCCCTGTACACCCTGGAAAAAAACGGACAAATCGAAATTTTTATAGTTGGCGCCCAGGTTAAATGCATAGGTCATTTTGGGAATAAAACTGCCAAGGAATGTCCGGTCATTCTGGTCAATCACACCGTCTTTATTCAGATCCCTGAATTTTAGATCCCCTGGTGCTGTGCCCGCTGTTTGTGTAGCATGACTGGTAACTTCTGCTGCATTCTGAAAAATGCCTTCCACTTGCCAGCCATAAAAGGCCTGGATAGGCTGACCAACCGCAGTATTGGTTATATTATAGGCTCCAAAATCCGCATCTCCTCCCGCTTCAATATTGGTAACACCTTCTGACAACCTGGTTACCTGATTGGTAACAAAACTCATATTGGCATTAGCATTCCATTTAAATTCACCTACCCTGTCATTGTACCCAAGCTGTACCTCAAAGCCATTGTTTTTCATTGATGCAACATTCTGAGGCACGGTGCTGGTAATAAACCCAAAAGACGGCGGAAGCGGCACATTCAGGATCAGGTTATCTGTTTTACGCAGGTAATATTCTGCGGACAGAGTAAACTTATTGCTAAATAATCCGAGGTCAAGCCCCACATTATACTGTTTGGTCTTTTCCCATTCCAGATCCTTGTTCCCCAATTTTTGAATAGAGGATGCGGGACCACCGGTGATTGAATTATTAAAAGGATAATATGCACTGTTGGAATTGACATTTACCTGCCAGACCGTATTACCAAGTAAAACGCCGTTGATGCCGGTGATACCATAACCAGCTCTCAGTTTCAACTCAGAAATTTTCGTCTGGTGTTTCATGAACGGTTCCTGGTCAATTCTCCAACCCACAGAACCGGAAGGAAAGGTGGCCCATTTTTTACCGGTAGCCCATACAGAAAGACCATCGCGACGAACCGCCACGCTCAGCAGGTATTTGTTATTGAAGTCGTAATTGAGACGGCCCAGGTAAGATAGCAAGGTATTTTCTCCTACGAGCGTTTGCACCGACACATTGGTAGCGTTATTCAGCGTTCTCAGATCATTGGATGGCTGGTTGCCGCTTCCGTTTTCCTGTTTTGTAGTTTGTCCCTGCTGTTCATACACGGCAACGGCATTAACATGGTGGTTGCCAAAAGTTTTATCGAACGATAATTGCTCGGTGTATAGCAAAATAGTGGAAAGACTGCGGTTATTCGTGATTGTTGCCTGCGTGGCGCTTGAACCGGCAATGGCCCCATTATCATTAAATATCGGCGCAAAGCGGTAATCCAATCCATTGGCATAGTCTACGCCAAATACGGAACGGAATTTTAGCCAACTGGTGAAATTCACATCAAGGTAAGCAGTACCAAAAATCTTGGCTGTTTTTCTGCTGCCGGGGTTTTTTAAAGTTGCATCTTCTACCGGATTCGTGGGGTCACCACCATCTTTGGTAGCATCAACACCTCTGTAACCGCCAATAGAAGTGGGATCATATACCGGTATATGCGGCATCATCCTGATTACGTTCACCAGGTTTGTACGTGAGCCGGTTTCGTTATTATCATAAGCCTGGTCGCCATAGGCTGTATACAGGTTTTCACCAAAAGTGAATATTTTACTGATAACATGATCTGAATTAATACGGAAATTATAACGGCGATATGCAACGCTGGGCGCAATACCCTGCTGGTTGGTATAGCCTGCAGAAGCGTAAAAACGGGATATGCCATTGCCGCCACTCAATCCGATGTTTTGCTGATTCATGGTTCCGGTCTTAAAGTAGGCGTCCTGCCAGTCGGTATTGGTTTGCCCGTATGTTTGTGTGGCACCAGTGTACACAGGCTGATCAACATATGGCGCTAAAAGCCGTGGAATCTGACTGCCCCGGTAGGCAATTGCGTATTTTTTAAATCCTTCCGTATCCAGCAAATCAAGCCTTTTTGTTACTTTTTGTGTGCCAAAATAGGAATCAACGCTCACCCTCATTTTACTATCCCTTCTGCCCTTTTTGGTGGTAATCATAACAACACCATTGGTTGCTCTTGATCCGTAGATAGCGGCGGCCGACGCATCTTTCAACACGTCAACAGACTCAATATCACGGGTATCGATCGTAGCCAGATCGCCTGTAGGAAATCCGTCCACCACATATAAAGGATCAGAAGCGAAGCTGATTGAACTGATACCCCTGATGCGCACGATGGGTTGCGTACCAGGACTTCCATTGTTCGTAACCGTTAGCCCGGCTATCCGGCCCTGCAAGGCCTGTGAAACACTTACCACAGGTACTTCATTCAATGTCTTGCTGTTTACGCTGGATACAGCCCCGGTTACCAGGGTTCTTTTCTGGGTACCATAACCTACCACAACAATTTCATTCAGACCAGACACTTCTGTTACCAATTGCATATTTATAGTATTGCTTTCGCCTACTTTAATACTGTTTAACTTATAGCCGATAATAGAAAACTCCAGCGTTTCTCCCGGATCTGCAGATATGCTGAAAACGCCATTGGCATTGGTCGTGGTTCCCCTGGAAGTTCCTTTTACCAAAACAGAAACCCCCGCTAACGGCTCTCCCGACTCAGTGGTCACTTTTCCGGTAATTACTTTAGCAACATACAAATCGGCAACAGCAGACTTGTCTATTTCTTTAACGGGAAGAATATCGGCGTTGTCTGCGCCATCTTTCCGCATCAATACAATTTGTTCGCCCGATACGTGATAAAAAATATCCAGCGGCATCAGCAGCTCGTCCAGCACGTCGCCCAGTTTTTCATCCTTTGCACGTAAAGACACTTTTTGTTTGCATGGAATGCGCTGGGCGCTGTAGACAAATTTGATATCGGCTATTTTACTGAGTTCGTTCAGGATTGCTTTAACCTCTTTTTGATCAGCCACAAGACTGACCTTCCGGGTGAGTACTTCCTGGCCATCAATGTGATTGGCGAAAAGTGTTCCCGCACAGGTAGTTATAAGCAGTAACGGCAGCAATCCTATTCTCATAAACCGATAAATTAACTGGTAAGAGAATTCAAAATTCTTCATAGCTTAGCAATGTTTTGGTTATGTAATGGTTTTCAATCAAAACAGCCCCCGTTGTATTTTTATGGGGGATAAATTTCCAGCCGGTGTTGTTCGTAGCAATACCGGCTTTTTTATGTATTCAATTGGTTTTTCTAATCATGCTTTGGTTTTATATTTAATAATAAACAATCCTGTATCATTACTGGCAACCGTTCGATTGGATAACCACCTGCGCATCTATCACTTCGTATTTAGCACCAATGGCACGGCAGATAAGGTCCAGTTTACGGTAAAACGATTCGTTTGCCAGATCGGCCGTAACAGTGCACCTTTTTAATACATCGGTATCATATACGATGTTGATTCCATAGTCCCGCCCCAGATCATCAAATACCTTATCAATCGGCGCATCTTCATAGGCCATCGTTTTATTAACAGATACCGGATTTATCATGATGGGATTTTCCAGTAATATTTTTTGAAATCCCTGGCTGGACTTTTCATATACCAGTTGCTGATTGGGCGTAATAATAATTCCACTTAGTTTATTAGGCGCGGCTAATTCACGTGCAGTTGCCTGTTCCTGCGAATAGACACTTACTTTCCCCGTGCTGACGGTGATTTGAATGACCGTATCCTTTTCGAAAGACCGGACAGAAAAACTGGTTCCTAAGACCTTTGTGACGATTTCATTTGCAAAAACCCTAAAAGGATGATGCGGATCCTTCCTAACATTGAAAAAAGCCTGGCCGGACAGGTACACATCCCGGGTTGGTAAACTGTCAAACCTGCTCCCATAACTGATACGGCTATCCGGGGCCAATCTTACCGTACTGCCGTCGGGCAGGGATACAGTTATGCTGTTTTTTGAGGTATTTACATTTTCAACCAGCCCTTTTGAAGAAGTGGCATCCACATAAGTGAATTTGGGCGGTGTCTTTGGATCCTTTGTAAACGTCCAGACAGCAGCCCCGAGAATAACGGTTAAAAAAACAGCTGCGGCGAAATATTTCCAGACCGGAAAGCTTCTGCGTTTAAATTCTGCCACCTGGCCTTGCGGCAAACGGATAGCCAGTAAGAGTTTTTCAATTTCAGCATCTATTATTTCGGGTGCGACCACAGGCTGTTCCGATCCGACAGATTCCAAGATTTTGCGTGCTTCTGCAACTATCAAATGCTTATGGGGATTGCGACAAAGCCAGTTTTCCCAGAAATCGCCATCTGCCTTATTATTATTATTTACCCATCGGATAAAATCTTCATCCATCACAAAATCGGCAATATCGAACAGGCTGTAATCTTTCATGAAACCGGTTATTGTATATATGTACCCCGTCCCCGGCATTTCTACTGGGTTTTGTAAAAATATTTTTTGAATGAGTTATTGAGTTACAAATTCGCGGTGCCAGAGTTCTTTCAGTTTCCGGATGGCTTCGTGAAGGAGATTATATACAGCCTGCCGCCCAATGTTCATTAAATCGGCGATTTGGGCATTGTCCAGGTGTTGGTAATATTTCAGGTAAATGACTTCTTTTTCTCTTTTCGATAAAAGAGCCAGGATCGCTTGCAGTCTTGCAGCATTTTCCTCCGATACCTGTTTGGCAATGATGATTTTTTCAATAGAAAACTCATGAAAGAAATCGTAATCGTCCGGTAGTGTTTGATTACCGATCCTGCGACGCGTACTGTCCAGTGATTTCAGCACTTTATTTTTAATGGCCCGGAGAAAATAAAACTTGGGGGATAAAATGCCGGCGGCGGTTTGTCTGCGATGCCAGAGACTGATAAATACATCCTGAATACAATCTTTTATCATCGCATCATCGCGGGTAAAGCGGGCTGCATAATTGTAAAGATCCGTATAATATTTACGCATCAGCAGCGCGAGCGCCTCTTCCTCATTATTTAGGATTCGACGCAACCAGTCGAGCTCCTGTTGTGATGAGTTTCCTTTCATTTGGCAGTTATAAAAGCAATGGTTAATTAAAAATAGCAATATTTAATCACCTGCCGAATTATTTCGCAACCGATTGCAAAATATTTGCTGACAAAGGAAATTTTGAATATGGCCGCCCATGCCGTGCTGGTTGATAATCAATTCGTATCGAACGCTACGATATTTTGGGACTAAGTCAACAAATATCCCAGGCACTAGTCAGCGGACTGCCTATATGCGATCGATCGCACACGCGATGACGCCAGGCCATATCATATTAAAGCGATCTTTTAAACATCCCGCAAGCGCTTTGGGTAGCGGTTTGTTTGTGTAAATCCTACCTCAGAGCGGCGCAAATTCGAAACGTTTTTCCATCACCCTCCTGCCGCAACCGTCTATAGCAGGCCTTCTTTTTACTGGCATCATTTATGGATTTTTTCCAGCATGATAAAGATTCTATTGGTAGATGACGACTCAGATTTGCTACTGCTCCTTGGGCAGGTGTTGGAAAGGAAAGGCTACCAGGTGTTCCGGGTAGCTGACGGAGGCAACGTTATGCGAACCGTTACTGCAGTGCGCCCCGATATTATTGTTTTGGATATTAACATGGGCCGGTACAATGGCCGTAATATTTGTTATGAAGTGAAAAGCCACCCTGCCTACACCCATATTCCTATTGTTTTATTTTCTGCGGTGGCCAGTGAAGCTGACGCACTTAAGAGCTGCAAGGCAGACGGATTTATTGAAAAACCCGTTTCTACCCACTCCTTTCTGCACAAAATTGAGTCGTTGATAGCCGCCTGATAATATTATTCAATAACATAGGTGGTGATGGAACGGGCCGACAACATAAGTCCATCCATGCTTCGCAGGTTTGAGAACCGCATATTGTCATCGCGGGCAGCGGTAGTTACATAACTACTGATTGATTTTGGTAAATGGCTGCTTTGAATATCCAGCTTAATGGGTTGCGCCTGGTTTGCGTAATTAATAGCAACTACCACAATTTGGTTCTTATCATTGGTATAGGCAGAGATCATTGTGCTTCGCGCCGCCTCAGCATCGCTCAAATGATCACTTCTTTTTATGTTCAGGCGCTGCATACCAGGACGGATAAACAAACTGTACTGACCGAGCGACCAGAGATTTTTGGTAGCGGTAAATGAGCCGTTCATAAAACCAGCATCGGGCTTTAGCGCAATCAGGTAGTATCGGTTCTCCCGTTCTGCATTGCCTGGCTCATAGGCATTCCAGAAATGCCAGGCGGTAGCATTGGCCACAGTTAAATCGTTATGGATTACTTTTGCCAGGAACAAGGCGCAGTCCATCGGCGTGCGGCTTCCAGCTTCCCCATCTTTAAATCCATTTCCCAACAGGCAATATTCCGATTGCCAGAATTGCACTTTATATTTTGCGGCTGTATCGGCCACATGTTTTCGTGTGGCTATAAGCAGGCTATCATTACTGTCGGTAAAATAACTATGGCCAACCAGCAAACGCGGAACCGTTGAGAAACCTGTAAATGCCATGGGGGATGTATCAGAAAAAAAGTTTTGGATCTGGCGGGAGGCGGCTGTTTTTCCGGCATAGAGATAAGTGAGCATACCCGCTTCCGCTACAGTTATCCGGGTTTTTAATTTTTTAGATCTTAGCGCGCTATCAAGCGATTGCACAACGCCATAAATTTCTCCGTTTGTCCATGGGGTTCCCTCCTGTTTGGCCTCACCCACCTTACCCGTCCAATCCCATTGTGGTTCATTCACCGGGCTCACATAATTGAAATGCAGGCCTTCGCCGTCAAAATGTTTGATCACCGTTGCCAGGAAACCGGCATACCGCGAATAATTTTCAGGCTTTAGATTGGCAAGGCTATCTTTTTTTGTTTTAAACCCGAAGCCGTTAAACGTAAACTGTACCGGCGGGCTGTTGGAAAAAATGAGAAGGTTTTCTACCCCGTATGCTTTTGCTTTCTGTAAAAACCATTGATACCCGGATTGTTTATGCCAATCATAGCTTCCATCGGCATTCAAAAAACATTCCGCGCGATGGGTAGGGTCCGCGATACCTCCGGCGGCACCTGTTTCTGCCGTGCCGGCCCCTACGTTGAACCGAAAGGCTGACACACCGATACCCAAAGGATTACCGGCATTGTCCATTTTTTTACTGAATAACAATTCTGCAATCCGTTGTTTCTTTTCGTCGGGCCAGTACCTTCCAACCGGTTCTGAATACCAGCAGCCGGAAACACCTATGCTTTGAATCGTTTGTGCCCTGTCTTTGGTATCAATGGTGAGCACCAGGGGATTTGCCTGTTGTGCATGAACCGCTACCAGCAGCAGGATAAATGTATTTAGAAGACCAATTCGGTTCAGGATGCCTTGCATGATATTTTATTTAAGCCTGAGGTTTGATGTGTGAAGATCAATAAAAATAGAATTGTTTAAGTACTAATTTTTCTCTTCTTTAAAAGCCTTTGGCGTTACCCCAAATTTTGATTTAAATACGGTGGAA